>JAANMY010000567.1_pt1 | contig 51227 bp, 34 predicted proteins | sample 7279691 | NCBI WGS metagenome assembly JAANMY01 (sample SAMN14094543, study PRJNA606508) | bioreactor metagenome | isolation source: A lab-scale SPAN reactor treating ammonium-rich wastewater day 388 | place: Ireland: Galway | collected 2018-02-07 | reverse complement strand
TGATCATCCTTGAGCGTTTCGCCATCTGCCACGGCCTTGCCCGGCTTGATCAGCGGCTTGAACGGCAGCAATTCGGGCGGTTTGCCCTTGCCCGCCACGTTCTCCGCCCATTGGACGCCGCCCTCGGTGGAGCCGCTGAGGATGTCCAGGTCGCCGTCGCCGTCCCAATCGATGACGAAGGGATCGCTGTGGGCGCCGCGGATGCGCAGGGGCTGTTTGCCCGCCTTGAGTTGTTCCGCTTTGGGAAGGAATTGGCCCTTGCCGTGCCCTTTGAACCAGTAGAAGGTGCCGGCGAAGTTGCCGACGACGAGATCGAGATGACCATCGCCGTCCCAATCCACGGCGAAGGGCCGCGTGCAAATGCGCTCGATGTCATTTTGCTCGCCCTTGACGGGAATGATCAAGGGTTCGCCGTCCGTGCCCTTGAGCACTTCCGCGGGTTGGAAGGCGCCGTCGGGCTTGCCGCGAAGCACATAGAAGAGGCCCGCCATGGATTCTTCGTAGCGGGAATAGGTTCCGGAAAGGATGTCGAGATAGCCGTCGCCGTCAATATCCACTAACTGTGGAGTCGAGGAGGTGCATCACCACACGTCCGGCACTTCGGCCACCTTGCCCCCCGCTTGGAGCCAGGTTCCAGCGGCAAACTGTTCGCCGCCCTGATGCTTGAACACTTTGATCTTGCCGCCCGCGAATTGCCCGACGAGCAACTCCGGCTTGCCATCGCCATCGATATCCGCCCAGCAGGGACAGGCATACCCCGGGGCCTCCACGCGAACGGCCTGGTCGCCGGCCATCAAGCGGACGGGGGGCTTGAAGTCGGCCGCGCCGCTCCAGGCGGCGCCGCCGCCGACCAGGAGCAAAGTAAGCCAAAGTCGTTTCATGAACCCGATCTCCTTTGTCGTAAGCATGGGTTTGCATCCAGAAGTCACCCGCTATCCAGACAAGTGTACAGGATCGGCGTCCCGTGGATCAAGCCTCAAGGTGCGATTGGGACAGGAATGCTCCGCTTGGGAGTAAATTCAAAACGATTGGGCAGAGACTGCATGGACGTTCTGCCATGCGGTTCAAGAGGTGAGATCAGCATCGTGGAGGTCAAGGAATGGTTTTCTCGCGGCGGGGCGGTGATCAAGATGCTCCGCCGGCTTGCCCATGGATCGCCAAGTGATTACTGTAACAGCCAACGACACGTCTCATGGAGAAGAGCCAACGTGTTTGCTGCGTTTGAAGAATATGCCGTTTATATCGTGATCGCGGGCCTGGTCGCGCTGGTCATCGGCTGGATCGCGCTCATCGCGGCGGCGTTTCGCGTTGGCAAGGCTTGGGGCTATGGCGTCCTCCTCATGCCGCCTGTCGCCCTATTGTTTATTCCAAAGCATTATGGGATGGCCCGCCGGCCGCTACTGTTCATCCTTTGGGGACTGATCATTGGCAGCTTGCCCTATCTGGTCAGCCGGCTGGGAAACGTCTTCATCGACCTTGGACCATACGAACGGATGGTGGAAGGGGAGTTGCATCTGACGCTAACGGGTTGGGATCGCAAGGACTACAGTGTGTTGAAAGCCAGGCCGGGGACCGTCGTGCTGCAAATGGCGAACCCGGACGTGGACGATGCGACGCTGGAGTTGATCCTGCCCATGGCTGGACTGAAAGAACTGGACTTGAACGACACAGCCATCACCGATGCAGGGTTGGCGAAGTTGGCTGCGTTTAAAAACCTGAAAGTGTTGCGGTTGCGCAACACCAAGGTGACGGATGCCGCTTTCCAAAAATGGATGGCCAGTTTGGAACATCTCATGGAAGTGGACGTCCGCGGCACCACGATTGCGCCCGAAACCATCAGGCTGTGGCGGCAGGCGAAGACTGGACGCAAGGCCATGGTCGACCGGCCTCCGGCCCGTCCAACCCCTGCCGCGCCGGGTGGGCATTCCTCCCAATTACAACCGCCAGGCGGCTAGGCAACTTGTGGACTCCATGATTGCGCGGCTCTTCATGCCCTTTGATGTTAATACAGGAGAATGCCATGCCCATTGAACTCATCCCCGATGCCTATGGCGATCCGCGCAATGCCATTGCCTGCGCCATGGCCTGCGAACTCGCCTATCTCCGCGACGGCGTCGAGGGAGCGGCCGCGTTCCGGAGAGAGCTCGGCATGGAGGCCAAGCTGATCAGCGTGGACAACACCCAAGTGTACGTCGCTCAGAATGACCAGCACGTGCTGGCGGCGTTTCGCGGGTCAGAGTCGCCCACGAGCCTGGACGGCCTGAAGGATTGGCTGCTGACCAATGCCGTCAATTTGTTGATCGTTCCCGAAGGCCGCATCGGGACGGATTTCATCGCGGCTGGCGTGGGGGCCCGCTTTCACAAGGGGTTCATGGCCGCCCTGGCCGATGTTTGGGACCCGCTGATCGCAGTCGTCGAGCCTGCTGTGGCTTCCGGCGATCGGCTCTTGTGGGTGACGGGCCACAGTCTGGGCGGGGCCTTGGCTCAACTGGCCGCCTGGCGCTTCAACCGCAAAGCACTGCAAGTCCATCAAGTGTACACCTTCGGAGCGCCCATGGTCGGCAACAAGGCCGCCAACGATGCCTTTGACAAGGAATTCGCTGGGCACATCTTTCGCTACGTCCATCTTGCCGATCTGGTCCCTCGGCTGCCAACGATCAGCTTGATCGCCAACGAGTACCGCCATTGCCAAAAGGAAATGGGCGTCGGCGAAGGGGACGCCCAAGCTTGCTTGTCGGGATTGGCTGGCAAAATGGTTCAAGGCATCCTGAGCGCCAGCCTCATCGATGATATCTGGAGCGCCATGCAATCCCGGCTGTCGGCCCATGACATTGTCAACTACCGCAAACTCATCAAGTAACAGCGAGCATGCAGCAACAAGGTCAATGCGCTGGCCGCTGCCGTTCGCACGCCTTGGAATGATTGGGATAAAGATCGTGTCGTTGCCGGGGTCTTCCTGGAGTCGCCGGCGCCGCCGTCGTCGAGTTTAGCTGAGCCGCCCTGTGACAGCAATATGTCACCGAGCAGCGTGCGGGAGGTGGACTCACGGACAAGATGGGTTAGAAGTGGAAAAAATGAGCAACTGCCGGAGAAGGTGGCAACTTAAAATGTGTTCGATTCGTGCCACCGTGGGTGAAATTTATCATCACTATCGAAGACGTTGATAATAATCACCGCCAAATGTACGTTCGACATTCTCATCGGAATCAAACTCGAAAGCTACAGTTGCATCCTCTTTTTTGCCACGGCCAATTCGTTCCAATTCCTCTCGCACAAGCTGTGCAATATTGTCGACAATGCCATTTCTTTTACAAATTACCAAATCATGAACTTTTTGAAGAACACGTATACTCGGAAATTCACATCCCTCTGCGGCAAGATGTGAATGTTGTGGAGCGGGCAGATCGATTGAAAGTGTCTCAATACATTTGCTTCTACCATATTAAGATTTCGCGAGCATTCCTTTTTCAACCGGTCAGCTCGATCAAAATCTTCCTGGCTCAGTTTTCATTTGATCGTTGCACCTCCTTCCATACTCAGCTTTCCTTACTTTCTTCCGATTATGCCAGCTTTTCGTTCTCCTTTTAGCCCTAATTTTCTTGCCTCTTCAATGCACCAATTATGTGCCCAGAGGAAGGCTATTGAGCCTGGGCCGCGGACGAAGTACGTATGAAAGTCGGCGATCCGAGCGTTGTAAACGGACACCTGTTCCGAACCTGAACCCCTACATCGAGCGGAGCCGGGTTGAGGTTCGGTCTCGAAAGACCAACGTTAGGATTTGCTTAGCTTGGATTCAAGAAACGAGATGGCCGACGACAGAGTTGCGAAATGAGGGTAATCGGTTTCGGCAATCTCAAGTCCCAAGCGTTTGTGAATGGCGATGATGAAATTGAGGAAATCCATCGAATCCAGGTCCAATTGATCACGCAGCGGCACGTTGTCGCGGAGCGTGGCTGGATCCGCCTCCGGTGCGACCCCAATCAGTGCACTCAAGATAATGTCCTTCAGTTCGTCGCGATTCATAGCTTCGCAGGCTCCTGTAGCCATCGGTTTAGGGCGCGCAAGAACAGACCGCCTCGGTGGCCGTCGCTGACGCGGTGATCGGCCGCCAAGGTTGCAGTGATGATCGGCCGCGGCACGATTTGGCCGTCCACGATCCACGGGCGCTGGACGATGGAGCCGAAACCTGCGATGGCTACCTGGGGTGGATTGATGATGCCATAAACGGACTCCACGCCTTGTTCACCCAGATTGGTCACGGTAAAGGTCGGGTCGGTCATCTCCGAGGCCCGCAAGGCGCCGGTTCGGGTGCGCTGCACGAGATCGCGCAGCTTCACCATCAGCTCCTCGAGAGAAAGGCGGTCGACATGATGAATGGCCGGCGCGATGAGGCCGCCTTGCCGCAGCGACACCGCCACGCCGATATGAATATCTTTGGCGATCACGCCTTGTTGACCATCCCAGAGAGCGTTCAACTCCGGGGTTTCACGCAGCGCCAGAGCGACGGCTTTGATCAGCAAGGTTGCATAAAGGATGCGATCCGAAACGGGCAGGGCGGCGTTCTTCTCGGCCAGCCAGGTGAGGGCCGAGTGCATGTCGATGCTCGTGCTCAAGTAATAATGAGGAATCTCGCGTTTGGATCGGCTCATGGCAGCGGCGATGGCCTGGCGGATCCGGGCCATGCGCGCGGCGGGTTCAGAGACGGATGCAGTCGTCGCTGGCGGGGCCGTGGACACGGCCGCCTTGGCTGCCGCCGCCTTTTCAACGTCTTCCAACGAGATGGCTCCGCCTCTTCCAGTTCCATGAATCGATTCGGGGTCGACTCCCAGTTCGCGAGCGCGCTTGCGAGCGGCAGGCGACATCAAGGCGCGCTGGCCCACGGTGGACGGCTTGACAGTCGGCGCGAGAGGGGGCGCCTCCAAGGGCTTGGCAGCGGCAGTTTGGCCTGCGGCAGGAGCGGCAACGACCGGTTGGCGGATCGCTTCCGGCGGAGCACCTTCTTCCTTGATGATCGCGAGGACGGTGCCGACCGGGACCGTGCTTCCTTCTGGCACCAGAACTTGCTCCAAAACGCCAGACGTGAAGCATTCGACTTGGATGGTGCCCTTGTCGGTTTCCACTTCGGCGATCAAATCGCCTCGCTGTACGGCATCGCCTGGCTTTTTCAACCATTCGACCACGATGCCTTCCTGCATGTCCGTGCCCAATTTGGGCATCAGAAATTCAGCCATGGCTGGAGATCATCTCCCGTACAGTCCGCACGATGTCGGTTGGCTGGGGCAACGCGGCATCTTCCATTTGCGGGGCATAGGGAATGGGCACTTCCGCGCTGCACACGCGGGCCACGGGGGCATCCAGACTGTAGAAACCTTCTTCCATGATGCGGGCGCTGATTTCAGCCGCATGGCTGCCGCTCCGCCACGCTTCATCGACGATGACTGCACGATGCGTTTTTGCGACCGATTCGAGGATGGTGGCCATGTCGAGAGGTCGTAAACAGCGCAGATCGATCACCTCGGCCTCGATGCCTTGTTCGGCGAGGGTCCGAGCAGCCGTCAGACATTTGCCCAGCGAACCGCCATGCGTGATGAGCGTCACCTCCTTGCCCGGACGGCGCACCAATGCTCGACGAAGATCAACCGGGCCAAGCGATTCGTCAACGGCGCCTTGTTCGGGGAGCAGCATGATGTGCTCGAAAATGAAGACGGGATCGGGTTCCTTGAGAGCCGATCGGAGCATGAATCGAGCATCATGCACGGTCGCCGGGGCCACGACGGTGATGCCGGGAATATGGGCGTACCAACCTTCGAAGCTATTGGAATGCTGCGAGGCCACGCGGCGGCCGCCGCCCGTGGTCATGCGGACAACAAGAGGGACGCTGAACTGGCCGCCGGACATGTGGCGCAGGATGGCGGCGTTGTTGACGACTTGATCCAAGCTCAAGAGGCTGAAATTGACCGTCATGACCTCGACGATCGGCCGCATGCCGCCGAGGGCGGCCCCGATGCCTAAGCCCATGAATGCATCTTCCGAAAGGGGCGTGTCGCGGATGCGTTCGGGGCCAAACTCTTCCAGCAGACCCCGGCTGCAAGCGAACGCGCCGCCGTATCGGCCCACGTCCTCGCCCATCAGAAAGACGCGCGGGTCGTCGTGGAGGGCTTCGCGCAATCCCTGCCGAATCGCCTCTCGATAGGTCATGGTCGTCATGGGGCCACCGGCGTGTGAACGTGTTTATAGAGATCCGCGACCGCTTCCCAGGGGCCGGCTTCCGCCTCAGCGACCGCATTGGCTACTTCCGCGGCAATCTCCTGCTCCATGGCGTGCACGTCTCGATCGACCATGATTCCTTCCTTCAATAGATGACTTTGAAACGCTGCAAGGGGGTCGCGTTGCTTCCATAATTCAACCTCATCCTTGCCGCGATAGAGTTCGGCATCATACATCGAATGAGCGCGAAAGCGATACGTTCTTGCTTCCAGAAAAATGGGGCCTTCCCCTTTGCGAATTTGCCCGACGGCGCGGCGCACGGCCGCTTCCACGGCCAGGACATCCATGCCATCCACGGAGACGGCAGGCAATTGGTAGCTTTCCGCCTTGCGGGCCAGGTCAACTTGAGCTTGATGGCGAGCCAGGTGTGTGCCCATGGCATATAGATTGTTTTCACACAAAAATAGAACGGGCAACTGCCACAGGGAGGCCAGATTGAGCGTTTCATGGAAAACGCCCTCGGCAACGGCCCCGTCGCCAAAGAAACAAGCCGTTACGGTGTTTCTATTCTGCATCTTATCCGCTAGAGCCAACCCAGCGGCGATGGGCAGGCCGCCGCCGACGATCGCATAACCGCCGAAGAAACGGCGGTTCGCATCAAACAGATGCATCGAGCCGCCGCGGCCGCCGCTGCAGCCGTTCGCTTTGCCGTACATTTCCGCCATGATCGACCCGGGGGAGATGCCGCGGGCCAGGGCATGGCCATGTTCGCGATAAGTGGAAACGACGTTGTCCTCGGGTTCAAGGGCAGCCATGGCGCCAGCGGCAATCGCTTCTTCCCCAATGTATAAATGAAGGAAGCCCATGATCTTCCCTTGGGTATAAACCTCAGCGGCTTTTTCCTCGAAGCGGCGAATGAGCAGCATCTGACGAAGCAGGCTTCGCAACCTGGAAGCGTTCGACGATGCATCGTGGGCAGTCATGATCGATGGGTTCCTTTAATGCATGGGCCAGCGCGCCACACCCTTACTCCAACGTCGAGGTATCCCCTTCAGGCAGGCCCAATTCGCGAGCCTTCAAGAGCCGTCGCATAATCTTCCCCGAGCGGGTTTTGGGCAAGGATGGGAGAATCGCGATTTCCTTGGGAGCCACCACGGCGCCCAGTCTTTTGCGAGCAAATGCGAGCAAGTCGCGGTTTAATGCCTCCGATGGTTCAAAGCCCGCTTTCAACGAAACGAAGGCTTTAACGACCTCGAGGGCCACCGGGTCAGGCTTGCCGATAACGCCTGCCTCCGCCACCGCGGGATGCTCCATCAAAATGCTCTCCACTTCAAATGGACCAATGAGATGGCCTGAAGTCTTAATGACGTCGTCCTTGCGGCCAATGAACCAAAAGTAACCATCAGTATCTTTCCTGGCCAGGTCGCCGGTCAAGTACCAGCCATCGTTGAAACATTTGCGGTAGCGTTCTTCCTCCCGCCAATAGCCGCGAAACATGGAGGGCCACCCGGGCCGCAGGGCCAACTCGCCTTGCTCCTCAGGGTGATCGATCACGCGGACGCTGCCATCGTCTTGCGCGCGCACAATGGCTGCATCGATGCCGGGCAGGGGTTTACCCATCGAGCCAGGCCGGATGTCCATGGAGGCGTAATTGGCGATCATGATGCCGCCGGTTTCCGTTTGCCACCAGTTATCGTGAAAAGGCAAACCGAGGGCTTGTGCTCCCCACACCACGGCTTCGGGGTTTAAGGGTTCGCCGACGCTGGCCGCGAAACGCAAAGAGGCTAAGTTGTAGCGGCGAGCGACGTCGGCGCCGGCCTTCATCAGCATGCGAATGGCGGTCGGCGCTGTGTACCAGACCGTGATCTTTTGCTCTTGGAGTATGCCATACCAGCGTTCGGCATCAAAGTCGCCTTCATCGATGATGCTAGTGACGCCGTTGGTCAATGGGGCGATGATGCCGTAGGACGTTCCGGTCACCCAGCCTGGATCAGCCGTGCACCAGAAAATATCATCGGCGTGCAGATCGAGGGCGAGTTTGCCCGTGCTATGATGTGCGATCACGGCCTGGTGAACGTGGATGGCGCCTTTGGGCGTTCCGGTCGTGCCGCTGGTGAAATGGAGCAAGGCATAGTCTTCAGGATCGGTCGGTTGAATGGTGTAGCGGTCATTGGCTTGTGCCATCAATTCTTGAAAATTGACGGTGCCGGCAAGCGGTTCCGAAGCTGCATCGCGCATCAGGGGATCTGGTTCATCGACCAGTAGGACGTGCCGTAAATCGGGCAAGGTTGAGCGGATGACAGCGACTTTGCGTTTGTAAAGAGCTTCAGTCGTCACCAAGACTTGTGCTTGTCCAATGGCTAAGCGCGAGCGGATCGGCTCCGGGCCGAAGGCAGAGAAAAGCGGGCAGAATATGCTGCGATTCTTCAATGTGCCCAAAGCCGCCACGTACAGTTCGGGGATTCGCCCCATCAGAGCAAAGACACGATCCGCCTTGCCGATCCCTAAACTTTGTAGCACGTTGGCAAAACGATTGGTTAGATTACGGAGTTGGCTGTAGGTGAACTCTCGCACCTGGCCCGATTTGCCAAGCCAACGGATGGCCACATGTTGACCGCGCGGCCCTTGCGCATGGCGATCGACGGCTTCATGCGCGATGTTGAGCCCACCTCCACCAGGCAGGCCGCTGAGTTCGCTCCGCGCCTGGTCCCACGAGAAATGTGTTCGCACCTGGTCATAGTCTTGCATATTGGCAAGAAGGGAGCTGCTTTGGCTGGCTTTAACGATCGGCTCCCAAGGCATGTTGTCAGACTCCGTTTAACCGACCAAGGGCGCGAGTCTACCTATCCGTGAAGCAATGGTGCAGACCAGCGGGATAAGTTCGATCATGCTGATGTGTCTATCTTAACGGGTTCAGTGAACATTGTGCACTCACTCTATGTGAAAAGAAACAACGTGCCCATGGCTTGGCTGCTCGCAATGGTTGTTATGTCGTCCGATGCCAACGATCTGGTGGCGGCTTACCCGCATTTGAAAAAGGCGGGTGGCGATGGACTGCATTTGGATTGATGGCTACTAAGAAGGTGTGCCTTCGAAGGGGTAGTTCATTAAATCGCTGAGCAAAATAAAATTTTCAGTAGACGGTATACCAAATGAGGGTTAGACTGTTGTCCTCGCCTATGCCATCCGCCTTTTGGGGAGCCTGCCGTTATTCCCACACTAAAGCCAATCGTTTTGGACCGCACGACGATCACCGCTCAGGTGGTCGAGCACTTGCGCACTCAGATTGTGACTGGGACGTTGGCGCCGGGCAGTTGTTTGCCTGAATCGCGCGTCGGTCAGCGGTTGGGCGTCAGTCGAGTGCCTGTGCGCGAAGCGCTGGCCATGCTCGAGCGCGAAGGCTTGGTCTCGTTCAATCATCGAGGGACAGCCCATGTGGTGGATTTCGGCCCCGATGATATTCGAGAATTGGGATTCATGCGCGTGGCCTTGGAACCGGTGGGGACGCGCCTGGCTTGCTCTTCCCTGAATCCGGAATGGGTCAACGCCTTGCGAGCGAATCTGCGTCAACTCAAGGGAGCGAAATCGCTCACCGAAGTGACTCGCCTCGATGTGGCTTTCCACGAAACGATCATCCTCGCTTCAGGCAACAGTCGGCTGCAAATCGCTTATCGGCAACTGTCCTCCCAGTTCGTTCTGGTCATGGGCATGTTTCATCGGGCGATCGAAGCCAAAACGCGGATCACGCGCGACCTGACCTACCGCAGTCATGAACAACTGTTGAACGTCATGCTCGAGGGGGATGTCAAACGCGTTGAATCCATGGCCCGCCAACATGCGGAAAGCTGGCTGCATGACTGGTCTACCACTTGAATTTTACGATGATGGGTTGCAGTCGCTGACAACCTAACCTGAAAACCCCTGCCAGAACAGCATCCCTCCTGAGACAGACGCGAACGTTGATCATGATCGACAGCCTTCGAGGAAATGGCAATATGGTACACCGACGACGCATGGGTTCATGGCGATGGGGTCGTGTTAGCTTGGTTGCCACGTTGTTGGTCGTTTCCGGCGGCTGGCTCCTGCTGCTGCCGTCCGCCCATGTCGCCGGTCAGTCCAACGACGATTTTAGCCGCATCGTTCGGCCATTCTTGCAACGCTTCTGTCTCGAATGCCATTCAACGCAGCGTAAAAAAGGCAGTCTCGACCTCGAACAGTTTACTTCCGTGGAAGCAGTTCGCAAGGAGATCAAACGCTGGCAACAAGTCCTTGAATTAGTCGAGAGTGGAGAAATGCCCCCTGAAGGGCAGCCTCAACCGGCGTCCAAGGAAAAACAGGAGTTCTTGCGATGGTTGAATGAATGGATCAATCAGGAGGCACGTCAGCGAGCTGGCGATCCGGGGCATGTTCCGCTCCGCCGTTTGAGCAACGCTGAATACGACCAAACCATCGCCGACCTGACAGGCATCGCCTTCCATCCGGCACGCGAATTTCCCGCGGATGGCGCGGCAGGGGAGGGATTTACCAATGCGGCAGAAGCTCTGTCGGACATGGCGCCGACGATGTTGGACAAGTATCTAAAGGCAGCCAAGAACCTGTCTGAACACGTGGTATTGCTGCCTGGTGGTTTTCGTTTTTCGTCGGGCAAAACCCGCAGGGATTGGACCGATGAAAGCAGCAAACGGTTGAGGCAGTTTTATGCACAGCATGCGGCTCCGGAAGGCAAGCTGCTCATCGAACCCTACTTAATCGCCACGATTCGCCATCGGGATGCGCTTGAAAAGGGGCAAATGACTTTGCCAGAGGTGGCGCGTCAAGAGAAGTTGAATGTCCAATATCTCACCCATCTTTGGCATGCTTTACAGGCCAAAGCTCCCTCCATGCCCATGGATTGGATTCGCGCACGGTGGCGCACAGCCACCTTGGCGGAGGGGCCTCAACTGGTGAATGAGATAGCAGCCTGGCAGCAAGTGCTTTGGAAAACGGCCAACGTAGGCAATTATCTGCGCCCTTCCGGTCAGGATTATGTGGATTCGTTTACCAAGCAATACGCCACGGATCCAAAAGCAGTCGAACAGCAAAAACTGAGTTGGCCCATCCAGCCAACCCTGGGCGAAAGTGAAATCATCTTGCATTTGTCTGCTCGCGAGTTGCATCCCGCTTCGGAAAATGCGCGCGTGGTTTGGCATCAGCCTCGTTTTGAAGCGCCCCAGCAAGCTCCTTTAATGTTGAAAGATTACGATCGTTTTCGAGCGGAATATGAAGTTGATCGCACCACCTTGTTTTCTGAGTCAGCTCGCTACTTGCACGCGGTGGCTGTGCATGCAAATGATCCCCTGCGCGACGTCGGCCAACTCGCTTCACACTATGAATTAGATGAACCTTTACTGCGGAATTGGATCGACTTGCTGGCTTTGGACGCCAATGCCATGGGGCAGTTGGTACCCGCGGTTGATTTACAACTGCTCGATGAAAAAGTGACCAACGCCGGTGGAAAACCATCGATCCATGGTTGGCGGAAAAAGGGCATGGAGCTGCCCATCGTCTTGGGCAATGGTTCGGACGTGGTGGAGCACATTCCAGGCACCATTGCGCCGCACCAAGTCGTCATGCATCCCACCCCTGATGCATTTGTGGCGGTCGTTTGGAAGAGCCCCATTTCCGGAAAAGTCCAAATCGCTTCCAGCGTGGCTCATACCCATCCCGCTGGGGGAAATGGTGTGAGCTGGTGGATCGAACATCGGCACGCGGGACAGGCCAAAATGCTTCTCGAGGGAAGCATTCCGCGCGGCGGAGCCGTGAACGCGCCGACGCTTTCCCTGATGGTCGCCAAAGACGATTGGATCATGTTGGCCGTGGATGCACGAAATCGCGATCACACTTTCGACACCACGACCGTCAACCTCGCCATCAAGCTTGTCGAAAACCCAACCCAGACATGGGACCTCGCAACGCAGTTGGCGGACCGTATCCAGGACGGCAATCCTCAGCCTGATGCCCTTGGCCAACCGGCTGTCTGGAGCTTTGTGCTTGGCCCGAGCCGACCGGTGGGGGCGTCGCCGGTGCTTCACATTCCTTACCATTCATTGCTCGGTCGATGGCGCAGCGCCGTGCTGGAATCCCAGAAAAAGGAATCATCCGAGGAGTTGGCACGCCAAGTACAAACCTGTCTAACCGCTCCGCGCTCTTCCATCAAGGATCAAGCAGATCAGGCTCTGTACGATTTTATGCTTGCGCCTGAGTGCCTGTTATTTCGCGGCGTGAAGGTCGCAAAGTTAGGCAAGGCATTGCCTCAGACGGAGCACTTTGGGTGGAAGCCCACGCTGTTTGGCGGCCTGGTGGATGAAGAGAGCGTGTGTGCTCCTGCCAACAGCACCTTGGAACTGCGTTTGCCAGCGGCTTTGCTGCAGCAGCGCACGTTCGTCGTCGAAGGACGCATCCATGAACCGTCGTCCATGCGCGTGGTGCAGTTTCATATTTCCGCGCCATCGGGGCAAAGTGGTCCAACCTGGCCTCCACCCCAAGAAGTCGCGGCCGACGCCAAGGGCGCAGGCTACAAGCAACTCCAAAAGGGAGCAGAGGAGTTTCGTCAGCTCTTTCCCCTGTTTACCTGTTTTCCCTTGGTGATACCGAACGATGAAGTCGTGTCGCTCAAAATGTTTCATCGCGAGGATGAACCATTGATGCGTCTTTTCCTGGATGAAGCCCAAACGAAAGAACTCAACGCGTTGTGGCTGGACCACGATTTCATCGGCCAACAAGCCATCGCTGAGAATAAATTTCTCCCGCAGTTCATTGGCTACACCACGCAAGATGCTCCCCCAGCGATCGTGGCCTTTTTTGAAAACCGCAGACCGGTATTTCAGCAGCGTGCTGATGCGTTGGAACGTGCTCTCGAGGCCGCGATTCCAAAGCAACTCGATGCTTTGATGGCGTTCGCTGCGCGGGCCTTTCGCAGGCCGCTCTCAGAGGACGAGCGTGCTGACTTGCTGCAACTGTATCAATCGTTGCGGCAGCAAGGTGTTCCTCATGAGGAAGCGTTTCGGGGTGTGTTGACCCGGATTCTGGTGGCCCCGGCCTTTCTGTTTCGCATGGAGAAAGCGCCGCCCGGGCAAGCGGCCGCTGCCATTGATGATTGGGAGTTGGCTGCCCGATTGAGTTATTTCCTTTGGTCCTCGATGCCGGATGAAGAACTTCGCAGCCTGGCCGCTTCAGGCCAGCTGCACCAACCAAACGTGTTGCAGGCACAAATGCAGCGCATGCTGCAAGACGCGCGCGCACGCTCCTTGGCCATTGAATTTGGCACGCAATGGTTGCATGTGCGCCACTTTGACGCCTTCCATGAGAAGAATGAAAAGCTGTTCCCGACCTTCAATGCAGAATTACGCATGGCCATGTATGAGGAAGCCATTCGCTTTTTCCAGGACTTTTTCCAAGCCGATCGGCCCGTGCTCCATTTGCTCAACGCCGATGCCACATTCCTCAACGAATTGCTGGCGCACCATTACGGCATTCCCGATGTGGCGGGGCCGGCGTGGCGCCGCGTCGAGAACGTGCAACGCTATGGCCGAGGCGGCGTGCTTGGCCTGGGCTGCGTCCTTGCCAAACAGTCGGGGGCTTCGCGAACCAGCCCCATCTTAAGGGGCAATTGGATTGTGGAAACGCTCTTGGGTGAAAAACTGCCCCGGCCTCCTGCCAATGTGCCAACCTTGCCCGAAATGGAAGGCGTTGACTCATTGTCCATGCGGCAAATCGTGGAGCGGCATACGCGCCAGCCCGAATGCGCCGCCTGCCACGTCCGCATTGATCCGTTTGGGTTCGCCTTTGAAAAGTATGATGCGATCGGCCGACGCCGTGAAACCTATCCCAACGGAACGCCTTTGAACGCGCATGCCCGACTCAAGGATGGCACTGAATTCACAGACGTGGATGGCTTGCGGCATTATTTGCTGACGCAAAAACAGGACGTCTTCGTCCGCCTGTTTTGCAAGAAGCTGTTAGGTTATGCTTTGGGGCGGGCCACGACTCTTGCCGATCAATCCGTGATTGACCAGATGGTGCAGGCGTTAAAGCAAAACGATGGTCGAATCTCGGCGGCGATGCACATGATCCTCCTCAGTCCTCAGTTTCGCATGATTCGTGGTGCTGCGTTTACGGACAAGGCCGGCGATTGACCGATCACTCACTGGAGACCCTCATGTTTCAGCCCATTTCTCGAAGGATGTTTTTGCGGGGCGTTGGCGTCAGCATGGCATTGCCTTGGATGGAATCCTTGCCCGTGTGGGGTGACGACGTTGCCCGGCGCTCTTCGTCTGAGGCCCCGGTGCGTTTTGCGGTCTTGTTTGCGGGCAACGGCTTTCATAGCCGCGAATGGTGGGCCAAGGGAGAAGGGGCCGCGATGCAACTGGGCAAGGTGCTTGAGCCGCTGCACCCCTTTCGCGAAAAACTGTTGTTTCTGCAGGGGCTCTATAATCAAGAGGCTTTGATCGGGGGCATCCACAGTTGCCAAACGGGGAATTTGCTGACCGGGGCGCACCTCGCTCCAGCAGGAGAAATTCAATCGGGCATTAGTTGCGACCAGGTTCTCGCCGAACGGCTGAAGGGGCAAACCAAGGTGCCGAGTCTCGTGCTGGCCACGGAACCATCGATCGCAGCCATTCACAAGAATTATTCCATGATCTATAGTTCCCATATTTCATGGAGCTCGGCCACGACTCCCGTTCCTTTGGAGCTATACCCGTCGCTGGCTTTTGATCGGCTCTTTCGTGATGATGTGGGCCGCGCGGATAAAAGCGTGCTCGATGCGGTTCGCGAAGATGCCAGGCGCTATCAGAAAATCGTCAGCCAATCGGATCGACGACGGTTGGACGAGTATTTGAATTCCGTCCGCGAAGTCGAAAAGCGCATCGATCAAGCGGGTCAGCAAGGCCGTCTGCAAGGGTGGCGGCCCACCTTAACCGAACCCAATATGCCTCGGCCAGCGGAGGGCATTCCCCAAGACATCGATCAGCACATGCGGCTCATGTGCGACATTCTGGTATTGGCGTTTCAAACGGACACCACGCGGGTATGCACCTTAAAGCTGAACAACGACCATTCGGCATTGCGCTTCCCGCATCTCAAAGTCGATTACATGATCCATCATTTACTGTCGCACACGGATAACGCGGATTGGCTCAAGGTCAATCAGTTCTTCACGGAACAGGCGGCCTATATCGCCCGGAAGATGGCATCCGTGCAGGAAGGAGATCGAACCTTGCTGGACAACAGCATGCTCCTTTTCCTGTCGAGCATGATGACGGGCCATCACAATAATGATCAACTGCCAGTCGTGCTCGTTGGCGCCGGCGGCGGACAGATCAAAACGGGGCGAATCTTAAACTATTTGGGCAAGTCGAATCGCAAAATGTGCAGCTTGTACCTGTCCTTGTTGGACAAAGCAGGCGTCCATCTCGATCAATTCGGCGATTCCAATGAACGTCTAGCCGAAATCTGAACGGCTTGCTATTGATCCAACTTAACCTCATGAAAAGCTTGTTAGGGTCCGTGGCTCCGCTTACAATCACGGAACTCCCACGCCCTGGCGACCAGAGCGTCCTTCCACCAATGGGTGACGGTTCCCGCCGTGAAAAATCGAACGAGACTGTTGTCGATCCTCTGTTTTTGTCCGCTGCTTTGCACCCTCGCTTTTCAAGCAGGAGAGCCGAAACCGTCACTTCAGCAACAACTCAGGCAAGAAGCGCCGCAGCTTCTTGCCCAAGCGGCTCGGCAGCAGGGGGATGCTGGCCGCGGCGCCCTCATCTTTTATCGGCCTGAGCTTGGCTGTACTCGTTGTCATGGGGCTGGGGAAGAAAAGGATCGGCTCGGTCCCGACCTTGGCCAACTCGGCAAGGAAGCGACCGATCTGCATCTGGTGGAATCGTTGCTTTGGCCATCCAAGGTCATCAAACAGGGTTATGCCACCGTGGTCGTCGCGACCGAAAAAGGCCTATTGATCACCGGGTTGCTCGAAGAGAATCGTTCCGATGCGTTGATCGTGCGCGACCCAGCGGCCATCGGCAAGCTGCTTACCATTCCAAAAAGCGCGATTGAGCAGTGGCATGACCGCGGCCCCTCTCTCATGCCTGAAGGGCTGGTGAACCAGTTGTCGGATCGGCAAGAGTTTCTTGACCTGGCCCGCTACCTGATGGAGCTGGCCGCAAAAGGTCCTGATTACGCCCGGCAGATGAGGCCGGCGGCTTCCCTTTTCGCTCCCCCGCCTTTGCCGGCTTATGAACAGGATCTCGACCACGCTGGCTTGCTTCGGGACTTGGACGCACGCAGCTTTGAACGCGGCAAAGCCATTTATCAAAGAGTGTGTGCCAACTGCCATGGGACCCAGGATCAACCAGGGTCCATGCCGACGTCGCCGCGCTTTGTGGATGGGAAGTTGAAAAATGGGGCGGATCCCTTGCGGATGTACCGCACGCTGACGGAGGGGTACGCCATGATGACCCCTCAATATTGGATGGTGCCCGAACAGAAATATGACGTGATTCATTACATTCGGGAAGCGTTTTTTAAACCCCACAATCCGACGCAATACGTCGCCGTGGATGAGGCCTATCTCAGCGGCTTGCCAACAGGCAAAAGCAGGGGACCCAAGCCTTCCACCTTGGAGCCTTGGGTTGCTATGGACTACGGCCCCACCTTGCAGGCAACGCTCGAGATCGGCAACCAAGGCCATTTTGCCTATAAGGGCATCGCCATTCGGTTGGATCAAGGGCCAGGCGGAGTGTCGCGGGGACGACACTGGATGTTGTTCGATCACGATACCATGCGCATGGCGGCGTGCTGGAGTGGGGAGGGATTCATCGATTGGAAAGGCATCAACTTCAACGGCCAGCATCAAGTCCACCCGCGCGTCATCGGCCAGGTCCAATTCGTCAATGCCATGGGGCCTGGCTGGGCGAATCCGGAAACGGGCAGCTTTGAAGACCCCCGGCCAAGGGGACGCGATGGCAAACCCTATGGCCCATTACCCCGGGAATGGGCACGATACAAGGGGTTATACCACTTTGGCCATCAAGCCATCCTTGAATACACCGTCGGCGATTGCCAGGTTTTGGAGATGCCAGCTTTTGAGGTGACCGCCGAGGGTGAAATCATTTACACGCGCCACCTCGATTTGGGCAGGTCGAGCCGGGATCTGCTCTTGCGGGTCGCGTCAAAGGGAACTGCCGTCGCCCTCGTGAGCGGTAAAGCCACACTTAAAGAACTTGATCAGGATATCTTGGTTCATATCCCTGCTTCTGAGACCCCGCTTGTCTTGAAAGTGCTGCTTGGCCAAGGCAAGGTCGATGCACTCCAGGCTTTCGCTCGTTCGGCAGCACCGCCCGCATCACTGAAGCCGTTTATCAAAGGCGGCCCGCGCCGTTGGCCCGAAGTGTTGAAGACACAGCCCATCATAGGCGGGGATGCCGAGGCCTTTGCCATAGATGTGCTCACGCACCCTGCTCAAAACCCGTGGCAAAGCCAGATGCGGATGAGCGGCCTTGATTTCTTTCACGATGCGCGCCGAGCCGCGGTCTGTACCTGGGATGGCGACGTTTGGCTGGTGGCGGGCATAGACCAGCCCGAAATGGGGTTAACCTGGCAGCGCATCGCCACGGGCCTATTCCAACCCCTGGGCTTGAAAATCGTCGACGACGCCGTCTATGTCTGTTGCCGTGATCAGATCGTGAAATTGGTCGACCTTAATGTCGACGGCGAGACGGATTTTTATGAATGCTTCAATAACGACCATCAAGTCACGGAACATTTCCACGAGTTCGCCATGGGCCTCCAGACCGATGAAGAGGGCCATTTCTATTATGCCAAGGCTGCCCGGCACGCCCTCCAGGCCCTGGTGCCTCATCACGGCACGTTGCTCCAAGTAAGCAAGGACGGCTCTAAAACCGCGATTCTCGCTACCGGCTTTCGCGCGCCCAATGGCATTTGCCTTAATCCGGATGGCACTTTTTTCCTCACCGATCAAGAGGGCTTTTGGGTGCCCAAAAACCGGATCGATCGTGTTGAGCGGGGTGGCTACTATGGCAACTTTTGGGGTTATCATGATGTGACGGATGCTTCCGATGCCGCCATGAAGCAACCGGTTTGCTGGATCACCAACGCTTTTGATCGATCGCCATCCGAAATGCTGTGGGTGCCAAAAAATGCCTGGGGACCGCTGCAAGGCTCGTTGCTCAACTTCTCCTATGGTTACGGCAAAATCTATGTTGTGCCCCATGAAAAAGTGGGGGACCAGTGGCAAGGCGGAATGTGTGCCTTGCCGTTGCCCCGGTTGCCAACGGGCGTGATGCGCGGCCGGTTCCACCCGCAATCCGGACAGCTTTACTGCTGCGGGATGTTCGCCTGGGCAGGGGACCAGGTGCAGCCGGGAGGGCTGTACCGCGTCCGATACACGGGGAAGCCGATTCACCTGCCGATCGGATTGCAAGCGAAAAAGAAGGGGATCGTGATCACGTTCAGCGGCGCCTTGGATGCTGCTTCAGTCGCGGAACTGAATAACTTCTCTGTGAAGACATGGTCATTGCGGCGCAGTGCCCGCTATGGTTCCGAGCATATTAATGAGCAATCGGCCAAGGTGACTTCCGCTCACCTTGATCCTGACCTGAAAAAGGTCACCGTGCACATTGAGGACATGAAGCCAACCATGGGCATGGAAATGAAGTACACTCTCAAAACAGCGGATGGCAAGTCCGTGTCAGGAATCATCCATGGCACGAGCCATCAGCTTGGCGATTAACCAGCCGCGACCGATTTGCACCAATCCCTCGCCCTAGACGTGAGCTCATTTCAGCAGCCGCTGTCGTACAAGCGAGCAAGCGGAAAGGATATTTATTATCTGGCCATATCTATCTCAGTTTGTGAGATCAGATGATCTGCTGCATGGGGCTGCGGTAACACCAATACTGTGGGCGGCACCACTTCGAGTTCCAGTCTTTCTTGGGATGGCCGCAAGAGAAAACCCCGCGAAACAACAAACCAGACCAGAGGAATCATACCCGCCAAGAAAAAGGCCACGCCGACGCCTCGCAGCCACGTCAACGTCTGAAACACATTTCCTTGGATATAGGCCTGCGATCGACCGTATGCCAATCCATGATCCATGACGATCATGAGTTGATGGATGCCGACCGGGAACAGATCCATCACCACCATTAATCCGATTCCCAGATTCATACCCCAAAAAGTGAAGCGCAACAACTTTGGAGACCAGTACTGTTCACGGATGACCCAGCGTCCGCAAAAGAGCATCGTGGCGATGGCCAGGTTCCCGTAAACGCCGAAGAGGGCGGCATGAGCATGGTTAATCGTCAAATAGGTTCCATGTTCATAATAGTTGATGATGGGCAGGTTAATCATGAAGCCAAACACGCCCGCGCCAAAGAAATTCCAGAAATTCACGCCGATCAGGTAAAGGAACGCCTCCGCAAGACCAAACGTCGGTTGCTGGGAAGTCACTTCGCCGTTGCCCTGGCGATGGACGTCAGCCATTTGCCGCAGCGTGTGAGAGGGTAGATGACGAAAGCGCCAAGCTTCCACGGTGAGTAATACCAAAGGAGCCACCTGGAGGCTTGATAGCACACCGCCCAATGCCACCGTTTCAATGGATTTGGCGTTCCAATAAAAATTGTGACTAATGCCAATGAGCCCGGAACCAAGGAACAAAACGGCCGCGAGGTAAACGACCCGCGCTGCCACGGCATGGCTGACGAATCCCATCAAATAGAGGAAATAAGCAAGTAGGATGGTCGTGAATAGTTCGAAAAAGGCCTCAACCCACATATGGATGGTGCACCAGCGCCAGAAGTCCGCGACGACAAAATTGGTATCCGGACTGGCGACGAACCCCGCGCTGAACATCAAGATGATGCCGACAATGGCATATACCATCCAATTGGGAAGCGACCAGGTTTGCCGCTGCTTTAAAACTGGCCATACTCCACGAACGACGATGACCAGCCACACAACAAAGGCGGCGTAGAGCAAATATTGATAGGCTCGTCCGATTTGCATGAATTCCCAACCTTGGAGGCCGAACCAGCGCCACAGGCCAAATTGGCCTTGATCCCATTGATCGAGCACGCCATGAATGCCTAACGGCAGCCCGAGAACTCCACCCGCGCCGACGATCAAGAGCATCCAGAAGAGGCCATTCACCCATGCAAGTTGTCCATTCGGTTCGGGCCGGACGATGAGCGGCAACACCCAAATCGTTGCCGCAAACCAGCAGACGGCAATCCAGAGTATGGAGAGCTGCGAATGCCAGGCGCGGGAAATGGTCACGGGTAGGAATTCATTCAAGGACAGCCCAAAGTAGTGGAACAAACCGATGAAATCGCTGATGGCCAACAACCCCGCAAGAATCTGCATCGCGAAAAGTAAGGCGGCCACGGAGAAAAATTTGTAACAGGCTCGTTGCGTTGGGGTGGGCTTGAACCGATCCACGACCTCCATGGTGGCCAGCGGCGGCAGATGCGATCGTTGCGCTTCCAGGAGCGATTCGCGATCCAGCTTGCCGTAATAATAGAAGATGACGCCCAGCGCGAAGATGACCACCAGCGTGCCTATCACGCTCCAAAGGATCAAGCCGCCGTGGGGAACATTGCCAGCAAGTGGATCGAAGGGCCAATTATGAGTGTAGCTGTAGGCATAACCGGGCCTTTGTGCGGCGCAGAGCCAGCTCCCCCAGAAGAAGAAAGCGGATAGGGAGCGAATCTCTTGTGGTTCACGGATGTAGTGGCTGGTTTTAAAGGCCTCTTGATTGGCAAGGGAGCCGCCTGGACCGAAAACTTGCGTGTAATACTCCACCAAGCGATCGAAGGCGGCCGCTTGAGCTTCCCCCAGATGGACGCGCTGCGCGACAGCGTCATATCCATTCTGCTTCAATTCCAATTGCACGCGAGCTTCAACCAACTTTTGCCGCAGCGTTGGATCCGTTGAAGCCAGAGCAGCATCAGGTCGTTCCAGGTAAAACTCCACCATGAAACGCGCCACCAAACGGAGTGCTTCCGCAGTGAAGTCGGGACCGCGCAAACCGCCGTCACCCAGGAAACTGCCATAATCCATCAAGCCATATTTGAAAAAAACGATTTGCCCGTTGGTCACCTCGCTGCCAGTGAACAGCGTGCGGCCTTGATGATCCACGAAATCAACGATGGGGGGGGCATATTCATAGGTTTTGAAGCCAATGTAGCCTACCACGGCCACGCTCACTCCAAAGATCAACATAAAAACTTTCCACCAATGCTTGCGCTTGTCCAGCCAATTGAGCAAGTTCATGACCGTGGCTCCCTGGATGTGCGGATGCGGAACAGTTTCGACTTGGGACTGTGCGAAACGGTAACAAGTTAGCGTTCATGAAGCGTCGTGGTGAACGCACGCCATGGGTGAAACACATGCAGGGCGATCAAGTTTCGATAAAGTGCTGAAAAGGCTAGGTTTTATGGCTAAATGCTAATTGAAATTAGAATCGTTATTATTTGGATCAATTACATTCCCGTGAATTGAATTTGCGAAACAAAAGCGAGCCGTCGTCGTTTAATGGATTGAATACTCGCCTCCCGCCACGACCTCTTTCATGTCACCCAAGGAGTCCTGCCATGCACAAGGTGCGAATCCGTGCTCGACGCATGATCGGCATGCTCTTCATGAGCGCAGCCCTGAGTCTCTCTCAGCTTCCCTGGCTGCACTCTTCCGATCCTAATGCCCAAAAACTAAACCCCAAGGAAGCTGTGGCCCACGTGCTGCAGCGCATGGCCTATGGCGGAACGCCAAAGCAGTTGGCCGAAGTGCAAAATATGACCTGGCAAAAATGGGCGTTGCAACAACTCGATCCGCAAAGCATCGATAATACGAGTCTGGAAAAGCGCCTGGACGGAGTATGCCCTTCCCGAACGATGACTTTAACGGCGATTCACGAACACTACGCCGTGCCGCGGAAAGCGGCTTCGACTCCGGAAGAAAGACGCGCCTTGCAGCGCGAACGCAATCAACTGCGCGCCAAGCTGAAACAGGAATTGATCGACGCGGTCTTGTTGCGCGCTATTTATAGTCCGCGCCAATTCGAGGAAGTGATGGTGGATTTCTGGCGAAATCACTTGAGCGTGGACGTCAACAAGGTGCCTTACTTGGCGGTGCATTACGAGGAAACAGTTCTTCGCCGGCATGCTTTCGGCAAATTCGACGAGTTGTTGATGGCCTCGGCCAAACATCCCGCCATGCTGGTTTTCTTGGACAATCATGTCTCAGGTTATAAAGCGCTGAATGAGAACTACGCTCGAGAACTCATGGAATTGCACACGCTTGGCGTAGATAACTATTACACGCAAACGGACGTGGTGGAACTGGCCCGAGTGCTGACGGGGTGGACGTGCGGTTGGCGCCAAGGCAACAAGGAGGAGCGCGCCTATCAATTCTACTTCAATGAGCGGACCCATGATCGCGGCGAAGCCACGGTCCTTGGCCTCAAACTCGATGGCAAAGGCGGCATGGCTGACGGGGAAAAGGTCATCCGCTACCTGGCTCATCATCCAGGCACTGCCCAGTTCATCAGCCGCAAACTGTGTTGCTATTTAGTCAATGACGAACCCATACCCGACATGGTTCGTGATGTGGCCGAAGTGTTCACCAGCACGCAGGGCGACCTTAAGGCGGTGTACAAAGCCATCCTCTTTCATCCAGAGTTCATGAGCCGCCGCAATTACAAAGTAAAGTTCAAAACGCCTTTTGAATTCGTTGTCAGCGCGCTGCGCGCAACCGGAGCTCAAGTAGATGCCACAACCATGTTAGCTCGCGAGTTGCGTCTCATGGGACAACCGTTGTACGAATGTGACGTCCCGACGGGCTACAGCGATCAGGCCGAGGCATGGCTGGATCCTGGCATCTTGGTCTATCGATGGAACTTTGCGATTATGCTCAATGCAGGCAAGGTCAATGGGATTAAGGTTCCCGCGAGTTTTTACGAACCATTAGTCCGCATGCCCTTGAACGAGCGAGCCCGACGGGTGTTGGACCTGGTGGTGCCGGGTCTTCCGGATTACTCCTTCGAAACGACGTTGCGCCGTTCGGTTGACCCCCAGGCGATGATCGCCCTGGCTTTGGGCTCGCCTATTTTTCAACAACAATGATCTCAATGACATCCATCCGCAAACGAGGTGCGACCATGAACCTGACACGACGTGATTTCATTCAGCATGCGGGAACGGGCGTCCTATGCACGGCTGCAGCTGGAGCCATGCCTTTGCATTGGGCGGAAGCGAGCTCCTTAAGTCGGCAAGCGACTCCCTCGCTCATCGTCATCTATTTGCGCGGCGGGGCGGATATGCTTAGCGCGATCGTTCCCTACGCGGATCAGCAATATCCCGGCCTCAGGCCATCGCTGGCTTTATCCAAGCCGGAGGCTAAAAACGATCGTGCGGTGCTCCCGCTCGATGGCCAATTCGGCTTCAATCCTCAGATGAGGGATTTGCACAGCCTGTATACCAAGGGTATGTGTGTACCCATCTTGAACGTCGGATCGCCCCATCCGACGCGCAGCCACTTTGATGCGCAGGATTTCATGGAACGAGGCGCTCCAGGCCAACGCCACGTGATGACGGGTTGGCTCAATCGCTATCTCATGGACACGAAAACTAGCCGAGATTCCAGTCTCAGAGCGCTGGCGCTGCAACCGTTGTTGCCCCGCTCCCTACGAGGCGAATACCCGGTTCTCGCTCGACCGGATCAGAAATCTTCCTTCGCCATGGATGTTTATGGACGGCTCTACCCGAAGCAGTCCAGTTCGACGCGCTCAACCACCCAATCGGCTGCAGCTCAAAACAAGCAGCAGATCGAAGAATATGGAGCGAAGACCATCTCTCAATTGCGGGAACTGAACGCCATTCTGGATCAACCGACGCCAGGTAAAGTCAACTATCCCGATCACCCCTTCGGAAGGCAAATGCGCGATCTGGCCAAGGTGATCAAAGCCAATCGCGGCCTGGAAGTCTCAGCGTTAGATTATAACGGCTGGGATCACCATATCAATGAAGGGCCAATTGACGGCCAGATGGGAAAAATGCTGCATGCGTTGAGCAGTGGCATTAGCGCTTTCGTTGAGGATATGGGGACGCATATGAACCATGTGCTCGTCCTGGTCATGAGTGAATTTGGCAGGACGGTAAAGGAAAATGGCAATCAAGGAACCGATCATGGCCATGGCGGTTTCATGATCGCCATTGGCGGCCGCGTGCAAGGCGGCAAGGTATACGGGCAATGGTTGGGCTTGAATGCGAACCAACTTTACCAAGGACGCGATCTTCCCGTGACGACGGACTTTCGCGTGGTGTTTGCTGAAGTGCTGCAAGCCATGTTTAGGTATGATGGGTTGGCGAAAGGTTTGTTCCCGCAGTACGCGTCGAATCCGTCGCCATTGCAATTTCTACGCTCCGCTGGATGATCAGCTCTCGACCGGTCTAAATGTACGATACCAGGGCTGATAAGGATAGGACTGGCATGGCATAAAGACAGCGCAGCAAGCGGCGCGGGGTTGGTACTTCGTTTTCGGCGGCGACAACGGCCCGGATGACGGACGACCATGCCCGGAAACGCGAAACGGGGACGCCGCCACGAATGGCGACGGCCCCGCCTGTGTTAACCCTGGACGGCTTGGTTCGCATAACCGTCCAGAAAGCTCCGCGAGTGGAACAGTGTTCGTAACAATACTCTCCGAGAATAAATCCACAAAATGTTGCCGCAGAAGTGGATAGCGATTTCGGATCTCACTCGGTCGGTCGAGAACGAGAGTAACACTGCTCGGACAATCGAAACACCAGGGACAGAATTGCGAAGTGCCGGATGCCATGAAGGTGTCCTGTCCGGTTCGAGGGCGGGCGGTTGGTCTCCGTCACCACAAGGCGTTGCCGCCCCTTGCTGCCTACCTACTTCATCAACTGTGTGAAGCCCCTTCATCATAACTGAACGCTTGGAGCCACCTTAGAGGAGGATTGCACTGCCTCAATAGCAGCGAGCACTTCACGACAATAGCCATCGGCTGTTTTTCGCTCCCAATCGTAGAGCATTTCATCACGATGATGGGCTAGGGGATTACGGAGTTTGCTCAAGAGCTGTTTGCGCCCCTCCCAATAATTCTTGTCTTGACCAAGTAGAGGTTCGAAAATGGACCTCCATTCGGCAAAGATCAGATCAAACAAGTCAGCTGGATACGCAAAATCCAGCAAATTCAAGGATGCGCGTCCCTTGAATCCCTTCTCCTCCTTCATTTGCGATTCCCGGCATCTATCGACAATGGAGCTAACCTTTGGATGTTTCTTTGCAAGAGCCTCAGGCCAATGGTCACCATACTCACGACGCAGGGTGAAGGCTATGAATCGACGCAACGCCTTCTCGGTACGTCGCCACACCGGCCAAAGGTTATCACCATCCTGGGTCTCGCGGTCGAGCATTCCAAGGTAGGTGGCAAACGTGTCCGAAAAAGGGCGAATCGTCCCGGCTTGGTCTCTGACAAGCAGACCCCGACGAACGAACTGATCGATGTCCACTTGACAGATATCAAGAGCCGGGCCATGCACGATCTGCAGAAGGTTACTCAGGCTCCTGTCCTCGCGCAAAAGGTCGGCCATATGATCGAACACACCAAGAAAATCGTCGCGTGCAGCATCGGACGCGGCTTCCGTATCCCAGAGGTTGCAACCACTCGCAAATTCCACGAGCCAAAAAGCAAAAACATCCAGCAGCATCGGGTGTGCTCCCGAGTGCGACAAAACATGCTGCCTAAGATCTTCGTCAACGGTTGGGCCAGACTCCGCAAGCCGAGCAAAGAACATATCCAGTTCCTGGTTGTCGTAAAGCCCCAACGAATACCTCTGGCAAGTGCCGGAAAAGGTTGAGATAGCGACACTGTGTTGTTCAATGCCCTCGATAGTCCGGCGCGACGTCGTCAGATAGCCAACACCATAATCTGGATAGTACGATAGATCGCGTAAGCTTTGGAAGGACGCAGGGCTGCCATGAAAGAGAACCCTCGCATGATCGAACTCGTCGAGGATGAAGAGGAGGCTGAGACCAGTGCTATGTACTGCCTTAAAGAAATCTTGCAACGAATGCATGGCTTCCGTGACATCGATGGACTGACTGGCCCGGCGACGGGCAAGAGCAGCCACTTCATCGCTGAGCCGGCCTAGTCGACGAAGTTCATTAGCGGCCAGGCCCACCATCTGGGTGAAGAAATCGCTCGACTCGGCAAAGGTCCCAAGGTTCATCCAAATTGGCACCAAGCCCCTAGCTTCAAGCTGATCGCGTCGAGTCATAATCGCCTGGTACGCAAGGCTACTCTTTCCGATGCGAGGTTCTCCGATTATAGCTAGATTACCGGGCCGATTTGGCCGGACGCATCTTGCGTCAATACGTCTAAGCCCCTCGGCGCGGCCCAGAAAGCGGGTGCCACTGACGATGTTGCCGTAGTCGGCGAATGGATTGCGCTTTTCTGTACTCATCGGGTGGTGCCTCCTTGATTTGCGAGAAGCCATTCCTTGAATAGCCCGACGGTGATGTGGTAGTAATGCCCTCGCTCGCACTCCAACACATCACGACGAACTAAATCGTCAAGAATGACGTTCAGGGGGCGTTGCGTTTCGCAGGCTATTGTCTGGGCATTACATTGGCCCGTGCGACTGTTGAGGGCCACGGCAGTGCAAATTCGGAGTGCGTCATCGTCACTGATAGCATCTTCAGAGGTATCACCAGAATTGAAGAGATTCTCAAACTTGTCCTTGGTCAGTGCATTAAAGCCCCTGATCATTTCGTCTTTTACCAGCTCTACATCTGCTTCCGTGACGAGACGCGCCCGCTTGCGATTCATGTATTCTACTAGACTGTTGCAGATCATCTGAATGTAAAATGGACTGCCTGCCGTTAGCTCGAGCAGTCGATCAACCGCCCGCTCCCGAAAGCGAGTGTGCCGTTGCCCATCGGAGCCGATGATGGCAAGTGGTTGCTCGATAAGTCGAATGGCGTCATCGCGTTTGAGGTATGAGATGCGTTCGTCTTGAAAGATTCCAAATTCGTTGGCGAAACGCTCCTTAAACTTGGGCATGTTATCCTGGCCGACTATCACCGCATTGAAAAAGTCCTCCTGCAACAGTGCCTTCCAGTTTTTCATGAATGTCTCAGGCAGTTCACCGCACAAGATCCAATGGTACACGTAGGAGAACTCGTCGATCAGAAGCACGCAGCGGACGTTACGCCACTCCGACGATTGGGCGCGGGCGTTGGTAAAATCGCGAAAGATTTCGCTGAACAGCATCAACCGGTTCTGGTGATCGACGAACTTTTCAAAGGTCGGAATTTGTGGTTCAGTCAACGGCGGCAACTCGCTCGGATTGCGCAGTTCTCTCCCCAGCTCCCTCAGGATCGTCCAGAGCATCGAGTCGAACAAGCTCAATTGGGATTGCCCCGTGAAGAGAGAAGCGATGTTGCCCACGTCGATCACGACAACGTCTCGATGTCTCCGGAGCCTATTCTTCAGGTGGTAGAGGATCGATGATTTGCCGGCTCGCTTCTGGCCGAAGACGACGACTCCTTTGCGAGGCGCACGAATGACTCGGGCGATTGACTCGATCAGGGGTCCGCGTCCGATAAACATCTCCGGGTCATCGACGATGCTTCCTTCTGCGTAGTTGGCGAATGGATTGTCAATCTCCTTGAACTCCCCCTCTGGGTTGAGACGGATCGGAAAGATCGCCATGGAGGTAGTCTCGATTTCCCCGGACCGGGTCCGAAACTGGGCGTGTAAGGGAATCGAAAAGTCCTGTTGCTGCAGTACTCGATCGCTGAGGCGGAGCGGCATGTAGACAATCCGTTGCTCGCCTCCCCGCAGTGAGCCATCGATGGGCAACTCTGATTTCTCGGCAGTAAATAGGGCTTCGTCGTCGTCTTGAGTGTCGGTGACCTCATCCAAGATAACCTCGACCGATTCCGCTGGGCCACGCCCCATCTTATTCTCGACAACAACCTGGACCTCGATACGGCGGTCCTGGTCCGGGCAGTATGACTCAACAGCCAGTCGCAATTCAGGAGCCGGGCGGGCAGTGTCGTACAACTCACGCAGTCGTTCATTCACCTTCTCCCGCATGCCCTCAACGACCGTGTACAATTCCTCGACGGAGATCTTCGTCGGCCGTTCTTCGATTTGCCGCAACATGTCTTGGCAACGGAGATCGGCCTGGTTGCAGATCCGCTCCACTTCCTCGAAGCGGTTCTGGTTGCACATTTCGATGACCTGGTCCAGCACGTCTTTCAATTCCAGAACACGCTGCCGGTCCAAGTCGAACATCAGCCGATCGGCGATGCTCTTAAGCCGCTCCATCCCGTTCTCCAGCCAGGCGGTCGTCAGCTGGCAACCTTGTAAGGAACGCAACTCCACGCAGAGTCGATTGTATTCACTATTTGCACGGAGTCGTAGCTCGTTCCACCACTTGACGAACTGCTCCATGGTCGGCATCGCCGATGAGGGCACCACTACGCCTTTGCCACGGAGATACTCGTAGGCGGCCGTCTGCAAGCTACGGGAGTTGTGGAGTCGCTGAACGATACGTTCCCCAGCGAATTTGCTATTCGTAGACAGATAGAGGAGTAGATCAAACACCTTTTCCCGCTGCGGGTGGTGGTTGATGACTTCCTCAATAGATGCATCGATTGCCAGAGTCTTAGTAAGGGAGATTCGGCCTTGGCCCAACATTGAGTACAAGCAACGAACCATAGCATTGATGGCATCCTGCTCATCACCGCGCTGTTTCTCATGACGATACTCAGCCCGATCGCCGTCATAAGCTCGCAAAGCCTCCACATACCACGCACGGGCAGTATCAAGGTGACACTTCTCACCGACCGACGCATCCCCACGGGAAGCAAAACTCCGACAGATGTAACGGTAGACAGAACTGTGGTCTCCCTCTCTCAAGTCAAGTCGAATCCGTGCCGCGGAAAGACAGACGTTGCTCCGATCCCGGGGGCGGATTGTCCCTAGCTCCTTTGCGAGTGTATCAAGCCTGCGAGTTTCAAACTCGAGATCATCAGCGGTTCCACTGTAGTGACCCTCGTTGAGGCGATCAGTACGCACTCCCTCGAACGTACAACGTCTTAAGAAGAAATGGGTGAAGCTGCTCAGTTCACTAGAAATGTCTGAGAGATTGGTCTCAATAAGCAGTCCATCAGCATCCATCGGCAACATGACGCCGCTTTGCCGGGCCTGCGCGATCGCGTCCAACATTTCGGAAATGCGGGAATCGGTGCGGTCGAACTTACTCAGCAGCTGCTCTGCTTCGTCAAAACGCCGCTGCCTCGATAAGCAGAGGGCCAAATCGCGCCCAAGCGATGGATTGTCCGGTTGAAGTTGTCTTGCTTTCGATAAGTGCTGTTCTGCATCCGAGTACCTTTCCTGCTCAATAGCGGCCCGAGCGATTTGCCGCAGCAACATTATATGGTCACGGTCGCTAGTGCGTGTCGCTCTAAGCTTCCCTTTAAGCAACTCTTCAGCCTTGGCCCATTCGCCTGCCTTTTGATAGACCCCAAGTAGATGGTTTTCGAGGGATCGCCTGTCGCTTACATTGCGGCGGTGCCTCTCCAACAATTCGACTGCCTCCGCCGCGCGGTCCATTTGCACGAATAGAGCGGCCAAGTCCTTGATGGCACTCTCGGCATTGTCGCCGATTTGGATAGCCTTCCGAAACAGGTCAATCGCGGGACCAAAGTTTTTCTCGATCAACTGAAGCCTGCGGGCCTTTGCATAAGGTGTGTTTCCCCTTGGGACGCCTGTTGCTCTGGCGAACTCTCTCCAATTCTCGTACAATTCGCGTGCTTTTGGAAGGTCAGGCTGATCAATCAGTGGGCGGATGAGCGCAATCGCCCGAGCGTATTCACCCTCATCAGCGTACACCTTAGCTAAATCAAACGCTTCACGCGGTGTTCGGTGCTGTGAGATTTGTAGCGCCACCTTTCCGCGTGGTCCCTCCGCCGACTGGAATACAACTGGAAGGTCCTCTCCAGTGCCCTTCTCGAGGTGCTGTAAGAGTTGATCATCAATGACCGAACTGCGATGAAAAAAGTGGTTCCCCCTTCGATGGGAGTGACTCGATCCATCATCAATAAAGCCAAAATTCTGCCCTTTATTGTAACGCGCAATGCGACCATGAAGCTGCCTTTGTGGCAGTAGGTTGTTAGATCGTTCGGCAGGGCGATAGCTCAGCAGATCAGGCTTGCCTGGCGATTCCGGAGGAGTTTCAGGCACACGCGATTCCCAAACCCAGTCCTCAACAACCTGTCGATAAGTCGGGGCGACCTCAGCAGGAAGCTGGGCCAGCACCTCGCAGACAACCGCTCGTTTCCCTCCGCTTTCGCGACATGCTCGGAGAGCATTTGCGGCAGATTCCTCGCTGTGAAGCACTTTTAGGAGATAAACAGATGCTTGAGTGAGCAGGTCGTCCTCGCCTGCCGGCGGCTCTTGTGTTGCATCGAACAAGCTACCCAGTGGCAGATAGTTGCCAAACGCGTGTGCAAGGCGAAGGAATACGTACCAAGCGGCTTCGGCCCCCTTTGCTGGTCTCTGCCGAAACACTTGTTCAAGGGCCAGGCATGCCAATTCGTTAGCGTGTTGTTGTACTGCAAGCGCAGCTAGATTTATCCAGTCGCTGACGTCAGCGTCAGGTAGGCGAGCGGTTTCCTTGGCAACGACTAACGCATCTGACCCGTTATGTGCTAGTGCGAGGCAGTAGGCCAGATGACGTTTTAAAATGACGGATGTGGGATATTGACCGGCTAGCTGGCGCAGGTCATTTACGATCGGCTGAATCCGTCCGAACTTTGGATCGAGTTCGTTGATCTTGCGGGCGTTTGTGTAACGATTCTTAATCCGCTCCCAGAGCTGTCGGTATGTCTTCGACCCCTTGGACAGCACCTCCGTGTCTGGCAGTTCGAATGGCGGCGGCTGGAGTGCCACTCGTGCTGTAGCCATACGAGCTTCTGTTTGGGCTTCAATGCGATATAGGGCCGAGAGCAACTCAGAGGTGACAAAAGGGCCCCCAGTACCCCCCGGATTGTGTCTATGCCCGGGCGTCAAGGGAGACAAATCTCGCGGCGCAACAGATGTAGCGTGATCCCGTTGAGCTTGATTCGGCCCAACACTGTTGTGGTGTGGAGATACTGTCTGATTGCTAGAGCAAGTAGCCGCGACAGGCGTCTCACCTAGAGCCACCGCTAGCGTGGCAGGAGGCTGACACTCAGTGGAGGGCGATTGTGGGTGGTCGTCCGTGAGCGGAGTGGGATGGGTGGCTCTAATCGGCGGGACGTGCGCCTGCACATTTTCGCTGAGCTGTTCAGGAGCAGCATCGATCGTTTTGGGGCGAACCTCCCATCCCTCAATCATTTTCTCAAAGAACCGGGAGAACGTTCCTGGAGTAGTTTCCAATTTAATATACGACTCAGTGATCTCGGCGACCCGGCCATGCACCTCGCGAGCAGTTGTCAAGAAGAGGGCAACCTCATCCCCAACCTTGACATCCTCCTGCAAAAGTACCAGCTTGTTGGCCATCGGTCCCTCCGAACGTCACGTGCAGGAGCATTAAGCCATGTCCGTTAACCATGGCTGAAAGCAACACGCAACCTGCTTTTCTGCTGCGTCAAAGGATCCACTATTATCTATTCGCCACTGCTCGCCCGTATGGGTTCCCTGGTTGTACTCCATAGCCAGGCGATCGCTCAAGCGTCGGTTGAACTCTTTGCCACGCTTTTCTTTGGGCGAAATGCGCCGTTCTCCCTTTACAGCAGCAGCCTGCACACGACTCCACGCCACCTCAAATGGACACTCTACAAACACGGTTGCCGCTATACCCGCGAGCCGAAACGGTCCTAGTAGCTGACGCCGTGCCTCTTCCGGGTCAATCCCTTGGACGACCACCCGCGATAGCACACTCAGCACGAATCGGTCGAGGATGACCAGGCCCGTCGCCATCTCAGATGCCAATTGCGCGCGATGGTACTCCCGAGCTAGTCGCAGGTGGAAATCTGTTTCTGCACTCAGGTCATCCGCGTGTTCCTGGACGATTTCCGTAATCCTGCCTGTAACCTCCCCAGCATCTTGGCGATTTCGCCCGATCACACACACCGCTATACCACGTTGTTCGGCCAGCGACCGTATGTGACGAATCAAGGTTCCTTTCCCTGATCCATCCGGTCCCTCGACCGCCACAACACGTTTCCCCATTTTGTCCTCCCCTACTCAGTAGGCACAACATTCAGTTATTTATTGCTGTATTCGCGATACCGAGCAAATACCTCACTTCGCTGTATGTGTGTGCTCGTGCGATTCGCGGTCGGCACATCTGCCACTTTGCTTGCGGTTCACTTTGTGAAGGATTCCGCAGCAGGATCGAGTCAAAGCCCAGAATCTGAGCCGCAAGAATGTCCGTATCGAACTGATCTCCAATGATGCACACCTGCTGTCTGGAGTCGGCTTTCCTCACTACATGTGAAGCCAGTAGAAGGCGTGGGTCAGGCTTCGTGAATCCCACCTCGCAAGACAGCAAGATCTCGTCAAACATTGGAACGAGTTCCTCGCTCATCCAGGACTTGCCGAGCAACCGGCGGGTGTTTACTGTGGCATTCGATACGAGAACCAATCGCACCCCCTCCTTTTGCAGGGATTGCAGCGTCTCGTAGGCACCATCGATCCAATGTGGATTTGTCTCGTTCTCCTCGTGATCCGCAATCGTACCCTCAACCCGGCTCACACTCTGTTGCCGGTCGTCTTCACCATCGCCAGTTGCAAAGTAGTCCGCCAGCCGCCGTGCGAATGTGGCCCGATCCATCTTTGTGTCTCGAAACCAGGTGAGCCGAACGACCTCGATCACCTGATCCAGACTGCAACCCAGAACGCCAGCGAGACGTTGATACAAGTTTTCGCGAAACGGACGTTCAAGCAGTGTGTCCCACAGATCAAACACCACGACCTTATACGCTGTCATTCGGCTTCCTCCGATCTTGACAAAGCATCTGGACTGTGGGGGCCAACCGGACACCGGCTTCCCGCAGCAAGGTGCGAACATTGCCAGGGTGTACGTAATCCTCCATTCGCTGACCTGGGTGACTCAGCGTCTGCACCGCGACGATGTTGGCTGCGGCCAGTCGACCAAACGTCTGCGGCTCCACCGACCCGGCAACGGCCACCGCGGGAACCCCATGCGTTGCGGCAAGCAGTGCCACAGCCCCCGGAGCTTTTCCCCGAACGGTGCCTTTGTCGAGCTTGCCTTCGCCGACTACTACCACGGCTACCCGATTGAGGTTAATATGTAGCCCGATGGCTTCGCTGACGATGTGGAAGCTGTAACGCGGGATCGCGCCCAGAGCCGCCATCAAGGCAGCTCCCACTCCCCCGTTGGCACCACTTCCGCAGTCCCTGGAAACATCTCGGCCGAAGGCACGGGTATAGACTGCGGCGATGTTCCGCGTTCCGCGTTCGAGTTCAGCGATTTCCTGCTCGCTTGCTCCTTTCTGAGAAGCGTAGGTTCGCACCGTGGCAGCCGGTCCTTCCAGAACTGAACTCAAGTTGCAGGCCAGTTCCACAGTAGGAAAACCATCCGGCCGCACGAACTCGACACGATCGATTCGGCCTAGATCCCTGGCACAGACATTCTCAATCCGCTTGCGGCTCCTGTCGAAGAACGTCGCTCTAAGTGCTTCGAGAAGCCCGACCCCGCAGTCCTGAACGGCTGAATCTCCGCAGCCGATGATCACTTGCCGGGCACCTTCTCGCGCCGCATAGGTGAGTACTTCGCCGAGTCCTCGAGAGGATCGTTCCATCACGCCACATCGTGCCGGATCGCTCAGTCGGGCCAGTCCAACCGTGTCGGCAGATTCGATCACGGCAGTCAACGATTCCGAACCCTCATCCACCCAGCCGATCTTGGCATCGTCGAGCGGGCGATGGGCGGCATCGTGGGCCGTCAATCCACTCTCGATTCGGCCACCCCGAGCCTGGGTGATCGTTTCGCAAAACCCGGCCCCACCGTCACAGATTGGCCGTTCATTCACCTCGAACACGTTCGGCAACGCAACGCGCAATCCCTCGGCGACCCACCGAGTCGCCTGGACTGCGGAAGCCGATCCTTTGAATCCGTTCAGAGCAACCAACACGCGCATTCATTTCCCCCGTAGTCGCCTGGATGATACCCAGAGCGATCAAGCAGGCCATAGGCCGCGCAGATGATCGCGCAATTGCGTGAGTTGCTCAGGAGTGAACGCCGCCACCGCGTTCAAGTTGGGTGGTTTCGGCCAACCAACGTCGAGTACCTCCAAATCGCCGAACTTCTGCGGTCGCGAATAGCGTGGCAGGACGTGGAAATGAACGTGCGGATCGACCATCATCAGCATCAGGTAGTTGATCCGCTCACATCCCAAGCCGCCCTGCAATACCTTCTCCAGTTGACCGGTGACCTCTCGCAGCTCAACAAAAGCCTCCGCCGGGAGGTCGGGCCAGGACGTGGCGTCGGGTTTCGCTGCCAGGATCACTGAGCCGAGCGTCACTTGCTTCGGCCGCACCAGAACAACCCAGTGGTTGTATTCGTGGATCAATGAGTCGGGGTAGCCGAATTTCTTCACGGTCTCGTTCATGGATCCTCCTGTTGATTGCCAGCGGTTCCAAGCTTGCTTCTTTCGTTAAAGCAATAACGGCTCACGTCTGGAACCGTCCGGCATTTCGGCCAGAATTTCTCATTATTCGGTCGGCTTCTCCTCGTCGGCTCCCTGCGCCTTCCGCTCCGCGTAGCGGTCGAAGAGCAGGTCTTTCAGGAAGTCGGCGAACTCCGGCTTGTCGTTGATCTGCTTGAAGAACTTGAAGTTCGTGTCGATCATGTCCTGCACGTGGTCGCGGACCTTGAGGTCGAACGTTAGCCGGGCGTTCTCGCGCGTGTTCACGGCGAAGCTGGCGGCCATGCCCGCGTCCGTGTCCAGCTTCTCCTCGAGCGTCTCCAGGAACTGCTTGTCCTCCTCCGTGAAGTTCGTGCCGAACCGTTCGTTCAGCAACTTCAAGATCTCCGACAGGGGCTCGAGTTGCTCTTCCGGCTTGCCGCCCCCGACGCCGCCCTTGTGCGGTTCGAGGACGCCCTTGCCCGATTCCGGGGCGATGGCCTCGCGGGCCGCCTGCACCAGCCGGACGGTATTCACGTCCACGAACTTTTGCAATTCGCGCGGCTGGTCCTCGCGCGGCACCGGCAGCAGCCGCAGCAGGCACCGGCAGAACTGGTAGAGTTGCTCCAGGTCCGCATCAGCGAACGGGATCACCTGCCCCAGGAAGGCGTACAGCTCGGCGAAGCGGTTCAGTTGGCCTCGGAACTCGCGCTGGTCGGCCTCCTCGCCCTCGGCGACCCGATCGACCACCGGCTTGAGTGCCGCGTACACCTTTTCCATCACCGCCCGCGGCTTGAAGTAGGCGGCGGCGAACGCCTCCACGTCGGCCGGGAAGTAGAACTCGTACTTCTTCAGCGTGCTTTCGATCGTGTACAACGCGTTCGGGTCGGTCACCTCGGCGAGCGTCGTCTGGCCGTAGTACCGGCCGAACGCCTCCTTCACCCGCTCGGCGTTGTCGGCGAAGTCCAGAACGCAGGTGTCCGACTTCAGCGGGGGCAGCGTCCGGTTCAGCCGCGACAACGTTTGCACCGCGTTCACCCCCGCGAGCTTCTTGTCCACGTACATCGTGTGCAACAGCGGCTGATCGAACCCGGTCTGGAACTTGTTGGCCACGATCAGCAGTCGGTACGGGTCGGTCGCGAACTTGGCCGCCGTCTGTGTCTCGGGGAAGCCGTTCATCCCGGCCTCGGTGAAGTCCTGCTTCGTGTCGTCGTCGGTGACCGTGCCGGAGAACGCCACCACCGCCCGCCAGGTGTACCCCTTCTCGGCGAGAACCTTGTCGATCTCCAACTTGTACTTCACCGCCTGCAGACGCGAACTGGTCACCAGCATGGCCCGGGCGCGGTGGCCGATCTGATCCAGCACCTTCGTCGCCAGGTGTTCGACGATCACTTCGATCTTCTCGCGGATCGTCTTCGGGTTCTCGGCCACGAACCGCGTCAGCAGCCGGCTCGCCTTCTGCCGGTCGAACTTCGGGTCGTCCTTCACCTTCTTCAGCAGCGTCCAGTAGGTGCGGTACGAGACGAAGTTCTTCAGCACGTCGAGGATGAAGCCCTCCTCGATCGCCTGCCGCATGCTGTAGAGGCTGAAGGGCTCGCGGCCGCCGTCCGTGCGCTCCACCCCGAACAGCGTCAGCGTCTCTTCCTTCGGCGTCGCGGTGAACGCGAAGGTGCTGACGTGCTTCATCCGCCCGCGGGCCTTCTGGTCCTTCAAGGCCAGGTCCGCCGGGCTTTCGCCCTCCTCGTCGTCCGTGCCGACCCGCAGCGTCGAACGCATCTCCTTGCCCGCCTCGCCGCCCTGCGACGAGTGCGCCTCGTCCAGCACCAGCGCGAATCGCAGGCCGTCCGCCTTCCAAGACAACTGCTTCTCGCCCAGCTCCCGCATCTGCGTCAGCACCACCGGGAACTTTTGCAGCGTCGTGATGATGATCTGCTTGCCCGCCTCCAGCGCCTCCTTGAGGTGCCGACCGCCCTGGTCGATGTGCTCCACCAGCCCGGCCGTCTGCTCGAACGAACTCACCGTCCGGCTCAATTGCCGGTCGAGCGCGACGCGATCCGTCACCACGATCACCGAATCGAAAACGCGCTTGTCGTTCGGGCCGTGCAGAGACGCCAGCCGGTGCGCCAACCACGCGATCGAGTTCGATTTGCCGCTGCCGGCGCTGTGCTGGATCAAGTAGTTCTGGCCGGGGCCGTACCGGCGGGCGTGGCCCACGAGCCCGCGAACGGCGTCGAGCTGGTGGTAGCGCGGGAAGATGATCGACCGCTTGAGCCGGCCGGCGTCGTCGCGGTCGCGCACGTCCTGCACGAAGTACTGCATCAGGTCGAGCACGCTGTCCCGCGCCCACACCTCGCGCCACAGGTAGTCGGTGCCGAAGCCGCTGCCCAGCTTCGGCGGCGGGTTGCCGGCCCCGCGGTCCTTCCCCTCGCCGTCCCCCTTGTTGAACGGCAGGAAGACCGTTTCGTCTCCCTTCAACTGCGTGGCGACGTATACCAGGAACGGATCGACCGCGAAATGCGCCACCATCCGCCCCAGCGCGAACAGCGGCTCGCGCGGGTCGCGGGCGCGGCGGTACTGCGTGATGGCGTCGGTCACGTCCTGGCCGTTGAGCGGGCTCTTGAGCTCCGCCGTGAACAGCGGCAGGCCGTTGAGGAACAGCACCAGGTCGAGGCAGTGGTCGGTCCGCTCGCTGTAGCGCACCTGCCGCATCACCGTGAACTGGTTCGCCTGGTAGAGCGTCTCGGTGTCCGGGTTGAGCGACGTTTCCGGCCGCCAGAACGCCAGCCGGAACTTGCACCCGGTGGCCTTCACGCCCTGGCGCAGCACGGCCACGACGCCATCGGCCTCGACCGCCTCGGCGACGCGCTCCAGGAACGCCGTGCGGGCCTCGTCCTTGTGCTGCTGGCGGAACTTCTCCCACTCCTTCGCCTGCGTGGCCTGCACGAAGTCGATGAGCGGGCCGGGGTCGAGGCACAGCGCCCTGTCGAACGCCGACGGCTGCCGCTGGACGTAGTGCCCCTTCACCAGGTCGGCGACGATGGCCGTTTCGAGGGCCTGTTCGGAGATGGATTTGCTCATTGTTGGATCTCCGGCGAGCCGGCGACGTCAGTCGCCTGGGTATCCCGCAGCGTCGTGTGGGTGGCTGGCGAACCGGCGACGTCAGTCGCCTCGGTTTTGCCAGCTTGCCGGGAATCACCCGGCAACTCACGTTGCCGGTTCGCCAGTTCGGTCGCGTCCGCACTGAGCCACACCAACAGTGGCCCCTCTTGATCCCGCACGTAGCAAATCGCACCGATCCGGTTGGCCTCGGCTTTCAGCGGACGTTTCGACCCGCCGTCGGCAAACCACCGTGGCGCGGTCGGTTTCAGAACCAGCCGGTTCAACGCCCGGCTCGCGTAGCTCTTCCACGTCTTCAACAACTCCGACGGCTCCGGGTCGCCGGGCACGCCGAACACTACGTGGACGTGGTTCGGCAGCACCGCCACCGCGTCGATCACCCAGCCCCGATACGCGGCCGTCTCTTGGAATTGACTCAGGAGAGCTTCCGCATGGCTGATCGACAGCAGCACGGGTTCCCCGGCCATCACCTGTCGGGCGTATCGTTCCAGTGGCGGGATGGCCTCGGCGGTCGGTTGGCCGGGAGTGTTCTCGATGACTCGATCCGGGTTGCGGTGGTAGCCGACGAACCCATCCGCCCCCGGTAGCCAGGTGCCGTAGGTCCGCCAGGTGAAGAACCAATACCGATCCATGCCACACCTCCGCTTGCCGCCAAGCCGGGCGAACTGGCGATGTCAATCGCCGGGTTGTTTGGCCACCGTGCCGCCGTTGGCACTTCACCCAGGCGACTCACGTCGCCGGTTCGCCACCAACACCGGTCACCTCGCCGCGCACGTCGATCTGCCCCGTCACCGCCGCCGAGATCAACGCCGTGCGGTACTCCTGAAGCCGGGCGATGCCGTCGCGGATGCGGTCGCTCGTCCGTTTCATGGCGTCGAACTCCGCTGTCAACTTGCGGCAAATCGACTCTTGCTCCACTAGGGTTGGCAGCCAGAATCGAAAGTTCAGGATTTGTTCCGGGCTGATGTGCGGAACACTCACTCCGGTCAGAATCGGCTCGAAGTATGCTGTAAACTCCCTGCAGTTCAACAGCAACTCCAAGTAGTCCTGCCGCATCCCGTGCCTCGCTCGCAAACGGGCTACTCGCTGCAGAAGCAGGCAGGGGAGATCCTCTTCTGTGATGCGAGCGACACGGATGCCCGACTTGATCCACGGACGGTCCATGCCGAACACTATGTCACCGACCTTCAACTCGTAATCGCGGTACGGAACGCAGTCGTGTTTGGGCCAACGGACGACTTCGGACCAGTCCGTCCGTCCCGGCATCACGTTCGTCCCCCTGAGCAGCCGAACGTCGTCTGGCTCTCGCGAGAACCGCTCGCTGGGGAAGGCGAACCCAGGCAGGATGTCGCAGAAGTGCTTGAGCCGCACGCTCGGGTCGAGGCCGCGGGTGACGGCGTGGCTGATGACCGCCTGCCGCTTCTCCTCCAGCAGCGCGATCAGCCGCTCCTTGTGCCCGATCAGCGCGTCGATGCGGGCCGTCTCCCGATCCAGAAACGCCGCAATCGCCCGCTGTTCGGCCAGGGGGGGCACCCACACGGGAAGGCCGCCAAGTTCCGACGGGTTGATGGCCGGATAACCGACTCCTTGAGAGTGGTTCACGACGGCTTCGACGAACTCGTTGCACTGAATCAGCCTCCACAGGAAGCGCGGGTCGCATTCCTTGCCCGGCCGTAAGACCGCGAAGCCGGTGGAGACGATCAGGTTGTCCGCCGGGTTTTCGATCGCCGCGATGGCGCGGAGATAGGTGCGAACCGTCGAGATGATAGTATCCCCGTGCCGAACCCGTCGCCGCGCGCGGCTGGGCGCGTCCTCGAAACGGAACGTCTGCTCCTCGTGGATCCGGCCCAGCGAATCGACGTTGCTGATGTCGATGTACTGGAGTTCGTAATCCGGGTGCGTGTCTTCGCCGAGTACCTCGGGATTGATGCGAGTCACGAACTTCAGCCGGTTCGTCCGCCAGAGGGCAGGCAGTTCGGTCAGAGTCTCGGTGCGAACGGGTCGGTACTCCGGATACCGCTTCCAGCGTCGCACCGTGGTCGTGTCGAGCGTGGCCGTGCTCATCGCGTGCCCTCCGTTAGGCGCTGGCGGGCCAGTTCGGCGGCCGCGCGGAGCTTCTGTTCGAGAACGGCCTTGGGGGGCAGTTCGGTCAGGTACGTCGCCACGCGGATGCCGCTGGCGTCGAGTTGCAGTAGTTCCACTTGCTCCGCGCCTGCGTCCTCGCACAGGATCAGGCCGAGCGGCGTCTCCTCGCCCGGCTCCCGCTCGTTCTTGTCCAGCCAGCGGAGGTACAGTTCCATCTGCCCCTTGAAGGCCGCCTCGAACTTGCCGAGCTTTAGGTCGAGGGCGATCAGCCGACGCAACTTGCGGTGGTAGAAGAGCAGGTCGAGGTAGAAGTCGTCGCCGTCGATGATGATCCGCTTCTGCCGGGCGACGAAGGTGAACCCGGCCCCGAGTTCGAGCAGGAACGATTCGATCTCCCGGAGGATGGCGGCCTCCAGGTCGGCTTCGGAGTAAGTGTCCTTCAGCCCGAGGAAGTCGAGGAAGTACGGGTCGCGGAACACGAGGTCGGGCGAAAGCTGGTCGGTGTTCCGCAACTCGGCGAGTTCCTGGGCGGCGAGCTTCTCCGGCTTACGGGAAAGGGCCGTGCGCTCGAACAGCATACCGCCGATCTTCTCACGCAGCGTGCGGACGCTCCACCGCTCGACGCGGCACATCTCGGCGTAGAAGTTCCGCTTGAGCTGGTCCTTGATGGGGATGATCTCGACGAAGTGGCTCCAGCCCAATTGTCGCGACAGCGCCCCGACAATCTCCCGATCCGGGAAGACCTCGGCCAGTTGCATCATCCGAGACAGGTTCGGCACGGAATACCCGTTCCCGTAGGCCGCAACCAATTCTTTCGACAGTGTCGAAAGAATCTGCTTCCCGTACTCGGCCCGTTTCTCCTTCAGCACCTCGGAGCGGATGCGGTCGCCGATACCCCAGTAGAGCATCACCAGGGCCGCGTTGACGGCGCGAGCGGTGGCGTCGCGGGCCTGGTCGATCAGGCCGCGCACGTCCGTCAGCAGGTCGGCGGGCACGACGATGGCAGTCGGCTTCGCGGGCACGAGTCCACCGGCGGCGGGTTGCTTCTTCTTGCTCATCCCGCCACCTCCTTCAGCAGCTTCAGCACGTCAGCCTCAACGGCCTTGATGTCGGCCTCGATTTCTTCCAGGGGACGCGGCGGGGTGTAGCGGTAAAAGTAGCGGTTGAAGTTGATCTCGTAGCCGACGATGCCGATGCCGCCGTCCTTCGCGTCGCGGATCGTCTCGTTCACCCATGCATCGGGGACGTGCGGCCTCACCTCGCGCTCGAAGAACGCCTGCACGTCCTCGCCCAGCGGCACGTTCTCGGTGTCACGGAGTTCGGGATCGGCTTCCGGCTGGTCGTCCTCGTCGCGGCAGATGGCGGCGGCTTCGTCGCGCTCGCTCAGGGCGTCGAGGACGGCCCGCTTGACCGGCGCGGCCAGCCGCACCCCGGCCTTCTTCACCGCCTGCTCGAACACCGGCAGGAACGCGGCCCGGTCGGTGAACAGCGTCTGCGGCAGGGTGGCCAGCATGTCACGGATGGCCTGTTGCGTGCGCTGCCCAGCGGCCTCGGCGGCGGCCTTCTCGTCCGGGTCTTTCAGGCGGCTGACGGCCAGGTTCTGGAAGGCGCGGGCGTCGTCCAGCCGGGCGATCCGCTCCGGGCTGGCCTGGAAGTTCAGCCGCAGCGGGCGTTCGATCGTCACCTTGCGGTAGCCGAACGCCGTGGTCGGGAAGACCTTCGCCCGCAGTTCCTTCGGGTCGTCCGCCGGGATGGTGAGCGTGCCGTCCGCGAACTCCTCGAACAGCTGGACGATGTGTGGGATGTAGTTCTCGGGCCGGTCCACGCCGTCGGGGATGTCGCGGCGCTTGTCGCCGAGGCTCTTGCGGCGCGGCAGCCAGGCTTCCGAGGCGTCGATGAGGATCACCTTGCCCTTGCGGTCGGCGGGCTTGGTGTTGGCCAGCACCCAGACGTAAGTGCTGATGCCGGTGTTGTAGAAGAGCTGCTGCGGCAGCGCGATCAGGGCTTCGAGGGTGTCGTTCTCGAAGATCCAGCGGCGGATCTCGCTCTCGCCGGAGCCGGCGTCGCCGGTGAACAGCGGCGAGCCGTTCATGATGATGCTGACGCGGCTGACGCCCTCGCTGGGGTGGTGCATCCGCCCGAGCATGTGCTGGAGGAACAGCAACTGGCCGTCGTTGATCCGCGGCAGCCCGGCGACGAAGCGGTTCTTGGTCGCGCGGGCCGCCTCCTTGCGAACTTCGTCGGCGTCGAGGTTCCAGTCCTTGCCGTAGGGCGGATTGGCGAGGAGGTAGTCGAAGGTGCGGTCGGCGTGGCCGTCGTGGGCCAGCACGCTGCCGAAGGCGATGTTCTCGGCGTCGCGGCCGTCGGCGCTCTTGATGTACAGGTCCGACTTGCTGACCGCGAACGTGGACGGGTTGACCTCTTGCCCGAACAGGTGGACGTCGGCCGCCGGGTTGATCTGGAGAATGCGTTCCTTGGCGATGGTGAGCATGCCGCCCGACCCGCAGCACGGGTCGTAGACGGTGCGGATCACCTTGCCCTTCTTCAACTCGGCCCGGTCGTGGGCGGTCATCAGGTTGACCATGAGGAGGCGGTAGCGCAGCTCGTACTCGATGTCGAAGATGGCTTCCACGCCGGTCCAGAGTTGGGCGACCTCCATCCGGTCGTTGGCGGCCAGCATGTAGGTACAGAGCGCCTCGACGGCCGTCTCGAAGCTCTGGTCGTCGGTGAGGCGGATGACCGTCCCGAGGTTCTTCCGCACCCAGTCGAGGTCGTCGGCCAGCAGGAGTTTCGGTTCGGCGGCCGCCTGATGGGACAGGCCGCGCTCGACGTGTAAGGCCCGGCACTGGTTCGGCGGGTTGGTCCGCAGGTCGGCCCAGGACCGCTCGCAGACGGCCGGGCAGACGACCTCGGCCCCGGTGCGGATGCGCAGCCCGGCCAGGATCGCCGACGCGGTGGGGAAGATCCGCTCGGTGTTCTCCTCGAACCGGGCGGCGTCGATGACGAGCTCGTGCCGGACGACCTTCTCGCCGTACAATGCCATCGCGCCGGCGACCGGAAGGCTCGTCAGGCTGAGGGCCAGTTGCTCGTGCGTCGGGAACCCCCGGAGCCGTCGCAGGCTGATCGGCCCGCCGATCTCCAGCGTCTCTTGCTGCGTGTCCAGCCCGCCGACGGCGAAGTGCCAACGTTCGATGTCCGCCAAGTCGTCGGGAGTCACTTCGGACACGGTCGGCTCCTCGTGCAGTCACATGATGTTCCGGCGCTAGGCTGAATAATCAGGATAATGTACAATAGCCAGGTGCCGGGGACAGGACGACGGCCCGGCTGGTCTAGAGTAACGGCCCTCGGGTGACGTCCTCCGAGTTCGCCGCATCTCTCGTTGAGCGAGCGACTTGCGCCATGACCGATGTGCCACCCGATCAGCCGGATCCCGCCGAACCGCCCGACGCGCCCCCGGAACCGTTCGTCTTCGAGCCGGCGCGCGACCTGCCCGGTGCCGTGCTCATGATCCCGAACCGCCACTGGGGCTTTGAGGTCGTGTCGGCGGACGACCACCCTGGGGCCTGTCTCGACTACTCGGACGCCCGGCGCGAGGGCCTGCTGTTGCAGGGCACGGATGCCGACAACCTACGTCAGTCGCGAGTGTATCACATCGTCACGCCGACGACAGAGAATGGCCTGCAAAAACGGACCGCGTTCCGGCTCGCGCCGCGGCACTTCCGCCTGCACCGCCTGAAGCTGTACTTCCCCGAGCGGCACATCGGCCGGCTGGACGGGGCAACCCTCTTGACCCTCCGGGACGAACTGGCCCGGCTCAACCCGGAGGAGTGACCCGTCATGGCCTCGGTACTCACGGAACACGTTCGGACTTTCGGCCCCGCCAGTGACCCGACCGGCCAAGTGCTGCCCGCCCTGGAGCGGCTGCTGCGTTACCGCATGCGGCAGAAGAACTTGCTGTCCGCCCCGCCGGAGTTCCTGGGTTACCCCGCTGTGGCGAACTGGTCGGCCCCGGACGCGTTCGAGGACATCGTCGTCGATTGCTATATCTTTGCCATCGCCCAGCGGATCACCGCCCTCCAGAACCAGTTGAGGATCAAGCCGAACGTCGACGGGCTGATCTCCCGGAACGTGGCCAATTTCCTGCTGGAACGGCAGCGGAAGCACGATCCGATCGGGTACGCCGTGTTCGGCAACGTTCGCGGCGCGGCCCAGGACGCCGTGGCCGCCGAGGAGATCACACTCGAGAACCTGGATCGTGGCAAGCTCTGCAGCCAGTCGATCTTGCGACTCGGCGGAAGCCCCTCCGCCGCGCCCGCCACCCGCGACCAGATCCGGGCTCGGTTGGGCACGGCGTCCGGATGGGCGGAGACCGTCCGATGGTTGACGGAGACGACGGAAGAGGGCCGGGACTGGGTGCGCAGCTTCCTACTCGGGTTTCCCGCTGTGGGCATCACGGCCGTCGTGTGCGGCGACCTGGTCGAAGTCGTGGCCGCCCGCGTCCGTTCGGACTGGCGGGTCCGGCACGTATCGCCCTCGTCGGAGTTGGCCCGGGAGGGGGACGACGAGTTCGCCACGACGGTCCGAATGGTCTGGCCGGACGAAGGGATCGAGGCTCGCGAACGGTGGGAACAGCTGAAGCGCGTCATCCCGGAGCGGATCGCGGGTCTCGACCGCCAGACGCGGGTGAAAGAAAGGCTGGCGGTGGTGTTCGACGCCCTGGTGCGGGCCGTCGAGTCGGGAGGGGCGGCACCGCCCACCCAGGCCGACTTGAGCGAGCAGACCGGGATTCCACGGGCGACGCTGTCGGACGACATGCGCGTGTTGAGAGAAATTGTTTCCAGATTCAATGCCCAGAAGTCGGATGCGTAGCCGCAGGGCTCGTTAGTCTAGCGTCAAAGAGTGGTGCAAGGCCCGTACTGGGCCAACGAGGACAGGGAACATGGCGATTTCACGCTTTTCAGATCGAATCCGAACCGCGATCACCGCTGCCGCCGAGAGCCTCCCTCGGTCGGCGGGTTCCATCGCCGCGGATCGTACTCTGCCTTCGCCCGGCGACCTCTACGTCTTCGACGCCGGGGAGGAGGTCGGCATCGAGTGGCTGGTCGTGCGCGCCCACCCCGACGATCCCGAACTCATCCTTCTAGCCCCGATTGATGACTTCCCCCTGGCCGGAACCCCGGACCTCGTCTTGCCGGCGGATCGAGTCGGGCGGCCCATGACCGTTCGATGCGGCCAGACCGACTGGTTCCCCAAATCCCTGTTCACCCCGCGTTTGCGAGTCGGCACAATCCCGGACGACGTGGTCGCGCTGGTGAAGCGGCGGTTGGCCGACCTTGCACGCGGCCGCACGCTCTCTTCCCAAGTCCCGGCGGCCGATTTCGACCCCGAGTACGAAGACCAGATGGCTGAGGTCGCCCGGGCACGGGTCGCACTGCTGGCTCGCTCCGAGCGGGTCCACCCTGTATCGCTCCATGTGGTTCCGTTCGTCACGCTCGACAAGGCACCGCCGCACCCTCTCGCCTGCACGCCCGAGTTCTCGATGGCGGCGGAAGACGGTGGGGCCTTGTTCGCCGACCTGGGGCAGGCAATCGGGGCGCGAGACGATGTCCGGTATCACGAAGTGCCCGACGTGCCCGGCGGGCGGTTGTTTCTGGTCATCGACCCCACCGGGGTTCGCGGGGTCTGGGAAGGGTCGCACGGCAGCGCACCGGTACTGACTTCGAGCAGCGCCTCGGGAGTGGTGCTGTCCACCGGCTGGCGTCCGGGACCGGAAGGCCGTCTTCATCTGACGGATCGTGCCTTCCCCTGGGTCGATGGCCGGGTGGCTCTGCTCATCGGGACCGATCCGCCTCGGGCGATGGCGGTCGAATTATGAACCCCAGCGCCTTCACCACGGAACTGTCTGCGATCGCCGACGAGGGGTTGTTTCGGACCAATCCGGTCTGGTGCATCGAGCGGCTGGTGAAGGGCTGGCAGGGCCGCGACGCTTCGTGGGTGGACATCCCGAACAGGCTCAACCGACTGCTGAACGCACTTCCCAGACACGGCATCCGTCTGCCGAAACCGGCCTTGGTCGGATGGGCCAACCAGTACGGGCTGCTCATCCCGACCAGCGACGAAACCGACTCGCCCAGGCCGGGAGTCGTCGGGTTGATCGTTGACGTCGTGTGCCATGACACGCTTCTTGTGCCGCTATCAACCGAGCGGACGTCGGAATGGCACGTCGATCCGACCCTCCCCTTCCGCCCCGCGAGGACGCTTCAGGAACTTCTCGTCCGGCTCTTGCACTCGCTGTCTCTGCCTCACCTTCACGGGGTGCCCGAACGGTTCGCCTTCACCCTGCGCGACCCGCTGGGCCGGCGCAGCGACGGCCCCTCGATGCACCTGGCCGGACTGCTGGCCGTGATTCGCCACGCCAACGGCAACCCCACCCTGTTCGATCGAGCCTGCTGCGTGTCGCAACCAGACGGTGACCGACTTGTGCCCGTCGGAGGCATCTCACTCAAACTTGATGCGTTCCGCAGGGAATGTGGGACCGGCACGTTGCTGGTGCGATGTCGGGACGCCGAGGCGGCGGCGTTCGACGCTCACTTCGACGCCCTATGGGAAGTCGATTCCCTGAGTGAACTGGCCCGCACGCTCGAACGAGAGGGCCTGCTCCGGGTCTTCCTGGACGGTCAGCCTCTGAGCGGGGTGGATGCGAAGACCGTCGCGACCCGGGTTCATCAGCTCGAGGGGACCGAACACCGGTACGCCGAAGCACTGGACCTGTCCCAACGCGCCGAAAACGCCGGGTTCTGCCCCGAGGTGCCGAACCGGATCCGGCGCGAGTTCCGGCAGAACATCATCGACCTGTATCGCCACCTCGGAGCCTACAGAAAGACGGCCGAACTGGCTCAAGAAGAACACCTGCGGTCAAGATCCTCGCCGATCCAGTCCTACGAGGATCAGGCCCAAGCCGACCTGGCGTATGCGGCCGCACTGTACGCCCCCCATCGGTTCGCGGCGATCCATGATCTGTTGGACCCCTGGCGTGAGCGATTGTCAACAGACGCTCTTCTGGTGACGCCGCTGACACGGATGAAGGTGTTCAACACCCTCGCCCGCGCCTGGGTCGCCTCGGGTCGGGACGGCTGGGAAGATCTGTTCCGGCGGTCGGCGGAGATCCTTCAAGAGTTGGAGCCGACCGATCTGCCAAGGACCTGGTGCTATCTGGCCCAAGGCTACCTGCGATCGGGATGGTTGGCTAAGGCTGAGGATGTCCTCACTCGAATCGAAGGCCACCCCGGACTCGGCGAGATGTCCCGGTGGTTTCTGCGCATCCTCCAGGCCGATTTAGCACGACGGCAAGGCCGCATTTGGACTGATCCCGAGATGGAACGGGCTACGGTTTCGACTCGGGTGGGGCATCCGTTCGGGTTCTACCTCCAGGCAACGGCTCGGCAACCAGGGCGTCAGGTGGATGACGCGCTCGACCGGTTTCGACGGGCACGAGCATTCTTAGCGCAGGATGAGCCGGACGGGGATCCCCAGAACATCCAACGCTTTCTCACAGACTGCTTGCTGCTAGCGGAATCCGCCTGGATGATTGACCAAGCGCGGTGGGATCGAGCCGTTAGTGCCATCGAGAGTTACTTGGTCGCACCGACTAGCGACGGCCTCGCGAACCACTATTCGGGGAGCGTCCCCACGAAGAATTCTTCCCCAAGCAGAGCGGCTGCTGAACGTTTGCTGAATCGAGTACCGTTTTTCTGATCGCCGCTTTAGGGCGGCGAGCTGCGCACCCACGCTCTCTCGTCGTGGCTTTGCACATGCGTGCGGCTGCCGACTACTCGCGAGATAAGCCCCTCTGTCGTTGCAGCCACAGGGTCCTGTGCTCCTGGGGTTACGCCAGCATCGTGTCGGACCCGACCGGACCGACCTCGCCCGCGTATTGCCGGCCGGCCCGCCGTGAGTGTTCCCCTCGTTCGATCTCGCTCTGGGAGGCAGAACTCTCGTCCCCGCGTTCCGACCTGGCTTGACGTCGAACCCCGTCTGGTACATAATGCCTCCAGTTTTTCAATTATGAAGTGCTTTTGGATATGCCGGCCGAGACCACTCAGAGTGAGGCACCCGACGTGCAACAGGCGAAAGAGGCTTTCCGACGGCACGGCTGCGTCCTGCGGATGGCCGACGCGCTGCGGGCGGGCATCCACCGCCGGACGCTCTACGCCATGCGGGACGCCGGTCAGGTCGAGGTGCTGGCCCGCGGGCTCTACCGCCTGACCGACGCCCCGCCGCTCGGCCACCCCGACCTCGTTACCGTCGCGGCCAAGGTCCCGCACGGCGTCGTCTACCTCGTCTCCGCGCTGGCCTTCCACGACCTAACCACGCAAGTCCCGCACGAGGTCTGGATCGCTGTCCCCCGGAACAGCAAACCGCCCCGGCTGGACTATCCGCCCGTCCGCGTGGTCCGGCTCAGTCAAGCCCCCTACGAGGCGGGCATCGAAACGCACCAACTCGACGGGGTGGCGGTGAGGGTCTACTCCCGCGAAAAGACGCTGGCCGACTGCTTCAAGCACCGCGGCGAGGTCGGCCTCGACACGGCCCTGGAGGCGGTCCGGCGGTACAAGGCGCAGGGCCGCGTCGATGTCGACGCGATCCTCCGTCACGCCGCCGTCTGCCGCGTGGCCCGCGTCGCTCGGCCGTACCTGGAGGCGCTGCTGTGAGCAAGAACCTGCCTGGAGGCACTGACGTGAACCCGTTCCCGACCCAACTCTGCCTTCTTCTTCTCGCCCTCTGCCTGTCGGCGAACACAGCGCGCGGCCAGGACAAGGGCCTGGCCGCGAAGTATCCGATGGATGCCGGCATCTCCCGCGATAAGGCCGTGCTGTTCCACGACGATTTCGAGGACGGCAAGATCGGTACGGCTTGGGACGAGGTCAACCGCCGCAAGGGCCGCGGAGCGACCGACGACGCCGAGCCCGTGGAGGCCGAGACGGACAAGGACATCGCGCGGGGCAAGCGCTCGGCCAAGGTGCAACTGCGCAAGGACGGCCACGAGGACGTGACCTTCGTGAAGTGGCTCAAGCCCGGCCACGACGAACTCTACATGCGCTACTACATCCGCTACGGCAAGGACTACGGCTACCACGGTCACGGCGGCAGCGGCTTCATGGCCGACGCCGGCAAGGGCGGCTTCAAGGGAGCGGGCAAGGCTCCCGACGGCGACAAGTTCTTCTGGGCGACGCTGGAGCCGATCGGCCCGCGCGAGTGGGACCCGCCGGGCGCGCTGATCTTCTACGCCTACTGGTGGAAGATGAGACCCGACGGTCGGGGCAATTACTGGGGCAACTGGTTCCAGCCGAAGCCCGACCAAGTGCCGAAGCGGGAAACTTGGGTCTGCGTCGAGTGGCGGGTGAAGGCGAACACGGCGGGCAAGGACGACGGCGAACTGGACTGCTGGATCGACGGCAAGAAGTGCGGGGAGTTCCGCGACATCAACTGGCGGTCCACCAACGCGTTGAAGGTGAACAAGGTGCAGCTCTCGCTCTGGCTGGAGCCGGCCGGCTACGCCCGCGCCGGCGGCGGGACGACCCGCACCGTCTGGTACGACGACGTGGTCGTGGCTACCCAGTACGTTGGCCCGAAGTCAGAATGACGCCTTTCACGGAGCCGATCGGCACTCACACAACGAGAGGTTGTCCACGGGAACGGGCCGTTGCCAGTGCATCGATAATCTGACCGGCGATGTGTTCCGTGCCGAAAACCTCGCTGGCCGCGCTGAATCCCTTCCACGAACGCCGCCAGGGCCGCTTTGTCCGCGTCGTTCTTGACCCACTTCGCGCCAGGCGGCAGGCGGTCGGTGAAGACGCCAGTAACGCCGTCCCGGAGGAACGGTGCCCTGGTGCGGACGCCGACCACCGGCCAGCCCGCCAGCAGGATCTCCTGCAGGGTGAGCGGGCCGTGGTCGTCGTCGGCCAACTACAGCCACGCCTCGTGAACCAGGACCGTGGCGTCGAGCGTCTGCCCGCGTTGTTCCGCTGCCAACTTTACCGCCGCCAGCTTGCGGAGTTCGTCGTACACCAGCGGCAGCAGGTCAGCAGGGGTCATTTCTTTTCTTCCCTCGGCATCGGGGCCGCTGGTGGGTACTTCGCCCGAAGTTCCTGATACTTCTTGACCTCGTCCGGCTTGTTGGTCGCGGTATACAACTCGATCAGTCGGTCGAGGGCTTCGATGAGGCGCTGTTGCATGGCGAGCCGGTCGGCGTCAGCCACCGGTTTCTGTTCCAAACGTGCCTTCATCCCCTCGTAGCCTTTGACCAAGAGCGGCTCGGCCTCTGCGTATTTCTTCTGGCCCCGTAACGAGCCGCCGAGCATCGACAGGGTGTTGAACGTGGTCCACGCCTCCGGTTCTTTCTTCTCGCGGATGGTTAAGCACTCCCGCAGCGCCGATCCGGCGTCAGTCCACTTCTTTTGCTGAAGCAAATTCAGCCCCAAAGCGGCCAGTTCGCCGGAGTAAGTTGGGGATTCGGCACCGGCGGTTGACTTGACGTGGGCGAGCCGCTTCCGCCGCCAGGTCTCGGCCTTGGCCAGCTCTTTCGCTTCTTCCAGGGCACTGATGAAGTTCGGCACGATCTGGCCCGCATGTTCGTGCTGGAAGCGGCGTTTTTCGACCCCGAGGGCGGCTTGCTCATAGAGCGGCAACGCCCGGTCGAGCTGCCCGGCGGCTCCGTAGCCCATCGCCAGGTTGTTCATGCTCCTGAGGGTGTCGGGATGGTCCGGGCCGAGCTTGGCTCGGCGGAGCTTCAGCGTCTCTTCCAACAGCGGCAACGCCTGCTGCAGCTTCCCCGCATCCCGGAAGCCCAAGGCGAGGTTGTTCATGCCGGTGAGGGTGTCGGGATGGTCCGGGCCGAGCTTGGCCCTGGTCAGCTTCAGCGTCTCTTTCAACAGCGGCAACGCCTGCTCCAGCTTCCCCGCATCCCGGAAGCCCCCGGCGAGGTTGCCCATGCTAATGAGGGTGTCGGCTGGTCTGCCGAACTCCTTTGACAAACACGGGCCAGTCAAATTCGCGTGTGACTTCATCCGCTGTCTGGCGGGAATGGTAGACCTGGCTTC
>JAANMY010000562.1_pt1 | contig 51445 bp, 54 predicted proteins | sample 7279691 | NCBI WGS metagenome assembly JAANMY01 (sample SAMN14094543, study PRJNA606508) | bioreactor metagenome | isolation source: A lab-scale SPAN reactor treating ammonium-rich wastewater day 388 | place: Ireland: Galway | collected 2018-02-07 | reverse complement strand
GTTGATGAACTTAATGCTGAACAACTAAGAAGTTATTTTCTTTATTGTATAAAGAACCTGCAACTGTCAGAAAATGCTTTGCACAGCAGAATAAATGCAGTCAAGTTTTATTTTGAACAGGTATTGAACAGAGAAAATTTTTTTATGCAGATTCCTCGTCCCAAAAAACCCAGCATACTACCAAAAGCCCTTTCAACCAATGATGTAAAAAAGATGTTGAGCAGTATAGAAAATAAGAAGCATCAGCTGTTACTCAAAATGTGCTACGGAATGGGGCTTAGAGTGAGCGAACTTGTTAATCTGAAAATTACAGATATTGACAGCAACCGAATGCAGGTTTTGGTTCATCAGGGTAAAGGCAAAAAAGACCGCTACGTAAATTTACCTGAAACAGTGTTAGAGCAATTAAGGGATTATTATTTAGAATATAAGCCAAAGGAATTTCTTTTTGAAGGACAATACGGGAATCAGTACGCTGTTCGTTCGGTGCAGCAAGTGTTTAAAAATGCAATGAAAAATGTAAAAATCAATAAGAAAATAGGTGTTCACAGTCTAAGACACTCATACGCTACACATTTAATAGAGCAAGGCACAGATATCAGATTTGTACAGGAACTACTCGGTCATAAAGACATTAAAACCACCATGATTTATACCCAACTTACTGATCAAACAAAAAGAAAAATAAAAAGTCCGCTGGATAATTTATTTGGTTCTGAGTAAATATTTCTCTACACAACATCAGTTTACCAGAAACAACTTAGTGACGCAGGTGTTGTCGCCTTTTTCGTCAGTAGCAAATACAAGATACACACCGGTGTGTGCACGTTTGCCCGAAAAATTATTTCCGTCCCAAGTGGCCATTCCGCCTTTGGCCTTGGTTTCATACACTACGTTGCCAGCAACATCAGTAATTTTTACATTGCCGTTGGCAGTAATTCCTCTGATGGCAATAGGACCTGTATAATTTTCTTTTACCGGATTAGGAAAAACCAATAAATCATTGCAGCCTGTTTCGCCCTGTGTGGCATCGCCTACATAGGAGATTAAACCTTTGTCGGTGCCAATATATACTTCACCGGTTACAGGGTCAATGGCAATGGATGTGATGGTGTTTGAAAACAGCGGGCTGTTAGATGTGTTGAAGTTGGCAATCTGCTGAGTGCCGTCAGCCGAGAGCAGAAAAACTCCACCTCCGTTGGTGCCTACCCATTTGCGGTTAGCACCATCTACTGCCAGTGCAGTTACAATTTCTTTGTCCAACAAATATTGTGTGATGCCGTTGATGGTGATAAGAATTTTCTGTGCCTGCACTGCTGTGCTACCGGTAGCGTTGCCGGGCGAATAAATTACCGCAATACCTTCTGAAGTGCCCAACCATATTTGTCCTTCGTTGTCCTGCACCATACACCGCACATCGTTTACGGGAAGTCCGCCTGTTTCCTGCGACACACGTACTGATTTTTGTGCAGCAGGATCATATACTATCAGTCCGCTGCTTGTTATTGTTACCCAAAACTGTCCGTAGTTGTCGTACAGCACATCACCGAAAAATAAATTTACTCCTCCGGGAATACTCGACTGCAAACTTACAGGCAACCATGTGCCGTCCTTACTTTTTCTGTTCAGCACCGTATTCACTCCCGAATTCACTACCCACAGGTTTCCATCGCTGTCATAACACATTCCGCCAATTTTTACCTGACCGGTATTGCCAAAAGCTCCCTGCAGGCTGCTGTTGGTTTTGGTGAATTGGGTAACAGGGTTGTTGTTGTCAAACTCAAATACACCATTGATGCGCGAGCCGCAATATATGTGATCGGGATTGCCGGGTTCGCTGATGATGGTTTGCACATCCATCATCTGCCCCAGATCAACGGAAGAAGAAGGAATGGTTTTCTGATTCCATGTTTTCCACTGCACACCGTCAAAGGTTGAATAGCCATCGGTATCGTAGCTGTCGTTCCATCGGTTTACGCCATGTGCAACATAAAGTGTTTTGCCATTATGATACAAATAACTGCACCGGCTTGATGCAGGCGAATTGGGAATGGTGAATGAAACATCGGTGTCGCTCCTGTATTCTACCAAACCATTGTTGCCGTCAGCAATGTAAAGTGTGGAGCCATCACCGGGGCTTACGCCATACATATCGGTATTGGTATAAACACTTCCTGCAAAAACTTCGCGCAGCTTGTTCTGAAAATCGCTGTCCCACTCCTGAACGGTGTAGTTGTTTACAAAATAAAAACGGTTACCGGATATGCGCAGTTGACGTGTTGCAAAATTTCCTGCCACCAACGTTTTTTCAATGGCAAAGTTTGAAGCATTTAGAATAACTACACTGTCGGCAGTGGTTGAATGAAAGTTTACCGCAAGCCTGCCGTTGATGGAGCGAAGGGCAGAGTAATTTATAGAAGGGTCGGTATCAGGAAATACCAACTGCCACTCTGCAAAGTTGTTTAAGTCGGGGTTGGCAATTTCTCCTTTTAAAATACCATCACCGGTGCTTGCATAAATATATGTTCCGTCATTGGTAACTGAATAAACAGGTACTTCATTTCCTGTGAGGCCAATCACATAGGTTTCTTTAATCTCTGCTTTTACCAGATCAAGTGCCAGCACACCAAAGCCTGTGGCGAGATAGGCAAACCTTCCGTTGAAAGAAATATCATAAATGGTTTTATCACCTGTTGCCGATCTGCGTTCGATGTCGGATACATTGACAATACCATTGTCGTAAATCAAATCCATGTTGGAATTGGAGTAGCATACTACCAGCACATGCTGTTCGTCACTGTAATCCATTCGGGATATTCCCACATCCGACAATCCGTTTATTTTGGAATAACGCTGTACGCTGTTATCAGATTTGTCTAAATAAAATAATGCCTGATCGGTGCCGCAATACACACGTCCGGCAGTGTTGTTCACAAACAGTGCATGGGTGAAAGAGAGATGTTCGCGCCACGAACCTAACGGAAGGTTTTGCGCATTTACAACACCTGCAAACGGCAGAAGAGCAGATAATATCAGAAAGAGCTTACGCATATTGTTCAGGGAATACAGAAATCATTAACTCCACAAAGAAAGAATTATTTTATGGCTGCTGTGACGAATAATTTAAAATACTTTTGCAGCACAAAAATAAAAAAATAGCAATGGCACTTATCGCAGTTAACACCCGCATGCTCATAGCCGACAAACTGGACGGCACGGGGTGGTTTGCCTGCGAAACGCTGAAGCGAATTACACAAGGACATCCTGAGCATCGTTTTTTGTTTTTTTTCGACAGAAAGTTTTCTGATGAATTTATTTTTTCACCCAACATTATTCCTGTTGCCATTCCTCCGCAGGCAAGGCATCCGTGGCTGTGGTATCTGTGGTTTGAACAATCGCTGTATTATGCACTGAACAAATACAAACCTGATGTTTTTTTCAGTCCTGAAAATTTTATCTGCTGCCGTTCGGAAGTGCCTCAGATAAGTGTGATTCACGATCTCAACTTCGAACATTTTCCTCAGTATCTTCCTGCAAGGGTAGCACGCTACTATCAGCAATGGACACGCAGAACAGCAAATACTGCCAAACGCCTTGCAACAGTTTCCGGATTTTCGAAACAGGATATTGCCAAAACTTATCAGGTTGATGAAAAAAATATTGACGTGCTTTATAACGGCATCAACGGGCATTACCAACCTTTGGATGATGTTTCAAAAAATGAAATCCGTAAAAAATATACTTCCGGAAAACCTTATCTGTTGTATGTAGGGTCGCTGCACCAGCGCAAGAATGCTGCAAGAATGATAAAGGCATTTTCTGCATTTAAAAACAAAACAGGAAGTGAACTCAAATTTCTTTTTGTTTCGGACAAAAACAAAATGGAAGCTGATTTGAAAGATGCTATTGCCGAATGTAATTTTAAGAGTGACATTATTTTTACCGGAAGGCTGAATGAAAAAGAGTTGGCTGCAGTTACAGCATCGGCTCATGTCATGATGTATGTGTCGCTTTTCGAAGGTTTTGGAATTCCGGTGATAGAAGCCATGCGTTGTCATGTGCCGGTGATTACTTCTGACGTAACCTGTCTGCCTGAGATAGCAGGTGATGCTGCCTGTTTGGTAAACCCAAAAGATGAGAATGAAATCGCTTCAGCCATTGAGCGTATGGCAACGGATATGGAATACAGAAAAATGCTCATTGAAAAAGGTGAGCAACGTCAGATGTTTTTTTCATGGGATAAAACAGCAGAGCGCACATGGAAATGTATTTCGGCTGTGCTGAAATAAATAATGATGCTGTAATATATTCTAAAAATAACTCAAATTAAAATATTGCTCTTGCCTGCACACTGGCAGTGTGAATCATCCTTTCGCTCTGTGGTTTGCGTCCCTGATAGCCGAGGCTTATCTGCAGATTGCCCGACAGGTTTTTCTGAATATTCAATTCCCATGTAAGGTTTTTTCCCCGCTTCAGACTTTCAAGCATTTCAAATGCCACAGGGCTGTTGGCATCGGCATTGTACCCAATGCTGATGAGGTTGAATGATGCTGACACTACTCCGTTTTTGAAACTGCTGTACTTTACTTCAGCCCCAAATGTGCTGAGTGTGGCATGTTCATCAGCATCGCCATAAATATTTTGTTTGTCCTGATATTTATAAATAAAAGTTGTTCGGAAAACCGTTCCGGGTTGTATGCTGAAATTTGGATTCAGCTCGTAGTACTGCAAATTATAATTGCGGGCTGCAAAAGCTGAATAGTTTTCTTTATTGCCCATTCGCAATGCCATTGTCAGTCCATAAATTCGTTTGATGTAGGTGCGCGTATTCAGCAACCATGAGTGCAGATAACGCGACTCTGCACCATTGGCAAGCAGACTTTTGTTTCTGTTGTTGTCGTAATTAAGGTCGGCAGCAAATACCGATGATGAGCGGTTAAAAAACAGGGTACTGCGGAAAGAAGAATTGGTAACAACAAGATTGCTGTCGGTAACAGTATTCTGAAAAGGATTGAGTCCTTTGCTGATTTTTCCGGCAAGCAGTTTATTGTCGAAACGGATGGATGTTTGCAGAGCAAAACGGTTGATGAGTCTTGTTTTTCCTTCTTTGTTTTTGATAAATGCAGCAGGGTTGAGCGACAGCACCTGACTCAGCTGATTGGTTTGTGTGCGGATAAACTCATTGGTAGGTGTGTAAATTTTAATATATTCTGCTCTGTCGTTATACTCTGCAATTTCAAACTCATTCAACTCCTGAATTCCGTTTCCGTTGTAGTCGTTCCATTCAAACACACCTGTTCCTGCTGCAACTTTTATAAAAGAGTATTCCTGTTTCTGCTCCTGACCTGTTCCTATTTCGTAGTAAGTATTGGAGGAGATGCCTCCTTTCAGAAACTGAAGTGCAGCTTCGGCACGACCCAAAAAACTTTCGTCTTTTTTCTGTGATGTAATTTCTTTTCTGTTTACCTGCAAGGTGCGATAGGTGCTGCCAATGGTAATTTTTCTTCCGTAGCGTGGCTGCCAGCTGAAATCGGCATCGGCCTGATTGGCTGTGGTTGATCTTTTTAGCTGTTGCAACTGCGTAACATAATCCATTCTTCGCGACAACTCAGCACGGTATTGAATTTTTCCGGTGTCGGATGATGCAACGTAAAATCCTCCTTTGTCGTAACCCTGACTTGCTGCAAGCAGCGAATCTGTTTGCGGCAGATAAATTTTGTTGCGTTCGTTTTCCTGTTTATATCCTGCTTTCAGATTTTTAAACTTTCTGCCTGCATCACCATAATTTCTGAAAAAAGAAGTCTTGCTGTTTTGCCCGGAAGTGTTGAGCAAACTCGTATTCAGATTCAGGTACCAGTTGTTGTAAACATAATTTGTGCTTATCTGATTTATCAAACCTTTGTAGGCACTGCCACGGTTAAAAGTTTTAAGCTGATAGATAAAATTCTGAGAAGGATTTTTTTCTATTCCTGCTTTTATGGTGGTGAGTATTTCGTCTGTAGTATCTGTTTGTGCCTGCAGATTCCAGTCGCGGGTAAACTCCACGGGGCGATAATTTTCTACCGGCTTGAAATATGCTGAAGTATATTCCATTGCCACCTGCGACAACAAATGCCATGATGTATCTCTGAGATGCAGCGGAAGTCTGTTCATGAATGATGCAGTCACACCATAACCCGCATCATTGCCTTTGTCTTTTTTCGAAAACAGATTGATGTTGTTGTTGCTGTACACCCCTTCCACCATCACCATTGTATTTTTTGATAAGGCCACGTCTGCTCCTGCAGTAAGCATTTGTTGCCGCTTTGGCGCAATGAGCAGTTGCACCGGTTCAAATTCTCCCTGAGGAACACCGTTTACAGGAGCTATCCATTCAAAAACTTTTCCGTTTACCACACTGTTCACCTGTCTGTAATTTCCGTTGCCTGCACCAACGCGTGCAAACCCCAAACGATAAAATGCACGAGTGGAATCAACAGAGTAACTGTAATAGGTATAAAAAATGCCGTTGATGGTTACAGTATCTTTTTGATATAACACTTCATTGTTGTTAAATCCAACACTGTCCACATTTTCGAAAAAAGCTGACTGAATATTATCACCAACATTTGCCATTGCCTGTTTTTTTTCAGCATTCAAATCCTGAAACAGCGGTTGATTTTTGCTGTCCTGTTCGGAGTAGTAATTCAGATGTAAGCGGATGTTTTTATGTTCAAAAGTATTGGCAGTGTGCAACAGTGTGCGCACATAATTTTTATCCGAATACTGAAACTCTGCTACGATGCGTGAGTCTTTGGTAATAAGTCTCCGTGCGGAAAAAGTTATCTGTGCCGTGTTGTAATCTATCACATAGTCGTTGTCCTTACCGCGGGTGAGCAGTACTCCGTCAAGATAAATTTTTTCGGAGCCGCTGAGTACGATAATATACGTTTCGTTGTTGGCACCGATGAGTGTGTAGGGTCCCTGATTGGCTTCGGTGCCGTTAAAAGTATTTCTTGAAAATTTTCCTTTGGAGATGGCTGCAGCATCTGTTGTGTGCACGAGCCATTGATTTTTTTCATCAGCAAAAAACGAAGTGCTGAACAATGCTCCCTGTGATTTTTTAAAAAAGTTCATAAAATATCCGTGCGGACGTATCAACTCAAAATCTCCCGCAACAAGTCGTGTGCTGTCGCGCGCGAGTTGCACAAACACTTTATCGAATTCCTGCAGCTGTTGTGTATTTCCTTCGGGCTGAATGGGAATATTGTTATCCGTAATTGCTGCAAGCACTTCTACTCTGTCGCTGAGCGTTCCCGAAAGTTGAAGATTCAGTCCTGAGTTGACAATCACATCCTGATTGTTTCCAAAACTTATTCCGCGCGATATGCTTCCGTTTTTATTCAGTCCGTCAAAATTAAAAACCTGCAGTGCCTTGTTTGCATTTTCATCATAGCTGAAAGGATTATACTGACCAGCATATTTCTCTTTGATCAAATTTCTGTCGCGGTTTTTATAGGTCTGCGAAAATGAGAGTGGAAACACACGGTAACTTACCGTAACAGAATCACCTTTTTTTACATGACAGATTGGCGTGAGCCACATTTTTGCTGCTGAAATATCGAGATGAAAACAGGAAGTGTCGAATGCTGCACCGTTGAATGTAATGTTTATGCTTCCGGGAACAATGGAAAGAGTATCGAGCAACAAAGTGTCGCTCTCAATTTTCAGAGTATGCATGCGCCAGTTGGAATACTGCGCTTTTGCAGTCATACCACAGCAACATAGCAAAAAAGCTATCCATAACCGGTGACGAAGGATCATACTTTTGAAGTGCTAAAAATAGCAAATGCACTATCAAAAAACGCTGGGTAGTGGATTATATTGAGCTCATCAGGCTGTCAAATCTGCTGGCTTACAAATTTCATCAGTGTTCGTTTGGCAAGAGGCAGAAAAGTTTCTTCCAGAGGAAGAGTAAGATCTGCTTCAATGCTGTAGGTGGCAGGATTGGGCAGATTTTTTCGCTGTGCAACCAGGTCGCTCTTGATGAATTCGTAATTGTTTGACAATGTTTTTTCATACATGCAGATAAACTGTGTGCAGAGTGCGCGGTATTTTTCATCCGGATTTTCGAACAGGGTAACCTGATATTCATACACCCTGGTATCGCTGCTTTGTGTGGTTGAAAGAAAAAAGTATCCTTCATTCAGCTGCAGAGGCATGATGCCAACAGTGGTGATTTTAATTTTTGATTCGATAAAGTCGTAAATTTTTTTTCCTTCAGCAAGATGTTTTTCAAACTGCGGAATACTGAAAAGTATGATGTTTTCAATTTCCTGCATGAGATTGTCGTCTTCAATCATTTTCTCATACATGATTTTGAATTTTTTGAAATCTACAGATGTCATCCTCTCGGGAATACTGTCATGAAAAAGCTTTTTGTTGTCGCGCAAAGCTGTTAAACTGCGGTAATGTCTCATCAGCTCACTCAGGGGCGGATACAATTTGTTTTCGGTGAAACTTCCGGCTACGTGTTGCAGATATGCCAACAGCATATACTTCTTGTATTCGAAGTCTATATGATTTTCGGTAATCCAGTTTTCGCTTAATGTATCCATTATGAGTTTATTGTTTTAAAAAAATAATGTTCAAAAATCGTACTAAAACTACACCTGTTCTCAAAAATTCATTTTCCAAATGACCTACTTTTGGCCAATATTAAATTTTACTTTTTTAAACTGAAAATGTTACAACAAATTTAAATAATCAGAAATGAACAACAAATTGTTAAACTTCCTTTACGCCATTGCCTTCATTGGAACGTTGGCATCATGTGTTCCTGCACGTCAGTATGATGAGCTGAAAGTGCGCAAAGCTACCTGTGACGAAGAAAACAGCAAACTGCGTGCTGAAAACACCAATTATTCAACACAAAACAAAGAGCTTACGGCATCACTTGCCGACCTGAAACGCGAGAAAGAAAAATTAGAAACAGATACCACCACCTTGGGAAATGCGCAACGCAGACTTTCAAATCTGTACAACGAGTTGAATGACTCGTACGAAAAACTGCTGCGCAACAACGACCGTATGATGAAGGATAAAAACGATGAAACCAAAAAAGTAATCAATCAGCTGCAGATGACGCAGGAAGAACTCATCAAAAAACAGGATGAACTTACTGCAAAAGAGAAAAAACTGAATGACCTTACCGAAGAGCTGAAAAAACGTGAAGCAAGAGTAAGTGAGCTTGAAAATGTTTTGCGCAAAAAAGACGAAGACGTAAACAACCTGAAAAAAATGGTGAGTGATGCACTTGTTGGTTTTGAGAACAACGGACTTACCGTTACCACTAAAAACGGAAAAGTGTATGTAAGTATGGAAGAAAAACTTCTTTTTGCATCAGGAAGTACTGTTGTTGACAAAAAAGGAGAGGAAGCGCTGAATGAACTCGGAAAAGTACTTGAGAAAAACAAAGATATCAATGTGCTGATTGAAGGACATACAGACAATGTTCCAATTACAGGTGGAACAATGAAAGACAACTGGGATTTAAGTGTTCTGAGAGCTACAAGTGTGGTGCGTATTCTTACCAAGAATAAAAATATAGACCCTGCCAGACTTACGCCTGCAGGTCGCGGACCTTATCTGCCTGTTGACAGTGCCAATACAGCAGAAGCACGCAGAAAAAACAGACGCATAGAAATTATTCTCACACCTAAATTAGACGAGCTGTTTAAAGTGATTGGCGAGAACTGATTTTATCAGTCGAAGTTTTCAAAGTTCTGAAAAATAATTTTTAGCTGCCCTTCGTCATTGATGATTACCAATGTCTGGAGGGCAGTTACTTTTTCGCACACTACCTTATACTTCAGGATAAGTTGATTGAGACCGCTGACAGAATCATGTTTTTCTTTTGCTTCCAGCAATTCATAACTTTTCATGGGGCCCATCACTTCTCTTAACCGCCTGAACTTTTCAATCTTTTTTTCTGTAGGTTCATTCTCGGAAAATGAAGCTGCATAGTAACTGTCAATGCGGCTGTAATCTTCTTTTTTTAAGTCGTCAAGCAGTTGGTTGGCAAACTGAATTCCTTTTTCCTTATCTACTTTTCCTAAAAAACAGGCCGAAAACAATACTATCATCAGCAGAAATAATACTTTGTTGCTTTTCATTATTTGTGTTTTATGTTATAACGATTCTTTTAATCCGAAGGTATATCTGCAGTTTTCTTTCTCTTGTAAGGGAAATCCATTCTCAATGTTTTACCATTTTTATCTCCTTCAATCCAGGCATACAAACTATCTGCTGCCTGACGGTAATATATCCGCTGAGGGAAATCGTTTTCATTATTTTCAAAAACAAATTCATCATTTTCATTGCTGATCAGCTTAAACGCTTTGTTTTTTTCGGCTTTCCCAATGGTGGGAATATACACAATGTGATTGCCTGATTTTTTTATTTCCATATTTTCAAAAAATATGGTGTCGCCATTTTCTACCGTAAAACCAATACCGGCCATACCCATGTCGGTGCGGTGCCAAATCTCACGTGTAATCAGAGGAAATTCCGCATCATTCACCCACTCACCCTCAAGCCAGTCGAACTGAGTAATCCTGTCGGCAGGAGCTTTATGACGGCATGACGGCAGCACCATCACAACAATCAGCAAAAACAAGGTTATTCTCATCCTTTGATATTATTCAACGAAGATACGCTATTTGATTTGCTATTTTAGCAGCGCAAAAAATGCAGAGATGAATCTGGTAATAGACATTGGCAATACAAGAGTAAAATACGGAGTGTTTGATAATTACACTTTAGTAAAAACGGGTATTGCTGAAAAAGCAGATATTTCATTTTTCAGAATGATTTTTCAGAAGTTTAAAATTAAAGCCATTATTTTTTCATCCGTAGCTCATGTTAACAAAAGTGCACTGGCTTTTGCCCAAAAATATTGTCGCGTTCATTATCTGAATCATCTCACTCCGCTTCCTCTGAAAAACAAATACCGCACACCACAAACCCTGGGTACCGACCGTCTGGCAAATGCTGCCGGTGCGGCCTGGCTGTTCAAAGGCAGAAACTGTCTGATAATTGATGCAGGCACCTGCATTAAATATGATTTTGTCTCTGAAAAAGGACATTATATGGGAGGAGCCATTTCTCCCGGTGTGGCCATGCGTTATCAGGCATTGCATCATTTTACAAAAAGACTTCCTTTGGTAAAACCCGATATCAGCGTACCCCTCACGGGCAACACTACCGATTCGTCTATCAACAGTGGAGTAATTCATGGCGCAAAAGCAGAGGTAAAACAAATTATTGCACAATACAAAAGCCAATATAAAAGATTGAAAACCGTTGTTACAGGTGGCGATGCATCACTTTTTGTCAATATCGCAAAAAGCTACATCTTTGCAGCCCCTGATTTAACACTTACCGGATTAAATCATATTCTTAATTACAACAAATCAGTCACTGATAAAAAAGTCAATGCATAAATCTCCGATAGTCTGTTTTCTCTTTTTATTATTCGCCTCGTCTTTTGCCTTTGCTCAATCAGGCACCGAAACTCCTTATTCCCGTTATGGTATTGGCGAGTTGTATTATAACGGCTTTGCACGTCAAACAGCAATGGGCGGATTAGGTGCAGCTTATCAAAGTACTTCAGCAGTTAATTTCAGCAATCCGGCAAGTTACTCTCATCTGCGAATCACAACTTTTGAGACAGCACTTCGCGGTGAGCTGGCACGTGCTTCTTCTTCAGGCGTTTCGCAAACCAAAAAAGGAATGTTGCTCAATTATCTTTCGTTAGGATTTCCGGTGATAAAAGATTTGTGGGGAGCAAGTTTTGGATTAATACCCGTTAGTTCTTCAGGCTATAATCTTAAAGATGCAGGCACAACCTTTAATCCGAATGATACGATAACATCTTCTTTCACCCGATTGTACAGCGGCAAAGGCGGACTCAGCCGTTTTTACATTGGCAACGGAGTGGCACCGTTTACCAAAAGTCTTGATAAATTTTACGATTCGCAACGGTATGAGGATTTACGCAGTGCAGGCGACTCTGCAGCTATTCACCGTGCTGTGCGTACCCGTAGTTTTTTCAAAGGTCTGGCAGTTGGGTTTAATGCCTCTTATCTTTTCGGTACATTAGTGAATGAACGCAAGGTGGTGTTTGATGATCCTTCGTTTATGAATATCCGCAACACCGACAATACTTCTTACAATGATTTTTATTTCGACTACGGATTCACCTGGGCTTTCGACCTGAAGAATGATTACAGCATTACTATTGGAGCTTCAGGTGCAGGAGGAACCAACATCAGAGGAAGAAGAGATGTATTGCAAACACTTATTGCCTCCAATTCCATCGAATCAAATATTGATACGGTGTATATGGTCGAAAATGAAAAAGGGAAAATATTTATGCCTTCCAACCTTTCGGCAGGAATTGTATTGCAACAGTCAGAAAAATGGCTCATAGGTGCAGAGTTTAATTTTCAGCAATGGAGCCGTTACAAAAGTTTTAATGAAGACCAAAACCTGAGTGACAGCTGGCGTATATCAGCCGGAGGACAATATATGCCAACGCCCAAACTTTTATATCGTGCAGGACTGCGTTATGAGCGTACCAACATCAATCTGAGAAATACACCGGTGAATGATTTTGCAGTTTCATTGGGTGCAGGCGTACCCATCCGACTTACCAGCACTGAACGCAGAACACTCGACAACAGAACCATGTTGCACTTTACCCTCGAAGCAGGACAGATGGGAACAACAACCAACAATCTGGTAAGACAACAGTATGTTCGACTGTATGTTGGTATTACTGCCAACGAGTTGTGGTTTATCAAGCGTAAGTACGATTAGGGTTTTTTGAAAAAGTTTCACCCTACTTCCCCTCAAATTTCAATTTGCGAAGGGGCAACCCTGAAAGATTAATCAGAAAAATTTCTTCAAGTGATTTTATAAGCTGTGCGCGTGTGGTCAGTATTTTTTTGCGCGGCTTTTTATTCACGTGATGGATGGAGAAAAGATTTCCGCTTAGCGTATATCTGATTCCGGGTTCACTCCGTGCCACTACCAGCTTTTGTGTGAACTTAGAGTTGGGATTGGTGGAGGTGTACCAGTTGGCAACTTCATAGTCTATATGTAACTGTGGCTCCAGACCAAAATCATACAATCGTTTCCACTCTCCCGGAAGTTGTATTTCCAGTCGGTATTCGTCCTTGTTTTTTCTTATTCTGAAATTTTCATTGGGTGTTTGCTGAATAATATTTGGCTTAAACAACAGTGGTGCAGTAGGAACATATCCTCCATAACCCACATCCACAAGATATTCTTTGTCATTCAGCGTAACCAGCAAAATAATATGTGTACGGCCTACACTGTTTTCTTTAACGCCCGCTCTTCCTAAAACTCCTCTCACATTAAAGCCCATTTTTGTGAGCATGGCTTTCAGCAACAGATTATTTTCAAAACAATAACCTCCTCTTCCACTATTTACAATTTTGTTATAGAGCGCATCATCCGAAATTTCAACAGGAAGTTTCAATAAGGGATTCAGATTTTCAAAAGGAATTGCTGCAGTATGCAGTCGTTGAATTTCAGCGAGCGTGTTTAAGTTAACTTCGGGTTTGGCAGTAAAACCTATACGCTGCAAATATCCTTCAATAGAATTCTTTTTCATTTTTTTCAGCGTTTAATTTCTCTAAACAAAATTAAAACAATCTGTTTAAATCATTAGTATGGCAGGCAGCATTTATGTTATGTAACCAAAGTCGCTTATCATGAAATAAAATTGATGCATTTTTGCAGCCTTATGGTTAATCACTGATGGAAATTGCAGGTTATATTGCTTCTGTGTTTATAGGAATCACCCTCGGACTCATTGGTGGCGGAGGCAGTATTCTTACCGTACCTGTGCTGGTATATCTTTTTGCAGTAGATGCCGTGGCAGCAACTACCTATTCGCTTTTTATTGTTGGAACTACCAGTGTGGTAGGGTCAGTGTCTTATTTCAATAAAGGATTGGTGGATATAAAAACGGCAGTGTTCTTCGGTATTCCTTCCATTCTCTCAGTGTTTCTTACTCGCATGCTCATTCTACCTGCCATACCGCAGCAAATTTTAAGTACACCGGCATTTACCATAACAAAAGATGTGCTGCTGTTGTTACTCTTTGCCATACTGATGGTTTTTGCATCATACAGCATGATCAGAAAAAAATTTTATGCTGACACTGCTCATTCCGGCAATGAAAACGAAACAGTAAAAATAATTTTCTGGGGATTGTTTATTGGAATGATTACAGGACTGATAGGCGCAGGCGGAGGTTTTCTTATTATTCCTGCACTGGTAAATCTGCTTCGTTTACCAATGAAAACGGCCATAGGAACTTCGTTGCTGATTATTTCTGTCAATTCTCTCACGGGTTTTCTTTTTTCACTTTCGTATATTCCCATCAGATGGGGGTTGGTGCTGAGTATAGCAGCCATTGCCATTGCAGGTATTCTGGCAGGAAGTTATCTGGCAACAAAAATTGACGGTAAAAAACTTAAACCAACTTTCGGTTGGTTTGTTCTTGCTATGGGAATTTATATCATCCTCAGAGAAACATTGTTGAAATAATCTTAAAGCAAACAATAATTTCAGAAATTTGCATAATAACAATTGAAAAATAAAAAATAAGAATATGAATGTAGAACAGATTTATACAGGATGCCTTGCACAGGGTGCATATTACATTACTTCCAATGGCGAAGCTGCCATCATTGATCCTTTGAGAGAAACACAACCATATATGGACAGACTCCGGAAAGATGGTGTAAAACTGAAATATATTTTCGAAACACATTTTCATGCTGACTTTGTGAGCGGGCATCTCGACTTAAGCAAAAACACCGGAGCCACTATTGTATATGGCCCCACAGCTACTCCCGAATTTGATGCCCTCATTGCAGAAGACAATCAGATTTTTAAAGTAGGCAATATTCAGCTGAAGGTATTGCACACTCCCGGTCACACCATGGAAAGTATGTGTTTGCTTTTGATTGACGAAAACGGAAAAGAAAAAGCACTGTTCAGCGGTGACACACTTTTTCTGGGAGATGTTGGTCGCCCCGATTTGGCACAGAAAGCCACTCACATGACTCAGGATGAATTAGCCGGATTGCTTTATGAAAGTCTGAACAGCAAAATTCTTCCTCTTGCCGATGATATTACGGTGTATCCCGCACACGGTGCAGGCTCGGCATGTGGCAAAAACATGATGAAAGAAACTGTAGATACGCTGGGCAATCAGAAAAAAATGAATTATGCACTGAACCAACCCGACAAAGCATCGTTTGTAAAAGCTGTTACTGACGGACTTCTTCCTCCCCCGGCATATTTTGGAATGAATGTTACCATGAACAAAAAAGGATATGACAGTTTTGAAAAAGTACTCAACAATGGAATGAGAGCATTGACTACAGATGAATTTAAAACTGCTGCAGAAGAAACAGGTGCGTTGATACTTGATTCGCGCAATGATAAAATATTTGCAAAAGGTTTTGTTCCGCAGTCAGTGAACATTGGTTTAGGTGGTGATTTTGCTCCATGGGTTGGCGCTCTGATTGCTGATGTAAAACAACCTTTGCTATTGGTAACCGATGCAGGTAAAGAAGAAGAAACCGTTACACGACTGAGCCGTGTGGGATTTGATCATATTCTCGGACACCTGAAAGGAGGTTTCGATGCCTGGAAAAATGCAGGACTTGAAACAGATACCGTAAAAAGAATTTCACCTGAAGAATTTGCTTCAAAAGTAAAACCGGGAACAGACATGATTATTGATGTACGCAAAGAGACTGAATATGCAGCAGAGCACATTGAGGATGCATACAGTAAACCGCTTGCATATATCAACAAATGGATTAAAGACATCAATCCGAAAGAACATTTCTTTATGCACTGTGCAGGAGGTTATCGCAGCATGATTGCAGCAAGTATTCTGCAAGCAAGAGGCTACAGAAATTTTACTGAGATAGAAAGCGGATTCAATGCTATTTCAAAAACCGGTGTTCCAAAAACAAATTATGTTTGTCAGAGTAAAGTATTTAACGTTTAGTGTTATCCACTTTATTCTGATGTAAATTCTGTTTTGTCATCAACATTCGGAAGGTTTGTAGTAATATTGACAATAATATTTTTATTGAACTAAAAATTGTCATTGCGCAATACAATATTTTTCACCAGTTTAATTCAATGAATGTAACTTTTCATTTTATGTAACTTTGACAAATGGAAATTGCTGAAAAATTCAAAAATGTTTTTGAGCCGGAGTTGTTGAATGAAATTAAGGCTAAAGCAAAATTGGTTCAGGTAAAAGAAGGTGATATCATTCTCGACATCGGGCAGACAGTAAAAATAATTCCACTGTTGATTAAAGGCATTTTAAAAATTACACGTGCTGATGACTATGGCAAAGAATTGCTGCTCTACTATGTTCATTCAAACGAAAGTTGCGCCATGACGTTTACCTGCTGTATGCAACAATATCCCAGCGAAATTAAAGCCACTGCCGAAAGTGATGTCGAATTTCTGGCAATACCCATTGGTGTAATGGATGAGTGGCTGGCAAAATATCCTACCTGGAAAAGTTTTGTTATGCGAACTATCCGCAACCGGTTTAATGAGTTACTTGGCACCATTGATCAGCTTGCCTTTCAGAAACTGGACGAGAGACTTGTTACCTATCTCAAAGAAAAATCAAAAGCTACAGGTTCTGCTCTCATCAACCTTTCGCATGAAGAAATAGCAAGAGAACTTGCCTCATCACGCGAAGTTATTTCGCGATTGCTGAAAAAATTGGAAAACGATAACAAACTGCTGCTTTACCGCAATCAGATTAAATTGCTGCAGGCCTTTTAATTCCTGTTTTTTTGTTTACTGTGACTAAAGTCACTGCCTGAAAGTTTTTTTCTGCTGACCTTTGTATTGTTATTTTAAACTTCAATACATCGGATTATGAAACACGAAATTGAATCACAGTGGATGGGAAAAATGCAGTTCAATGCATTGGTCAACGGACACACCATCATCATGGATGCACCTGAGCGTGTAGGCGGAGAAGATCAGGGTCCTATTCCAAAACCATTTGTGCTTACTGCATTATCGGGCTGCACGGGTATGGATGTTATTGCACTGTTGCGCAAACAGGGTAAACAGTTAACCGACCTGAACCTGAAAGTAAGTGGCGAAATCAGCAAACAACAGCCTATCGAATATGTTGCAGCGCATATCATTTACGAAATGAAAGGCAGTGCAGAAGACGAACAGGCAGCACTGGATGCAGTGATGTTATCGCAGGAAAAAATTTGTGGTGTAAGCAGTATGCTTAAGAAAATTATACCCGTAACATGGGAAGTGATTTATAACGAAAAAGAAATTTTTAATAATCAGGAAAAACTCATCGCTCCCGTAAACTGATGCAATTTATTTTAAAACATAAACTTTGGCTGCTTGGAGTGGTGCTGGGTAGTGTGGCAGGATATGCATATTACTATTTTGTGGGATGCAAAAGCGGAACCTGTGCCATCACCTCCAGTCCGGTTAACAGCACTGTGTATGGAGCAGTAATGGGAGCGTTGCTGTTGTCATCATTCAAAAAAGAAGATTCAAATAATATACAATCTGAAAATGAAAAACGATAAAACAATAATTGATGTACGCACTCCCGCAGAGTTTATGGGAGGAAATGTGGCAGGGAGTATCAATATTCCACTGAATGAAATAACTGATCGCCTCGAAGAAATAAAACAAATGAAACAACCGATTGTTCTTTGTTGCGCCAGTGGCAACAGAAGCGGTCAGGCTACTGCTTATCTGCGCAGCACCGGTGTTGATTGCGAAAACGGTGGGAGCTGGTTTGATGTAAACTATATGATAAACGAAAAATAAATGATACAATTGATTAAAAACCTTTTTGGAATAGGTCCAAAAGCAGATTTTAAAGAACTTGTGCAAAGTGGAGCGCAGATTATTGATGTACGTACTAAACAGGAATTTCAGGGTGGGCACATCAAAGGCTCTGTGAACATTCCGCTGCAGAATCTTTCAAACAATCTTTCAAAAATTAAAAAGGATAAACCCGTCATCACCTGTTGTGCTTCGGGTATGCGAAGTGCTTCGGCAAAAAGTATTCTCGCATCAAAAGGATTTGGTGAAGTGTATAACGGTGGCGGATGGATGAGCTTACAAAATAAAATTTCGTAAATGAAACAACGGCTGCTTACAGGATGGAATGTTCAGAGAGTGCTTTATGTACTCATTGGCGGAGCAATTGTAATACAGTCTGTCATCAACCGTGAGTGGATAGGCGTATTGCCCGGAGGTTACTTTGCAGCCATGGGGCTGTTTGCCTTTGGCTGCGCTTCAGGAAATTGCTATGGCGGAAGTTGTACTTCTGATGCAGGCTCCTCTTTAACAAAAGAAAATACAGAACGAACCAAATAATGGAAACAACAAAACAAAAAACATTTTCAGAAATTATTGCGCAGGACAAACCTGTGCTGGTAGATTTTTTTGCCGAGTGGTGTGGTCCCTGCAAAATGATGAAACCGGTACTCGAAGAACTGAAGCAAAAAGTTGGCGACAAAGCCACCATCATCAAAATTGATGTGGATAAAAATCCTCTGGTAGCGTCTGCTTACAACATTCAGGGTGTACCTACACTTATGCTTTTTAAAAACAGTGAAGTAAAATGGAGACAAGCAGGTGTGGTTCCAGCAAATTATCTCGAACAATTAATACATCAACATCAGTAATACAATGAAAAATTTTTTATCGCTCATCATAGCATTTGCCTTTTTAGCTGCAGGATGCAACCGGAATACAACAAATGGCACAGCAAGTAATGATTTATCGCCTGTAGAATTTGCAGAAAAGCTGAAAGATTTTTCTGATGCACAGATTATAGATGTGCGCACTCCTGAAGAGTTTGAAAGTGGCCACTTACAAAACGCTGTCAACATTGACTGGAACGGAGACAATTTTGAAACAGAAATTTCTAAATTAGATAAAACAAAACCCGTTTTTGTTTACTGCCTCAGCGGTGCACGAAGTGCCTCAGCTGCAAAACAAATGCGCTCTCAAGGTTTCACAACCGTATATCAGATGGATGGCGGCATCATCAAATGGAATGCAAGCAACCTTCCTGTTACCACTGCCGAAAAGCCTCAAACAGCAGGTATGACAATGGATGAGTTTAAACAACTCACTCAATCTGATAAAATGGTGCTGGTAGATTTTTATGCTGACTGGTGTGCTCCTTGCAAAAAGATGGAACCATTTCTGAATGAAATTTCAAATGACATGGCCGACAAGGTAGTATTGGTTCGCATCAACACCGATAAAAATATGGAGTTGTGCAAAGAGCTTAATATTGATGCCATACCTGTTTTGCAGCTTTACAAAAACAACACACTCACCTGGTCTAACAAAGGATTCATCGGCAAGGAAGAGTTGCTTCAAAAGCTGATGTAGAAAAGGAAGGGTGAGGAGTAGATAAGCGGATTATCATTTCCACCCTCCATTTACATGTTTTTTGTAATTTTTTTATTTATCGTTTTTTGACTCAGGTTTATAAAATCGAGATTCCCATCGTCAGAATTGAAGCTGCAAGGATGTTATCTCTGTAAAAACTGCCTGTTTTTTGGATTTTAGCACGGTTTTACGTTCAACCCTTCATTATTTGTACGTAATGTAACCTGCAATTACGTGTAATTTCAGCTAAAAAAATATTTAAGATAAATTTGTCCTAAATGATACAGGTCTTACCTTTGCAGCCCCAAAGTATAATCTATGTTTTCAAAAGCGTGTGAGCACGGTATTAAAGCAATTATTTACATAGCTACCCAGTCGCTGCAAGGGCAAAGGGCAAAAATTGGTGATGTGGCAATTAACTCCGGATCACCGGGAGCTTTCACTGCAAAAGTTTTAGGTACACTTACTAAGTACAGTATTGTTAATTCATATACCGGCCCAACAGGTGGCTTTGATATGTCGGTGAAACAAATGCGGCAAACAAAGATGAGTGATATTGTTCGTGTAATTGATGGTGACAATATTTATAATGGTTGCGGATTAGGTCTCAGCGAATGTAATAATGATCAACCCTGCCCTATGCATGATAAATTCAGCAAAGTGAGAGCGGGAATTAAAGAGATGCTTACAAAAACTACTGTTTATGACCTTGCAAAAGGATTGCAAGAAGGAAAAACTGTGCTGATCAGATGACGAATTAAAACACACCTATGATTATTTTGTTAACTATCTGAACAAAAACGAACAAAATTTAATTGATAATTTTAAAAATTAAGATAAACAATATGGAGAACAAAGAAATCTGGCTACCATCACTTATTACAGCAACTCCTCAGGAAGGACGTGAACTGGCAATTAAAATGGCAAGAAAAACTATTGCTGCTATTCAAACCGATCCTGAAGCCAGAAAAAAACTGCGCAACGATTATGCAAACAATACTGCTCAGCTGATAGCTTCTGCCAATGTGGTAGCTATCGAATTTCAGACAGTAGCAATTGCCAATAACTACTGGAAAAAATAATTATCAGAATATACAGGGTGTATCCCTTTATTAAATGAGAGAACTCAAAGACATAACATCCATTGACGATATCAGAATTCTGGTAGATACTTTTTATGGCAAAATACGTGAAGATGATTTGCTGAAAGACATTTTTAACAATGTCATTCAGGACCGGTGGCCGCAACATTTAGAAAAAATGTATCGTTTCTGGCAAACAGTTTTGTTTGATGAGCATACTTACTTTGGTGCTCCCTTTGTACCACATGCGCAGCTTCCGGTAGAAAAACTTCACTTCGACCGTTGGGTATCTCTTTTTAACGAAACAGTAGATCATTTTTTCAGTGGCGAAAAAGCAACCCGTGCCAAATGGCAGGGCAACAGAATGGCAGAAATGTTTCTGATGAAAATACAGTACTACAAAAACAACGCTTCAACACCGCTGCAATGAGAATAATTAAACATCCGGGTGTAGTAGTTGCCGTTTTTATATGGATTGGTTTTGTCAGTGCAATAAGTTTTATGGAGTCGTGGCTGAAGTTTCTGGCTCCGGGCATCACCATCCCACTGGGACTTGGTGTTGGCCGATTGGTGTTTGGCGCACTCAACAAAGTTGAGTGGGTGCTTGCACTGTTTATTTTAATCAGTTTGTTATATGCACGCGAAAACATTTTCTCTATGAGTCGTGCCACATTTCTTATTCCTTTTTTTATTGTAATCATTCAGACATTCTGGTTGCTGCCTGCACTGGATGCAAGAGCACAACTGCGAATTGAAGGGGCTGTAGTTCCTCATTCTTATCTGCATATTTATTTCGCAGGTTCCGAAGTTATTAAGGCAACCTGTTTATTTATATTTGGCATATCACACTTCAAACCTGTTAAAAATTATGAGTAAAGAAAAAATCTTAAACGACATTGACGGAAAATATCAGCAGCTTGGCGAAAATTCAGAAACCTATCTGAAAGGATTGTTGCAGGCAAAACCCATCACTTACTGGGATTATATTCAGGTGGACACCCTGTTTACCCTGCAAAAAACCAGAACCGATTTTAAAGACGAAGCCATCTTTGTGATGTATCATCAGGTTACGGAATTAGTTTTGAAAATGATGGTGCACGAACTGCAGCAGCTTGTTTTCGAAGATCTGAAAGAAGAAATCTGGATGGATAAACTCAACCGCCTCAACCGTTATACTTCCATGCTCATAACATCGTTTGATGTGATGAAATTCGGAATGAACTATGACGACTATAATACTTTCCGCAGTACGCTTGCTCCTGCAAGTGGTTTTCAGTCGGCCACTTTCCGTTATCTCGAAATTTATTGCACACCGCTTGAAAACCTCATCAACCAGGAAGGTAAAAAACGTCTTCCTGCCAATCCAACAGTTGAAGATTATTTTGAAAACATCTATTGGAAAGATGCAGGCACCGACAGAAAGACAGGTAAAAAATCACTGACGCTTCGTTTGTTCGAAGAAAAATATTTAGCAAGTTTTATTGAGTTAGCCAAAAAAGTTAAAGGCCAAACACTAGAAGAGAAAATAAAAAAGTTTCAGAATCCTTCCGAAGAATTTATAGCAAAGCTTAAGGAGTTTGATATCATGTACAATGTGAAGTGGCCAATTGTGCATTTGGAAACTGCTCAACATTATTTAGACAGCAAAGGCGAAAACAAAGCAGCAACCGGTGGCAGCGAATGGAAAAAATATCTGCATCCGAAATATCAGCAACGTAAATTTTTCCCGAAACTATATACCCATGATGAAATAGCCCGTTGGGGAGAAGAGTAAAAACAATTAAATAATAATATCATGGAAGTTAAAGATTTTGAAAAAGCACAGGGACACTGGATTCTTGCACGAATGGGGAAAAAAGTTTTGCGTCCGGGAGGTAAGGAGCTTACTCAAAAATTAGTTTCAGAGTTACATATTTCTTCTGATGATGATGTGGTGGAATTTGCACCGGGATTAGGATATACGGCATCACTTGCACTCAAAGGTCATCCACATTCTTACACCGGTGTGGATGCTGATGAAGATGCAATCAAATCGTTAAAACAAAAAGTAAAAGGACAAAATATTCAGTTTGTTCTTGGCAATGCAGGAAACACCAATATTGTTAGCAATTCAAAAGACAAAGTATGGGGTGAAGCAATGCTTACCATGCATGCCGATCATCGCAAAGCAGAAATCATTAAAGAAGCATACCGCATTCTTAAAAAGGGAGGCCTGTATGCCATACATGAATTAGGGTTGAAAGATGTGGATGAAAATCTGAAAAGTGAAATTCAGAGAGATCTGGCTGTAACCATAAAAGTAAATGCACGCCCACTTACAGAACAGGAATGGAAAAGTTTACTCGAGAAGGAAGGTTTCACCATTAAAAAAGTTTATACAAACGAAATGTTATTGCTCGAAACCAAACGTATTCTGGATGATGAAGGATTTTTAAGAACGCTGAGGATTGGCTACAACATTCTGGTGAACTCCTCAGCGCGCAAACGTATTACCGAAATGAGAAAATCATTCAGAAAACATCAAAAACACATCAATTCAATTGTTTTAATAGCACAAAAAAATTAATTTATAAATATTTTATCAATGAGTATTTCAAAAGAAAGCATTATAGGAGAGTTGGTGGCTAACGATTACCGCACTGCTCCTGTATTTAAAAAACATAACATAGACTTTTGCTGCAATGGCAACAGAAGTATTGCCGAAGCGTGTGAGAAAAAGAAAATTGACAGCAACGATCTTATCCAACAACTGGAACAGGCAACTTCTGCCAACAATGCATCATCTGTTGACTATAACTCATGGCCACTCGACTTGCTGGCTGATTATATAGAGAAAAAACATCATCGTTATGTTGAATCCCGTTCGCAGGAAATAAAACCGTTTCTCGAAAAAATTATTCGAGTGCATGGTGAAAGACATCCCGAACTTATTGAAACAGGAAAACTTTTTAACGAGAGTGTAGGAGAACTGGCGATGCACATGAAAAAGGAAGAACTTATGCTGTTCCCGTTCATACGCAGAATGGTGAAAGCAGAACAAGACAAAACATCCGTTCAGGCGCCTTTTGGTTCAGTTCAGAATCCGATTAAGGCCATGATGCACGATCATGACGGAGAAGGAGAACGTTTTCGCAAAATTGCTTCTCTGACTAATGATTATAATCCTCCTGCAGATGCATGTAATACCTACAGAGTAACATTTTCCATGTTGAAAGAATTCGAAGAAGACTTACATTTGCACATTCATTTGGAAAATAACATCTTATTCCCGAAAGCAATTTCAATGGAGGAAAAATTAGCAACAGTTTAATCAAAATCAATTTATAACAAATTAAAAATTCAATTAAAAATGAAAAAATCAATTTTAGTTCTTGCATCTGCAGCCTTATTTTTAGCTGCCTGTAATTCATCAACCGAGCAAAAAAGCACCGAGCCTGCTGCTCCTGCCGAAACCACCACTCCTGAAGCAGCACCTGCACCGGCTCCTACTGAGCCTGCTGTAGTGACTCTTAACGCAGGTGATGATATGAAGTATGACATTACAGAAATTAAAGTAAAAGCAGGACAAACAGTGAAATTAACACTGCACCACACAGGTAAATTACCTGTTACAGGCATGGGACACAACTTCGTGTTGCTAAAACCCGATGTTGACATGGACGAATTTGCTCAGGCAGCTATCAAAGCAAAAGACTCTGATTATATTCCTGCTGATTATGCAGATGACATTATTGCACACACTAAACTTATTGGTGGCGGAGAGACTACAGAAATCGAATTTACAGCTCCTGATAAAGGAACTTACGATTACCTGTGTACATTCCCCGGTCACCACGCAATGATGCATGGTAAATTTATCGTTGAATAATTTTATACTGCTGCATTAAGCAGGCAGTAAAAAGTTTTACGGGCAAGCAAATAAGAAAGCTTGCCCGTTTTTTATTGCAGCTATTTAAAATAAAAGGTCAGCTGCAACTAATTCCGTTATCAACTGTTTTAAACAGAAGAAAGATAGTAAAGAAAATTTTCAATTCGTATAAAAAATAGAACTTATGAAAATTAAACGTGTATATGAAAAACCTGAGAGGGATGATGGTTATCGCATATTGGTTGACAGACTGTGGCCCCGTGGTATCAGCAAAGCCTCTGCTGAAATTGATGAATGGATAAAAGAAATAGCTCCTTCTACCGAGCTTAGAAAATGGTTCAATCACGAGCCTGAAAAATTTTCTGAATTTAAAAAACGATATAAAGAAGAACTCAAAACACACGTTGCAGAACTTAAGAAAATACACGAAATTTCACAGAAGAAAAAAATAACATTGCTGTATTCCGCAAAAGACACACAGTACAATCAGGCAGTAGTGTTGCTGGAAGTATTGCAAAAATTCAAATAGATTAAGTCAACAAAACTGAAACTATTTTTCAATGGACGATATTCTTCATAACCTTCAGGTCATCAACAGCCGTATTGAAGCGGCTTGCATGAAATCACACCGTGAACGCTCGGAAGTGAAATTACTGCTTGCAACAAAAACCGTAACACCTGATCGCATTATCAAAGCTATAGAAGCCGGATACAACCTGATTGGCGAAAATAAAGTGCAGGAAGTAAAAGAAAAATACGAAGCCCTGAAAGGAATATCGCATACAAAACATTTTATCGGTCATCTTCAAACCAATAAAATTAAAGATGTCATAAAATATGGTGTAACCTGTATCGAAACCGTTGACCGCATTGAGCTTGCACAAAAATTACATCAGCGACTGTTTTCTGAAAACAAAACAATGGAAGTGTTGATACAGGTGAATACTTCACATGAAGAGAGTAAGTTCGGAGCAAATCCTGATGATGCTATAGAACTTACTAAACAGGCTTCGCAGCTTGAAACATTAAAAATTAAAGGACTGATGACAATAGGCCTTTTCAGTGCTGAAACTGAAAAAGTACGAAGTTGTTTCCGGTTACTTAAAAATATTCAGCAGCAGATTGTTGCTTTAAAAATTCCTCATGTGGAAATGAAAGAACTATCCATGGGCATGAGTGGTGATCTTGAAACAGCTATTGAAGAAGGTGCAACCATTGTGCGTGTGGGCACTGCTGTTTTTGGCAAAAGAATTTATCCTGACAGTTATTACTGGAATGAAAACAAATAATTTCTACTGATTGCGTTTCTGATAATCAGTCAAAAATTTTTCAATAAGGCGCGGGTGCGCATATTTTTTCTGAAATTCTTTTATTGTCACTTTATAAAATTTTTCTTCTTCCGTTTTTTTTAATTTTCGTTTAAGAACACTCACAATAAAATGTGCTTCTATCTTGCGGTGTGTCAGCTGATGGATGTATGGTTTGGAAAATGTGTAATCACTAATCCCCATATCCTTAAGTTTTGCCTGAAGCATTTTTTCCGAAATTTTTTCTTTCGTTTCAATCAGCGGAAACTCATAAAGATTTTTCCAGATGTCATTCCCTCTGCGTTGCTGAATGTAAATTTTATTATCATGTATCAGCATCAGGTAATAAAACCATCGTTGCTTAATTATATTTTTTTGCTCTTTAACAGGAAATAATTTTTGTGTTTGATGTGCATAAGCCTGACAATACTGTTGCAAAGGACACAGATTACATGCCGGACTTGCAGGCGTACACACCAGCGCACCCAATTCCATCATGGCATAATTGTATAATGCCGGTCGTTTTTTATCTCCACAATCGTTTGCAATTTGCTCCAATAATTTTTTTCCTTCTGTGGAATTTACTGCCTGCTGCACTTCAAACAGTCGCGCCAACACACGACTCACATTGCCATCCACAACAAACACGGGTTTGTCAAATGCAAAGGATGCAATGGCGGCAGCAGTATATGGCCCTATCCCTTTAAGTTTTAACAACTCACTATATTGTTTCGGAAAAACACCATTGTATTTCTCTGCCACTTCAATTGCTGTAGCGAGTAGATTTCTGCCTCTGGAATAATATCCCAATCCCTGCCATAGCTTCAACACTTCGTCTTCTGATGCTCTTGCAAGAGAAAACACATCGGGATATCGTTCAGTAAATTTATAATAGTAAGGCAATCCCTGCTCTACACGAGTCTGCTGCAGAATAATTTCGCTCAGCCATATTTTATAAGCATCCTTTGTTTCACGAAAAGGTAAATCGCGTTTATTTTTCTGATACCATTTTATAAGTGCTGACTGAAATGACATGTTCCAAAGGAAATAAAAACATCCGTTGCCCCGGTGACTAGTTAAATGGATTCCATTTTTTTCAGTTGCAACAACAATTCCATGTCAGTTCATTTTCTACTTTTGATATTTATCTTTTCGCACTTGACAACTCCACTGGTACATCCTCCTTTATTACTCCGAAAGCTATATCCAAGTTTGATATGGAAACTGCCTGCTGCAGAAAAAGTTGTTTACCTGACATTCGATGACGGCCCCATTCCTGAAGCAACACCTTTTGTTTTGGATTCTTTGAAATTTTTTAATGCAAAAGCAACGTTTTTTTGTCTTGGTAAGAATGTTAAAGCCAATCCCGCATTATATGAGCGGATTTTACAGGAAGGACACGCCACAGGAAATCATACCTACAATCATCTTAACGGCTGGAAAACATCACTGACGGAATATCTTGACAATATAGAGCAATGCAGAACACTCGTTGACTCAGCATTGTTCAGGCCTCCTTATGGAAAAATAAGAAGCAGTCAGATACAAAGTTTAAAAAACAACATGCATATAATTATGTGGGATGTGTTGAGTTATGATTTTAAACAGGAAATTTCTCCCGAACAATGTGCAGAAAATGTTTTGCAGAATGTGGATGCGGGTTCCATTATTGTTTTTCACGACAGCATCAAAGCTTTCAAAAATATGTCAGCCACACTTCCGGTGGTGCTCCAACAACTTTCAGAAAAAGGTTATCGTTTCGAAACTATTCCAAAAAACCTTCCACTACAATCACAATCTCACCCTTAGGAGGATGAGCACTGTAATATTGATGCAGTTCTCTCAGGTTGCCTCGCTTTTTCTCTTCGTAAATTTTTGAAATTTCTCTTACCACACATGCTTTTCTTTCATCTCCGAAAGCTGAAATAAAATCTTCAAGCGTTTTTATCAGTTTGTGTGGTGACTCATAAAACACCATGGTACGCGTTTCAGTACTCAGCATTTTCAACTTGGTTTGTCGCCCCTTTTTCACAGGAATAAAACCTTCAAAAACAAAACTGTTGCATGGAATGCCCGACATAACCAGCGCAGGAACAAATGCCGTTGGGCCGGGAAGACAGGTGAGCTCTATTTCATTTTCAATACAGGTGCGTGTGAGCAGAAACCCGGGGTCAGAAATTGCAGGTGTTCCGGCATCGCTGATCAGTGCAATATTTTTTCCTTCCTGAAGCCAGCGTATGATTTCAGTAACAGCAGCATGTTCGTTGTGCTGATGATGAGCATATACTTTTTTATCTATTCCAAAATGGCGAAGCAATACAGAAGCATTTCGTGTATCCTCAGCGAGAATGATATCAGCCATCTTCAGCACGGATAATGCACGCAAGGTGATGTCTTCAAGATTGCCAACCGGTGTGGGAACTAAATAAAGCATATTGTTTTATATGCTTCAAAAATAGAGCTTCTTGGGCGATTACTGTTTAACAAATCTGCGATAAATTAACTTATCGTCCATCAGCTGCAGTTGAAGTAGATAGACTCCTTTGTTAAGTTTTTCTATTGGAATAATTGTACCGACATCGCCATTTTTATCCATCATCAGTCGTCCTGCTGCATCTAAAATTCTTACGTCCTTAACGTAATTATTTGAAGGTGTTTTTATCTCTAAATAATCATTTGCCGGATTGGGAGTGATGGAAATTGCATTTTCGGTTTCTTCATTTATCCCTGACGACATCTGAAAAAATACACAGGTGTAATAAGGATTGTAGCTAAAGGTTCCTGTTCCCGGACCTCCAACCGGCCACACCACAATTACATTACTACCGAGCTTATAATTTGCAGGATTGAAAAAATAAGCTGACTGATACGCAACTGTTAAATCGCTGTTGGGCAGAATAGTGAAAGCAGATCCTGCATTAAGTGAAATAGAGTCGGGAGGAAAAACGGTGTCTGTCTGTAAAAAAATAAACAACGTTCCTGTAAATGCGTTTATCGGGTTATAGTTATGAATCGTAACCTGAATATTCATGTAGGGTTGATTGCCGTAAGCAGTATCCGGACACTGAGGATAATCTGCGGAGATAGCCACCACACCTAATGAATCGCTCTGTGCTGATGCGCCTGTAGCCAGCAGCAGCACTGTGATGATTGATAGTAGAAGTTTTTTCATTGCTCTGTTCTTACGTTTTTATTGACTAATTAAAAGTATAAAATGTTCTGTTATCAATATTTATTATTTTTGATTTTTCTTACCCGTTTAAAGTTATAAAATGGATGTCCTCAATCAGATTATCTGTGGGCTGAATAAAGAGCAGGTACGTTTTTTTAAAATGTATCTGAGCCGAATTGAAACAGCCGATGAACGTAAGGATGTTGTTTTGTTTGACTACATACGCAAGAGTGGTGACAACTATGATGATGAAAAAATCTTTCAACGACTGTATGACGACAATGAAAAGAATTCTTTTTACAGATTAAAAAACAGACTCATGCGTGAGGTCAACAAAAGTCTCACACTTCAGCATTTTGATGATGAGCCTGTGGTTTATATTTTCCGTTTGCTGGCGCTTGTAAAATTTTATCTGAATAAAAACGCATTGAAGCCTGCACATTATTTCCTGCGTAAGGCTGAACAGAAAGCAAAATCTATCGAAAACCTTGAGTTACTCGATATCATTTATGGTGAATTTATCAAACTTGCAAGAGAGCAGGTTTCCATAAATCCGGAAGAATATATCTTAAAGCGAAAAGAAAATCTGATGAACCTGAGCCGTATGAGGACCATGGACGATATTCTCGCTGCAGTAATTTACCGTCTTAAAGTAACTCAGAATCTTGGCACCACTGACAGTTCTGTTATTCATCTGCTTCAAAAAACCATTGACGATTTTGATGATAAATCACTTTCATCGAGCCCTTTGTTTCGTTTCAAAATGTATCAGGGTGTAAGTCAGGTTTTGTTGCAGACGCATCAGTATGCTCTTCTTGAAAACTATCTGGTTAAAACCTATCATTCTTTCAGAAACGAAAAACTGTTCAACAAAAACAATCATGAAACCAAACTGCAGATGCTGATTTATCTTGTCAACTCACTTTACAAAAACAGCAAACAAAAATTGTCGCTTGAATATGCTAATGAGTTGCACACTGCCATGAAAGAGTTTGGAAACATGCTCTATGATAAATATTTATTTTATTACTACAACACACTTGTGATCAACTATTCCAAAACCAATAAACGTAAAGAACTGGAAGTGCTTGCAGAAATGGAGAAGAACCAAAAGATAAACTCCAATCCTTTTCATCGTCAGTTTATTTTGCTCAATATGTCGTTGGCATGGTTTGATCTTAAAGAATTCAACAAAGCAGCACGTTATCTTTCCAGACTGCAACTCTTACCTGAATTCAAAGAGGCTGACAGTACATTGCGGGTGAGAATTGCCGTAGCGGATTTAATGACACGTTATGAACTGAATGATACGGATACTTTTGAGTATAAATACAAACAGTTAAAGAAAGATTTTATCAAAGAACTGAATGACCCTGTGAATGAAGCTGAGAAAAAGATGGCTGAAATACTTTATCAGATGACGCACCGCACTGCAGGAAAAAATAAAACACTTGATGCACGAGTAAAAAAACTTAATGCTGCAACCGGTGATGATGAAGAATATGGATTGATTAATTACAAATCATGGCTGAAAGAAAAATTTCCGGCATTGTTGATGTAATCCGATCATAACTATTTAATGTGTAAAATTCAAAATGCGGAGTGGATACTTCATACTGCTGCTTCCAATGAAGTTATTTTCTGTTCGATTGTTAAAATCAGTTTATCAAACATAATCTTGCAATCGTTCAATACAGCAAGTGTTGCTTTCTTATCAGATCCTTCAAGCAATAACCATTCAAGGTTTTTAAAAATCTTTGTAAAGTGGTCAAGCTCCAGCTGCCTGAATGACGGAATCATACGATGCAGATGAGCTGCAGCCTCTGCGTATTTCTCTTCTTCAGTAAAACGCAGTGTGTTATCAAACAATTTAGTATTACTGCTGACAAATATTTTAAGCATTTTAATAACAAAATCACTTTTGCCGTTGGAAGTCTTGTACAAACTGCTCAGGTTGAAACTAAAAACATCAGTTACGAGTGCAGACTGTTCTTTATACCGTTCGATAAGTGGCATAAGAATGGTTGCAAGCTGTTTGGTGTCGAATGGTTTCAAAAGCACTTCATTCATTCCTGCATCTGCACATTCCTGTCGTGCATCATTCATCATGTTGGCAGTTATACCGATCACAGGAAGTGTTTTGCTGATGTGTTCACGAATAAACATCACGGCCTGCCTGCCATTCATTTCAGGCATTTGCACATCCATCAGCACAGCAACAGGATTGTTTAGCAAAATTTTTTCTATCGCTTCTTTTCCGTTATGTGCCGTAATTACATCGGCACCTGCCTCTTTCAATGATGCTATTGCCAGTTCGCGGTTCAGATCATCATCCTCGGCAATTAAGATATTTTCATTCAGTAAATATTTTTCTTCTTGTTTGCTTACGGTTGTATGTGCGTCCGCTGTTTCCACCTGACGATAGGGTATGGTTACTGTAATTACAGTTCCTTTCTGCAAGCGGCTTTCAATGGCAATATCACCGTGAAGCAATTCAGTAATTTTTCCTGTAATGGCCAATCCGAGACCTGTGCCTCCATAATTTTTTTCAATGTTGTCAGCTTGTTCATACGGATTAAAAATGCGTTGCAGTTTTTCCTCCGGAATACCGATACCGGTATCCGAAACTTTAAAGGAATACTTGTCCTTTTCAGGTTTCGTCACCATCAGATGTACAGATCCTTCATTGGTAAATTTAATAGCATTTGCAACAATGTTAATCAGTATCTGCCGAAGGCGTAACGGATCTCCCTCTACCACATCACGCATTACCGAGGTAGTGTCTGCAGTAAAATTTATATGCTTTTCAGAAGCTTTTTGCGAAAGCATGGAATACACATCATTTACCAATGCAGCAACAGAAAAGTTTTCATTCTTCAACTGTAGTTTACCTGTTTCAATACGCGACAAATCCAATACATCATTCACAATATTCAGCAGATGGTCGCCTGCCATATCAATAGTTCTGATATATTGTTTTTGTTCTGATGTAGCTGAAGTATTCAGTAATCGCTTGGTAAAACCTGTGATGGCACTTAGCGGAGTGCGTATTTCATGACTCATGCTTGCCAGAAAATCTTCTTTAAACTTAGCTAACTGTTCTGACTTTGCTTTGGCTTTTTCAAGTTCGGTTTTATAACGGTTGGCACGGCTTATTCCGGTGAGTATAATGATTGACAACAGCAAAATAAAAACCGAAGCAAACAGCGTAACTGCCATCACCGTTTGCATCTGTTGCCGTGAGTCGTAAACAACTTTTTGAGATTGTATTTCGTTGTTGATTCTTATTTTTCCTTCGAGGTTATTCACTTGTTCCTGCAATTGCTCTTTCAGAGCTTTATCCTGCTCTAACAAAAGCAACTCTTTTTCGCTGAGAATAGAAATCTGTTTTACTTCATTTTCCTGCGCTGCAGCAACTGTTTTTTTAATACTGCTGAGCTTCTGAGTCTGTAATTCATTCAGCGAATCAAGAAGAATAGCTTTCTCTTCCAACTCCCGCATTCGTTTGCCTGAAGAAAACAACCGTTTGAAAAAGCTCTGTTTTGTTGCTGCAACAGAATCACTGTCGGCAGGAATGACAATATCCTTTACATTGCCTGAAATTTTACTCATTGCCTCATTAATGAGTTGCCTGTATCGAAGGTCAATCAGCTCGTCATATAATTCAAATTTCTTTTTTACTGATTTCGAAATGTCATCAAACTCTTTTTCATAACCTGCAAAAAGTGATTTAAGGTGAATCATCTGAGAGTCGGATGCCGAAACCATGTTATAATAACTGGCGAGATAGTCTTTATTACGTGTGATAGCAAATGAACGCACATCACTTTCTGCATTATTTACATTCAGCACAAGCAGGTTTAAATCTGATATGCGCGTATCGGGCTTTTGCAGATTTTCGATGGTATGGCTTAGTGCTGTGGTATTGCGGAAATTGTACCATGTTAGAAAAACTGCTGCTGCCAGGGCAACTATCATCAAAAGCACTATGTAAAATCTTTTTTGCATATCGGAATCAAAAATACAACCCTGTTTTGTGTCATTCAGAAAATATTTTTCCCATTTTGAAACAAATACTTTCTGAAAATGCTTTTAAAAAGTAATGGTGTAAAACTTTGCAAACTGCTGATATGTAAAATATTGGACTGTTAATAACGAATAGAAAAGAAGTTGATTGTTTGCTTTGGCACGTTGTTGTATAGTCTTTAACCGTACAAATTTCAAATTTCAATCAAAATGAAAAAGTTAATTTTAATAGCGCTGCCGGTAATAGGAATGACTTTATTCGGATGCGAAAACTACAAAGAACAGGCTGCACAGTTAGCAAAAGAACGTGATTCGCTGATGGCTTTAAATAATGCAGGAACGCAAACTATTGATGAGTTTGTAAGTACGCTTACTGAAGTTGAAAACAATCTTGGAAAAATCACAGAAAAGCAAAATGCAGTTGCAATGGCTGCTGACCGTAATCCTGAAGGAGCACGTTCATCACGCGAAAGACTGAATGCACAGATTGAAGAAATCAACCGCATGATGTCTGAGAACAAAGCTAAAATTGAAGAGCTTTCTAAAAAACTCGGTGGTGCAAATGCACATGCTGCCAAGTTTAAGAAAATGGTACAATCTCTTCAGGAGCAACTGACACAGAAAGAACAGGAGTTGGCACAACTGAACGAAAAATTAGGAAGTCTGAATGTGGAGCTTACTTCTTTAAAAACCAGCTTTGATTCTGTTTCAACAATGAATCAAAATCAGGCTACTACTATTGCCGAACAAACCAACAAAATTCACACTGCTTATTATACTGTTGGTAACTACAAAAAATTGCGCGATAAACAAGTTCTTTCCAAAAAAGGCGGACTTCTTGGTATGGGTAAATCTGCTACTGTAGTTCCAACAATTAAAGACGATAATTTTACCCGTATTGATTATACTCAGGTAAGCACTATTCCTGTAAACAGCAAAAAAGCAGAGCTTGTAACTACACATCCGGTTGGGTCATATAAAATTGAGAAGGAAAATGACAAAATCAGCGATATCGTAATTACCGACCCTGAAAAATTCTGGAGTGCATCAAAATATTTAGTTGTAATGACCAAATAAGAACAGAAAATAATTCTTTGGTTTTAGGTTGGGTAGCGGAGTAGAAATGCTCCGCTTTTTTCATGTCCGTATGTTAACCTTTAAACTAAATTTTTCCTCCGTACAAGGGTAGTTTCAACCCATTCTAAATTAATTATGGGTAGATGTTTCAACTATAATTTGCAAAGCTTTATGCCTCTAATCAGATGCTTGCTGCAAATCATCTCTATCGTTAAGTATTATTACTGCAACAGTAAATAATCTTTACTCTCACCTTTATAAGAATAGATTATAAAACCAAACGGTATGTCTGCCTTAATTAAAATCTATTTGCTGAATATTGAATATTATTTAATGCATAAAGCTAAATACAGAGCTGCCTTCATAGCTTTGCTAAAAACTTTATAATCAGAAATTTTTCAGTGTTATTCCACTTATTTCAGATCTACAGCAGTGCCTGCAATCATACTTCCTTCGCAATATACTTCAATGGTATATTTTCCGGGAGCAAAGGCTGAACCTTTTTCCCAATAGATACACATATTGGTTTCCTTGTTGTCATACTCAAAGGATTCTTTAACGGTATATAACGAAGCCTGACCTGCAATGGTAAATGTTTCGGAATTATTGGTCATCACCGAGCCATCCGGTCCGGTAATTTTTACAAAAACATCTTTTGAACCTGCAGTAGTTACTGTGTTTTCGAGAATAGTAAAGCAGGTTTTGATTTTTTGAGCCGATGAAGCCTTGCCGGTTTCCATCTCCTTGCCGCTGTTTTTATATCTCACTCCTGAAGATTTGATAGCCGTTGTTTTTAATACTGACGCTGCAGCTACCCGTTTTGTAAGAACAGAATTCTCCATTTCCAAAGTAGAAGATTTATTCTTTTCAACGGTAATCATATTGTTGAGCGATTCGTTTTGTGAAAGAAGTTGTTCATTAGCTCCTCTTAATGAATCTAATTGCATCACGTACATCTGATTCATTGATTTCAAACGTTCCAGTTCCTGGCGTGCAGCTTTCAGTTGGGCAGCATCACCTGATTCAATCATACGTCTGATCTGAGCCATTTTACTTTTTATCTCTTCATCCTTGCTCAGTAATTGTGATTGCAGACTTGAATTCTCCTGATTTATTTTTTCAAACTCTGCTTTTACACGTTGTAATTCCGCTGACAATGCATCCCGTTCAGCCGAAGTGCTTTCCAAACTGCGCGATACTTCTTCCAAATGGCTCTTTTTATCAAAAAACTGCCATAAGAGCAAACCGTTTACTCCTAATAAAATTGCAATTACTACAAATACCAATGCCCTGCGGGAGTTCTGTTCCCGCTTGTCGGCTCTGGCATATTCACTGTTAGAGTCTTCCATTCTGTGGTGAGCAAATTTTTAATGGTGCAAAATAATATAATTTCACGAAACAGGCAATACCTGTTCTGAAAATTACTGTTCCTGATACGTATTTTTAGTGCTTTGAGTTGCTTACCTGCCTATCCCGCACATTGTTTATTTTCAAAATCCTTACAAAAAGGGTGAATTATCTCATTGGAGGCCATTTCAAATGTTTCCTTACTTTTACCCATACATAGTTTAAAAGTTATACTTCTGATCTAATTTTCAGGCTTATGCTTTCCAACCTTGTTAATCTGTTTTTCCCTGACAATTGCCCCGGCTGTGGTTATAACTTTTTACGTGGCGAATCGGTAATATGTCAACGCTGCCTCAATTCTCTTCCCAAAACCAACTATCATCAACGTCATGATAACCCCGTGGCCAAAAATTTCTGGGGTAAAGCCAATCTGCATGCAGCTACTTCTGTGTATTATTTTGATAAAGGTGAATCTCTTCAGCATTTATTGCACCAACTCAAGTACAGAGGCAACAGCAAAATTGGTGTAGTGCTTGGCCAACAAGCCGCAATAGAACTGCAACTGTCTGACGAATTCAGGTGTGCTGATGTAATTGTGCCTGTGCCGCTGCATCCTAAAAAACTTTTGATGAGGGGATATAATCAAAGTGAAGTTATAGCTAAGGGAATATCTGATATATGGGGTACTCCCGTGCAGCCTGCACTTTTAATCCGTACAAAACACACCGAAACGCAGACACACAAATCGCGATTCGAGCGTTTTGAAAATGTAAAGGATGTTTTTCATCTTGATAACGAAGAGGCTTATGCAGGAAAACATATTCTTATTGTAGATGATGTTATTACCACAGGTTCAACCATTCTTTCCTGTGCCGATACTTTTGCTACAGTACCGCATTGTAAAATTTCAGTTGTTTCTGTTGCGGTAGCCCATCGTTGAAATTCGGATATTTGCAGCTCAAATTATGGCTGAACAAATTTATATAGATACTTCTCTTCCTGTAAAAGAGCGTTACGAAGAATTATTGCCTCAGCTCAAAGCGCTTGTTTCGGGTGAGGATGATATAATGGCCAATGCTGCCAACATTTGTGCTGCTTTGAAAGATACATTCGGATGGTTTTGGGTAGGGTTTTATTTTGTCAAAGAAAACAATTCAAAAAAACAACTTGTGCTCGGACCTTTTCAGGGGCCTGTAGCGTGCACACGCATTGATTTTGGAAAAGGTGTTTGTGGAACTGCCTGGGCCAACAGCGAAACTTTAATAGTGGATAATGTAGATTTGTTTCCCGGACATATCGCTTGCAGCAGTTTGTCAAAATCAGAAATTGTGGTTCCTGTGATAAAGAACAATCAGGTGATTGCAGTACTCGATATTGACAGCGAAAATCTTTCGGCATTTAATGATTTGGATGCTTTTTACCTCGAAAAAACAGTAAGGCTTTTAACTGATGACATTCGTTGATTTAAAATTTATGCAGAAAGTTTTTTTTCAACCGCTGATGTTGTTAGCAATGTTCATGCTTGGAGGTTGTGCTTCGGTAGTTGCGCCAACAGGTGGACCAAAAGACACTAAAGCTCCCGAATTGCAGAATGTATCTCCGGCAGCACTTACCACACATTTTTCAGAAAAAACAATTGTGTTTTCTTTCAATGAGTTTATTCAGTTGAAGGATAAAGAAAAACAGGTTGTCATTTCGCCCATTATGAAACCGGCACCGGAAATGACCGTGAAAGGAAAAAAACTGATTGTTACTCTGAAATCTCCTCTCAAAGATTCGTCAACATATACCATCAACTTCGGCAATGCCATCTGCGACCTGCACGAGGGAAATGCGCTTGCTGATTATACCTATGTGTTTTCTACCGGAAGTTTTGTAGATACCCTCTCCGTCAAAGGAAACGTGAGCTATGCCGAAAATAACAAACCTGAAAAAGGTGTATTGGTTATGCTTTATACATCACCGGATGATTCATTACCTTACTTGTCAGTTCCCTCTTTTATTACACGAACTGATGATAAAGGCGATTTTAAAATCAGCAATATCGGACATGGTCCCTTTAAAATTTTCGCTCTGAAAGATGCTGACAATAACTACAAATATAATTCGGCAGACGAGCCTGTTGCTTTTCTTTCATCGCTCATAACAGGTGGCGACAGCAGTGTGATTCATCTGAGATTATTTAAAGAAGAAGAACCAAAGCTTTATGTAAAAGAATACAAAGTTCTGAATGCATTATCGGCACGTATTATTCTTAACAAACCTTCTGAAACAATCATTCAACCGCTTGATACAACCTCCAATTCCATCCTGTACACCAACTACAACCTGAGCCGTGATACAATAATACTTTGGTTTAACGACACCCTGCGCGATACTTTAAAAACCATAGTAGTCAATCAGGGCATTGCAATTGACACAATATCTCTTTACAAAAGCACTCCTGCTAATTCCAAACGTACTGCAGAAAAACTGATGGTTTCAACCTTGCAGCCAACATACAGCATACCCGGTGAACTGTGGAAGTTTCAAACTTCAGTACCACTTTCTTCTATCAACATTGATAAAATTAAGATTACCATTGACAGTATTCGGCCTGTTGCATTTATTGATTCATTAAGCCCTGTATCTAAACAGACATTTTATCTGAATGCCGGCCCAAAAGAAAAAAGAAAATATGATATTGCCTTTTTACCGGGCGCATTAACCGACATTTATCAGACTACAAACGATACCGTTAAGTTTGTTATTTCCACAGCGGCTTTTACCGATTACGGAAGTTTAAAAATTAAACTGAGCGGACTGAACACCGGAAGATATGTGCTGCAGCTGGTTGATGAAAAAGATAATGCAATGGCCGAAAAAATGATATCAGCTGACGGAATTTATCTATTTGAAAATTTATCACCAGTAAAGTGCAGAGTAAAACTTATTGAAGACCTTGACGGCAATGGAAAATTTACAACAGGAAATTATCTGAAAAATATTCAGCCGGAGAGATGTTATTACTATGGTGAAACCATCACTGTTCGTGCTAACTGGGATATTGAAACCGACTGGAAAGTTAAAATGGAATAAATCATGCAACAAGAAAAATTTGATTCAGGAAAAGCTCCCGAGCCTGTGGGACTTTATCCGCATGCAAGACGGGTTGGCGATCTTCTTTTTTTATCAGGTGTAGGACCTCGCGAACGTGGAACAAAAAAAATTCCTGGAGTAACACTTGATGACAAAGGCAACATTCTGTCGTATGACATCGCAGAACAATGTCATTCGGTTTTTCGCAATGTGAAATATATTCTGGAAGATGCCGGCAGCAGCTGGGAAAAAATTATTGATGTAACCGTTTTTCTTACCAATATGAAAGACGATTTTAAGGTGTACAATAAATTGTGGGCAGAATATTTCAGCGGAAATCCACCCTGCCGCACCACAGTGGAAATTAATTGCCTGCCTACGCCCATTGCTATTGAGCTGAAAGTGATAGCAACCGTTTAATTTTTTTCTGATTTCTACCACATGCATTTAGTTACAGGCGCCACCGGACTTCTTGGTTCACAACTTACACTCGACCTCATGCGTCAGGGTAAGAAGGTGCGTGTGCTGGTACGAAAAAACTCAAAACGCGATTTGCTGAAACATAAATTCAGAAAAGAAGAAAAGTTATACGAAACACTTCAGTTTGCTGAAGGCGATTTGCTCGACTACTTTAGCCTGGAAGATGCATTAGATGGCATAACACATGTATATCATTGTGCAGCACTGGTAAATTTTGCTCCCGGAAAACGAAAAGATTTATTTAAAACGAATGCCGAAGGCACAGAGAACTTAGTCAATGCCTGCCTTGAAAAGTCTGATGTGCGATTGGCTTATGTGAGTTCTGTTGCAACACTTGGTCGTGGAATTTCTGATCAGGAAACAGATGAAAGTACTTTATGGGACAGTTCGCAGCGAAACAGCGCTTATGCCGAAAGCAAATACGCAGCAGAGAGAGAAGTGTGGAGAGGAATTACTGAAGGATTGAATGCAGTTATCATCAACCCATCCGTTATTCTTGGCGAAGGAAACTGGCGCAATGATTCTTCTTCGCTCATACGAAAAGTGTATGAAGGTATGCCGTTTTTTACCAAAGGCGTATCGGGGTTTGTGGATGCAAAAGATGTAAGCCGAAGTTTAATTGCTTTAATGGAAAGTGATATTCGCTCCGAAAGATTTATTGTAAGTGCCGAAAACAAAAGTTACGAATGGCTGCTGAAAACGATTGCAAGAAATCTGAATGTGCGTCCTCCGCGTTTTCATGCAACACCTCTTTTAAGCGGTTTGGCATGGAGAATGGAAAAACTGCGTTCATTGTTCAGCGGCAAGCCCACACTCATCACCCGTGAAACCACTTACAGTGCTCAGCAGAAATATTTGTACAGCCATCAGAAAATATCACAGGCACTGAATTTTTCTTTTACGCCTCTGGAACGTACCCTCGAAGAAATTTGTGCATTGTATCTGCAACAACGCACGTAAAATTACTTTCTCACGTAAGCAATGTAATCCATCTGTTCAAACGATGTATGACCTGCATTACGCAACATGGTAACTAATTGCCCACGGTGATAGCTTCCATGATTTACAAAGTGCACTACAATATCCTGAATACTGTTTGAAAATTCAATTCCCTTGGTGTTTTTATAAGTTATTTTCTGCTGCAAAACTTCTTGCGGCATAGATTGAATTAAATCCCTGAAGGCGACACCATCATCCATCAACAATTTGCATAAATCAGTCAGTTTTTCAGGAAAACCTCCTTCCGGATGGCCACTGTATAGTTCATTCTTCAATCTCGTCTGCCATACTTTTCCGGAGTTATAAATATGTTCAAGCGTTTTTCTGACACTGCTGAAACTGCTTTTCTGTTCCATATCAGCAGCTGTATTACCTGCCTGCAACACTGCTTTAGTTATCCGTTCATTGGCCCAAATATTATACGCCAAAAGGTTGGTGAGCATTTCTTTGTTCATGATAATAAATTTTTATTCCCTCTAAATTACAGATATTGTTTATACAATTATCTTTAGGGCAAAATTTTAATATGCAGATACTTCCTCCATTACCAGAAAATCTTTCTACATATTACCGTAATTATTTGCGCTATATGAAGGAAGTGGACATGTTGCAGGCTTTGCAAAATGCGTCTGATGAAATAGAATTTTTTCTGCGTTCGGTTCCTCCCGAAAAAGAGAATTTTGCTTATGGTCCCGGCAAGTGGATGTTGAAAGAAGTTATCGGGCATTTATGCGACACCGAGCGCATACTCACTTACCGCGCTTTACGTTTTGCACGTAATGATAAAACTCCTCTGGCAGGTTTTGAAGAGAACGACTATGTAGCTTATTCTAATTTAAAATCCCGCACCCTGCAAAGTATAGGGATTGAATATTTAATTATCAGGGAATCATCCATTGCATTTTTTAATTCACTTGACGAGTCTGACTTTGACAGAGCCGGTGAAGCAAATAACAATAAAGTTACTGTGAGAGATTTGCTGTATTTCATCATAACTCACCAGCGTCATCACTTTGCTATAATTAAAGAACGCTACCTTGGTCATTGATTTTTTATTTACCTCTACTTAAACAGGTTTGCCCGCAGTGAAAGCAAACAAGCAGTTTTTTTATAGCATTATACTCATCCTCATTGCCTGGTTGGGTTATTATGAAATATCTTTTTTCCGTCATACGCTGAAGTGGGATGTAATAGATCAGTATTATCCTTGGCGCATGTATGTGGTGCAGTGTCTGCGTAATGGTTTTTGGCCACTGTGGAATCCTTATGAACAGTTTGGTTACCCCATGCATGCCGACCCGCAAAGTGGTGTTTGGTATCCTGTGGTGTGGTTGTTTTCATTGTTTGGACCTTATACGCTTTACAGTGTACAGTTGGAGTTTATGTTGCATGTGGCGCTGGGTGGTGTTGGAATGTTGCTGTTTCTTCAAAAAGCAGGCATACAACAGACGGTGAGTTTTTTCCTTGCTGTATGCTATATGTTTTGTGGTTTATTTATCGGCAATGCACAACATCTCACCTTCACAGTAGCTGCTTGCTGGATTCCTTTTATACTTTATTCTTTTATTCAGCTTACACAAACTCCGGGAATAAAACATGCTGTACAATTTGCTTTATTCGGTTATCTGCTGCTGTCGGGAGGTTATCCCGCTTTTGCAATTATTTTATTCTATATCCTTATTGTATGCACACTGATTCTGTTTATTGCAAAACGAAAAAATTCCACGTGGATAAAACAATTTCTGATTTATTCTTTTGCTGCTGTTCTGTTGTTGGTGCTGGCATCTTCGGCACTGCTTTACAGTGTGTGGCAAAGCTCTGATTATCTTGCACGGGCTGAAGGTTTAAGTTATAAAGTGGCTTCCTTCGGACCATATTCTCCTCAGTCGTTGTTATCATTTTTCTTCCCATTGGCATCGGCCAAAGAGTTTGCATTTTTTGATACTGATATCAGCATGTCGTCCACCTATGTTGGACTGATTGCTTTTGCAGGATTTATTGCGTTTTTGTTTTCTGCCAAATCGCGCTGGCAATGGCTGTTGCTTGTTGCTACACTCCTCGTTGCTTTAACAGCTTTTGGCAGATATACTCCCGTACATAAACTTGTTTATTCATTTGTGCCGATGATGGATTTGTTCCGGTTTCCATCGGTGTTTCGTCTCTACATCATAATAGGAGTGTTAATGATGGCGGGATATTATTTTTCTGCAAATTTTAATGTTATTACAGTCAGAAAAATCTTGGTGATCTTTCTGATTATTTTATTTCCGGTTTCAGTTTATTTGTTTTTATCATCAGGAAGGTTTCCATCATTCACAGGATGGAATTCATTCATCAATGCTTTATCACTCAAACAGTCCTTTGTTTTTCAGGGATTTTTTCAGTGTCTTATCATAGGCTTGTTTCTTTTGTTGCTTTACAAAAGCAAACCCACCACCAATTTAAAAAAATGGCTGTTCGTAGCAGGCATTGCCGAAGTAATGATTGCTGCACAGTTTAATATTCCCATTACGGCTATAAATGAAAATAAAACAAAACAAACAGCAGAAGAACTGCATCAGAAGGCTGTTGAAGATTTTCGTCTTCCTGAAATCAGGCCTATGATACTGAATAATGATTCGGGAGGATATGTATCACCATTCTGGCGCAATCTTAATTTGTTCAAAAAGCAACCTGCCTGGGATGGTTATAATTCTTTTCAGCTTAAAAATTATATCCGCTTTGTTGATGATGAACGTTTACGCAACTCACAGCTGCAAAATAACTGGTTGTTTTTTTCCGATTCTGTAATTTTCTTTTACGATTCAATTATAGTGGCTGATGCACAGCGCAGAAAATTAATATTTATCAACGACTCCAACCGCAAAGATGTTTCTGTAATTAAACCGGGTAATAATTCTTTTAAGCTTATTACATTTAATCCTGAAACCATTCAGGTACAAACAGAAGTTCAAAGTGCTACACTGCTTACTCTCATGCAGCAATATTATCATGGTTGGAAAATTTATGTTAACGGACAAGAGCGACAGCCATTTGTCAGCGATTATCTGTTTATGAGTGTTCCGCTTAAACAGGGCGACTCAAATGTTGAATTTCGTTATGAAAACAAACCTGTGAAGAATGCAGCACGTATTTCGTTTGCAACATTGCTGATACTATCAGCAACATGGATAGGTCTTTCATTTAAAGGCAAGAAAAGCTGATTGGTATTTATCAGTAATTAACAATTCGTTTTTAATCTTAATAAAATGTACATGTTATGGTTCTGTCATGATGACTTATATTTGTCATTCACAATCATCAAATGAAAAACTTTCTGTTGATATTATTTCTTCTGTCATGTGGTTCGCTTGCTGCACAAACAGAAACACATTCCTCATCAGAACCACCTTCGTTAGTAAAGTGGATGACTTTGAAAGAAGCAGAAACACATTACAAAGAAGTGCCCAAACCCATCATCATTGATTTTTATACGGAATGGTGTGGCTGGTGCAAGGTGATGATGAAAAATACCTATTCCAATCCGGGTATTGCATCTTACATCAATGCCAACTATTACCCTGTGAAATTTGATGCAGAAACAAAAGACACTGTGGAATTTGATGGGGTAAAATATGCTCCCACAGGAAAAGAAAAGCGCGACCCGAACGAGTTTGCAGTAAAAATGCTGAATGGTAAAATGGTTTATCCTTCAACATTGTTTCTGAATAAAGCAGCCAACTTCAACATGTCGGCACAGGGTTATCTTGAACCACAAAAACTGGAACCTATGCTGGTGTTTGTTCTTGAAAATGCCTTCCGCAGTTCGACCTTTGACGATTTTAAAAACAATTTTGAAAAAGCATTTTATGATTCAACACAACAGGCACTTTACGAAAAAGTAAAATGGAAAACTCCTTTGGAATCATTTGCCGAAAACCAAAAGCCTTCCGGAAAAAAACGAATTGTATTTATTCATACCGAGTGGTGCAACACGTGCAGGGTAATGTACCGTACTACGTTTGCTGATTCAAGTCTGCAAACTTATCTCAACAGGAAATTTGATCTGGTAGATTTTAATCCTGAAAATAAAGATGTACTGTATTTCGAAGGTAAAAGTTATCAAAACCAACCCACACGCGAAATGCCTTTTCATCAGTTGGTTTACACCCTCGACCGCAAAGCTTTCGCATTACCACAAATGGTTATTCTGGATGATAATGACGCTATTCTTGATGTGATTTCATTCTACATTGCACCCGATGTGTTTGATGATATCATCCACTTCTATGGTGATGACCGGTATAAGAACACGAAGTGGGAAGATTTTCAGAAAGAGAGAAAGGGTAAATAATTTTTTTTATTTACGCAGTACAATACGAAAAACTGTTCCTTTGTCAGGCTCAGAACTTTTCACAAAAATATGTCCGTTGTGGTACTCTTCTATAATGCGTTTGCTAAGTGAAAGTCCCAGGCCCCAGCCACGCGCTTTGGAAGTATATCCGGGTTTAAACACAGTCTTAAATTTTGATTTCGGAATTCCTTTTCCTGTATCGGCAATATCAATGTAAACAAACTGTTGCTGATCGAGCAGTGTCACATTGATGGAACCTTCGCCATCCATGGCATCAATTGCATTTTTAAAAATATTCTCAAGTACCCATTCAAACAGTGGCACATTGAGTGGTGCATACACCTGATGCGATTGTGCGGTGTCGAGTTTGAAAGCTACCTTGGTGGACGCACGTGTACTGATATAAGCAATGGTATTTTCAATAACTGTGTTTACATCTTCTTTTTTCAAAACCGGAGCAGAGCCTATTTTTGAGAAACGCTCAGTGATGGTGTTCAGTCGGTTGATGTCTTTTTCAAGTTCTGCAAGATGTGTGGGGCTGTTTTCCGAAGACTTCAGATACTCCAGCCAGGCCATGAGGCTGCTCAGCGGTGTGCCTAACTGATGTGCTGTTTCTTTTGCCATGCCCACCCACACCTGATTTTGTTCGGCCTTGCGCGAAGTGCTGAATGCAAGATAACTTACCAATAAAAACAAGGCAATAATACCCAACTGGAAATATGGATAAAAACGTAACTGGTAAAGTACTTTAGAGTCTTCGTAATAAATATAATTGTGCTGGTTGTTGGCAAATTCAATTTCAATGGGTTCATGCTTGCTTTTCATTTTCTGCAGCATGCTTTTTAAATACTCATCGCTCTGCGCTTTTGTGGTGTCGAGATTGATATGAGAAATTATTTTGCCTTCGGCATCGGTAAGTATTGCAGGCACGGTGTTGTTGTCCTGCAGCACCATGAGCGAAAAACTGATATCACCGGCTTCCACCGAAATATCAGCTAACTGTTTAGAAGCTTCTGCCCATAGTTGTACTTTCTTACGCTCTTCGTCACTTAATTTGGTAACCAGATTATTGGTGTACCATAATGAGGCAAGCCCAATGAGCATTGCTGCAACCAGCAGCAACAGTTTCCATCGTTGTTTTTGTGTATAAATATTCACCCTCAGGTTAAACGAAAATTATATCCGGGTAAAAATTCTTTCGATATCAGGATGAATTACGAGTTTGATGCTGCAATAGTATAAATTTCAACTATATAATCCAATAAATTCACGGGTAAGGTGCATATAAATACTTTTTTTATGTCACCATGCAACCTCGGTTTCTATTTTTGCATCTTTTATAATTAAGAGCACGGATGCTAAATGATGAACTCATACAACAATGTAAAGCAGGAGACAGCAGGGCACAGCAAAAAGTGTATGAGCTTACAGCATCAAAAATGATGGGTGTTTGCCTGCGCTACACTAAGGACGAGGAAGAAGCGAAAGATTTGTTGCAGGACGGATACATCAAGGTGTTCAGACAAATAGCCACTTTTCGTGGCGAGGGTTCTTTGGAAGGATGGATTAAAAAGGTAATCATCAACACAGCATTGGAAAACCTGCGTAAGAAAAAGCTGAGCTTTGAGTCGTTTGACAATCAAACGGTTGAAATTAATGAAACAGCAATAAGAGACTCGGGACTGGAAGTAAAAGATTTACTGAAAGTTATTCGGTCGCTACCTGATGGTTATCGAACAGTGTTTAACCTTTTTGCAATTGAAGGTTACACACATCAGGAAATAGCCGAGCAATTGGGCATTTCCACCGGAACATCCAAATCGCAGTTTGCACGGGCACGACAACTCCTGCAAAAATTATTGACAGAAGAAAAAATTAAATAATTCCCATCAGGGACAAAATGAAAGAAGAAAAAAACATAGAGCAACTTTTTAAAGACGCTTTCAGCAATTTCGAAGCGCCTGTTGACCCTGCTTTGTGGCAAAATATCGAAAACTCCATTTCTTCTTCTGTGGTGAACCCCGCTGATCAGGCAATATCAACTGCAGCAAATAAAGTGCTGGTGGTGAAAACTCTTTCCATGATTGCAGGTGTTGCATTAATTACAGCAGGTGTGTTGCACTATTTCAATCGTCCTGAAAAAACAGAAACCAAACCTTCGGTTCATGCAACTGAAGAAGTTATAACTCCTGTTCAGCCAAAAGAAATACAAAAAACTACTGATGCTGAAACCATGCAGCCGGCAGAAAAAAATAAACCTGTTCATTCTGCAGTGAAAAAAATAATACCTGAGAATAAAACAAACACAGTAACTCCTGTTGTGAAAACGGAAGCTCCTCAGGTTGTAAATACCACTGGCAATCATCAGGAGAATGCAACTGTCAAACTGCCCGATAATAATAATGCTGTAAAATCAGAGTCCGTTAAGAAAACTGTTGCTCCTGCTACTCCTGCCGTAACTGAAAATAAAGTTACCGAAACCCCGAAACAAAACACTGCTTCAAAACCGGAAACTGTAGACGTTCCGGGACTTGGCAATACCATATTTACTCCAAACGGTGACGGTATTGGCGATGTGTTTAAATTTGACGACAGCTACCTGACAGAGGTAAACGTAAAAATATACAACTCCAAAAACTACAAACTGGTTTATGAGTGGAATCAGACAGGAGGAAGTTGGGATGGAAGGCTAAGAAATGGCAACGAGGCAGATGAAGGAATTTATATAGTGATGATAAGCGGAAAAGGTGTTGACGGAAATACATATAAATCCACCATCAAATTACAGTTAAGAAGAAATTAGAAATTAAAATAAGTATAACAATCAAATCAAAATTATCATGTTTAAAAATCTAATACGAATAATGGCTTTGTGTCTTATAGGTATTATGCTAAAACCGGAAACGGGTAATGCCTCACACATTGCAGCGGGTGACTTATCGTACACCTATACAGGAAGCCCCAACACCTTCCTGATAACACTGCGTTTATATCGCGACTGTGCAGGGGTAACTATGAGTACATCAGAAAGTGTTTGCTACTCTTCTGCTACCTGTAACATCAACCAGACTCTTACCGTGAATCTTTTACCCGGTTCAGGTCAGGAAATTCCTCCCACACCTTGTGTTCCTGCTCAGGGTCCATCCACCTGTAGTGGTGGTACTGCTTATGGTGTTCAGGAATATATTTATCAGGCAGTACTTGTAATGCCTGCACAGTGTCAGGACTGGAAATTTCAATGGGAGGTTTGCTGCCGAAATGGTAACATCACCAACCTTGTAAATCCTGACTCTTATGGTATGTATCTCGAAGCTACCATGAACAATCTCGATTATCCTACCAACAGCTCTCCTTATTTTAATACCATTCCTGTAACCCAGTTTTGTGTTAACAATCAGTTTTATTTTGATCAGGGAGCTGTGGATCCTGATAATGACTCCTTACAGTTTTCATTAATCGCTGCTCAGGATGCATCATTTGGTTGCCCTATGACTGCAACATCACTGGCTTATAATTCACCATTATCAGGAAGTAACCCGGTTGCTTCTGTTAACGGAACCACCATCAATCAATATACAGGTGTGATTTCATTCCTTCCAAACGTTATTCAAACTCCGGTAATTGCTATCCGCTGTTATGAATACGACAGAACAACAGGATTGCTGAAAAGTATTGTGAAACGGGAGTTACAGATTAACATCGTTGCAACTTGTATTATTTCAACTCCGGGATTCGACAGCACGTTGGCTGCAACCGGTTTAAATCTTGTTGCCGGTGTTAACAATGTTACTTGTGATGACACTGTATTTTATATTGTTGTAGATCCTCCTGTTCAGTGTGGTTCTATTGTTCCTTCAGATATAAGGGTTTTGGATCCAAATGGTGTTCCTAATCCTGTAGTATCTGCAACAGGGGTTAATTGTGTAAACGGTTTAACAGATTCTATCAGAGTATCTGTACTTAATCCTATTCAGGGAGGAACATCTTCACTGTTTACTAAAATCGGAAATGACGGAAATACTTTCCTCAGCGAATGTGGATCGCCAATGAATGAATTTGATACTTTGTTTATTAATCTTTATGACTCCACTACTTATGCATTCAATCTGACGGATACATTGGATTGCAGCTTTGATCAGATAAACATTACCAGTAATCAGCTGATTGATTGTTTCTCTATAGCGGCAGATGGTTCTGACTTTATTATAGTTGATGCCAACGGCACAAATATACCCGTTACAGGAGCAACATGTGCAGGTGTCAATGGAAGTCATTTTGGTACTCAGTTTGTGCTTACCACAGCACCCACCAGCAATGTAACCGGTCCGTTAACAGTGATTGTACAAAACGGAAGTGACCTCAATACAATGGCCAATGGATGTGGCACTCTGGTATTGACTAATGATACGATAGGAACCATTTATGTAAGAAGCCAGCTTGATATAAATTTAGGTACAGACTTAACGGTTTGCTCAAGCGATCCTACTCCACAATTAGATGCGGGATTTTTTGCAGGAGCCACTTATGACTGGACATTAAACGGAACTTCTTTAGGCCAAAATGCACAAACTATTCCTGCAAATACTACAGGTCAGTATATTGTAACAGTTCAGTCATCAGCAACATGTACCGGTACTGATACTGTTCAGGTAAATATAATTGCTGCTCCCGCTGTGAACTTGGGTAATGATGTTCACCTCTGTGCCACCGATCCATTCCCTACATTAGATGCAGGAAATCCCGGAGCAACTTACCAGTGGTATCAGAACAATACAGCTATTGCAGGTGCCACATCACAACAATACACACCGACAGCTGCCGGTACTTATTTTGTTGAAGTAAGTATTGGTGCTTCATGCCTTGGCCGCGATACTGTAGAAGTAACCGTTGAACAACAATTAAGTATTACCATGAGCGATTTAAGTTATTGCAGTGGTAATGCCGTTACATTACAATCCAACTCACCCAATACAGGAGTAAACTATGGCTGGACTCTTAACGGAACTCCAATTGCTGGTCAAAACGGAAACTCTGTTCCGGTAACAGGCTCAGGTGTTTATGTGGTTACTATCACGGCAGGTTCATGTTCTGCAAATGCAACAGCTAACGTAACAGAGGTAGAACAACCTTCTGCAACACTCAACAATATATCACAGTGTGATAATGCAACAGCTCCCGTACTGGATCCGGGATATACTCCTGCTGCAGGCAACAACACCGTATTCAGCTGGACATTTAACGGCACAGGTGTTGGAGGTAACGATCCTACATTAAATACTGCTGCCACCGGAGCCGGAAACTATGCTGTTACCATTACCAACACCATCAACGGATATTCATGTACCGCTAATGCCTCAATGTCATTGACCATTAATGCTGCACCTGCAGTTGGTTTAGGTAATGATATTACACAATGTATGGGTGATAATCCTGCTACTCTTGCCACTGCCAATGGCACAGGATATACCTTTGAGTGGACATTAAACGGCAACGTAATTGGTGATGCTACTGACTCCAGTATTACTGCCACAAGCGCTGGAACCTATGCGGTAATTGTTACTAATGCTAACGGATGTACAAGTACTGATAATGCAGTAGTAAGTATTAATGCTTTACCTACTCCTTTAATTCAGGATGATATGCAGCGTCAGGACAGTATTCCTTTCTGTGTGACCCAAAATCCTGCACCTGTTTTAGCACTGGTGAATAATGCATTCATCCAAAGTTATCAGTGGACATTGAATGGTGATAATCTTTCTACCAATTCCAATGTTACTGTTGCCGCTGTTGGTGAATATCAGGTAACTGTAATTGACTCCAATGGATGCCGCAACTCTGATGTAATTCAGATAATAGAAGCACCTTGCGAAGTGGAAATCTATAACGTTATCACTCCAAATAATGACGGTAAAAACGATGTGTTTGAAGTAAAAAATCTGATGGATTTCCCTGTACGTAAACTGACTGTGTTCAACCGCTGGGGTAAGAAAGTTTACAGTGCCAACCCATACAACAACGACTGGGATGGTGGTAATCTTGCAGCAGGAGTTTATTACTTCATTCTGGAATACGATAACGGAATTAAGTCTGAAACCAAGAAAGGTTCCTTCAACCTGATCCGCTAAATCACTTTTTGTTTCTATTTTTGCAAGAGCGTATTCAATAATGAGTACGCTCTTGTTTTTTGTATCAATTCAATTATGAAAGTTACCGAGCATTTACGCCAGTCCAAGAAAACCCTGTTTAGTATTGAGGTGCTGCCTCCGCTGAAAGGCAAAAGCATTAAATCTATTTTTAATGCCATTGATCCATTAATGGAGTTTAAACCTCCTTTTGTGGATGTTACCTATCACCGCGAAGAGTTTGTATATAAAAAACGCGAAGGTGGCTATCTCGAAAAAATTTCCATCCGCAAACGTCCCGGAACAGTTGGAATCTGCGCTGCTATCATGAACCATTACAAAGTGGATGCCGTTCCGCATATTATCTGCGGAGGATTTTCAAAAGAAGAAACAGAAAATGCACTGATTGATTTAAATTTTCTGGGTATTGATAATGTGCTGTTGCTGCGTGGCGATTCAGAAAAACATGAACAACATTTTAGTCCGGAGCCAGGGGGTCACAGCTACGCTATAGATCTGGTAAATCAGGTGGTGAATATGAACAGCGGTGTGTTCCTGGATGATGACCTGAAAGGTGTTGAGCCTACTTCGTTTTGTATTGGCGTTGCAGGTTATCCTGAAAAACACTTTGAAGCTCCAAATCTGAATACAGATATTTCAAATCTCAAAAAGAAAGTAGATGCAGGAGCAGAATATATAGTAACTCAGATGTTTTTTGACAATGAGAAATTTTTTTCCTTTGTAAAAAAATGCCGTGATGCAGGCATAACAGTTCCGATTATTCCTGGACTGAAACCGCTCTCCACACATAAACAATTAACCATCCTGCCCAAAACTTTTCATATAGATATTCCTGAAGCATTGTACAAAGAAGTTGAAAAATGTACTGATGACACTGCAGTAAAATCACTTGGTGTAGAATGGGCAGTACAGCAATCGAAAGAGCTTATAAAATTCGGAATACCGTGTCTTCACTTCTACACCATGGGCAACCCTGAAAATATAAGACTCATTGCTTCACAGACATTTTAAGTCT
>JAANMY010000558.1_pt1 | contig 51616 bp, 37 predicted proteins | sample 7279691 | NCBI WGS metagenome assembly JAANMY01 (sample SAMN14094543, study PRJNA606508) | bioreactor metagenome | isolation source: A lab-scale SPAN reactor treating ammonium-rich wastewater day 388 | place: Ireland: Galway | collected 2018-02-07 | reverse complement strand
CCGCGCGGCGCCGGCCGCCGCGACAGCGTTGATTCATGCGGTGCCTGCCGCGGGCCGATAAACTCCGCGCATGTCCGCTTCCCGAAACCTCGCTGCCTTGTGCCTGCCCCTGGGCCTGTTCGCGATGGCCCCGGCGTTCGCCCAGGACGCCACGCGCGAGGTCGTGCTGCCGGTCGAGAACGTGCGCTACGACTATGCGCAGGTGCTGTCGGTGCGACCGGTCTACCAGACCCTGCGCACCACGTCGATGGAGCGGGTCTGCGACCCCCGAGAGCCGGCCGTCAGCGCCACCCTGGCGCGGGTGATGAGCGCGGTGCGCATCCGCGGGGACGACCGCAAGGCGGAAGACGAGGCGCGCAACTGCCGGATGGAGCCGGTGGCCAAGGAACACCGCCGCACCATCGCTTACGACGTGGACTACATGTACCGCGGAAGCAAGTTCCGCACCCGCATGGACCGCGACCCCGGCAACCGGCTGCGCATCCGCGTCTCGATCGCCCCCCAGCCCTTCGACTGATCGCTTGCGCCGGACCTCCCGGCATGCGAGCATGCCGCCCCGATGAACGCCCAACTCGCCACGCGTCACGCTGACTCTGCCCGGATGGCCTCCGGCATGACCTCGCGTGCGCGCCGACCGGAATCCTCACATCCTGCTGGGTAATCCGGACGCGTCCTCGTGCTTCACCATCCGAACCCAGCCCCCAGGCTGGGTTTTTGCGTTTCTGGGCCCCGAAAACATCCCCCTTCCCACCGAGTCGACTGCCGATGAAGCACTTCCTCAACACCCAGGACTGGAGCCGCCCCGACCTGGACACCCTGCTGGCGCAGGCCGCCGCGTTCAAGCGCAGCAAGCTCGGCGACGCCATGAAGGGCCGCTCGATCGCGCTGGTCTTCTTCAATCCGTCCATGCGCACCCGCACCAGCTTCGAGCTGGGTGCGTTCCAGCTGGGCGGCCATGCCGTGGTGCTGCAGCCTGGCAAGGACGCGTGGCCGATCGAGTTCGACCTCGGTACCGTGATGGACGGTGACACCGAGGAGCACATCGCCGAGGTGGCGCGGGTGCTGGCGCGCTACGTGGACCTGATCGGCGTGCGCGCCTTCCCCAAGTTCGTCGACTGGTCGGTGGACCGCGAGGACCGGGTGCTCAAGGCCTTCGCGAAGTACTCGACGGTGCCGGTCATCAACATGGAGACCATCACCCATCCCTGCCAGGAGCTGGCCCACGCGCTGGCGCTGCAGGAGCACTTCGGCACCACCGACCTGCGCGGCAGGAAGTACGTGCTGACCTGGACCTACCACCCGAAGCCGCTGAACACCGCCGTGGCGAACTCGGCGCTGACCATCGCCACCCGCCTGGGCATGGACGTGACCCTGCTGTGCCCGACCCCGGACTACGTGCTGGACGAGCGCTACATGGGCTGGGCCGCGCAGAACGTGGCGGAAAGCGGCGGCTCGCTCCAGGTCAGCCACGACATCGAGAGCGCCTACGCCGGCGCCGACGTCGTCTATGCCAAGAGCTGGGGCGCGCTGCCGTTCTTCGGCAACTGGGAGCCCGAGAAGCCGATCCGCGACCAGTACAAGCACTTCATCGTCGACGAGGCGAAGATGGCGCTGACCAACGACGGCGTGTTCTCGCACTGCCTGCCGCTGCGTCGCAACGTCAAGGCCACCGATGCGGTGATGGACTCCCCGCGCTGTATCGCCGTCGATGAAGCCGAAAACCGCCTGCACGTGCAGAAGGCCGTGATGGCCGCGCTGCTGCGCTGAGCCGCGCCCCCTTTCCCGTCCTCCCCCTCGGAAATCCCAATGACTGCCCCCAACGACTCCCGCGACATCGTCCTCGCCTTCTCCGGCGGCCTCGACACCAGCTTCTGCGTGCCCTACCTGAAGGAGCAGGGCTGGAACGTGCACACCGTGTTCGCCGACACCGGCGGCGTGGATGCCGAGGAGCGTGCCACCATCGAGGCCCGCGCCGCCGAGCTGGGCGTGGCCTCGCACGTCACCGTCGACGGCGGCCCTGCCATCTGGTCCGGCTTCGTGAAGCCCTTCGTGTGGGCGGGCGAGGGCTACCAGGGCCAGTACCCGCTGCTGGTCTCCGACCGCTACCTGATCGTCGACGCCAGCCTGGCCCGGGCCCGCGAGCTCGGCACCAATGCCATCGCCCACGGCTGCACCGGCATGGGTAACGACCAGGTGCGGTTCGACCTGGCGGTGAAGGCGCAGGGCGACTACCGCATCGTGGCGCCGATCCGCGAGATCCAGAAGCAGCACACCCAGACCCGCGCGTACGAGCAGGCCTACCTGGAGGAGCGCGGCTTCGGCGTGCGCGCCAAGCAGAAGGCCTACACGATCAACGAGAACCTGCTGGGCCTGACCATGTCCGGCGGCGAGATCGACGCCTGGGAGGCACCTGGCGAGGGTGCGCGCGGCTGGTGCGCGCGCCGCGAACAATGGCCGGCCGAAGCGCTGGAGGTGACGCTGCGCTTCGAGAACGGCGAAGCCGTGGCGCTGGACGGGCAGGAGCTGTCGGGCGAGAAGATCCTCACCAAGCTCAACACCATGTTCGCCCAGTACGGCGTCGGCCGCGGCATGTACACCGGTGACACCACCATCGGCCTGAAGGGCCGCATCGTGTTCGAGGCGCCCGGTCTGGCCGCGTTGCTGGCCGCGCACCGTGCGCTCGAAGAGGCGGTGCTGACCAAGCAGCAGAACCGCTTCAAGCCCGACATCGCCCGCAAGTGGGTGGAGCTGGTCTACGAGGGCTTCTTCCACGATCCCCTGAAGGCGGACCTGGAGGCTTTCCTGGCTTCCAGCCAGCGGACGGTGAACGGCGAGGTGGTGCTGCGCACCCAGGGTGGCCGGGTGGACGCCGTCGCCGTGCGCTCGCCGCATCTGCTGAACGCCAAGGGCGCCACCTACGCGCAGTCGGCCGACTGGGGCGTGGAGGAGGCCGAGGGCTTCATCAAGCTGTTCGGCATGAGCAGCACGCTGTGGGCCGAGGTGAATGGCGGGCAGGGCGGTGGCTGAGATGCTCGATGCGGTCCTGCGCCATCTCGAAGCGCTGGTGTCCTACGACACCCGCAACCCGCCGCGCCTGATCGGCACCGGCGGGATCTTCGACTACCTGCGCGCGCAGCTGCCGGGGTTCCGCTGCGAGGTCACCGACCATGGCGACGGCGCGGTTTCGCTGCTGGCCGTGCGCGGCAACCCGCGGCGGGTGTTCAACGTGCACCTGGACACGGTGCCGTCATCCGCCGCGTGGACCGCCGACCCGCTCAGTCTGCGGGTCACGCCGGACCGCGCCATCGGCCTCGGTGCCTGTGACATCAAGGGCGCTGCGGCCGGGCTGGTGGCAGCCGCCAACGCCACCACCGGCGACGCCGCGTTCCTGTTCTCCTCCGACGAGGAAGCCAACGACCCGCGCTGCATCGCCGCGTTCCTCGCCCGCGACCACGGCTTCAACGAGGCGATCATCGCCGAGCCCACCCGCTGCGAGGCGGTGCTGGCGCATCGCGGCATCAGTTCGGTGCTGCTGAAGTTCAAGGGCGAGGCCGGGCATGCCTCGGGCGCGAACGCGATGAACGCCAACGCCCTGCACCAGGCGATGCGCTGGGGTGCGAATGCCCTGGCGCTGGTCGAAGCTGAAGCCAGCGCGCGCTTCGGCGGACTGACCGGCCTGCGTTTCAACATCGGCAAGGTCGAGGGCGGAATCAAGGCCAACGTGATCGCGCCGAGCGCGGAGGTGCGGTTCGGTTTCCGCCCGCTGCCGTCGCACGACATCGACACGCTGCACGTGCGCCTTGGCGCCTGCGCTGCGGTGGGTGCGCTGGAGCGCTATGAAGAGACCTTCCGCGGGCCTTCGCTGCCAGCCGGCGATATCGCGACCGCCGAGGAACGCCGCCTGGCCGCACGCGACCTGGCCGACGGGCTGGGCCTGCCGATCGGCAATGCCGTCGATTTCTGGACCGAGGCGTCGCTGTTCTCGCAGGCCGGCCTGACCGCGTTCGTCTACGGACCCGGCGACATCGCCCAGGCCCACACCGCCGACGAGTGGGTGGCGCTTGAGCAGCTGCAGCGCTATGCCGACTCCATCACCCGCATCCTTGGAACCGATCCCTCGTGACCCCGATCCTCTCCCCACACGCCGTGCACGATCCGCAGACCCGCCAGACCATCGTGCGGCTGCTGTCCAGCATGGGCAGCGCGAAGGAAATTTCGCAGTACCTGAAGCGTTTTTCGCAGCTGGACGCGGCCCGCTTCGCCGTGGTTAAGGTGGGCGGCGCGGTGCTGCGCGATGACCTAGACGCACTGGTGTCCTCGCTGGCCTTCCTGCAGGACGTGGGCCTGACGCCCATCGTCATCCATGGCGCTGGCCCGCAGCTGGACGTGGAGCTGTCCGCCGCCGGCATCGTCAAGCAGACCATCGACGGCCTGCGGGTGACCTCGCCGGAGGCGCTGGCCATCGTGCGCCGCGTGTTCCATGCGCAGAACCTGAAGCTGGTGGAGGCGTTGCAGGCGGCGGATGCACGCGCCACCTCGATCGTGTCCGGCGTGTTCGAGGCCGACTACATGGACCGCGAGCGCTACGGGCTGGTCGGCGACGTGAAGCGCGTCGACCTGGCGCCGATCCAGGCCAGCCTGCAGGCGGGTTCGATTCCGGTCATCGCCTCGCTGGGCGAGACCGTGGGGGGGCAGATCCTCAACGTCAACGCCGACTTCGCCGCCAACGAGCTGGTGCAGAAGCTGCAGCCCTACAAGATCGTGTTCCTGACCGGCACCGGCGGGTTGCTGGACGCCGAGGGCCGGGTCATCGACTCGATCAACCTGTCCACCGAGTACGACGACCTGATGCAGCAGCCGTGGATCGAGGGCGGCATGCGGGTGAAGATCGAGCAGATCAAGGACCTGCTGGACGGTCTGCCGCAGGCGTCGTCGGTGTCGATCACCCGGCCCGAAGAGCTGGCCAAGGAACTGTTCACCCACAAGGGTTCGGGCACGCTGGTGCGGCGCGGCGAGCGCGTGCTGCAGGGCGATGCCTGGACGGACTTCGACCTGCCACGGCTGCGCGGGCTGATCGAATCGGCGTTCGGACGCAAGCTGGTGCCGGACTATTTCGAGACCACCCGGCTGCATCGCGCCTACGTCAGCGAGAACTACCGCGCCGCGGTCATCCTCACCCGCGAAGAGGCCGGCGTGTACCTGGACAAGTTCGCGGTGCTGGACGAGGCGCAGGGCGAGGGCTTGGGCCGGGCGGTGTGGCTGGTGATGCGCGAGCAGAACCCCGCGCTGTTCTGGCGTTCGCGCCACGGCAACCCGGTCAACGCGTTCTACGACGCGGAGTCCGACGGCTGCATCAAGCAGGAGAAGTGGAAGGTGTACTGGTATGGCGATGCGGGCTTCCCGCTGATCGAACGCTATGTCGCGCTGTGCGCGCAGCGGCCGGCCACGCTGGAGGAGCCGGCGTGAGCGCGGCGATCAAGGTGGGCCTGGTCGGCGCGCGCGGCTACACCGGCGCGGAGCTGATCCGCCTGTTCGCGGCGCATCCGCGCTTCGAGCTGGCGTTCGTGACCTCGCGCGAGCTGGACGGCCAGCGCGTGGCCGACCACAACCCCGGCTTCGCGGGCGAGCTGCGCTACAGCTCGCCCGACTACCGCGACCTGCCAGGGCTGGGCGCCGATGCGGTGGTGCTGGCGCTGCCGAACGGCAAGGCCGCGCACATCGTCCAGCAGTTCGATGACGCCGGCGCCGATCCGGTCATCATCGACCTGTCCGCCGACTACCGCTTCGATCCGTCCTGGTACTACGGGCTGCCGGAGCTGACCCGCACGCGCTATGCCGGGCAAAGGCGCATCAGCAACCCGGGCTGCTATGCCACCGCGATGCAGCTGGCGATCGCGCCGATGCTGAACGTGCTGGACGGGCCGGTGCAGTGCTTTGGGGTCAGTGGCTATTCCGGCGCCGGCACCACGCCCAGCGACAGGAACAATGTCGAATTGCTGCGCGACAACCTGATGCCGTACGCGCTGGCCGGCCATGTCCACGAGCGCGAAGTGCCGCATCAGCTGGGCCATCCGGTGGAGTTCATGCCGCACGTCGCCCCGCATTTCCGTGGCATTACCTTGACCGCCAACCTGCACCTGTCGATCGCGTTCGAGCGCGAGGAAGTGCTGGCGCGTTACCGCGGCCGCTATGCCGCGGAGCCGCTGGTGCGGGTGCAGGATGAAGCGCCGTGGGTCAGCCGCATCGCCGGCAGGCACCACGTCGAAATCGGTGGCTTCACCCTGTCAGACGACGGCAGGCGGCTGGTGGTGGTGGCCACCGAGGACAACCTGCTCAAGGGCGCGGCCACCCAGGCACTGCAGAATCTCAACCTCGCCTTCGGGCTGGACGAACTGGCCGGCATTCCGGCTTACGAGGAGGCGGCATGAGCGATCTTCTGTGGCAGAAGCCCGGGGTGGCGGTGGACGCCGGCATCCAGGCCTTCCTGGCCGGCGACGACGTGCTGCTGGACCGCGCGTTCTTCCTGCACGATATCGCCGCGAGCACGGCCCACGCCGAAGGCCTGCAGCGCATCGGCATCCTCACCTTGGACGAACTGGGCGGGCTGAAGCGGGAGTTGGCCAATCTGGCCGATGATTTCAGCAACGGCACCTTCGTCCTCGACGATCGTTTCGAGGACGGCCATTCCGCCATCGAGGCACGACTGACCGAACGCCTGGGCGATGCCGGCCGCAAGATCCACACCGGCCGCAGCCGCAACGACCAGGTGCTGGTTGCGACCCGCCTTTGGCTGAAGGAGAAACTGGCGCGGGTGGCGCAGCTCTCGCGCGAGATCGCCAAAGTCGCGCTTGATCGCGCCGTGGCGGAGAAGGACCTGCCGATACCCGGCTACACCCACATCCAGCGCGCGGTGGTGTCATCGGCGGGCATGTGGTGGGCCGGCTGGGCCGAGGCCTTCATCGACAATGCCGTGCGCGCCGCCGACACGCTGGCGCTGGTGGACTGCAATCCGCTCGGCACGGCGGCCGGCTATGGCGTCAACCTGCGGCTGGACCGCGAACACACCACCCGCGCGCTGGGCTTCGCGCGCATGCAGGTGTCGCCGGTCTACGCCCAGCTGTCGCGCGGCAAGTTCGAGCTGGCGGCGCTGGAGGCCCTGGGCGGCGCGACGCTGGACCTGCGTCGCCTGGCCTGGGACCTGTCGCTGTTCACCAGTGCGGAGTTCGGTTTCGTCGCGCTGCCGCCGCAGTACACCACCGGCAGTTCGATCATGCCGAACAAGCGCAACCCCGACGTGATCGAACTGATGCGGGCCACCCATGCCAGCGTGGCCGCGGCGCGCACCGAAATCGAGCAGCTGCTGTCGCTGCCGTCCGGCTACCACCGCGACCTGCAGGCATCCAAGGGCGCGATCTACCACGGCTTCGGCCGCGGCCTGGCGGCGCTGGAGTTGCTGCCGGCGCTGCTGGCCAACCTCGACTGGCGCGAAGACCGGCTGCGGGCGGCGATCGACTCCGGCATGTACGCCACCGACGTGGCGGTGGAAGCCGCGATCGCCGGCGTGCCGTTCCGCGAGGCCTACAAGGCCGCGGCGGCGAGCAGTGAAACGGCCGGGCAGGGCCGCACGCCGGAAGGCTCGCTGGCCGCGCGGACCTCGCCGGGCGCCACCGCGGACCTGCGACTGGACGTGCTGCGCGCGCGCTGGGAGGCGCTGTGAGCGCCACGCGCCTGCGCCATCTGGTGCTGGTGCTGCGCCGGCCTGGATTCGATGCCGGCCTGCTGCCGGCGCATGCCGCCTTCCTCGATGGACTGCGCGAACGCGGCGTGCTGGAAACCAGCGGCGGCTTCACCGACGGCAGCGGCGGCGCCTACCTGCTGCGCGGCATTGCCGGGGTGGAGGAGGCGCGCAGGATCGCGGCGGCCGATCCGCTGGCGGTGCATGGCGCATCGGACATCGTCGTCCACGAATGGAAGACGCATTGAGTGATGGACACGCAGGCCTTCCCCGCCCAGATCCTGCCGCCGTGGAAACGCGCGGTGCTGAAGGTCGGCAGCAGCCTGCTTGCCGCCGAGGGTGGTGGCCTGAGCCCGCGCTTCGCGCTGGGGCTGGCGCAGTTCGTGCTGGCCAGCCGCCAGGCCGGGCGCGAGGTGGTCATCGTGTCGTCCGGGGCGGTCGCGGCCGGGCGCGCGGTCCTGCCCCGGGCTGGCGGTGGGGCACCCACCATCGCCGCCAAGCAGGCACTGGCTGCGCTGGGACAGGCCCAGCTGATCGGTCTGTGGCAGCGCTTCTTCGAAGCGCCGGTGGCACAGGTCCTGTTGACCCATGAGGATCTGCGCGACCGCCGCCGCTACCTCAACGCGCGCAGTGCGCTGCTGGAGCTGTTGCGGCTGGGCGCGGTGCCGGTGGTCAACGAGAACGACACGGTCGCCGTCGATGAACTGAAACTCGGCGACAACGACAACCTCGCCGCTGCGGTGGCCTCGCTGGTGGATGCAGAGCTGTTGCTGATCGCCACGGATATTGCCGGCCTGTACAGCGGTCATCCCGGTCAGGATCCGGACGCGCAGCCGGTGGCGCGCGTCGAGACCATCACGCCGGCGGTACTGGCGATGGCCGGCGATGCCGGGGCGCTGGGCACGGGCGGCATGCGCACCAAGCTGGAAGCGGCCGCCAAGGCCGCGACCGCGGGCATCTCCACCGCGCTGTTCAGTGGCCGCGATGCCACTACCGTAGCGGCGCTGGGGCAGGGCGGGCTGCACGGCACCCTGGTGGATGCGCAGGGCAGCCGCCTGCGCGCCCGCAAGCAGTGGTTGCGGCATGCGCCCGCGGCAGGTGCGCTGGAGATCGACGCAGGCGCGTGCGCCGCATTGCTGCGCGGCGCTTCGCTGCTGCCCGGCGGCGTGCGCGCCGTGGCCGGCGATTTCCGCCGCGGCGACGTGATCGAGGTGCGGGCTGCGGACGGTAGTGTGCTGGCACGTGGCCAGGCGCAGTACAACGCGCAAGACGGTGCGCGCATCGCCGGTCGCCACAGCCGCGAGATCGAAGCCGTGCTGGGGTTCCACTACAACGAAGCGATGATCCACCGCGACGATCTGGTCCTGCTGCAGGCAGCCGGCCCGTCGCCCATCGACACCAACGGGGAGACCACGGCATGAGCGGTTACGTGCGCGAGCTGGCACTGGCGGCGCGCGCGGCGCAGGCGGCGATCGCCGCAGCCGACGCGGCAACCCGACGCGCCCTGCTGGAAGGCATGGCCGAACGGCTGCTGGACGGGCAGGACGCGATCCTTGCCGCCAACGGCGGCGATCTGGAACGTGCACGCCTGGCCGGGGCAGGCAAGGCGACCCTGGACCGCCTCGCGCTCAGCCCCGAACGTGTGCGCGGCATGGCCGAGGCGCTGCGCGAGGTGGCCGCGCAGGACGATCCGCTGGGCGAAGTGACCCGCCGCGACGTACGTCCGAACGGGCTGGTGGTCGAACGCCAGCGCATCCCGCTGGGGCTGGTGGCCATGATCTACGAAGCACGGCCGAACGTGACCGCAGAGGCGGCGGCGCTGTGCCTGAAGGCCGGCAACGTGGTGTTGTTGCGCGGCGGCTCCGAGGCGGCCGCCAGCAATACCGCCATTGCCCATTGCTTGCACGCGGCGCTGCGCGATGCCGGGTTGCCGGAAGCGGCGGTCTCGCTGGTCGCGGACACCGCGCGCGAACACGTGCTGGAACTGCTGCAGCTCACCGATCTGGTCGACCTGGCCATCCCGCGCGGCGGTGAAAGCCTGATCCGCTTCGTCGCCGAGCACGCGCGCGTGCCGGTGATCAAACACTACAAGGGCGTCTGCCACCTGTACGTGGACCGCGCCGCCGACGTGGAGCTTGCGCTGGGCCTGCTGATCGACGGCAAGGCCTCGCGCCCCGGTGTCTGCAATGCGCTGGAAACCCTGCTGGTGCACCGGGACATCGCCGCGGCGTTCCTGCCACGCGCGCTGGCGGCGCTGCAGGCCAGCGGGGTCGAGGCCCGCGGTGATGCAGCTACGCGCGCCTTCGATGCCTCGCTGGCCGAGGCCAGCGACGACGACTACGCCGCCGAGTTCCTCGATCTGGTCATTGCCGTCCGCGTGGTCGATTCACTGGAGGAGGCCATCGCCCATGTCCGGCGCTTCACCTCCGACCACACCGAAGTCATCGCCACCGGCGACCCGGCGGCGGCACAGGCGTTCGTGGATGCGGTGCGCAGCTCGGCGGTGATGGTCAACGCCAGTTCGCGCTTCAACGATGGCGGCCAGCTCGGGCTGGGTGCGGAAATCGGCATTTCCACCACCCGCCTGCATGCCTACGGCCCGATGGGCGTGGAAGCACTGACCATTGAGCGCTTCGTGGTGCGCGGCCAAGGCCAGCTGCGGCATCCGCGGCCGGCGGGAGACTGAGCCGCCGCGCGTCGCTCAGCTGACCGGTTTTGCCGCTGCGGGTGATGGGGCTGCCGTCGGCGCCTGTACTGGTGCCGGCGCCGGTGCCGGCGCCGGCATGCCCTGGTTCCGGTTCAGTGCGGCATTTTCCGCTTCCTTGGTCATCACCACGATGCTGATGCGGCGGTTGATCGGGTTGAGCGGATTGGCGGCATCGAACGGCACTGCCGGTCCGAAGCCGACCACCCGCACCACCTTGGCCGCCGCCATGCCGCCTTCCAGCAGCGCGCGGCGGGCGGCGTTGGCGCGATCCGCGCTCAGCTCCCAGTTGCTGTAGCCGATGCGGGTGGCGTAGTTGGCGGTGTCGGTATGGCCGGCCAGGCTGATGCGGTTGGGAACGCGGTTCACGAACCGCGCGATCTCGTGCAGGATCTCGCTGGTATAGGGCATGAGCTGGGCGCTGCCGAGGTCGAACATCGCCCGGTTCTGCTTGTCCACGATCTGGATGCGCAGGCCCTCCGGAGTGAGATCCAGCAGCAGCTGGTCCTTGAACGGCTCCAGCGCCTGGCTCTTGCTGATCGCTTCCTCCAGCTCCTTCTTCAGCGCTTCCAGCCGCTGCTTTTCCTGCTCGCGGCGCTGCGCCTCGGTGGGGTCGCCGGGCGTGCGGGTGAACTCGGCGCCGGGGCCTTTCGGCAGGTCCATGGTGCCTCCCAGCTTGATCATCGAATTGCTGGCGCCGCCGGGGCCGTTCATGCCGGGTGCGGGGGCCGGGCTTGCGCCGGCGATGGGGCTGGGATTCTTGAAGTAGTCGGACACCGCCTCGCGCTGCTTGGTGGTCAGTGCACCCACCAGCCACATCACCAGGAAGAACGCCATCATCGCGGTGACGAAGTCGGCATAGGCCACTTTCCAGGAGCCGCCATGGCCGCCGCCGCCCTGGATCTTCTTGACCCGCCGAACGATGACGGTGGGTTTTTCGTCCTTGCCGGCCATGGCTTACTTCAGTGACTTCAGGTGTTGTTCGAAGTCGGCGAAGCTCGGACGCAATTCCGAGGGCACCGTCTTGCGCGCGAATTCCAGCGCGATCTTCGGCGGGTAGCCGCGCAGGCTGGCCAGCAGGGCGGTCTTGACCGATTCGTAGATGCGCGAGTCCTGCTCGGCGCGGGCCTCCACCGCGGCGGCGAGCGGCGCCACGAAGCCGTACGCCAGCAGGATGCCGAGGAAGGTGCCGACCAGCGCGGCGGCCACGTGGCCGCCAACCTCGGCGATGTCGCCGCCGATCGAGGCCATGGTGATGATGATGCCGAGCACCGCGGCCACGATGCCGAAGCCGGGCAGGCCATCCGCCACGTTGCTCAACGCATGCGCGGGCGCCAATTCCTCGTGGTGGTGCTTTTCGAGCTCCAGTTCCAGCAGCGGCTCCAGCTCGTGCGGCTCGATGTTCGAGCCCACCATCAGACGCAGGCAGTCGGTGATGAAGTCCATCAGGTGGTGGTCGTCGCGGATCGTCGGATAGTTGGCGAACATCGCGCTTTCCATCGGATTGTCGATGTGGCTCTCCAGCGCCATGAAGCCTTCCTTGCGTGCGCGGTTCAGCAGCTCGTACAGCAGGCTGAGCGCATCCAGATAGTCCTTGCTCTGGTAGCGCGGGCCCTTGAGCACGCCGAGCACGGCCGAGAACGTCTGCTTGACGGTCTTGGCCGGGTTGCCGGCGATGAATGCGCCGAATGCGGCCCCCCCGATGATGACCAGCTCGAACGGCTGCCACAGCGCGGCCAGCTTGCCGTGCGAGGCGACGAAGCCGCCGAGGACGCTGAGGGTGACGACGATGAAGCCGACGATGATGAGCATGCGGAGCGGGTGCCCGGCGGGGGAAGGATTCCCTCATTATCGGTGGCAACTGCAAAGTCTGCAGGGGTTTCCCCGTGGCGGGGCATACGTCAATCCGCAGGGGTTCCGGCCAGGACCCCATCAGCTGTAAGCCCTATGTCTTATCGCGAATGGGCCAGCCCCGCCTCTGTTCCTAGACTCCGCTGATCCTGCAGGCCCGGCCTGCGGTCCATCCGGAGTCCCCGCATGCCTCGCGCCGCGCCATCCGTCTTCGGCCTTGCCGCCATGATCATGCTGGCCTGTCCTGCTGCCCGCGCCGGTTGCGCGGCAGCGGAGGACACGCCGGCTGCCGTCCCGGTCGCAGCGCTGCTCCAGGCAGCGCCCCAGTCAGCCCCCGCTGCCGCACCCACCGTGCCGCCGCCCGCGGCGGCCGATGCCGGCGCCGAGGCGCGCGAGGTGCTGGCGGCAGTCGGCCGGCTGGAAGACGCCGACACGGCCCTGTCGCTGGCCGCAGAAGGCGCGGCGCTGTACGACGCCGAAAAGGTCAAGCTGGACGGGTATGCCTATTGCAGCCAGGCCGTGGAGCTGGCCGAGCAGGGCGAGTTCCGCGAAAGCGCGCGTGCGGCCAGCAAGGCCCTGCACGTGGCGCTGCAATCCGGCAATGTCGATCTGCTGGGCAAGGCCTATCGCGACCTGGCGATTGCGTTCAGCTATGCCGGCCAACTGGAGCGCGCCGAGCAGTTCGCAAATCTGGCGCTGAAGTACCCGGGCGTCGATCCGACCCAGGTGAACGGCCCCGCGCGCAAGGTGATCGGCGACGTGCGCACCCGTCAGGCCCGTTATGACGAGGCCATCGCCGTCTACGACCAGGCCGGCGCCGAAAGCTCGGCGCGCTTCCGCCCGCTGGTGGAGGCATCTCTGGCCAATGCGCTGATCCTGTCCGGCGACCTGACCCGCGCCCGCGCCACTCTGGATGCCGTGCCGGCGCCGGCCGACGCCCGCCAGCAGGCCCAGCTGCAGCGCACCCGCGGCCGCCTGCTGCTGGCGGAAAACAGGCCGGAGGAGGCGCTGGTGCTGTACCGGCAACTGGCCGACGCCCCCGCCGCCGGCGATGAGGACTTCTACCGGGCCTGGGCGCTGGACGGGATCTCCAAGAGCCAGTCCGCCTTGGGCCACGACGCCGAGGCCGCGCAGGCGCTGGACCAGGCCATCGACGTGTTCGACCGCGCGCGCTCGCAGTTCCGCAGCGACGAATTCAAGATGGGCCTGTTTTCCGACCTGCAGTCGGTGTTCGAGCGCGCCATCGGCCTGCACAGCCGGCTGGGCCAGCCGGCGCAGGCATTCGACATCAGCGAGCGCAGCCGCTCGCGGGCGCTGCTGGACGCGGTATCCGGGCGTGTCGAATTCGACCGGACGGCCGTGGCGACGCTGGATGCCGCCGCGCTGCAGGCGATGCTGAAACCGGATGAAGTGGTGGTGGCATTCCACACCCTGCCGGACCGGCTGCTGGCCTGGGTGCTCTCGCGCGAGGGCGTGCGCGAGGTCGGTTATCCGGTTGCGCTGCCGCGCGCGGATCTGGCCAGGCTGGTGGATGCCTATCGCGATGCGCTGATCCGGGTCAGCCCGAACGCGCCGGAGGTGGGTGGCAAGATCGGCCAGTTGCTGCTGGCACCGCTGGGCCTGCCGGCCGGCAAGCGGCTGGTGATCGTGCCGCACGGACCGCTGCACTACCTGCCTTTCCAGGCGCTGCGGCTGGACGGCCAATACCTGATCGAGCGCAATCCGATCTCGATCGCGCCTTCGATCAGCATCGCCGCCCGGCTGGCGCAGCGCACCCCCACCGCCGCGCCGCAGCTGCTGGCGTTCGGCAATCCCACCATCAATCCCGAGGTGGCCGACCCGCTGCCGGGCGCTGAAAAGGAAGTGCACGAACTGGCCCAGCGCTTCCCCGGCGCCAGGCTGTTCTTCCGCGACGAGGCCAGCAAGGAGAATTTCGCCAGCAACGCGCCTGCCTCCCGACTGGTGCATATCGCCGCGCACGCGATGGCCGACACGCTGGACCCACTGCATTCCAAGGTGCTGCTGGCGGACAAGGATGGCAAACCCAACTACCTCGAGGCGAAGGACGTGCTGGGCATGCGCCTGGATAACGTTGCGATGATCGCGCTGTCCGCCTGCGAGTCCGGGCTGGGCCGGGTGGAGAACGGCGACGAGGTGCTGGGCTTCACCCGCTCGTTCCTGTCGGCCGGCACCTCGACCCTGCTGGCCTCGCTGTGGCCGGTCTCCGATGCGGCCACCGAAAAACTCATGACCACCCTGTACACCGATCTCGCCAAGGGCATCGAGGTGCAGGACGCGATGCGAGATGCGCAGCGCGCGGTGATGGCCGACCCGGCCACGGCGCACCCGTTCTACTGGGCGCCGTTCAACCTGATCGGCAACTGGCGCCTGCAGGTGACCCAGTGAACGCGGCTGCAGGAGGACAGGCGACGATGAGAATGGATTTCCGCATCGCGCAGCGGCGCAATCTGCTGGCGGCCGCGTTGCTGCTGGCCTGCGCGCCGCTGGCCCATGCAGCGGACGAGTCGGCTGCGACGGGTCAGTCCAAGCCGCCACAGCAGGCGCAGGCATTGCCGGAGCCACAGATGGCCGCGCAGGCACAGGCGAGCTTCGTGCTGCAGGCGGTGGAGTTCGTCGGCGTGAGCGGGGTGCCAGAGTCGGAACTGCAGGCGGCGGTGGCTGATCGCATCGGCCAGCAGGTGACCCTGCAGGACCTGGAGCAACTGGCGGCGAAGGCCGCGGCGGTCTATCGCGCCCATGGCTATGCCCTGGTGCAGGTCTTCGTGCCGGTGCAGGAAGTGGTGGATGGCCGGGTGCGGCTGAACGTGGTGGAAGGCGCGCTGGGCCAGGTCAGCATCGACATCGCGCCCGGTGCGCCGATCCAGCAGGAGCGGGTGGCAAAGACGCTGGCGATCCTCACCCCGGGCAAGCCGCTCAACAATCGCGATTACGAGCGCGCGATGCTGCTGCTGTCGGACCTGCCGGGGATCAAGCCGCAGTCGGCCATCACCGTGGGTGCCGCTTCCGGCGCGTCGGATCTGACGGTGCAGGTGGGCGCCCGCGATCGGGTCAACTATGGCCTCGAGCTGGACAATTTCGGCACCCGCGATTCCGGTCGCCTGCGCTTGACCGGCAGCCTGCGCTGGGCCAGCCCGTTCGAGCGGGGCGACAACCTCGACCTGCGGGTGATGGCCGCCGAAGGCATGCATACGGCGTTCGGGCGGATTTCCTACGAAAGCCCGGTGGGCTACAGCGGACTGCGTCTCGGCGGCGGCCTCGCGCGGGTGCAGTACGAGTTGGGCGGGCCGTTTGCGGCCCTCCAGCCCACCGGCGTCGGCGAAGTGGCGGACTTGTCCTTCAGCTATCCGCTGATCCGCCAGCGCGGCACCAATCTGTTCCTGCGCGGCGGCTTCGACGACAAGCGCCTGACCGACCGTTTCGAGGCGGTGGGTTTCCGGACCCGCAAGCGCATCCACGGCGCCACTCTGGGCCTGTCGCTGGAACGCCGCGACCGCTGGGCCGGTGGTGGCTATACCAGCCTGAACGCGCAGGCCTACCACGGCCGGCTGGACATCCGCGATGCGATGGGCGAGCTGTTCGATCGCCCGCCGTTCGGCTACGGCACCGAGGGCAGCTTCAGCAAGTTCTCGCTGCAGTTCGCACGCCTGCAGTATCTGGCACCGAAGTTAAGCCTGTTCGTGGGCGGCGGAATGCAGCGCGCCAGCAAGAACCTCGACACCTACGAAAAGCTCTCACTGGGCGGACCGAAGGCGGTGCGCGCCTATGCCACCGGCGAGGTGCTGGTGGACGACGGCTGGCTGGCGACGATGGAGTTCCGCTTCGCACTGCGCCCTGAGATGACCCTGTTCGCGTTCATCGATGCCGCCCGCGGCGACCAGTTCCACGACCCGCGGCCGTTCGATGGCGATCTGTCGCGCAACCTGCGCGGCCATGGCCTGGGCTTCAACTGGAGCAAGCCGGGCAACGTCACCGTCAACCTGAGCGTGGCCTGGCGTGACACCGCCGCCGGCGTCACCGACGGCGGCGACCGTAATCCGCGGGTGTACTGGTCGATCCAGAAGGCGTTCTGAGGGAGAAGGGCAATGGGCATTAACAAGACCAGCTGCTTGCAGCAAAGGATCCTGCGCCGCCGCCGTCTGGCGATCGCCCTGACGGGCGCGATGGCGATGCCGCCGGCGCTCGCGCAGAGCCTGCCGGACAGCGGCAGCGTGGTATCGGGAGCGGCGTCGATCGCGCCGCCCAGCGGCTCGCAGCTGACCATCACCCAGACCAGCAAGGGCGCCATCATCGACTGGGGCAGCTTCAGCATCGGCACAGGCTACGGCGTCACCTTCGACCAGCAGTTCGGTGCCTCCAGCGTGACCCTGAACCGGGTGGTGGGCTACGGCTACGGTGCCGGCGCGTCTACCATCGACGGCAGCCTGAGCGCCAACGGCAGCGTGTTCATCATCAATCCGGCCGGGATCACCTTCGCTGGCGGTGCGCAGGTCAACGTGGGCGCGCTGGTGGCGTCGACCATGGACATCAGCAACGCGAATTTCGACGCCGGCGTGGCCAGTGGCAGCTACCGGTTCGAGCCGATGACCGACGTCGGCAACCAGGCCATCACGCTGGAAGTGGAATCGGCCATCACCACCGCTGCGGGCGGCACGGTGGCGCTGATCGGGCGCGAGATATTCAATCAGGGGGCGATCACCGCTCCCGGCGGCAGCGTGGTGTTCGGTTCGGCGGAAAACGTGACCCTGGATTTCGCGGGGGACGGCCTGACCATGCTGACTATCCAGGGGCCCGGCATCGCCAAGCCCGGTTCGGTGGCATGCCCGTCGCTTCCCTGTCCAGGTCCGGTGCTTCCGACGCTGGTCAACAGCGGGACCATCAACGCCGATGGTGGCCAGATCCTGATGCGCACCGCGGCCTCCAGCGCGGGTGGCGGCGACATCATCAATGTCGGCAGCCTGCGTGCGCAAAGCCTGGTCAACCGGAATGGGCGCATCGAACTGACCACCGACGGGCTGGTTTCACTGGGCTACGCATCGCCGTCGGCGGGCGGGTTCACCGGGGAGCTGGACGTCTCCGGCCAGGCCGGGGCCAGCGGCGGCACCGTGCTGGTGCGGGCTGGCGACTTCACCATGCTCAACAACGACGCCACTCCACTCAATCCCACCGGCCCGTCGTCGCTGGGCAGCCTCATCAACGCCTCCGGCGCGGTGAATGGCGGCGTGGTGGACATCGTGGCGACCAACCTGGCGCAGGTGTTCTCGCTGTCCTCGATCCTGGCCGATGGTGCCGGCGGAAGGGGCGGCAGGGTTTCGCTGTCGGGCGGCACCACCGAGCTCGGCGCACGGGCGCAGATCAGCGCCAATGGCAGTGCCGGGGCGGGTGGCCGCATCGATGTGTCGGGTAGCAGCGGGCTGTCGCTGTTCGGACTGCTGTCGGCCACCGGTACCAGCGCAGGGGGCATCGTCAATACGTCCACCCTGGCCGACGCTTTTGATCTGCGCGGCTTGCGGGTCGAAGCGGGATCGCCCGGTGCCGCCGGCACCTGGACCATGTCCGCCCCCTACGTGACGGTGATCAGTGGCAGCGAGGCCGGCGAGCTGGACAGCGCGGTCGGCGGCACCTATCTGCAGGACGCCGAGATCAACCATGCGCTGTCCAACGGCACCAGCGTGGTGCTGCGTTCCGCAAGCGACGTCTATATCGACGATGCCCAGATCCAGACCGACAGCGGGCTGAACCTGCTGTTCGCGATCAACGCCAACGGCAGCATCGGCGGCACGGGTTTTTCCATCGCAGGACAGGGTGGCCGGCTGGACATGCGCTTCAACGCCGATGCCGCGGGGACCAGTACAGGGTTCGCCGGCATTTCCTTCGGCAACGCAAGCCTGGACAGCAACGGCGGCAGCATCCTGATGTACGGCCAGTCCGACACCTCCAACGGGTTTGCCAGCAGCTATGCCAGCGGCATCCGCCTGGATGCGGTCGACCTGTCCACCGGAGGCGGCAACCTGCTGCTGCGGGGTGCTTCCACCGGTGCCGATGCCGGCTCCGATGACGCCGGCGTACTGGTAACCGGCGGCAGCCTGGATGTCGGCAGCGGCGGTGTTCGCATCGTCGGCGAAGGTGCCCAGCTGGTGAGCGGCGTACGCATCGCCACCGGCTTGCTCCAGGCCGGTGCGGGTGGCATCGACATCCGCGGACTGGCCACCGGCAGCGGCGACGGCATCGTACTGTCGCCTTACGCGCTGACCACAAGCGGCGGCGATATTTTCCTGGACGGGCGCGGCGGTGGTACCGGTGTGTCCGTGTCCTATGCCAATCTCGATAGTGGCGGTGGCGACATCGTCGTGTATGGCGAGGGTGGCGCCGGCAACGGCGTGGACCTGTTCGGCTCGATCGACAGCGGTGGCGGGCGCGTGTCGCTGGACGGCATCAGCGCGCAGGCGGTGGGTCTGGTGTTCCAGGCTGGCTACGCGGGCGGCATCCTCAGCGCCGGCGGCGACATTTTCCTGTCCGGCGTGGGTGCAACCGGCGGCTCCGTGTTGGTAGGTAACGGTTACGGCACGACCACCATCGACAGTGCCGGCGGGGCGATCGACATTTTCGGCAGCGCCTCGGGGGCATCGGCAGTGGGCGTCACGCTGTCGCAGTTGCCGGTGCTGGCGGGCGTCGGCGATATCAGCGTGACGGGCCTGTCCGCTGCCGGCACCAGCATCGCGTTCTCCACCGGGAGCAGCCTGACCACCACCTCGGGCGACATCAGCGTAGCCGGCGTGGGCTTCGACAATGGCCTGCTGCTTGACGGGGGCGTGACGCTGGCCACCGACAGCGGCCAGCTCGACCTGCGCGGACGCGGGACGGCAGCCAATGCAAGCGGGCTGGTGATCGGCAATGGCGTGAGTATCGCCACCGCCAGCGGCGGGATCACGCTGGCGGGAGAGGGTGGTAGCGGCGCCGGCGTCGAATTGGGCCCGAACACGTTGCTGGATGCCGGCAGCGGGATGGTCGTGCTGCGCGCCGGCAACGATGGCAGCAGCGATGCGGTCCGCATCGGGGGTGCGATCCGCGCCGGGGCCGGTGTCAACCTGCGGCCGGGCGGCGTGGACCTGAACGGGCTGGCCTACGATCGCATCGCCGATGGCATCCTTCTGGGAAGTGGCAGCGGATTCGCGCTGGATGCCGCCGAGCTGGCGATGATCGACGCACCGGAGCTGGTCATCGGCAGCCGCCAGCATGCCGGCGCGATCCTGGTAGCCCAGAGCACCGTCCGCAATGGCAACCTGACTTTGCAGAACCAGGGTGGCAGCGGTGGTATCACCCTGCAGGCCGGCGTGGATGTCGGCGGCGGGACACTGGCCCTGCTCAGCGGCGGCAGCATCGTGCAGACCGCCTCCGCGCCGATCCGCGCGCACAGCCTGCTGGCGCAGGCCGGCGGCGACGTGCTGCTGGGGCTGGCGCAGAACGACGTCGCCAGCACCACCCTGGCCGGGCAGGCCGGCGGCGACTTCCAGTTCCAGGACGCCACCGATCTGGCCGTCGGCAGCGTGGCGGCCAGCGGCTTCGATGCCGCGGGTGGCGCGATGTCGGGCGAGGGCAGCAGCGGCATCAACGCCGGCGGCGATATCCAGATCCGCAATCTCGCGGGCGACCTGACCCTGGGTGCGGGGATGGCCGCGACCAACATCGATCTGGTGATCGCCGGCCGGTTGCAGAACCCGGCGAATGCCGGACTGTCCGCCAGCGGCGACTGGCGGATCTGGGCCAGCACGTGGGAGGGCGAAAACCGCGGAGGCCTGGGGGGCAGCGGCGACCTGCCCAACCTGTACAACTGCGCCTACCTGGGCGCCTGTGGTGTCACCGTCGCCAGCGGCGACAACCACTTCATCTATGTCCAGCAGCCCACCGCCACCATCACCGTGGACAGCTGGTCGCGCGAATACGGTCTGGCCAATCCCGGCTTCACTTACACGGTTTCCGGCGCGGTGCTGGGGGACCTGCTGGCGAACGTGGTCAGCGGCGCGCCGGGCACCACCGCAGGGACCGGCAGCGATGTCGGGCAGTACACGATCCTGGGTAGTTTCACCTCGAACGCGGGCTACCGGATCCAGATCCTGCCCGGCGTCCTGACCATCACCCCGGCGACCCTGCTGTTCACCGCGGACGCAGTGACGCGCTATCTCGGCATACCCAACCCGCCGCTGGGCGGCACGGTGACCGGTTTCCGCAATGGCGACACGCTGGAGAGCGTGTTCGGTACCGCCACGGTATGGAGTTCCCCCGCAGGCCCGCTGTCGCCGGTCGGCTACTACGCGATCAACGGTGGCGCCAGCGCGAAGAACTACGTGTTCGCCCAGGCGCCATCCAACGCCACCGCGTTGCAGGTCATCCCGTTGCCGAACGTGGACGGCCGGCCGGTCAACCTGGTCCACGAGACGGTGGAGACCTATGTCTACGACCGCAACCTCGGCACCGCGCCGGTCTGCGCCATCAACGCAACGCTGGATGATCAGCCGCTGGCCTCGGCAGGTGACGCGCTGGCGATGGAATGGTCGAAGGTGCGTACCCGGCCGAACCTCACCAATTGTTTCGAAAGCCAGCGCCGCAACGGCTGCGGCGACTTCTGAGTGGTGGGTGTTGCCGAGGACGGGTGCTGCAGCGGCACCCGCCCTGTAGGAGTAGGCCGAACGGTGTATCGAAATCACCGGCCGGCGGTAGCAGACTCATTCCACCTAGCAGGCGCCCTCCGCCTGGCATGCGCGCCGCGCATGTGACCGATCCGGCCACTGGCCGCACAACCACGAGGATGCACCAATGAGCATGATCCATATTGTCCGCGGCACGCTGGCGGTGGCGTTGCTGGCCGGGTGCGGCGGGGCATTCGCCCAGGACGCGCAGGGCGCGCCGGCAGTGGACTCCATCATCAACAGCCTGAAGGCGGAGAACACCGAGCAGGCGCAGGGCCAGACCCGTGCGCTGCGCCCCGGTGCGGCCGCCATGGCCACCACCGCGCCCGCACCGGTGGCCAAACCGGCCAAGGCGGCCTCCATCAACATGCAGATCAATTTCGACTTCAACTCCGACCGGATTTCCGGCAGCTCCGAGCAGACCATGGCCAACCTGGCCAAGGCACTGGTGTCGCCGCAGCTTGAAAACCGCAGCTTCACCGTGATCGGCCACACCGACGCCAAGGGCTCCGCCGGCTACAACAAGGCCCTGTCGGATCGTCGTGCGGCCGCGGTCCGCCGCTATCTGGTGGAGCATGGCGTCGCGACCACCCGGCTGCGCGCGGTCGGCAAGGGCGAAAGCCAGCTGCTGAATGCCGAGGATCCGGAAGGCGCGGAAAACCGTCGCGTCGAGATCCTGGCCACCGGCGGCTGATCGCGCTGGTATCCGGGCAACCGCATGCCCCTCCATGTCGTCAACGGCGCCCTCCTGACCTGCTCGTTCGGGATGGCGCCATCCGCGCTGGTGGTGACGCCGGAGAAGCGGGTGATGTCGAGCATGATGCCGGCGGCCACGATCATGGACTTCGTGCCGATGAAGAACATCATGCCGTTTGCGATGTGCACCACGCCAAGCAATCCGATGGTGGCGGCAGCCACCTCTGCGGCCATGGGCGTGCTGACCCCGCAGCCCTGTATTCCGGTGACCACGCCCTGGAAGCCCGGGGCGCCGACCGTGCTGCTGGGTGGCATTCCCGCGTTGGACAACACCTGCACCAGCCAATGCGCCTGGGGCGGCGTGATCACGGTCAGTGTGCCGGGGCAGGTCAAGGAAATGATTCCCTAGCCACGCAGCGCGGTTGATCTCCACGGGCGGATGCGCGCCAGCCGCCACTCCCTTGTTCCCCCTCGCCGCCGCCCCGCAGTACAGGCCTGCCCGCGGCCGGCGGGTGGTTGCAGCGACCGGTCGATGCCATGTGCGTTGTGGCGCTGCAGTGTTGCATGTGGGTTCGCCGGCGGCGGACGGCGCCGCTGCTGGTGCGGGACCGGTCAGCCGAACAGATTGCCCAACGAACTGGCGGCGTTGCCGATGGCCTGTCCGGCGCCCGCCATCGCGGACTGCGCGCCGGTCACCGCAGTGCTGGCCGCGCGAGCTGCGGCCGCCGATGCGGACGCGATGCTGGCCTGGGCGTTGCCGATCGTGGCCTGTGCGGCCTCGCCGGCGCTGGCGGCCGCTTCCTGGGCGGCGTTCTGCGCGGTGTTGAGCGCCCCCTGTGCTGCGCCGGTTAGCGCCTGCTGGGCCTGCTGGGTGGCCTGGTTGGCTTGTGCAAGCGTCTGCTGGGCGGCCTGATTGGCCTGTTGCTGCGCCAGTGCCGCCGCCTGTTGCGCGCCGTTCAATGCCTGCTGGGCGGCATCACCGGCCTGCCGTTGGGCGGAGTCCACCGCGGCCATGGCCTGGTCGATGGCGCCCTGCGCCGTCTGCTGCACCTGGTCGCGCGCCGAATCCACGGCGCCGCGGGCTTGGCTGATCGCGGTGCCTGCCCCATCGCGCACCGCCTGTTGCGCCTGCTGCACTGCGCCTTTGGCGGTATCCAAGGCCGACTTGGCAGCCCCATTGGCCAGCGCCTGCGCCTGGTCCAGGGCGGCACAGGCCGTGTCCATGGCGGCCAGCGCCTGCCCGGCCATCGCGTTGGCCTGGTCCAGCATGCCGTTGGCCTGCTCCAGCAACGGGCCTGCGACGTTCTGCAGCGCGTTGCCCGCATTGCCCAGGGCGTTGTTGGCCTGTGCCGCGCGGCGCGCCAGCGCATCGCGCAGGGCGCGGACATAGGGGCAGTCGGACGCCGGGAATTCCACCGGCAGATTAGGGAAGGCGTCGGGCAGCGCATCGAGCGCGGCCTGGACCGGCCCAAGCGCATCGCGTGCACGATCCAGTGTGGCAGCGCGTGCCTGCTCGAGGGCCTCGGTGGCGGCGTTGCGCAGCAGGTCCTGTGCCTGGTCGATGGCGTTGTTGGCAGCCGACAGCGCGTTGTTCACGCCGTCTTCGACCAGCGTGGTGGCGTTGTCGACCATGGCCATGGCCTGTTCGAGCAGCGCCTGCGCAGCCTGCTCCGCAGTGTCCATCGCGCTGTCCAGCGCTTCATTGGCCCGCTCCAGGGCGCCCTGCACCACGGCCTGAGCCTGCTGCTGCGCGGCGTCCACCGCAGCCTGGGCCTGCGCAAGCGCGCCCTGTGCGGCGGCGCCGGTCTGCTCGCGGGCCTGGGTGAGCGCTGCGTTGGCCTGTGCCAGCGCGTTCTGCGTCATGTCGTTGGCCGCATTGCGCGCATCGTCCAAGGCCTGGTTGGCCTGTGCCAGCGCGCCCTGTGCCATTGCCCCGGCCTTCGCAGCGGCGGCCTGCGCTGCCTGCTGCGCCTGCGCCACCGCACCATTGGCGGCACCCGTGGCGGCGCTGGTGGCATTGGCGACAGCGGTCGTGGCTTCCGTGATCGCGCCCTGTGCGGCGCCGGCGGCCTGTTGGGCGGCGCCGGCGGCGGCCTGCTGTGCCTGCTGCACGGCTTGGCCTGCGGCGGCGCCGATGCCGGAAAGGCCCTCGGTCAAGGATTCGAACATGTCAGCCCCTCTGCAAACGGCGGTAGTCGCTGTAGGCGGCGGCCGTCCACATCTCGATCAGCAGTGCGCGGTCGATCTGCGGGCTGCTGCGGTCGGCGAGGATGCCGATGATCGAAGGATCGTTGCCAACCCGCTCATTGCCGAACAGTGAGCAGGCCAGGGCATAGGCCGCCACCGCGCGCTGGCTGCGCAGGCCCGCCTTGCGGCAGTGGGCGATGACCGCGTCGAGCTCGGCGTCCAGCTGGTCCAGCTGCAGCGGCACCTTGCCGCCAAGATGGCGGTTGAGGAAGTCGGCCAGGTTGTTTCGCAGCTGGGTCTCGCCGATGGCCGTCATCTGCTTGCGGTCGAGTTCGAGCATGGGTGTTCCTAGGCGGCCGCGGCCAGCGACAGCTGGTTCGGGGCCTCGAGGCCGTCGCGGGCGAAATACAGCGCGCTGTCGCTGCTGCGGCCCTCGGTGTAGCAGCCGTGGATGGGGCCGAAGAATGCCTTGCGCTGGGCGGGGTCGAAGGTGGGAACGACGCTGCGGAAAGCGCGCGGATCGTAGAAGCGGAACAGCATCGAGGCGCCGCCGGGGGTGCTGACGCGCAACACGCGCCGCAGATGCGCCCGCAACGAGTAGATGTCGGTGCCGGGGTCGGCGACCAGGACGATTCCCCAGTGCGCGTTCCACCCCTCCAGCAGTGCCAGGCGGGTGGCCGCTGTATCCGGCGCCAGCGGCAGCAGGTAGGGTGCCGCCGCGGCGAGCATCGGATCGAGGTCGCCGGAGAACAGGCACATCGCGTCCGGTGCGTGCTTGCCGAGGCGAGCCGGCAGATCGTCGATGATCGCGCCGTCGAGTACCGCAAAAACCGGGCGCTGGCGCTGCCCGAACACCGCCTGCTGCAATTGTTCGTACTGTCCCTGGCCGATCACGAAGAAGTTTCCGCCTTGTGTAGTGGCGCGGGGCGAACCCGCCGAGCCATCGGCCGGTCCCCCTTCCGGCGCGATGCATTCCGTGTTCATCGAAGCATTACGCGGAAGCGGCGGAAAAAGGGACATGGCGCATGCGGATCAATGGGGGAGTGGGGAGAGAGGTCGCAATCCGGCTTCGCCGGGAGATCAGAGCGCTTCCAGTGCCGCGCGCGCGGCCTCGCATTCAGCGCAGAAGGGCTGGGCGCTCGCAGCGGCATTGCGCAGGGCCCGTGCCTGCAGCTGTTGCGCCGGGTTGGACACCTTGCCGGCGTTGCCCTGGATGGCGTCCTTGGCCTTGCTCGGTTTGTCCGCCTTTTCCGCCTTCTGTGCCTTCTGCGCGGACAGCGGGCTTCCTCCCGAATTGATCATCACCAGATTGCCGGTGATGAACACGCCCGCCGGGTTCAGCACGATGGAGTTGCTGCCGGCCTTGAGGCTGATCACCACGCCGGCTTCCGCCACCAGGTTGACGCCGGCCTTCAGGTCGATGTTCACACCGGCGGTGAGTGCCGAATTGACCCCCGCATTCACGTGGTGGTTGGTGCCGGTTGTGACCGACATGTTCATCCCGACGTTGGTGTGCTGGTTCGCGCCAACGGTGAGGTAATCATCCTGGCCTGCGGTGACCGCGCGGCTGGTGCCCACGGAAACGGTCTGCGTCTGGCCGATGGTGAGTTGGGCGTTCTCGCCGATGCTTTCGGTGCGGTCCTTGCCGATGGTCAGGTCGGCGCTGGTACCGATGGCCTCGGTACGGCAGTTGCCGGTGCGCAGCTGCAGGTCCTTCTGCGCGTGCAGGAAGATTTCCTCGCTGCCTTTCTTGTCCTCGAAGCGGAGTTCGTTGAAGCCGCCGCCGCCCTTCGAGGACAGCGTCTTGATGGTGGAGCGGGTGGCATCGGCAGCCGCCACCGGCGGCTGATTGGGGCCGTTGTAGACGCAGCCGACCACCAGTGGCCGGTCGGGATCGCCGTCGAGGAAGTCCACCACGACCTCCATGCCGACCCGCGGAAGGAAAAAGGTGCCATAGCCGGCGCCGGCCCAAAGCTGCGCCACCCGCACCCAGCACGAGGACTTGTCGTCCTCGGTATTGGTCCTGCGGCCTGCCACCTTGCGGTCCCAAGGAAACCGCACCTTGATCCTGCCCAGATCGTCGGTATGGACCTCGTTGCCGGCGGGCCCGGTCACGATCGCGGTCTGCGGCCCATGCATCCGCGCGCGCGGCGTGGCCTGCCGTGGCCGGTAGGTGGCGTGCCTAGCTTGCAGGATGAAGGCGTTGCTGTACTCCGCACCGCCATCGGCGACCATCAGGTTGTTGCGGGCATGGTGCTGCACGGACACCACCATGTACTCGGCGTTGAAGGCATCGATGAGGTCGTGCTTCTCCAGCTCGAACAGGTAGCCTGGGGTCAGCGAGCGCACCTGGCCCTGGCCATGGAAGAGGTGGTGGTCGCTCTCCTGCGATTCCATCAGTACGTCGGTCAGGTGCTTGCCGATGGCCGTGTCGGCAGCGCCGCTGGTCGCGGCGAAACCGCCCGGGTAGCGGTAGATCTCAAGCTCGACCTCGCTGCCTGCAGTCACCAGAGTGGGTGTGTTCTCGCTGAGCGGCGCCCGCTTCACGTAGTCCCAGTCGGCCAAGGTGGCCGCGCGCGTGCGCACCTCCTGACTGGACGACAGCCTGCTGATGGCATCCGTTCCGCTTGCGTGCCCTTCGTGGTGGAACGGTACCTGGAACGGTTGCAGGTGCGGGTTGTGGTCCTTGTTGTCGCTGAAGACGAGGATGTGCCGGGCTTCGCTGGACTCGTCGTGGCGGAAGTAGAAATAGATTCCTTCGCGCTCGATCAGGCGGCACAGGAAGGCATAGGTGCTTTCGTTGAACTGGGTGCAGTACTCGAGCTTGGGGTAGGTCTTCGCCAGTTCCAGTTTGTAGTCGCTGTAGCCGAATTCGCCGAACACCGTGTCGATGATGTCGGCGACCGACTGGTTCTGGAAAATGCGGCAGTCCTCGTTCCGGGTCATGAACCAGAACCACGGCACGATGTCGCATTCGTAGCAGAAGGCGTCGCTGTCGTTGCTGTCGGCCGCGGGAATGCTGCCCGTGACCGCGAACCGGGAGACGTAGCCGCTCCAGTGGCGCTCCCCGCCACTGTGGCTTGTATCCCAGGTCTCGATGCGGAGGATGGCGCTCTTGCCGATGAGTGCCTCGGGCGCGAAGTGCGATTCGTGGGAAAGCAGTTTCAGGCGCAGCTGGAACAGCTGCGAGACGCCTTCCTCGCCGTACATTTCCTCGACCAGCAGCGCATCCTCCTGCTGGCCGTCCAGGGTCAGGAAGTACATCCGGTTGCTGGTGGAGAGCGTGGGCATGGCGGATTCGGCGGTTGTTCGTACCAATCGTCGCGGCTGCGGGTCCCTTCGAACATTCACCCGAAGTGCTATGCCCGGGCCGGCCGGATGGCCGGAATAGGGCGGACGGGCTAGGTCGCGGGTCGATCCGCGGCACGCACGGCTCAGGTCACCGCATAGTCGAAGCGGCCAGCCTTGCCGACGCCGATGCGGATGGCGTGGACGCCGCCGCCTTCGGCCATCCGCTCCAGCACATAGCCGGAGACTTCCGGCAGGACCGTGCCGGTGAGGATGTTGTCGATGTTGCGGGCGCCAGAATCGACCTCGGTGCAGCGATCGGCGATGGCGTCCACCACCGCGTCGTCGTACTCGAACGCGGCGCCGTGGTTGGCGCGGATCCGCTTGCCGATCTTGTTGAGCTTCAGCCGCACGATCTTGCGCATGTTCTCGTCGCGCAGCGGGTAATAGGGCACCACCGCGGTACGGCCCAGGAAGGCCGGCTTGAATACCCGGTTGAGCTCGGGCTTGAGCAGTTCGTTGAGGGACTCGACGGTGGGCAGTTCCTCGGACTCGCTGCAGGCCTGCATCACCAGGTCGGTGCCGGCGTTGGAAGTGAGGATGATCAGCGTATTGCGGAAGTCGATCTCGCGGCCTTCGCCGTCCTCCATGCGCCCCTTGTCGAAGACCTGGAAGAACAGTTCCAGCACGTCGGGATGGGCTTTCTCGATTTCGTCCAGCAGCACCACTGAATAAGGCCGGCGCCGCACCGCTTCGGTGAGCACGCCGCCCTCGCCATAGCCCACATAGCCGGGCGGGCTGCCCTTGAGGCTGGAGACCGTATGCGCCTCCTGGTACTCGGACATCGCGATCGTGATCATGCTGCGCTCGCCGCCGTACAGCGCATCAGCCAGCGCGATCGCCGTCTCGGTCTTGCCGACGCCGGAGGTGCCGACCAGCAGGAACACGCCCTTGGGCTTGTCCGGATCCTCGAGGTTGGCGCGCGAGGTGCGCACGCGCTGGGCGATCGCGTCCAGCGCATGGCTCTGCCCGATCACCCGTTCCTCGAGCGTTTCCTTGAGCCGCAGCACGGTCTGGATCTCGTCGGCCACCATCCGTCCGACCGGGATACCGGTCCATCCGGCGATGATCTGCGCCACCGCCGAGGCGTCGACCACCGGCAGGATCATCGGCTCGAAACCCTGCAGCGCTTTCAGTTCCGCGCGCGCTGCGTTGAGCGTGGCCAGTGCGTCGGTGCGGGCCGGGTCGCCTTCCGGCAGCGCTTCGATCCGGTCGAGTTCGGCATGGATCTTCGCCACCAGCTCCTTTTCCTGCGCAAAGCGGGCTTCGTCGGCGGCCAGCGACTCGCCGAGCGTCGTCGATTCGTCCGCGATCTCCCCCAGCCGCTTGCCATGGTCGGCGCCCCCGGCCTGCTCGTTCTCCAGCTGCGCGCGCTCGGTCGCAAGCACCTCCAGACGCCGGCGTGCGTCCTCGATCCGCGCGGGAGTGGCGTTCTGGCCGATCGCGATCTTGGCGCAGGCGGTATCGAGCACGCTCACCGCCTTGTCCGGCAGCTGGCGGCCGGGGATGAAGCGCGAGCTCAGCTTGACCGCTTCGGTGATCGCCTCGTCGAGGATTCGCACCTTGTGGTGCCCGGCCATTGCCCGGCCGACGCCACGCAGCATCGACACCGCCTTCTCGTCGTCGGGTTCATCCACCTTCACCACCTGGAAGCGGCGGGTGAGGGCGGGGTCCTTTTCGAAGTATTTCTTGTACTCGCTCCAGGTGGTGGCGGCGATGGTGCGCATCTCGCCGCGCGCCAGCGCAGGCTTGAGCAGGTTGGCCGCATCGTTCTGGCCGGCGGCGCCGCCGGCGCCGATCAGCGTGTGCGCCTCGTCGATGAACATGATGATCGGCTTCGGGCTGGACTTGACCTCCTCGATCACGCCCTTCAAGCGGTTCTCGAACTCGCCCTTCACCGAAGCGCCGGCCTGCAGCAGGCCCAGGTCCAGCGACAGCAGCTCCACGCCCTGCAGCTGCGGCGGCACGTCGTCCTGCGCGATGCGCAGGGCCAAGCCTTCCACCACCGCGGTCTTGCCGACGCCGGCTTCGCCGGTGAGGATGGGATTGTTCTGGCGGCGACGGGTCAGCACGTCGATCATCAGCCGGATTTCGGAATCACGGCCGAGCACCGGGTCCAGCTTGCCCTCGCGCGCGCGCTGGGTGAGGTTGATGCAGTACTGGTCGAGGTTGGGCGTCCGGCTGGGCTTGCCGCCGCCGGGGGCCGCACCCGGCGTGGCTGCATCGCCGCCGACCGCCGCCGCGCCGGCATCGCCGAGCGCGCGCGCGTCCTTTGCTTCCGACGAGGCTTCGGTCAGGGCGTGGAAGTTCTTGGTCAGGGTCTCGAGATTGATCTTCTCCAGCGAGCGCGCGCTGACCGACACCAGCCTGCGCAGTTCGGCATCCGCCAGCAGCGCGACGAGCACGTGGCCGCTGCGGATTTTCGCTTCGCCGAATTCGATTGAGGCCCAGCCCCATGCCGCTTCGAACAGCTTGGGCAGCATCGCCGACAGCGCCGGGGTGCGCTGGTTGCCGCTCTTGAAGCCGTCCAGCGCCTTGCCCAGCTCGCGCTCCAGCGCTTCCGGGGCGATCTCGAACTGGCGAAGGATGCGGCGGATGTCGCTGTTCTCGACTTCCAGCAGCTTGGCCAGTACGTGTTCCACCTCGACTTCGTAGTGGCCGCGCGACATGCACAGGCCGGCGGCGCCCTCCATCGCACTGCGGACGGTGGGGTTGAGGCGTGCGATCAGCGCGCGCAGATTCAGTGCCATGACTGGCCTCCCATTGCGGAAAAGTGGAATTCGGCGTCGGTTGCGGGTTGCTGGCGGGCCGGTCCGCGCAGCCAGGTGTTCCAGCCCAGCTGCGGGCGATCGGCGCCGCGTGCACCCAGCTGCAGCGGTGGTACCTCATCTGCACGCAGCGACAGCCGCACGCGCAGGTCGAGCGCCAGCCCGGTGAGGAAGCGGGTGAGTTCGATCACGTCGCCCAGGCGTTCGCCGCGCGGCAGCAGCGCGTTGAACTTGTCGCGCCGCAGGGGCCCCACGGTCAGCCGCAGCGTGGTCTGCCTGTCCCAATAGCGCGCGCCCAGCACGCAGCCGGCGCCCAGCTGGTGGCCGTTGCGACCCAGTCGTGTGCGGGCCTCGTCGGTGATGGTCTGCCAGGTGCCCAGGCAGCCGCGGGCCTCCACCGGTGCGCCGACCACCGCAGACACCACCTGCGCGATCGCGCGCTCCCCGTGCGGGCGTTGTGCGATCAGGCCGGAGAAGTAGGCCATCGCCGCGCCGGGCAGCTGCTTTGCAGCGGAGGTTCGGCTCCCCGGATGCAGCCGCGCCTGCAGCGCGGGCGTGCCCAGCCCGACCAGATGCTCGAGGTAGCGCAGCACCGAGTTCTGGAAGCCGAATTCGCGGCCGATTTCCGGCCGGTGCTTCGCCCAGGCGAGCCAGAACAGCGCTACCAGGCGGTGGTTGAAGATGTCGAGGAATTCCTGCGCGCCCCGATCGCGGTCCAGCCGGCGCGCGATCAGCAGTTCGGTATAGCTGCGCGGCAGCACGCCGGACGGGCCGGTGAGGCCCATGAAGTTGACGCATACCCGGGTGTCGCGGTCGTGGCCATCGATCGAGGCCAGCTCCGACACGGGAAAGGCCAGCGACGCCGGGGTCACGAAGCGCAGTGGTCCGGGGCGCGCGCCGCTGCCGCGGCCGTCGAACCCATTGGCCCCATACAGCAACCGCACCGCCTGGAAGAAGCCGAACCGCCCCGGCTGCGCCTGCAGCCGTTCCAGCGCAGGGCGCATCGGGTCGATGTCGCGCGGCTCGGTGGTGGTGGGCGCGGCGGCTGCGATGTCCTCGCTCATACCAGCGGCAGGCTCCCGCTGCGCGGGCCGAAACGCACCAGCCAGTCCTCGCGCTGCTCGCTGCGCACGCTCAGGCGGGTGTAGGAATTGGCGGTGCAGTAGAGCCCGAAGAAGTGGTCCAGTACGCAGGCCATCAGATAGACGCCGGAGCCCACGTACTGGTTCTCATCGAATTCCAGTTCGATTTCGGTGCCGCGGACGAAGGCCTGCCGCGGTGCCCGCCCGATCCGCGTCACTGACGGATGCCCACTGACCCGGGTGATGCCCGCGATCTGCTTGCGCAGCGTGCTGGAGTCGGCGAAGTTGTAGAGGTTCAGGATTTCCAGCAGTGCTTCCCGGCCGCCGTCGACGATCGAGAGATGGTTGAGCGACAGATGCGAGATCAGCCGCCACTGGTTGGCCTGTCGCATCGGGGCGCGCCAGGTCGGGCTGGGCTTCTTCAGCAGCCGCGCGGACGCGATCACGCCGCCCTGTTCCGGCTGCAACAGGCTGTCGTCGCCGCCGAACGGGAGTTGCGAAGGAAGGTCGCGGTTGGTGCAGGTGAGGCTGACCGACAGAGTGTCCACGCCCGGCGTACGGGGATTCATGTCGCGGTCGACCAGGCTCAGCATCACGTCCGCGCCATCGTCGCCGGGCAGCAGCGACGGGCGACGCTGCAGATACCAGTAGTGGCCGTTACCATCGTCGTGCAGGCCATGCTGTACCGAATAGGCGGGATGGAATTCCATCGAATCGTTGCCGCCCGGGCCACGGCTGAACTTGCGCACCCAGTCCACCGAGTAGACCTCCAGCCCCAGCGGTCGGCGCACGTCGGGAACCACCTGGTATTCGTGGCGCTCCTGCGATAGCCGGATCGGCTCGCCCTGCTGCTTGAACAGGTTGACGACCGGCGTGCAGAACAGCCGGAAGGTCTCCGCCGAGACGGTCTGCTCCAGCCGCGCCAGCCGCTCGGGCCGGCCGAAGGCATTGAACTCGACTGCGATCTCCACGGCACGCTCGAAGCGCGACAGGTCCAGGCCCGCAAGGTCCACGAACAGGAACTTTTCCGGCAGCACGAAATATTCCTGGATCAGCCGGTAGCCGAGGAAAGAGCGCGGGTCGTAGTCGAGCAGGGCTTCTTCCTCGGCGAAGCCCACGGGGCGCAGATTGCCGGGCGGCAGCCGCAGCGACGGCACCTGTGGCGCATCGTCTGGCGCACGCAGGGTGATGCCGGCAGCGGAGTTGAGCAGCAGTTCGTGCAGCGCATGCACCAGCGGGCTTTCGCCATCCAGATAGAAGCGCAGCTGGCGGATCGGCAGCTGCGACAGGGGCAGCTGGCCGGTGGCCTCGATGCGCAGCCGAAGGGTGGCGACGGTGTCGTTGCGGGTGACGGCAAAGGCGGAGCGTTCGGCCGCTTCCAGCTGCGCCTTTGCCACCCGGATCGGCCACATCTCCACCGGGTAGGCGGTGCGGTAGCGGATCGGGAGCCCCTGCACCGGGCGCGTCAGCAGTTCGCTGTGCCGCGGCATCTCCTGCATCTCGTTGATGTCGGCGCCGGGAGTCAGCGCCAGTTGCGCCACCGACATGGACGGTACCGGGCGCAGGAAGTGCGGGTACAGCACCGACAGCATCGCTTCGGTGATCTGCGGGAACTCGTCATCCAGCTTCTTGTGGATGCGTGCGGTGAGGAAGGAGAACGACTCGATCATCCGCTCGACGTGCGGATCCTCGCAAACCTCGCCTTCCATCTGCAGGCGCGAGGCGATCTTGGGATAGCGCGCGGCGAACTCCTTCGACAGCCGCCGGAGGTAGGTCAGTTCGTTCTCGTAGTACGGCAGCAGATCGTCGAGCATGGCGGTCCTGCGGCGTTGGCCGGGCCCCGCGCGGTGCGCGGCGGGCTAGGACACAGGCTAGTGAGCGCGGCGCGGCGCAGCCATTCGCCGGATGGTCTATGTCCTCCGGGGCGGCCGCGCCGGTGCCCGCTCACTCCTCCACGCACAGCTCCTCGTCCGGCACCGCGCAGTCGCGCAGCCCGCCGCCCTCACCGCGGGTCTTGATGCCGCTGGCGGCGGCGCTTCCGGCCACGGCCTTGGGCAGCAGCAGCCACATCCGCACCGGCTGGTTGGTGGCCAGCGCCATCTTGCCGGCCTTGTCACCGAAGCCCCAGAAGAAGTCGCCACGCACGCTGCCCCGGGTGGCGCCGCCGGTGTCCTGGGCGAATACCAGCCGACGCATGGGGGCGTCGCTGCCGGGTCGGGTGCCCTCGATGAACACCGGTGCGCCCAGCGGAGTTGCGCGCGGGTCCACCGCCATCGAGCGGCCGGCGCTCAGTGGCACGCCCAACGCGCCGATCGGGCCTTCCGGGCCATCGCCGATTCGGCGGAAGAACACGTAGCTGGGGTCGAGGATGCCGGTGTTCGGCACTGGCACTCCATTGCCGCTGGCGTGACCCGCGGCTTTGCCGCCGCCCTTGCCCTCGAACTCGGACATGTCCATGCGCGCTTCCGGGGAGGCGGCGCCCTTGCCATCGGGCCTGCCGGTGGTTGCGGGTGCAGGGCTGGAGGCCAGCAGCGTGTCTTCCTCCGGCACAACGTAGGTCGGGTCGGCCACCGGCGCGTTCAGCAGCAGCTGGATCATGGCCTCCACTTCGGAAGCATCGGCGTGGGGCGTACCGGTGCTCGCCTGCGCGGGCGGCCGCTTGCCCTTCGGCTTGGCCTTCATGCGTGGCGATGGCGATGCGGAGCCCGAGGCAGCGGGGGCGCCGCCTTGGAGGGCGGCCACGATGCGCGCCACTTCGGCATCCACCGCGGCGTCGCCGCCGGGCCGTTTCGTGCCGCGGGTACCCCCGGGGACATCCACCGCCAGCGGCTGGTCCAGGCCGCGCGCCTTGATCGCCAGCAGCATGGCGTCGGCATCGCCACGGGTGGCATTGGGCAGGAACGGCTGTCCGTTCTGCTCGGCATAGGCCAGCCGGATCAGGCCGCCATCCTTGAGCTGGATCTTGCCGGAACCCTGGATCTGCATCGAATAGAGTTTGTACGGGTCGGCCACCCAGGCCAGCACGGGGGCATCCAGCCCGCTGGCATCGATCTGCTGGCGCGTGTAGTAGGCCCGGACGGTATTGCCGTCGACACGCACGCGGTAGCGCTTGTCGCGCGGATTGGGCGAGGCGCCGCCGAGGTCGATGCGGTATTCGCGGGCGCCGGCATCGCCGCTGTCGGCGCCGACCAGTCGCCCGTCGGCACGCCTCAGCCAGCGCGTGGCTTGCCCGGCCACGGTGCGCGAATCGACCATCAGCAGGTCTGGTGGGGTGGCGTAGACCGGGTAGCGATAGGCGCCCTGGCGGGTGAGCGAACCGGCGATCAGGGGTTCGAAGTAGCCTGTCAGCTTGCCGGTGGCGCTGCGCGTAGGTGTCAGCATCTGGTAGGCGTAGAACTCCTCGTGCAGGAACTGCCGCAGTGCATCTTCGTTCCTGGGCAGACCGGCGAGTTTCGCGCACAGCGGCGCCCACGCGCTGCGCCGCTTCATCGCCCGGCAATTGGTGCTGAAGCTGGCGAAGGCCTCACCGAAGTCCTCGTTCTCCCAGCCGGGGATCTCGTCGAGCAGGATCGGTACATAGGCCGCGTTGCGGGTAGCGAACGCGGGTCCGAGATCGGGATTGGTTGGGACTTCCGGGGCGCTCTGTGCGGCCGCGACGGTGCCGGTCGCCACGCCGACCGCCAGCAGCAGGGTGCGGAGCGTGCCATGCCAGCGGAACGGGGCGGGATGGTGATGGGGATCGAGCGGAATCATGCGCATTCCTACGCCGCGTCGGCGGGCCGGTGCCTGCGATCAGGCTGCGCCGCGGGGCCGTGCCGGACAATACGGCGGAGGCCATAGGCGAAGCGTGGTGCGCGGCTTCAGAGCCCCTGCAGCTTGCGCGATGCCACCACGGCCTCGACCCGGTTGCGCACGTTCAGCGCGCGGAAGATCGCCGCAAGGTGGATTTTCACCGTGCCTTCGCTGATCCCCAGGTCACGTGCGATCAGCTTGTTCGGCTTGCCCTGCGAGAGCAAGCGCATCACGTCCACCTGCCGTTCGGTCAGCAGTTGGCGCAACCCGTCCAGTGAATGCGTGCTGCCCGCGTGCGCGCCGGCCTCGCGGCTGGCGGACTGTGCCGCCCCGGCGCCGGGTTGCCAACCCTGTGCCTGCGCGCTGGCCAGCAGCTGCGGCGGGATGTAGACGCCGCCGGCCAGCACCAGGCGGATGGCGGACAGCATGACGTCCGGCGAATAGGCCTTCGGGATGAAACCCAGTACGCCGAGGTCCATCAGCGCACGCATCAGCTCCGCGTCTTCCGATCCGGACAGCACGATCACCGGCAGGCCCGGTGCCTCCGCGCGCAGGCGCGCCACGTGTTCGTAACCCTGGGTGCCGGGCATGGCGATGTCGAGCAGCGCCAGATCCAGCGAGTCGCCGTGGCTGGCGAGTGCCTGCTCCAGCTCTTCCAGGTTCATCGCCACCACGGTTTCCAGCGCCGGGTCGAGCTCGGCGAGCTTGAGCTTCACGCCTTCGATGATCAGGCGATGGTCATCGGCCAGCAGTACTTTCACGTCGCTACCTGCATGCGTGCGCCCGGCATGGGCGTTCCTTGTTGCGCGAACGGGACACGCGCCGGTGGGTGGAGGGCTGGGCGTTTCCTTCTTTCACGATAGACGGCGCGACGAGCGGCCAGCAAGGCTTGAGCGCCGTTCCAACGACATACGTCCTACGACATATGGCTGCGGACAACACCCAGGGCGAAGAATGCCGGCGATGCGCGCCATGGCCGGCGTCGCCCAACCGATCGCCGTCACGTCATGTCGCAGCATCCAGCCCCACGCCAGTGCGATGGATCCAGGCCCGCCCTGCGGACGGGCCGGGTCGGGCTGCTTGCGCTGCTGCTGGCGCTGTCCTGGCCGCTGTCGGCGCAACAGGCGCTGCGCGGTGTCGCCGCGCATGCCGCCAGCGAAGCGGTGGGTACGCAGTTGCGGCCACCCTCGCAGGACGCAGCGCCCTCGGCATCGGTGCAGGCGGCGAGCGCAGGCACCGGGACGGGCGCGCCGGCGCCTGCCGCTGTTGAAGCAGACGTCGCAGCCATCACGATGGCGCGCGAGCGGGGGGTCCTGTTCAAGGTGACGCCGCCGGTGCCCGCCGTACTGCCGGTGCAGGTGACCGAGGCTGGCGCCGCATCGCCCGTCCCCGACCAGCCGGTGAGCTACCTGCTGGGCACCATCCACTTCGGTACGCCGGAGGAGCAGGGTATCGATTACGGACAGCTCGAGCAGTTGATCGACGGCAGCGGCACCTTCATCAACGAGGTGGACATCGATTCGTCGTGGAAGTCCGATTACGACGGCTACCGCTGGCTGCCGGAAGACGCCCCGCTGGATGCAATGATCGATGCGGAGGGAATGGCCCGGGCGCAGGCGCTGCTGCCGGCCATACGCCCGCAGGACCTGCGGCGGATGAAGCCGTGGGCGGTGCTGGCGCTACTGGAGGCGCGCGGCGAACACGGCGGCGAGGCGACGATGGATGCACGCCTGCAGCGCGCCGCCGCCGCAGCGGGCAAGCGGATGCTGCATCTGGAAACGCTGGAGCAGCAGCTGCAGGCGCTGGACTGCGTGCCGGCCCACGAGCACGTGCAGGTGCTGGACGAGCGCCTGCGCAAGTCGTGGGTGCTGCGCATCGAATCGGCGGAGGCGATGGCGTTCTATCGCAGTCGCGTGCTTGAGGCATGGCTGGCGAGCATCGACCGCATGGACGGATTGGACGGGTCGGCGAAGGCGATCGAGCAGCGCGCACGGCTGTGCCTGCTGGAGGACCGCAATGCGCGCTGGATCGGTCCGCTGGAGACGGCGTTCCAGGATGGCGCGAGTTTCGTCGCGGTGGGGGCGATCCACCTGGTGGGTCCGCAGGGGTTGATCGCGCGGCTGCGCGGCGATGGCTATCGAATCGAGGCGATGCCGTTTTGAATGGCGTCCCGCGTTGTGTTGGGAAAGCGGTGTTCGTGGGTATCAGGGAGCAGTTGGCATGGCATTCGGCATGAGCGGTGATCGGCAAGTCCACTGGGGGCAGGGTGCGTTCCTGAGCCCGCAGCATCTTCAGGCGCAGGACGCCTGGACGCAGGCCGCGCGCCATGCACTGCACCTGCGGTTGACGCCGTTCCCGTGGGGGTTCGAAGCGCTTCGCCTGCGCGAGGACGCGCTGGCCAGCGGCGTCGTCGACATCGAGCGGTTCACGCTGGTGACACGCAATGGCGAGCGGCTCGCCGGTGGTGCGCTCGATACCGCCGGCGGCAACGCGCGCGTGCCTCAGCGCAACATCGGCGAGCTGCGCAGTACCGGCAACGACCCGGTGCCGTTGTGGCTGGTGCTGAACGCCGAGCGCAACCTGCAGGGCCTGGTCCAGCGTGACTCCGAACGGCTGCAGGCGCGCCACGCGCTGGCCACCGAAAGCCTGGCCGATCCGTTCGATCCGCAGGCGCCGGAGGCGGACATCGAGTTCCTGCTGTACCAGGGCAACATCGTCACCGGGCTGGACGAGAACGCCGAGGCGATCGTGCGTGCCTCGGACAGTTACAAGTTCGCCGAGCTGCTGCCGGCGGGCCCCGGCAAATACAAGCTGTCGCACGACTATATCCCGCCGACCACGGCCATCGGCGCCTCGCACAACCTGGCGCGGTGGACGCGGGCGCTGCGCGACCTGCTGGTGTCGCGCGGCCAGGACTTCGCCGCGATCAAGCGCCAGCGCGGCATCCGCGCCGCCTCGACCAGCGCGCAGGAGGTTATGCGGGTGCTGATGATGCAGACCTTCGCCCGGCACATCCCGCTGTTCCAGGAGCACGCGCTGCTGAACACGGTGTCGGCCTATGCCATGTACCAGGACCTGCGCCGGCTGGTGGCGGAGTTCTCCGTGTTCTCCGAGGACATCGGCTATTTCGGCGAGTTGGCTGCCAACCCGCGCGAAACCGAACTCCCGGACTATGACCATGAAGACCTGCGGCGCTGCTTCCGGATCGGCTTCGACCGCGCGGAGGCGCTGATCAAGGCGCTTACCGTGGGCGCAGAGGTGGGCATCACCCTGGCGTACGACGGCCGCTTCTACCGCGCCGACCTGCCGGCCAACCTGTTCGAAAGCGACAAGACCCGCTTCTACCTTGCATTCGAGTCCGAGCAGAAGGGCGCCGACCTGTTCGCGCGGCTGTCGCGTACCGGCAAGATCGCGTCGATGGACGAGATGCCGCGGCTGCTGTCGGCAGCGTTGTTCGGGCTGAAGATCGACCTCCTGCCGGTGCCGCCGGAAGAGCTGCCGCAGAAGAGCCCGAACACCACCTATTTCCTCGTCGATACCACCCACCCGTTCTGGCAGATGATCAGGAACGGCCGCAACATCGCGGTGTTCTCCGACCTCCCGCCGGAGTCCACCGTGATCAAGCTGTTCCCGGTCGCGGGGCAGGAGTAAGCCATGGCCCGACTCCTGCATCATTTCGCCCCGGTGTTCTCGTTCGGCCTGGCGCTGGACGAAAGCGTCGCCAGCGGGCAGGCCGCCGATGCGGCGGCGACGGTGGCCGCGCGTGCCCGCGAGCTGATCGAACGCGCCAGGGCCTCCGCGCTGGCGGATGGCAAGCGCCCGGAGCAGGTCGATGATGCCGCCTTCGCGGTGGTGGCCTGGATCGACGAGATCATGGCCCGCAACCCGGTGTGGCTGACCAGCGGCGTGACCCCGCTGCAGGTGGCGATGTTCACCACCAACAATGCCGGCAACGAGTTCTTCAGCCACCTGTCCGCGCTCAAGCAGGACCAGGACGAGGTGCGCGAGGTCTATTACCACGCCTTGCTGGTGGGTTTCGTCGGCCAGTACTACTACGAGACCGGGGATACCGGCGAACTGGGCAAGCTCAAGGAGCTGCACGGCCGCCAGCTGCCGGTGGCGCCGGCGCCCACGCACACCCTGCGCGAGGAGAAGATCACCCCGCAGCCCTATGGCGTCGCCGATCCGTCCGGCCCGCGGTTGCCGCGGCAGTGGGATCGCACCCTGCTGCGCCTCGGCGCGCTGGTCGCGCTGCTGATCCCGGTGGCATATCTGGTCTGGATCCTGCTCGCCTCGCCGAAGCCATCGATCACGCTGCCGGTGCAGCAGGTGCTGGCGAAGTTCGAATGCTCCGATCTCAGCGCGAACACCGATGAGGACAAGGGCAAGGTCCGGCTTTCCGGTTACGTGTCCCGTCCCGACGACATGGCCGCGGTGAAGCAGCAGGTGGCGGCCATCGAAGGGGTGAAGTCGGTCGACGCCCAGCTGCAGCTGCGGATCTGGCCGCACTGCGAGGTGGTCAAGGTGCTGGCGCCGTACAAGGCGCGCAACGACGACAGCGGCCACGACCTCACCATCACCCCCAGCACCGGCCATTCCGACCGCTTCATCGAAGGCGAGAAAGTCGTGGTCAAGCTGCAGCAGGCCAACTACGAGGGCTATCTCTACGTGGACTACTTCACTGTCAACGGCGACGTCGCACACATCTACCCCAACGCCGGCGAGCCCGACAGCGGGCGCGTGATCCGCGCGCTGGAGCAGTTCGAGGTCGGCGCGTCCGCCAGCAAGACCTGGACCGTCTGCCCGCCGTTCGGGCAGGAGTTGATCACGGTGATCGCCTCGCCCACGCCGCTCTACCGGGAGGCGCTTCCGGAGATCCAGACCGCCCAGGAATACCTGCCGATGCTGCGCCGGATGCTGGAGGACAACCACGGCAATGCCAAGCTGGTGGCGTCGCACCTGTTCATGCAGACCGAGCCGGAGACCGATCCCGCGCGCAAGCAGGCCGCGCTGGCCGCGTGCGCCGCGCCGGTGCCGGAAGCGGCCACCGAGGAGGTCGCGCCGTGAATCCGCTCAGCTTCGTGGAAAACCTGTTCTCCACCGTCGGCAACGTGTTCGCGCGGATCGGATCGCTGTATTCGAAGGGGGCGGAGGGCGCGAAGTCGCCGTGGTTGCGGCGTATCGCGCTCACCCTGTTGCTGCTGGTGGTGCTGGCCGGGCTGGTGTTCCTGGCGCTGGCCATCCTGCCGCAGTTGCCGATGCGCTTCTGGCAGGTGCTGGGCCTGTGCGTGGTGGTGCTGGTGGTGCTGTGGTGGTTCATGGCCGGCCAGCGCAAGGCGTCGTTGAAGGGGCGTACCCGCAAGCGCATCGGCGACCTTGGTCCCGGCAATGCCGAGGACGAGCGCGAGCCGGTGGCGAAGATGGCCGCCGCGATCGCCGAGGCCAAGCGCACCATCGCGCGGGCACCGGAGATCGCGCAGGGCCGCACTCCGCTGTACCGGATCCCGTGGCTGATGTTCATCGGCGATGCCGATGCCAACGTCGATGGCCTGTTGCGTGCCGGCAGCGAGGTGTCGCCGTTCCCGGCCTCCGAGCAGGCGGCGATGGCGGCCGACGATGTCTGGCGCTGGTGGTTCCACAAGTCGATGATCGCCATCGAGATGCATCCGCGGGTGGTCTGCGATACCGGCGCGCGGCTGGATCGGGGGCTGTGGTACCAGGCGCTGATGAAGCTGGCGGACGAGCGCGAGAAGCTGCCGCTCAACGGCATCGTGGTGGCGGTGGCGGTGCAGACCCTGCTGGGTCCGGCGGAAGCGCTGAAAGATACCGCCACCCGCCTGCGCCGGCTGGTGGACGAGGCGATGGAGCATCTGCAGGTGCAGATGCCGGTGTACTTCGTGGTCACCGGGCTCGAGCGCCTGGCCGGTTACGAACAGCTGCGCGCCAGCCTGCCGACGGAAGCGTTCGCGCAGGCACTGGGCCATCGTTTCTCGGAAAACGAAGTGGTCAGCGCCGCCGCCAGCGGCCGCCTCGACGACGTGTTGCGCCCGATCGAGGAGCGCCTGCACGCCCTGCGGATGACCGCGCTGCGTGCCCAGCACACCGCGCAGCAGCGCCGCGCCCTGTTCGATTTCGTCGAATCGCTGCGGCTGGCGCACGACGGACTGGTGCGGTTTGTCGGGCTGATGCTGGAAGACAACCCGTTCCAGCGCACCCCACGCTGGCGCGGCCTGTACTTCGCCGCGGCGGCCAATGCGGCCCATCGCGGCGGCGGTTTCGTGGCCGACCTGTTCACCCGATTCCTGCCCAGCGACCAGCCGTTGGCCGGCACCAGTTTCCGCGGCAGCGCCGGCCGGATCGCGATTGCAGGCGCCGGCGTGCTGGCGATGCTGGGGCTTTCGGCTTCGTTTGCCTACGGCCTGAAAGCCGCGCATCGCGATGATGCCGCGCTGCTCGCGCAGACGCGAAGCGCCTGCGCCGAGGTGGCCAACCGCACGTCCACCGGCCGCATCGAATGGGTGGCCAGCTGCGGTCGCACCATCGAAGCGCTGGAAGCGGCGCAGGGCGAGGCTCTGCTGAGTTTCGGCATCCGCCGCGCCGACAGTGACATCGCCCGCCTCAAGCAGCGCGTGGTCGACGATTTCGCCAATCTGATCCTGGCGCCGGAGGACCAGATGCTGGCCACCGACATCGACCAGCGCCGCGCCGGCATCGAACACGTGCTGGCGATCACCCAGCGCCTGCGCCTGCTGGAGGAGTGTACTTCCGGTGCCGAGGCCTGCCGCGCGCGCGAGCTGCCGAACAACGTGAGTTTCGACGCTCGTTCGCGGCTGTTCGCCCCCTTCGTCAGTGCCGACAACGACACGCGCCGCGACCGGGCCAACGCGGACGCGCTGTTCGCCACCTACCTCGGCTACCTGCGGTGGCAAAAAAAAAACCTTCGTGACGCCGAGCAGGCGCGGCTCCAGGGCCTGCTGACCCGGCTGCTGGCGAACTACACGCCGCGCGCACCCGATTTGCGCAAATGGGCGGACGCCCGCGGCAGAGCCATCGATCTTGGGAGCCACTGGTTGCCCCAGGGGGCGGTGGTCGGCACCGACGCGGACCAGATGGCCGGTGTCTCCAGTGCCTATACCACCGACGCCTGGGAAGGCGTGGTGCAACCCATGCTGGCGACCCTGCGCGCGCAGGCACCGGAACGTGCGAGCCGCATCGACGACCTGCGCGATGCCTATTTCCGCGACTACTTCGCGCAGTGGGCGAAGTACCAGTCGCGCTTCCAGGAGGGGCTCGGTCTGTGGCGCGGTCGCTACGGCGAGCTGCTGGCACGTGCCGGCAGCAAGCAGAACCCCTACGCACTTTTTTTTGAATCCGCCCAGCGCAACCTGTATGAGCTGCCCCTCGATTGGCCGCTCTCGTCGCGCTGGGCGCTGACGTGGGCCCAGATGAAGGCGAAATGGCTGTCGTCGTGGCGGCCATTCGGTCGCTTCATCACCGGCTCTTTCCGCTTCGGCGGCGAAAAGATCCAGCCGCCGGTCTGGATGCTGGCGATGCGCGATACGCAGGCCACGGTGTTGGCTGATCAGGATGCGGAGTACGCGCGTGCCTATCTTCGGCTGCAGGCCGATGGTTCCGGCGAGGACGTGTATCAGCTCGCTTCCGACCTGTTCGCCAGCAAGGGCAAGGCCGAGAAGCCGCCCGCCAGCGAGTACGGCGAGTTGATCGCGGCGGTGGACAAGCCCGCCGAGAAGTACGCCACCGCGTTCAAGGGCGATGACCTGGCCGCGTGGTCGGTGGTGCAGGGGCCGGCCCGGCTGCTGCTGTTCCTCACCGTCCATCGCGCCGGCGAATTCGTGCAGGAGCGCTGGCGCGAAAGCGTGGTCAAGCCGCTGGCGGCACTGCCGCCTGCCCAGCAGGTCGAGGCGCTGTACGGGCCCCAGGGCAAGCTGGGTGCGTTCGTCAACGACTGGCTCAAGCCCTTCATCAGCGAGAAGGAGCGCCTGCCGGTCAAGGTGGATGGCGTGGCGATGCCGCTGACCGCCGCCTATCAGGGCATGGTGGCGGCCGAGCGCAAGTTCCTGCCGGTGCTGGGTGACGTCGCCCCGTTCCTGGCCGGCAGCTTCACCCTGGTGCAGCCCAGCCAGCTTGGCGCGCTGGACGAGGGGCCTTCCGGCACGGTGTTCGAGGTCGAATGCCGCGAGCGTGTCTATCGCGCAAGTTCGGCCGGCGCGTCGCTGGCGGAAGCCACCGCACAGGTATTCTGGTCGCCATCCAGCTGCCTGTCGGCGCGGCTGCGCATCGCCATTGCACTGCCGGCGGCCGAAGGTGGCGAAGTGGTGCAGGAATTCGATCCGGACACCAGCGCGATGCAGGCGGCGCCGCCGGAAGAGCTTGAACTGGTGCGCACCTATGCCGATGCCGACGGCTTCGCCGAACTGATCCGCGACTTCGCCACCGGTTCGCACGCCTACGGGCTGGAGGACTTCCGTGCCAGCTACAGCCCCGCGCAGTGGAGCCAGCTGCGGCAGAAGCTGGCGACGGCCGGCTTCCGCGGCGCGCGGGTATTCCTCAAGCCAGACCTGTCCGACGAAATGCAGCGCTACCTCGGTGCCAGCACCGCGCGCGCGGAAGTGCCCAGCGAGATCCTCGAATAACCGCAAACGGAGGGCCCATGGCCATCGATGTCACCGAACTCCTCGCGCCGATCCCCGGCAGCGATCCCGCCGGCAGCGATGCCAGCTTTTCCGACCAGTTCGACCGCATCCGCGAGGCGCGCCGCGCCGATGACCCCAACCTTGCCCAGGGCGACTGGCAGACCGAGCTCAAGGTGGCCGACTGGCGCGAGGCGCAAAGCCTCTCGGAAGACGTGCTGCTGCGCACCAGCAAGGACCTGCAGGCCGCGGTCTGGCTGGCCGAGGCGGCCATCGCACGGCACGGGCTGGAGGGCGCGCGGGATGCCTTCGACCTGCTGACGGGGCTGCTGGATACCTATTGGGATGGCCTGTATCCGCGTGCCGAGGATGGCGACTTGGAAGAGCGTGCCGGCAAACTGGCCTGGTTCGCCAACTACGGCGGCCGCGTGCTGCAGACCATGCTGCTCAATGACGATCCGCAAGCGGCGTTGACGCTGGCCGGCTGGATCGACTCGCGCGAGGTCGACAACCTTGGTCGCCAGAACGCCGAGGCCTACCAGGCCGCGCTGGACGAAGGCCGGATCAATGGAGAAACCTTCGACACCCGGATGCAGTCCATCTCCGAAGCGCTGGTCCGCGAGCGCAGCGACATGGTCCAGGCGGCCCGCGAGGCGTTTGCCCGCTTCAGCGCCATGGCCGATGGCCGGCTCGGTCGCGAAGCCCCCAGCCTCGGCGCGCTGGACGATGCGCTGAAGAAGATCCAGACCATCTATGCGCGGGTGGCGGCGGCCAAGGGCATGGGCGGGATCGAAGCCGCCGATGCGGAGGCGGGTACCGGTGTTGCTGCCAGCGAAGCGGGCGGTAACGGTGGGGCCCCGGCGGGGGCGTTGGAGCTTGGCGGCGGCAGCCTCGCCTCGAAGGAAGCCGCGCTCCGCGCGCTCAACGACATTGCCGGGTTCTTCCGGCGCACCGAGCCGCACAGCCCGGTGGCCTATCTGCTGGATCGCGCAGTGACCTGGGCCAACATGCCGCTGGAGCAGTGGCTGGCGGAAGTGATCCGCGACGAAGGCACGCTGTCTTCCATCCGTGAACGGGTCGGCCTGCCGCCCAGCTACTGATGGCGCGGGGCTGGGTGGGGCGCCCGCGTCCACGTCGAACGGCATATGCCCAAGTCTGGCCGTCCGACGGATGTTGCGGCCGCGGCGCGCTTCCTAGACTCGATTGCATGTCCCGGGGCGCGCTGCGTACTTGCCGCGATCCCGGCCCAGACACCCGCAACACCCAACATGCCCGGGGAATCTCATGGCCAAGAAGGAAAGCACCCAGCACAAGCTCGATCGCGTTCGCGCTCCGCGCGTGCAACTCACCTATGACGTCGAGGTGGGGGATGCGATCGAGAAGAAGGAACTGCCGTTCGTGGCCGGCGTGATCGGCAACTTCAGCGGTCAGCCCGCGGAGCCGCTGGCGAAGATGAAGGACCGCAAGTTCGTCAACGTCGACAAGGACAACTACGACGACGTACTCAAGGGCATGAAGCCGCGCGTGCAGGTGCAGGTGGACAACAAGCTCGCCGACGACGGTTCCAAGCTGGCGGTCGAACTGAACTTCCGCAGCCTGGAGGATTTTTCGCCGGAGCGCGTGACCAACCAGATCGAACCGCTGCGCAAGCTCCTTGAGGCGCGCCAGAAGCTCGCCGACCTGCGCAACAAGGCGGCCGGCAACGACAAGTTCGAGGACCTGCTGAACGAGGTCCTGCAGAACACCGACAAGATCGCCCAGCTGAGCAAGGAAGTCGGCCCCCGGTCCGACGACTGAGCGTCCACCCGCAACCGACGATCACGACCAGCAGCGAGCACACGACATCATGGCCAATACCGAAACCCTCGCGGCGCCCGCCGCCACCGCCGAAGCCGCCGAGGGCGGCCTCCTCGACCAGATCCTGACCCAGAGCAAGATCGCCCGCTCCGACAGCGAGCGCACCCGCGCCCGCGACCTGATCGCCGAGCTGGTTGCCCAGGTCAGCGACGGCGCGATGACCCTGTCCAAGGACGCCATCGGTGCGCTGGATGCGCGCATCGCCGAGATCGACCGGGTGCTGTCCGACCAGCTGTCGGCGGTGATGCACGCGCCGGAGTTCCAGCAGCTGGAAGGCAGCTGGCGCGGATTGAAGTACCTGGTCGACAACTCCGAGACCAGCACCACCCTGAAGATCAAGGTGTTCAACACGACCAAGAAGGAGCTGGTGAAGGACTTCAAGAACGCTTCGGACTTCGACCAGAGCAACCTGTTCAAGAAGCTCTACGAAGAGGAGTACGGCACCTTCGGCGGCGCGCCCTTCGCCACCCTCATCGGCGACTTCGAGTTCGGCCGCCATCCTGAGGACATGTATCTCATGGAGGAGATCTCGCATGTCTGCGCCGCAGCCCATGCGCCGTTCCTCAGCGCGGCCTCGCCGGAGCTGCTGGGCTTCGACGATTTCACCGAGCTGTCCGGTCCGCGCGACCTGTCCAAGATCTTCGACACCGTCGAATACGCCAAGTGGAAGAGCTTCCGTGCTTCCGAGGACTCCCGCTACGTGGGTCTGGCGATGCCGCACGTGCTCGGCCGGCTGCCTTATGGGCCGGACACCGCGCCGGTGGAGGCGTTCAACTTCGTCGAGCGCACCGATGGCACCGACCACAACAAGTACCTGTGGATGAACGCCGCCTACGCGCTGGGCACCAAGGTGACCGATGCCTTCGCGAAGTACGGCTGGTGCGCGGCGATCCGCGGGGTGGAGGGCGGTGGCCTGGTCGAGGGTTTGCCCACCCATACCTTCGCCACCGACGATGGTGAGGTGGCGCTGAAGTGCCCCACCGAGATTGCGATCACCGACCGGCGCGAAAAGGAACTGGCAGACCTGGGGCTGATTCCGCTGGTGCACTGCAAGGGCACCGATTACGCGGCGTTCTTCTCCACCCAGTCGGCGCAGAAGGCCAAGGAATACAACACCGATGCGGCCAACGCCAATGCGCGCCTTTCGTCGCAATTGCAGTACATCTTCGCTGTCAGCCGCATCGCCCACTACCTGAAGTCGATGATGCGCGACAAGATCGGCAGCTTCGCCTCCAAGTCCAGCGTCGAACTGTTCCTCAACAACTGGATCTCGCAGTACGTGCTGCTGGACGACAACGCATCGCAGGAGGCCAAGGCCCAGTACCCGCTGCGCGAGGCCCGCATCGAAGTGGCGGAGATCCCGGGCAAGCCCGGCGCCTACAAGTCGGTGGCATTCCTGCGCCCGCATTACCAGCTGGACGAACTGAGCGTGTCCCTGCGCCTGGTCGCGGAACTGCCCAAGTCGGCCCGCTGACGCCTGTTTCCCTTTTTCCTTCCAATCTGAGGAGATTCCAAGATGGCTTCCGATTACCTGCTCGAGCTTGATGGCATCAAGGGCGAGTCGCTCGACGAAAAGCACAAGGACAAGATCGAAATCGATTCGTTCACCTGGGGCGTCAGCAACGCCGGCAACATGGGGCGCGGCGGCGGTGGCGGCACCGGCAAGGCCGACTTCCAGGACCTGACCTTCACCAAGCAGACCGACAAGGCGAGCCCGTTGCTGGTGAAGGCAGCGGCCACCGGCGACCACATCAAGAAGGCCGTGTTGACCGCGCGCAAGGCCGGCGGCAAGGGTGGCCAGGTCGAATACTTCAAGATCACCCTGGAGGACGTGATGGTGAGTTCGTTCACCACCGGCGGCAACGCGGGCGGCTCCTCGATCCCGATCGATTCCTTCAGCCTGAACTACACCAAGATGAAGTACGAGTACATGCCGCAGAAGGCGGACGGCAGCTTGGAGGGCGCCATCATCGCCCAGTACGATCGCGCGCTGAACAAAGCCTCCTGATAGCGGGCGTCTCCGCGGCCCGTTGCGCATGTCGCGACGGGCCGCTGCCTTTTCCCGGATCCGCCACGAGGGCAGGACATGCGTGGACTGATGGACCGTCTGGTGGACGTGGCCTTGCCGGAGGACACCGGTCGTCGGGTATCGATCACCGACATCCGCAACAGCGTTTCCCGCGACCTGGAGAACCTCCTCAACACCCGTTCGGAAGCCGCGCGGATGATCCCTGAGGTGTTCAAGGAATGCCGCGCCTCGTCGCTGACCTACGGCATCCTGGATTTCTCTTCCTACAGCCTGCTCAGCCCGCACGATCGCGACCGCATCCGCCGTTCGCTGGAACAGGCGATCGCGCTGCACGAACGCCGGCTGACCCGGATCCGCGTCACCCTGGAACCGCAGCGCGAGCTGGACCGGGCCTTGCGCTTCCGGGTCGATGCGTTGATGGAGCTGGGTGACGACAACGAAAAGGTGCAGTTCGACGCGGTGTTGCAGCTCAACACCCAGACCTACGTGGTGCGCTGAGCCGACGGCGCCGCCTACGCCTCCAGCAAAGCCATCCTCGCCGCCTGGTGCAGGCCGTCGGCCAGCTGCGGCGCCAGCTTCTGCCGCCACCACGCCGCCGGATGCAGTGCCTCCGGGCCTTCTCCCTCCGCTGCCGGCAGGGCTGACATCCGCAGCGCCAGGTCATCGAGCAGCGCCACGTGGTTGCGGCTGCCATCGAGCAGCTGGATGAGTTCGATCGCCAGGCGGCTGTCCAGGCGGACCATCGATGGGCGGAGGCTGGCCACGCAGTCCGCGCCGGCCTCCAGTTGCAGGCGTGCCAGCGCGCTGGCACGCGGCTTCGCGCCCGGCTCCGCCGCGAACTGGGGGGGCTCGCAGTGCAGTCCCAACAGACCGTGCTCGAAGCCGCTCAGCAGTGCCTGCGCCAGCGCGGATGCATCCTCGTCGGGACTGGCCGTGCTGCCGGCAGCCGCGCGCGCGCGCGTCAGCAGGTCGGGGAAGGCCAGTGGTAGCGGGAACGCTTCAGCGATAGCGTCCAGTGCCGCCTGGATCACCGGGTGGTCGGTGCTCAGCGCAGCGCCATCGCTGCTGCGGAAGCCGATGGTTCCGGCATCGTCCGTGTCCGCGGCGTCGCGCTGCAGGTGCCCGACCGCATGCAGGCTCCGGGTCGCATCTGCTTCGGCGGGGCGCGTGACAGCGGCCTCCGCGCGACAGAGCAGCGTCTGCCGGAACCGGCGCCCCTTCAGGAAGTCCAGGTACTGTTCGCGCTGCAGTACGTCGCCGTCGGCGAGCGCAGCAAGCCCGGGGCGTGCTTCCGGCGCCAGCGCGGCGTCGCTCATCTCGTGGTAGTCCGCTTCGGCCAGGAAGCGGAGGCCGTGGGCCTGGGCCTGCGCGGCAAAAGCCGTGATGCTCAGGGGCTCATTGATCTGCGCCAGGTCGTCGTGAAACAGCACGGCGTGGTCGGTGCGGCGCAGCAGGTCGGCAGCCTCGTCGCGGATGACCTCGGCATAGGGCTTGCCCTCGGGGACCGCCGCACCCAGCCAGCCGAGGAACTGCCGTGCGCCCGCGATTCTCGCAGTCGGCTCCTCGATGCCGGCGCAGTGGTGGCGCAGCATGTCCCACATCACCCGGCGCAGGTGGCAACCCGGCAGTGCGTTGTAGCTGATGTAGGCGATGCCGGCGTCGGCCAGCCGCTGCCGGCAGAGCGCCAGCAGGTGATCGCGCACCTGCGGTGGTACCCAGGAGTAGAACCCGTGCGCGGTGATGTAGTCGAAGGCTTCCCGGCCGGGATCCCAGCGGGTCAGGTCGGCTTGTACCAATAGCAGGTTCTCCAGTCCCAGCCGCCGCCGCATTGCCTCGCCGCGTGCGATCGCGTTGCGCGACATGTCGATGCCGACGAAGCGCGCCTGCGGGTACGCCATCGCCAGGGCCAGCAGCTGCAGGCCGTCGCCGCATCCCACCTCCAGCAGGCGGCACCGCGAAGGTGGCGCGCAGTCCAGCCCATGCAGGCGGCCGATGGCGGCCAGCCGCGACGGGTGCATCTGCGGCAGCACATGCGCCGGATATTCCAGGGTGTCGTAGGCGAACTCCGTGCTCATGCGGTGTCTCCCGTGCGTGCGCGGGCTGCCAGCACGGCCGCCAGCATGGCTTCGCGCAGTCGGTGCGGAGCCACCGGTTTGAACAGCACCGGGATATGGCTGGCCATGATCGCGTCGACCCGCTCGGGCCGGGTTTCGCCGGTCACCAGCAGGCGCGCGAAAGGCGGATGTTGTGCGTCGGCGCCGTAGTGACTGGCGATCGCTCCCAATACTTCCAAGCCGCTGTGCTCGTCCTGCAGGTGCAGATCGCTCAGGACCAGGTCGGGCGGGGCGGGCCAGCCGGACAGGCGGGCGAGGGCACCGGCCTCGTCGGAGGCCGTGCGGATATCGCAGCCCCATTCCTGCAGCAGGACGCGCAGGCCTTCCAGAATGCCGGGCTCGTCGTCGATCGCAAGCACGCGCAGGCCGCCGAGGTCGAGCGGGATGTCGATGCCGTCGCTGCCGCCAGGCGCGCGCGCAGTGCCGGGCTCCAGCGTGATCGACACCCGCGTGCCGCGGCCGAGCCGCGACGCGAGGTCGATCCGGCAATCCACAAGGCTCGCAAGCCGCTGCACGGTCGCCAGCCCGAGGCCCAGGCCGCGCTTGCGCTCCCCGGTGCGGGTATCGGCCTGCTTGACCTGGTAGAACTCCTCGAACACGCGGTGCTGGTGTTCCGCGGCGATGCCGCAACCGGTATCCCACACGTCCACCCGGATCCTGCCGGACGCCTGGTGGCGTACCCCGATCAGCACGCCGCCGGCATCGGTGTACCGCAAGGCATTGCTGACCAGGTTGTTGAGGATGCGCGCCAGCATGGTGCGGTCGCAGTGCACCCACGCATCGGTCTTGCGCACCACCAAGCGCAGTCCGCGCGACTCCGCCAGCATGCGGAAATTGCGGCTGACTTCGTCGAAGACGCCATCCAGGTACACGTCCACCGGCTCCGCGCGCATGCTGCCGGCTTCCAGCCGCGACAGGTCCAGCAGTTCCGAGAACAACTGGTCCAGCGAGGCCACGCATTCCTCGATGTGCATCATCCGCGCCAGCTTGTCCGGGTCGGTTTCGCCTGCGCGCAGGGTGGAAGAGAACAGCGTCAGCGCGTACAGCGGCTGGCGCAGGTCGTGGCTGGCAGCGGCCAACAGGCGCGAGCGGGCCTGGCTGGCGGCCTCCAGCTTGGCGTTCTTGTCGGCCAGCTCGATGGAAGCGCGTCCCAGCTCGCTCTGCATGCGGTTGCGTGCGCTCGCCAGCAGCTTTGATGCCTGGTTGACCCCCAGCTGCAGCCGGCGGATGGCGCCTTCCCGCTTCACCGGGTGCACGTGCACCGCTTCGCCGCGACCGAGCCTGTCCATGGCGACGCCCAGCTCATCCAGCGGTCGCAGGACCTGGATCGCGATGTCCCAGCTGAGTGCCACCACCAGTGCCAGGGCGCCTACCAGCAACAGGCCGCTGAGCCACAACGCCGGTCCCATGTCGCTGGCGAGGGGGCCGTGCGACAGCTGCCAGGCGCCATAGACCAGCAGGCAGAAGGCAATGGACACCGCCAGCGTGAGCGGCATCACCACCCGCCAGGCCCACTGCCTGAGCATGGAGTCCCGCGGTCGATTCGGGCCTGGACCCGCCGGGGCCGGGGATGCCTGCATGCTGCCTTGGTTGCGATTGCCGGAGATACCGCGGCAAACGGACTGTGGCGGCGGCTGCGGCCATCGTGCGTGGAGCGACAGGCGGCCGCGGCGGTCGTTCCGGCGCCGGAAACGAAAAAACCGCCTTTCGGCGGTTTCACGCAACAGCTTGATTTGATTGGTCGGGGAGACAGGATTCGAACCTGCGACCTCTACGTCCCGAACGTAGCGCTCTACCAGACTGAGCTACACCCCGACAGCTGAGCCGCGCATTTTAGGGACATGTCCCGTCCTCGGCAAGTCCCCCGCGATGCATCCACCGTCGATATGCCGTTTCCGACCTTCGGGGGAAAGGTCGCGCCCGCTAAACTAGCGGTTTTCCGCGCCACCGGAGCCCCACCGTGATCAAGCCACGCACCCCTACCGGGGTCATGGAACTGCTGCCGCGCGACCAGATCGCGTTCCAGCGGATGCTCGACACCATCCGCCAGACCTTCGAGCGCTTCGGCTTCCTGCCGGTGGAAACGCCGGTGATGGA
>JAANMY010000553.1_pt1 | contig 51783 bp, 39 predicted proteins | sample 7279691 | NCBI WGS metagenome assembly JAANMY01 (sample SAMN14094543, study PRJNA606508) | bioreactor metagenome | isolation source: A lab-scale SPAN reactor treating ammonium-rich wastewater day 388 | place: Ireland: Galway | collected 2018-02-07 | reverse complement strand
TAGAGGCTTTGTTCTCTCCCCGAAACCCGTCCTGGATGGGCAGTGTCGCTCCGGCGACCTAGGGGCTGCCGCCCTCGTTGGCGTGACGACCGGGTCAAGACAGCCCGGTCTTTTATTTGTCCGGTCTTATACTTGTCTCCGAGCGAAAGTGCGACAGGCCTTCCTGGCAGGCCGCCCCGCCCCCTCACCCGAAAGCCAGACAACATGTCCACCTACGTTCTCGGAACCCACGACGCCGAGCTGCAGCGGCTCGGCTTTCAAGCTCAGGTCTGGCGCACCCGCGCTCTGGCTCTCTTCGAGCGGGCCGGCTTCGGGCAGGGACAGCGGCTGCTCGACGTGGGCTGCGGCCCGGGCTACGTCACCCTGGATCTGGCTCGCATCGCCACCAGCAGCGGCGAAGTGCTGGCCGTGGACGCCTCGGAGCGCTACATCGAGCATCTGCAGGCCCAGCCCCGGTTGGCCGAGCAATCTCGCGTCGAGGCCTGGGTGGGGGACGCCCAGCGGCTCGAGCTGGATGCGGCCAGCCTGGACGGGGCTTTCGAGCGCTGGGTGATGTGCTTCGTGCCCGAGCCCGAGAAGGTGGTGGCCGCCGTGGCCCGCGCCCTCAAGCCGGGCGGCGCTTTCGTCATTCAGGAGTATGCCAACTACGAGGCCATGCGCCTGGCCCCCCGCAGCCGCGCCTTCGAGCGCGTGGTGGAGGCGGTGGCCCACAGCTTCCGCCAGCGCGGAGGCGACCCTGACGTCGCCTGTCGCCTGCCGGCCATGCTGGAAGGCTCGGGGCTCAGGGTGGAGCACCTCGAGCCGGTGGTGCGCGCTGGCGGGCCAAAGACCGAGTTCTGGCAGTGGCCCGAGGGGTTCTTCTTCAACTACGTGCCACTGCTGGTGGAGCGGGGCCTCATCACCCCTGCCGAGCAGCAGGCCTTCGAGCACGACTGGCGCGAGCGCGCGGCTGACCCGCTGGCGCTGTTCTACTCGCCGGTGCTGACCGAGATCGTGGCCAGGAAGCTCTAGCTCAGACCCGCTCGGAGGCGGTGGCCTCAAGAGCCTCGAGCAGCTCCAGGGCCTTCTGGCGCACGTCGCGGGGCAGCGCGCGCAGGTAGCGCAAAGCTTCGATGACCGCTTCCAGTGTATCGGTCTGCGACGGCTGCACTTCGTGAATCACCTGACCCCCGTTCTTGATCACGGGCAGGATGCCGTTGCTCAGCTGGGCCGTCGGAGGGTCCTCCTGTTTCGAGTTGGGAGCGCTCGGCTCCTCAATAGAAACCGGTTCGTCGTTCCTCTCCTCGATAGTCTGTTCCTCTTCCGGCTCGACGCTGGGACGAGTGCGCCCCTTGCGGAATTTCTGGGCGTGCAGGGCCAGGCACTGGCGGGAGGCAAAGCGCTTGCCCGGCGCCACCGGCTGGCCGCAGCCGCACTCGCAACGCTTCAGCACGGTGCGCGGTTGCTCGAGGGGCTGCCTCATCGGTGTATCCACGTATTCAACTTTGCATCGGTCCTTCACTTTGGCCTTGCGCTGACAGCGGTAGAGGGTGCGTTGGACCGCATCCCCCCCGGGACGGAACACCACGAGTTGCTCCACCACCACTTCTTCCCCACATTGCGGGCAGGTCAGAGAGGAGGATTCTTGTAGAGGTTCTTTGACGAGCATAAGGCACGTAACTTGGGACTGCAAGGAAAAGTAGCACAGCAATCAGTCAGAGTCAATGTTTGCGCTTACAGACAGAAGCCTGAAGACGTGTCTTTGCTTGCGACGCCGGCGCCTGGGGGCGGCCGGGTCGAGCGCGACCAGCCCGAGCAGGGCGACATCGCGCTCATCCGCGAGGTCTACCACGACAGCCGGACGTGCGCCCCGCTCATTCTGGCGGCCGACCGGCTTGAAGGATTCTCAGCCCCGGTCGCCAAGAAGAGCCCAACGGAAGTAGTCTCCGTTCACTTCATCCGGACGAGCCGTTTTGCGCCTCGCTCCGCCGGGGGTCTCCCCGTGAATCACGACCAGGGTTTCAAACTTCTTCTCTCTGCCTATTTTCTGGAGTTTCTCGAGCTCTTTGTGCCTGATGTCCGGGCCTATTCCGACCCGGACTCTCTGTCGTTTCTGGACAAGGAGGTCTTTGCCGACCTGCCCGATGGGCAACGGGGCGAGGCCGATCTGCTCGCCAGCTTGCGCGTTGCCGGGAGCGAGCGAATCTTCCTGGTGCATCTCGAGCACGAGGCCCAGCATCGCAAGGGCTTCGAGCGCCGGATGTTCTTCTACTATGCCCGCCTGCTCGAACGTCACGGGCTCGACGTCTATCCCCTGGCCCTGTTATCCTATCAAGGTCGCAAGTCTCAGCCCGATCACTTTCTGGTCGACTTTCCCGACTTTCAGCCGCTGGCCTTTCGCTTCCAGGTCATCCAGTTGAATGCCCTGAAATGGCGCGACTACGTCGGACGACCAAATCCAGTGGGAGCCTGTCTGCTGCCCTTCATGGGCCTGGGTCGGGGCGAGCGGGCGAAAGTGAAGGCATCGGCCTTCAAAATGCTGGTCGGGCTGAACCTCGAGCCGACCCGGTTGGGGTTCTTGTTCCAATTCGTGGATAGCTACCTCCCTCTGGCGCGTCCGAAGGAGAAACGTCAGTTTGATGCCGAAATCTTGCTTATGAGCCGAAAGGAGCGGGAGTTGGTGCTACAGTACACCACCAGTTGGGAGCAGGATGGCCTGGCCCGAGGTCGCGAGGAGGGCCGTCAGGAGGGTCGCCAGGAAGGTCGTCAGGAAGGATTGCGGAGTGCTGCCGAGCTGCAGATTCGGGATCGCTTTCCGGTCGAGGCCAGGGCGCTCTTGGAAAGCCTCCAAAGGGTGCAAGACGACGAGCAACTGCACGCGATTGTCCTGGCACTCGGTCGGCAGGTCCAGCTCGACGAGCTGAGAGCGCTGCTGGGGTAGCGCCAAGCCAGTTCTGCAGCTTGCGTAGCAGGCGCAGGGCAGCGTCCCCAAGCAGCTCTTCGCTCGGCCGGTCGGCCACCAGGCGTCTTCGTCGGCCAGCCGCTTCTTCTCGCTTTGGCTCAGGTGAGGCGGGAATCAGGTGAATGGACCGGGCCCTGAAGCCCCGGCTCTGCATCGTCGCGTAAAGCCGCTCGCTTCGCTCGAGCGAGCGCAGTAACAGGCTCCCGTCGCAGGGTCTAGGGCGGCGGGAGGGGAGGCTCAGCACGGTCAAGAAGGCGGCAGCACCAAGAGCCAGAGGAGAGCTGTTCACCCTTGCAACTGGCAGGTAAACGCGTTTATGTGGCTGGCCATCGAGGGTTGGTCGGCTCGGCCCTCGTGCGGCGACTCGAGCGTGAGAACTGCGGCCATCTGTTGGTGCGCACCCACGCGCAACTTGACCTGACCGACCAGGGGGCGGTGCGGGACTTCTTTGAGGTCGAGCGACCGGAGGTCGTCTTCCTGGCCGCCGCTCGCGTGGGTGGAATTCTGGCCAACTCGACCTATCCGGCCGAGTTCATCCGCGATAACCTTCTGATTGCCGCCAACCTGATCGAGTCCAGCCACCGATATGGCGTGGAGAAGCTCGTGAATCTGGGGTCCTCCTGTATTTATCCGCGCCTTGCAGCCCAGCCCATGAAGGAAGAGGCCCTCCTCACTGGCCCCCTGGAGCCCACCAACAAGCCCTACGCGGTGGCCAAGATCGCTGCTCTGGAAATGGTGACCAGCTATCGCAGGCAATACGGGTTCAAGGGGATTTCAGCCATGCCCACCAATCTGTACGGGCCTGGTGACAACTTTGACCTGGAGAGCTCGCACGTTTTACCAGCGCTGCTACGCAAGATTCACAAGGCCCACGTGGATCAAGCAGAGGAAGTTGTGCTCTGGGGAACCGGGACGCCGCGACGCGAGTTCCTGCATTGTGATGACCTGGCCGATGCCCTGGTCTTCCTTGCCCGCAACTACGATGACGAGTCCATCGTCAACGTCGGGTGGGGATCGGACGTGACCATCCGCGAGCTCGCCGAACGGATAGCCCGGGTGGTCGGATACTCCGGCTCTTTGGCCTTCGATGCAAGCAAGCCGGACGGTACGCCGCGAAAACTCCTGGATGTGAGCCGGTTGACGGAAATGGGCTGGCGTCCATCCATTACCCTGGACCAGGGCCTGGCTTCCACTTATGCCTGGTTTGTCGAAAATCTAGAAGCGTGCGCGCGATAACTGCCGCAAATCCTCACGAAGTCAACCAACCCCAGGTCCCAATATAGTCCGCAAACAGCCGATGTTGACGGAGATCGCGGCTCGCAAGAGCTGATCCTTGCGAGCGTAACGAGCCGCCCACGCAGGCGCCGGGCGCGAGGGACAGAAGGCACTCGAATGCTTCGCGTGCTGGCCACCGTCAGTTTGGGGGCTGCAGCCCTCCTGACCGCGGCGCTGCACTGGATGCCCCTCGACCATCCGCTGCTCAGCTGGGCGCTGGGCTGCTGGCTGGCGGGGCTCCTCTGCTCGCGCTCCCCGCAGCGCTGGCCTCTGGTAGCTGTGACGGCGGTCTGGCTTCTCTCTTGCTGGTGGAACGGCCGACAACCCACCCAGTTGGTGTTGCAGGCTGTGCCGATGCTGGGCGTGGCCCTGCTGATCGTGAGCGCGCGTCCCTCGAGCGTCCATCGCCTCTTGCTCTGGGCCTGTGCCGGGGCCGGAGCCCTGGCCCTGCACGCTCTCCTCTGTTTCTGGGCCTTTCGAGCCATCGGCGGCAGCCACGGCCTCCGCCCCCCCCTGCCCGATGCCGCCTGGAGCTGGCTGGTCTGGCCTTACTATGAGACGCACTATGACACCGGTGCCCATCTGGTGGGCGTCTTCCTCAACGACAACCTCTTCGGTGTCTGGGCCGTGGCCTTCTTCGCCCTCTCCCTGGTTCTCTCACGCACGGAAACCCAAAGAGCACTCCTCTCGCTGGCGGCCGCCTGCCTCTTTCTGGCCGCCGTCTGGACCTACTCGCGCAGCGCCACGGTGGCCGCGCTGGGGGCCCTGGCTTATCTGGCCGCTCGCTGGAGCCCTCGCATCCTGCTCGTTTTGCTGCTGGTGCCGTTGCTCTATCTGTCGTTTGCGACCTGGCTCGACCGCTATCGCTTTCTGGACCCCACCAGCGAGGTGGTCTACCCTTCCTGGCGGGTGGAGCAGGTGCGGCGGGCGGCTCGAACGCTGGCGTCCGGCTCGCTGGTCGGGGTCGGCCCGGGCGCGGCCGGCCTGGTGGATACCCAGTGGGCCAAGATTCCGCTCGAGCTCGGCTGGCTCGGGCTGCTGGCCTACGGATGGCTGGCCTGGCGCACGCTGCGAGGCTCCCACGTCGGCCTGAAAGCGGCCCTCCTGGCCCTCTGGTTGGGGGGCATCGGCACCGACCTCCTGGAATCGCCCCACCTCGGCCTGACCCTGGCCTTCTTCTGGGGCTGCCAGGAAGCCCTTCGAGGACGCCCAGGAGGCCAACCCGACTGCCAGCCTCAAGCCGGATAGTCCTTATGGCAGAAGCTAAAGACGTGTCTTCCGCTTGCGCCGCCGGCGCCGGGGGGCGGCCGGGTCGAGCGCGACCAGGCCGATGAAGACCAGCATGCCGCTCGTGAGGAGCGCCGAGCCCACGTAGAGCATGGCGGTGTTGCCCGGGCGGGGTGGCACCTGGGGGACACCCTTGCGGGCCGGCTTGGGGGTCTCGGGCAGGGCGCTGATGACCGAATAGCCACCCAGAATGAGGAGGAACGTGCCCAGCAGGACAAAGGTCGACATGTTGCGACGCATCGCGTTTTGCAGCCCGGCGAGGCTCACTGCCTCGAGCGGGGCGCCTATCTTGCGAGACGAGGAGGACGAGCGGCGCGGGGCAGAAGCAGCGGCCTCACCCGGCTCGGGCTCCGGCAGTTCGACCGGCTCCGCCCGCCCGGGGGTCGCGACCGGTTCTTCCGCCGTCACCGGCTCTTCGGCCGTCACCGGCTCAGGCTTCTCGACTCGGGCCGGAGTCGTGGCCGTGACCGGGCTCGCGACCGGGGGAGCAACGGCCGAAGGCTGCATACTGCGGTAAGCCTCCTCCAGCCCTCGGCGGCGCAGCTCCGGGTCGATCAGCCGGAAGGGAAGCTCCAGCGAGCCCGACAGCATCGTCGCCAGCTGCTCCTCGAGCCGGTCCACCTGCTCGGCGCGCTCGAGCAAGAATGCGATCTGCTCCTCCGGAGCCCGCGGACCGGACAGCTGGATGCGCCCCACCGAGGCCAGCTCCAGCTTGCGGCTGAGCTGAAAGAGCTTGCGAAAGGCCCCCTCGAGCTGCCCGCGCTGACCGCGCCGCAGCTCGATCAGTTGCTCGACGTGCGGCTCCTGCCCGTCGGCCAGGAGCTGGTAGGGAGCTTTGCGGGTGGCGGCGCGGGCGATCTTGCGCGAGGAGAGCTGCCCGGTGCAATAGGCATAGACCAGCAGCTTGAGCGGCTGGCTCTTGAAATCGAGCACGTCGAGCGCATCCCCCACGAACCGGGCCAGCTCCAAGGCGTGGTCGGCCATGGGGAGCATCATTCCCAGCCCTGCCGGTCGGGCCCTCCTACAGGAAATACCTCCCACTCGATGAAGGCAAATCGCCCCGATGAAAGGCATTCCAGTCTAACATGTGCGGTATCTGTGGCTTTGCCGGCCTGTCCCCCGGCCAGGGCGATGCGAACCTCCTGCGCCGCATGAACGCGACCCTCGTCCATCGCGGCCCGGATGACGAAGGATTTTACGAATCGCCGCAGTGCTGTCTTGCGATGCGCCGCCTGTCCATCATCGACCTGGCGGGAGGTCACCAGCCCATCTCCAACCACGACCAGACCTCCTGGATCGTGTACAACGGGGAGACCTACAACTATCGCCAACTGCGCCAGCGCCTGGAGAGTGCGGGACGGCGTTTCAGCACCAGCTCGGACACCGAGGTGGTGCTGCAGGCCTACGAGCAGTACGGACTGAGTTTTGTCCAGCACCTGCGCGGCATGTATGGCCTGGCCATCTGGGACTCGAAAGCCGAGCGCCTGGTGTTGGCCCGCGACCCGGTCGGCATCAAGCCGCTTTTTTATACCGAGCACCAGGGCCGCCTGTACTTCGCCAGCGAGATCAAGGCTCTGCTGCAAGCCGGTGTCCCCCGCAGCCTCGACCACGACAGCCTGTATCATTACCTCAGCTTTCTCTACGTCCCGGCGCCAAGAACCATGTTCGCCGGCATCCACAAGCTCAAGCCCGGTCATCTGCTGGTCTGGGAGCGCGGACGCGTGAGCGTCAGCGAGTTCTGGCCCGGGCCGGCCAACCTCCTGGCCGAGCAGCCGCACAAGACGACCGTCGAAGGGCTGTGGCCCGCCCTGCTCGAGTCGGTGGAGGCCCACCTCGTCAGCGACGTGCCCGTCGGACTCTTGCTGAGCGGGGGGCTGGACTCGTCGGCCCTGGCCGTGGCGGTTGGCGAGCTGGGCTACAAGCCGCTCAAGACCTTCTGCATCGGCTTTGAGGGGGCCGGGCTCTACGACGAGTCGGCCCACGCCCGGCGGGTGGCGGATTTCGTCGGCTCGGATCACTACGAGCACCACCTGACCTCCGACAGCATCGAGCTCTTGCCGCAGGTGCTCCAGCACCTCGACGAGCCCATGGCCGATGCCTCGGTGCTGCCCAACCTCGTCGTCTCGCAGCTGGCGGCGCGGCACGTCAAGGTGGTGCTGTCAGGGGCAGGGGGTGACGAGGTTCTGGGGGGCTACCGCCGCTATGCCGCCGACCGGACGGCGCGCTGGGCCCAGTGGCTCCTTCCGCGGCTGCTGCGCGAGAAGCTCGTCCTGCCTCTTCTTCGCAGCTTGCCTGCCGATGGCGCCAGCTTCTTCTGCGACCGGGTGCGGCTGGCCGAGAAGTTCTGCAGCGGCCTGGGGTACTCTCCCGAGCGGCGCTACGTGTCCTGGAACAGCTTCTTCGGGGAGGGCGACAAGCTCAAGCTGCTCAAGCGGGTCTTCTTCTCCTCCGAGCCGAGCCACCGATTGTTGCTCGCTTATTTTGAGCGAGCGGCAGCCCGCCCCTTCGAGGAGCGGGCCATGTTCGCCGACGTCAAGACCTACCTCCCGGCCGACGTGCTCACCCTGTCAGACCGAATGACCATGGCCTGCTCGCTCGAGGCTCGAGTGCCCTTCGTCGACCTTCCCTTCATGGACTTTGCCGCCGGACTTCCCTTGAGCCAGAAGGTTCGCGGCTGGAAGACCAAGCCCGGCCTTCGCAAAGCCCTGAAGGGAAGGCTCCCCGAGGAGATCCTGGTGCGCCCCAAACAGGGCTTTGGAACACCGATCGACCTGTGGATGCGCCGAGAGCTCTCCGGTGTTGTGCAAGACCTGCTCTCGCCCGAGGCGGTGGCCGCACGCGGACTCTTACGCCCCGATTTCGTGCAGGGCCTTTTGAACCGGCACCTGCACGGGGGTCAGGACCTCAGCCAGCATCTCTGGAGCCTGATGCTGCTCGAGCTCTGGCATCGGGCCTACATCGACCACGACTACAGCGCCCGAGCCAACCTGACGTTCAGCAACCTGAATTCATGAAAATCCTGGCCCTGAGCAGCGACTATCCTCCTACTCGCGGCGGCATTGCGCGACTTTCCTGGCAGACCGCCCTGGCCCTGGCCGAGCACCACGAGGTCTGCGTCATCGCCGCCACCAGCGATTTCGAAGCGGCCCGCGCCTTCGACAAGCGTCAACCCTTCCGGACACGGCGCATCCCCGCCACCCTCTTCGTGCGCGAGCTGGCCAGCGCCTGGGCGATCTGGCACGAGGCCCGACGTTTCAAGCCCGACGTGGTCTGGTCGGCCATCTGGTTCCCTGAGGCCACGCTGGCTTCGTACCTGGTCAGCCCGAGCATCCCGCACACCTTCTCGGCCTACGCGGCGGAGTTCATTCCCAGTACCGTGACCTGGCGCAAACGGGTCAAGAATCTCCTGCGCTTCGAGCTCGAGCGCCAGTTGCACCGATCGGACCAGATCTTTGCTCTGAGCAGCTATTCGCGAGAGCACTTGCTCAAGCTGGGTGCTCCCGAAAGCAAGATCCGCATCATCCCCGGGGGCGTGGGCGAGGAATGGTTCCAGGTCGTTCCCGAGCTTGCATCAGCGCGCCCCCCCACCCTGCTCACCGTGGCCCGCCTCGACGCCAACAAGGGCCACGACACCGTGATCCGCGCCCTGCCGGCCCTGCGTCGAGCTTTTCCGGACCTGCGCTACGTCATCATCGGGCCGGCTACCGCCTATCTCGAGACTCTGCGCGATCTGGCCCGACAACTGGGAGTTGGCGAGGCGGTCGAATACAGGGGGATCGTCTCCGACGCCGAGCTCAAGCAGGCCTACCGCGAAGCAGACCTCTTCGTCATGATCAGCCGCGAGGCCGAGGGGTACGTGGAGGGATTCGGCCTGGCCTTCCTGGAAGCCGCGGCCGCCGGCCTGCCCTCGGTGGCCGGCCGTTCCGGAGGCATCCCTGACGCGGTCGAGGACGGCGTCAGCGGCATCCTGGTCGATCCCCTGTCGCCGGAGGACGTGGCCCGGGGCGTTCGAACGCTGCTCGAAGACCGGGAGCTGCTTCAGAAGATGGGCCAGCAGGGCCGCCAGAGGGCGTGGGAGCACTTTCGCTGGGGGAACGTGGCCTCGATGCTGACCCGGGCCTTTCAGGAGATGACCGGGGCCTGAAAGGAATCCCCACCCGGGCGCCAAACCCCCGACCCCATGCATCCAGACTTCTTTCGTGGCAAGCGTCTCCTGGTGGTCGCCCCCCACGCCGACGACGAGGTGCTCGGCTGCGGCGGCACCGTTGCCAAAGCCGTCGAGCAGGGCGCCGAGGTGGGCCTCATGATCGTTTCGGTGGGGGATCTGGTGCGGGTGGGGGAGGGCAACGAGAAGCGCCTGGGCTCCGAGCGCGTGGTCGAGGTGGAGAACGTGCGCGCCTTCCTGGGCGCGGCCCATGCCGAGGTGGTCAAGACCGACGAGGAGAGCCACCTGCGCCTCGACGCCATCCCGCGCCGCGACCTGACCGCGATTTTGGAGCGCGATGCCAGGCTTTCTCTGCGTAACTTCAAGCCTCATCTGGTCTTTCTGCCGGCCCCGTCCTACAATCAGGACCACGAGGCCGTTTGCCGGGCCGGCCTGACCGCCTGTCGCCCCCACGACCCGAAGGCGCTGCCCGTGCCACCGGGGGTGCTGCTCTACGAGTATCCGCCCAACTCCTGGTGTTTGCCACAGGAGCGGTTCGCGCCGAGCTTTTACGTGGACATCACCGCTCATCTGGACAAGAAGATCGCCGCCTACAAGCTCTATGAGTCGCAGGCTCGGGCGGGCCTGCACCAGAACAGCCCTGACAACGTGCGCGACCTGGCCCTGTTACGCGGTAAAGAGGTGGGCGTGGTGGCGGCGGAGGCCTTTCAGGCCTTGAGGTTTGTGCTCTAGGATAGGGATGCTGGTCGGAATCCACCAACCCCACTATCTGCCCTGGCTGCGCTACTTCGAGAAGGTCGCGCGCTGCGAGTTCTTCATTTTGCTCGACGACGTCGACTTCACCCGCAACGGATGGCAAAACCGCAATCGCATCAAGACCGCCCAGGGTGCGCAGATTCTCACCGTGCCGGTGCAGCAAAAGCTCGGTCAGGCCATCCGCGAAGTGCAGATCGCCAACCAGACGCCCTGGGCCCGCAAGCACTGGAGGGCCATCCAGCAAAGCTACTCCGCCTCGAGCTCGCTCCAAGAGCTCTACGCCACCCCCTGGACCGATCTCGCCAGCCTCAACCGGGAGATGTTCTCCTGGCACATGCGCGAGCTGGGCCTGGACGTGCCCTGGACCAGCTCCTCCAGCCTGGCAGTGCCCGGCTCGGCCACCGAGCGGCTCATCGGTCTGGTGCGGGCGGTGGGGGGCACGGCTTACCTCTCCGGGCGCCATGCCCTGCACGAGTACCTGGACGCTGCAGACATCGAGCGCGCCGGCCTGGACCTTTTTATCTTCGACTGGAAGTGCCCCACCTACCGCCAGTTGCACCCCAAACAGGGCTTTCTGCCCGACCTTGCCACCCTCGACCTCTTGCTCTGCGAGGGAGGCGAGGCGGCCAGGAGCTTGCTGCGGCAGGGCGGCACGGTGAGCCGCCATGAATGAGCCCGAGGCCGAGCGCCTGAAGCAGGTTTCTCCTCGCATTTCTTGAACCATCCTCAAGCAAACCGGGGAGGATCATGCAAGCACGAGCCGAACCCCGGCTGGCCCAGATTGGACCCGATGGAGGATGTGCCGTGAATAAATTCCGAGCTTTGTTGGCAGGATTGGTGCTTGCTTCCTCCTCACTGGTCAGCGCCGCCCCCCTGTTTCCGGACGTGCCCGACAACCACTGGGCCAAAGACGCCGTGGCCGCCCTGGCCGCCAAAGGGCTGGTGGAAGGCTATCCCGACGGCACCTTCAAGGGCGACCGCGCGGCCAGCCGCTGGGAAGTGGCCATGATCGTGGCTCGCTTGCTGGCCAAGATGGAGCAAGAGCACGCCACCTTCGCCACCAAAGCCGAGCTCGAGGAGCTGCGCAAGCTCGTCAACGCCCTGCGCGAAGAACTCGACGCTCTGGGAGTGCGGGTCACCAACCTGGAAGAGAACGTCAGCCGGCTCGACAAGCGGGTCAGCGAGCTCGAGCGCATTACCTTCTACGGCTCCATCGACGCCCGGGCGGTGGCCCAGAGCTTCCGCAACACCGGCCGGGTGGACAACTCCAACGGCTTCCCGCTGGCCGGCGCCACCAACTACGCCACCGCCGTGGGCACTCTGGGGGGAGCCACCCTCAACCCTCTGGCCGTGGGCGGGCCGGGCTTTGCTCCCTTCCAGGGCTCGGGCGCCCTGCCCGTGGTCGACCTTCGCAACGGTCGGGCTCTGACCAACGGAGCCGGCTTCACCATGCGCGCGCTCCTGGGCCTGCGCATCCGGGTTTCGGACGACATCGACGCCGGAGCCGAGTTCTCGGCCTTCACCTCGCAGGGCGACGCTGTGGTGGATGCCATCTGGGGCAACTCGGCACCCTTCCTGTCCAACCCTTACAATGCCAACCCCGTGGGACCGGTGGCCTTCGCCCAGGGCCTGAGCAACACGCCCTTCACCCGCATGAACCTGGACAACTTCTGGGTGCTGCACAACCCGTCTTCCACGAAGCTCATCCTGGGCTCGTTCAGCACCACCCACATGGACTCATCTGTCTTCACCGGCACCTACAATCCCAACGCTTACGGGCCCACCTACCTGGACAACTACGGCTTCGACGTCTCCGGCCGCGTGAGCGTGAGCGACGCCGGCGTGCTCACCTGGGAGGCCCTGGGCACCCGCCTGGGCGATGGCAACGTCTCCTTTGTGACCGGCACCAACTACCAGAACTACGCGCTGGGCGCCAATCTGGGCTTTGAGTTCGAGGGCGGCAACGTCAAGGTCAACTTCCTGCGGGCCGCTAACGAGGCCTCCAACGGGGCGGCGCTTCTGACCGGCCTGACAGAGAACGTCAACTTCTCTCCCGGCGCGAGCATCGGCTGGACCCCTCTGCAGTGGGTCAATCCGCCCGGTTTTTATCTCGGCCAGGTCACCGCCGCCGGCCCGGCCACCACCACCGATGGCCGCCCCATTCCCGGCTGGAACGCAGGACTCGACAACGCCGCCGGGCTCCTCTTTGCCGGGGGCGGCTCGTTCGGCCCCCAGGGAATGACCTCGTATGGCATCAGCGCCGATTACGCCTGGGACGTGAACGATGACGCCCAGATCTACTTCGACGGCACCTACGCCCACTCGGAGTACAAGCCCAACCGCAACTCCACCTTCTCGCGCGGCGGCAACGCCGGCCGCTTCGAGCTGGGAGCCAACCTGCTCGAGGGGGACCTGGATCTTTCGGTGGCCTACCTGACGGTGGACCCCACCTACGACCCCTTCATCTTGCAGTATCCGGTCATCGGTGGGTTGTTCCCGGGCGTCATGCGACTGCCCAGCCTCAACTACTTCACCAATCTTTACTCGCTGCACGATACCGAGGTCTTCCCCCACAACCGCGAGGGCGTGCAGGTGCAGGGCCTTTATCGCTTCGACGAGCGCCGTGGCCTGGTCTCGGCCCACTACGGCAACCTCAACCAGAAAGTCACCTCGCTCTACGACGTGCGCATTCCGGCCGGGGCCCTGGGCGGTGGCATTCCCAACAGCCCGGTTCTGGGCTTCTCGCCCGGCTTCATCGACCCCGTCTTCCCGGGCTTTGCCGACCCCAGCGTCTACGGCCCAACCAGCGCCTCCTCGTTCACCGCCGGCCTGGCCCCGCTCGAGAACCCGCGCGGCAACGTCGAGTCGTTCGGGCTGGCCTTCAGTTATCGCATCGACGACCCCAACATCAAGGTGGATACCGCGGTGGACCGCTACAACTATACCCGCAATACCTCCCTGCCCACGGCTCTGGGCGGAAGCCAGAACCGGGTCAACCTGCAGATCACCTCGGGTCACTTCGGGCTGGAATGGGAGCCGAGCCAGGCCTGGACCCTGCGCGGCGGGGCCGACGTGGTGCGCATCGCCGGGCACTACGACCCGGCGGGGATCTACAACCGCTCTTCGCCCACGGCGGTGTTCAACACGGTGGATACCACCCAGGTCATCCCGTTCATCGGCTTTGACAACGACATCACCGCCAACACGCAGTGGGGGATGAACCTGCGTTACTACCTCAACAACGACCACCTGACCAGCCCGCCCACCTCGGCCGGACCGGTGGGGAGCAACCTGGGCTTTACGGCGCACCCGTTCAGTTGGGAAGGGTTCCAACTGGGGACGGAGTTCAAGGTCCGCTTCTAGCGCAGGCAGGCCTCAGGCCGGGGGCTACGCGAAGGAGCGACCATGCGCAAGGTCGCTTTGATTACAGGGATTACCGGCCAGGACGGCTCGTATCTGGCTGAATTGCTTCTCCAAAAAGGCTACCAGGTCCACGGCCTGGTGCGCCGCGTTGCTCTGGAGGGGCCCGAGCACCGGCTCTGGCGACTGCGGAGCGTCCTGGACAAGATCCAGCTCCACGCCGCTTCCCTCGAGAGCTACGCCAGTCTCTTTCGGGCGGTGGGCAAGATCGCCCCCACCGAATGTTATCACCTGGCCGCCCAGAGCTTCGTCAGCTATTCGTTTGAAGACGAGTTCAGCACGATCAACACCAACATCAATGGGACACACCACGTGCTGAGTGCCGTCAAGGAGCAGTGTCCCGAGTGTCGGGTCTACTTTGCCGGCTCGAGCGAGATGTTCGGTCGCGTCCGCCACTCGCCTCAGAACGAGGAGACCCCCTTTCATCCTCGTTCTGCCTACGGAATCTCCAAGGTCGCGGGATTTCATCTCACCCAGAACTATCGGGAGGCCTACAACCTCTTTGCCTGCAGCGGCATCTTGTTCAATCACGAGAGCCCCCGACGGGGACACGAGTTTGTCACCAGGAAGATCACCAGTGCCGTGGCTCGGATTCGGGCCGGCAAACAGAAGACTTTGACTCTGGGCAACCTGGAGGCTCTTCGCGATTGGGGATACGCCGGCGATTACGTGGAGGCGATGTGGGCCATGCTGCAACAGGCCCAACCCAGAGATTACGTGGTGGCAACGGGGCGGACCCATTCTGTGAAGGACTTTACCCGCCTGGCCTTTGCGTGCGCCGGCTTGAATTTCGAGGACTACGTTCAGGTCGACCCGCAATTTTTCCGGCCTGCCGAGGTCGAGCAGCTGCGCGGCGACACCAGCCTGGCCCAAAGGGAATTGGGTTGGAGCGCTCGGGTTCCTTTCGAGGAGCTGGTGGAGATGATGGTCCGGGCCGATTTACAGCAGGAGTTGGGCTTGACGGAGGCCGAGGTTGCACAGTACACGTCTTGACCGGCCTGCCTTGAGTGGGGTCACCCTCTGAGCCAGCCTCTGCGTTCTGTCTGCCTTCTGACCCTCCCCCTTGCGCTGGTGACCGGGGCCACGGTGCAGCAGTCGGCGCTGACGATGGAGCCGCCCTGGTGGACCTTGTTGCTCGGGGGGGGACTGGCCATTTTTGTCGGTTTCGAGCTGCTGCGAAACGGCTTCGCCCAGAGAGCAGGTCGGGTGGCAACACTCCTGACCCTGCTCGTCGGAGTCCGCGTTCTCAGCACCCTCGACAGCCTGGATCGATATCGCTCCCAGGCCAATCTCGCTGTCTGGCTGACCGGACTGGCGCTCTTTTTTGCTCTTTTGATAGCCATCGAGAACCTCTCCCAGTGGAAAGCGGTCTGCGCGGGAATGGTGGGACTTGCCAGCCTCTACTCCCTGCTTGTCGTGGCGCCTTTCCGAGCCAGCGAGTCGGTCCTTTCCGACACGCCCAGCCTGGCCTTGATTCCGGTCACCGCGGTGTTTTTGTGCTTCAGCCTGGCGGGCGAATCTGATTCCACCCCGCGCCGATGGCTGATCAGGGCGCTGCAACTGCTGCTTCTCGTGGCCGCCCTCCGGACTGGCTCGCACGCCGCCGTTATCGGCCTGGTGACCGGCTTGCTCTGTTACACCATCTTGAGCTCTCTTGACAGTCGCCTGGCACTGGTTGCCTTCGGGATTCTTGTCGGGGCAGTGCTCATTGTCCAGGGACCTTCGCACTGGAAAGCAGGAACTGGTTCTGCTTCGCAAGCCGTTCTTTTGCGCCAGGAAGTGGTGCGCTATGGTTGGCAAGCCGCCCAGGAGCGAGCGCTCTTCGGCAGTGGACCGGGGACCTTTGCTCTGGCCTACCAGCAGTTCCGGCCCATCAGTCGACTGCCCCAAAAGGTTTATATGGGGGTGGCTCACAACGATTCCATCGAGCTGGCAGTTGAGTCCGGCATCATCGGATTGGTCCTGTGGGTCTTGATCCTGGCATCAGCCATCCACCGCGGTTACCGTTTTGCCTGGTTCAGCGACTTTGACAACGAGCCGGCCGGCATCACATCGGCCCTGGCAGCCATGGCCGTCTTCAGCCTGCTGACATTCGCCCTGCCGCTGCCCGGGCTCGTGCTCTGGACTCTTGCCATGGTCGCCCTCACCGTCTGCCTGCCAGCGACCCCGGACTATCGACGACCGTGGCCCCTGGCGGGCCATCTAGCAGCCGGGGCGTTTTTGATCGGAGGGGGGCTCTGGCTGGCCCAGTTCGCCTGGTTCAACCAGCAAGCGGCCCACCACCTGCACCTGGCCCATCTTGAGGGGAGTCGCGGACAAACGGAAAAGGCAATCGAGCATCTCGAGAAGGCAGGAAAGCTCGCTCCAGGGCGATGGTCCATCCCCTTTGAGCAAGCCGATCTTTTGTGGCGCTCGTTTGAAGAAAAATCAGAGGCTCGAGACCTGCAAAAGGCCTCTGAGGCTGTGCTCCGGGCTCGCCAGGCAAGTCCGCGCGAGATTGAAGTTCTCGCCCTGGCTGGCAAGATTCACCTGGCCCTGGGAGAGCTCAATCAGGCAGAAGACATTTATCGTAGTGGTGCTGAGTTCGCTCCCTACGCGAACGTCTTTCCCATGGGCCTTGCCCAGGTCTTCATCGAGCGTCGAGACTACAAGGCCGCTGCCAAGCAGGCCATTCTCCTCTATGCAGCAGATGAGTCACAACTCGATCAGGCCGTCGAGCTTCTGCGACGGATGAGCGCCAAGAACTCCGATGCCCCCGCCGAGGCCCTGGGGCTCTTAGAGCTACCTGAGGCTCGGAAGCTGAAACTCTACGAGACGACCGAGGCCGAACTGCTCGAGGCCGGCCTCTTTCGGGCAGCAGACAGAGTGCGACAAGCCTGGCGTCGGGAGCATCCGGACGAGCACGCGACCGAGCTCGAGCAGATTCGAAAGATGGAGCTCTCCGGGCAGACTGACGAGGCTTACTGGCGACTGACCGAGCTTACCAATCAGCCGCCCAAGAACGTGCGAGACCACGCCGAACTCGTTTGTGAGTGGTCACGACGGGCTGCCTTGCGTGGTCAGAGGTCAGTTGCCACGGCCCGGCTTCGAGAGTTGCTGAAGAAGGATCCTACACTGATCAGTGCTCGCCTGCTGCTTATCGAGTTCTTGAAAGAGTCAGAGCAGACGAGCCAGGTCGCTCGTGTGGTGGGCGAGGGACTGAAGCTGGATCAGCACGATCCGGATCTTATGGTTATCCAGTGCGAGATGCTGTTTGCAGATGGCAGACTTGAAGAGGCCAGAACCATCGCGCAGAGAGTTCTCGCGTTGCAACCTGACAATCAGCAGGCACAACACCTGCTTCAAGTCCTCGAATCGGTGGAAGGACCTTGAAAGAGCAACGATTCTTGCCTGCTTGGGCCCCCAGCTCGGGATGTTAATTTTTCCCAAGGGACTGGCCACAACCAACCGGGGTCTTCTATAATCTATGCGAGAACAGACTTAAAGTGAGACGTCCAGACATGAGTTGGGCTCAAAGGATCTTCGGGTCAACCCGCGAAGGCCTGGGCGATGAACTGGGAGGTGCTAGATAGGATGTCGACTCGAGGAAGAATGTTGGCTTTATTTCTGGGGATAACCTTGCTTTTGACGTCAGGCGCCTCAGCCCAGGCGTTAGTCCAGAACGGTGATTTCTCTGTCGACTTCACTGGCAACCTGGCGAATGGACAGTGGGTCGCCAATGCGAACGCTTTCTGGGATAATTCGGTTCCGGCTAACCCCGTTGGGACTTTCAATTCTACCGTCGCCCTCGGGGCTGCAACTCTCAGCCAAACTGGGGCGAGTAATCTGATCGCAGGACACATTTACCAGCTTGCGTTTGCTCTTTCCAACCTGTCGGGGCTGGGGACGTCAACCTTTACTGTTACATACAATGGAGCAACCGTCTTCAGTCAGTCGGGTCCGACGGCAGGTAACAAGACTGCTCTGATTTCTACCTTTGCCCCAGCATCGCTTGACGGACCTCTGGTCTTCACTTTCACCAAGACCGCTGGAGGGGGAGTGGGGGCTGTGTCGCTTGACGATGTGACTCTGACCGACCTTGGCGTACCTGAGATTGACCCTGCCTCGGCTACAACACCCCTTTGTCTCGCATTTGGTAGCTTGATTGTGGTTGGGGAGCGGCGCAGGCGGAAGTCCACGACCGTCTAACCAGGCCCATCGAGTTCATCACAGCGCGGCACGAGGAAATTTCTTCGTGCCGCGCCTGCATTCTGGGACGGAATCCTGCATGGAGGAGGCGGTGGCAGGAAGACGCGAACGGAACCCGATGCCGCGCACTTTCTCCTGTCTGCTCTCACTTGTTGTGGTGGCACTTGTGTCTGCAAGCATCGCCGAGGCCAGGCCCTGGGTCGAGCGCACCGAGACCGACCTCGTGGTCAACGGCAAGCCCATCCTGATCAAGGCCCTCAGTCTCGGCAACTGGTATGCCCCCGACGGCCCCGCCTGGGGCCTGAAGAAGCCTGCCTCTTCGGGCCAGATCCAGCAGTCGGTCAATGAGCTTCTCGGCGACGTTGAGGCCCAGCGCTTCTGGGATGAATACCGCGACGTTTGCGTCAGCGGCGTCGACCTGATGGGCCTGAAGATCCTCGGCTTCAACTGCGTCCGCGTGCCCGTGCACCGCGACCTGGTGGTCGACTTCAAGCGCCTGGACGGCCTGGTGGATACCTGCCGTCGCATGGGGTTGTGGGTTTTGCTCGAGCTCCGCTCCACTCCAGCCACAGGAAAGAGCGCCGACGACGGCTGGGGCTATCCCGCGGTGCTCAGTTCGGTCGACAGCCAGCAAAAGGCCATCGAGCTCTGGACCCGGCTGGCCGAGCACTACAAAGACAACCCCAACGTGCTTGGCTATGAGCTGCTCGACCAGCCCGGAGCCGCCAAGAAGTTGTTGCTTCCCTTCTATGCCAGGGCCACGACCGCCGTGCGCGCGGTCGACCCGCAGCACCTGATCTTTCTGGACGCCACGGAGTTGGGCGATACCCCGCTCACCTTCGACAGGAAGCTGGTGGCCACGTTCCGTCGCACGGGCAGCGACCCTGGACGCCCGGCCCTCAAGCCTTACGTGCTGTTTCGAAAGCAGCGCAAGATGCCTGTGTTGCTCAAAGAATCGGCTCCCAAGAGCGATGCCTGGACCACGACCCTGCGGCGCAGCCTGGAAGCCGAGTCGATCAGCTGGAGCTTCTCGCCTTACAAGGCGATCGGCAACCCCCTGGGAATCACCAGCATCGAGGCCCCTCCCTACTGGGAAGAGTTCGCTCGCTACACGGCCGCGCTGGAGAAACCGCCCGAGGAGAAGGCCCGCCTTGCGCCCAGCCCCGACCACTCGCGCACCACCTTCCGCAAGCTGCTCGACAACCTGCGCTGGCGCCAGGCAAAGCTGAACGATAGCACCGTGCGGGCCCTGGGCCTGCCCGAAGACCGTTCCGACCGCGATGCCGTGGGTCGGCCCCGGACGGCCCCCTCGAGCGCGCCTCAGAACACTCCTTCCGGGAATCCCGGAGGTGAAATCTGAGGCTTCTGACCCTGCTCTTCATGCTGCTGCTCGTGACGGCCGTGCCCCAGCCGCTGGCCGATCCCGAGCAGGGTTTCACCATTCAGCCTGCCCAGGGGTGGAGCCAGGTGCAGCCCTCCGAGACCCCTCCCCCTCGCATGAAGCTGCAGAGCAGCTCGGGCCATTCGGCCGGGGTGCTCTACGTGCGCGTCAGCGACGCCGGCACCGAGACGCTCGACTCCTGGAGCCGTCGCACCCGCAACCACGCCACCGAGGAGCTGCGCGGCAAGGTGCTGCTCGATGATCAGACCACGGTGAGCGGGTTTCCGGCGCGCAAGATTCTCTATACCGGCCAGGCCGAACTGGGCGACTCTGACATCGAGGCGGGCCACTACAGCCTGGGCGTCATCGCCAACGGCAAGCTCTACGTGGTTTACGGCCTGGCCACCCAGGAGAACTTCGACCAGTACTGGGATGATATTCGGGCTATGGGCTCCACCTTCGAGCTGCTGCCGGTCAACTGAGTCAGTCGCGCTCGGCGCTCACCATGCCGTGCAGGGCCTCGGAGTTCTTCGGGTCGAGCTCCAGGGCGCGTCGGAAGTAGCCCCGGGCCAGTTCGGCCGAGCCCTCAGCCAGGAACAGGCTGCCCATCCGGGCGGTCAGGTCGGGCTGGTTGGGATTCACCTCCAGACCGCGGTCAACCAGCCGGCGGGCCGACTGGATGCCGCGCTCGGCCTCATACAATGTCGCCAGCGCCAGCCGGGCCTTCACCATGGGAGGGTGTTCGAGCAGGTATTTCTCGAGTCGGGCGGTGGTCTTGGGGCCGGGATGCAGCAGCGACCAGGCCACCATTGCCTGCTCATAGGCGGGGTCTTCGGGGTTCTTCGATTCTGCCAGAACCTTCTCGAGAATGGCCAGCTGGTCAGCCGTTCGCCCCTGCTGCGCGGCCGCCTCGGCTCGTTTGAGAGCGTAGCCCAACTGCTCGGGCTTCTGGGCCTGGAGGAAGCGAAAAAACGAGTCCGCCGTGCGGCCCTGGTCTTTCTTGAGCAGTTCGTCTCCCGCTTTGCTGGCAAGCTCGAGGCTCAGCTCCTGGCTGGCCGGGTCTTTAGCCCACTCTTCGAGCAGGGCCACCGCCTGGCCGGGGTTACTCTGCTCCATACTGGCCAGCAGCAAGACGAGGTTCTTATTGTCCCCCGGGTACCGAAGGCACAGCTCGCGCAGGGTGGAGGCGGCCGCGTCGGTGCGGTCTTGCAGCAGCTGCACCGCCAGAAGGTCGCGGAGAACCCAGTCCTGGTAGCCGATCACCTCGTGGGCGACCAGCAGCACTCGTTCGGCGTGAGGCAGCTCGTTTCGGGCGCGCAGGTAGCCGACGTAGGCGGCCACCACCTCCTGGGCGCGGGGGCTGAGCTTCATGGCCTGCACCAGGTCCTGACCCACCTCTTTGGTGTTCTCGGGCAGCCCATTGATGAGATGCAGGTTCTGACGCAGGCGGGCACGGGCTACCAGAAGTTGCGCCCGCGACGGTTGCAGTCCTACAGCCCGGTCGATTCGGGTCAGAGCTTCCTCCCAGTGCATCGCCTCCTCGAGCTTGAGCGCTTCGGCATAGAGGCGATTGGCCTGGGTCGCACGCACCCCGAAGTTGAGGGCCAACAGCCCGGCCAGGGCCAGAGCGAGCGTCAGAGTGGCTCGCACGGGAAGGCCCATCGGCTCGGGATGGCGCTCCACCGGGATGGCCCCCGCCAGTCCCATCATGGCGAACCACCAGAAGAGTAGCGCGGGCAGGTTGACCACGAAGTTGAGACCCGAATAGACCGCCAGAGCCACAGTGGCGGCAGCGGCAGCGGCAGCTTCGGAGGGCAGGGCGCCGTGGCGGCAGAATTTGGCCGCCCGGCCCACCGTGACGAAGAGCAGAGCCAGCCACAGGGAGAAGCCGACCAGGCCCGACTCGATCGCGATCTCCACGAAGTCGTTGTGGGCCAGAAAGACGAACTGGTTGCTGCCGAACTCGGGGCGGAAGGGGCGCGTTTCCTGGTAGGCCAGTGCAAAGGTGCCCGGCCCGCTGCCGAGCAGCGGGCGCTTCAGGGTCGTCTCGAGGCCGTAGCCCAGCACGTCCTGGCGCATCAGGACGCTGGCGGTGTCGCTGCCTGAAATCAGGCTGTGCACGCGGCCGAGCGAGGGAGCCAGCCAGCCGGTCATCAAGAGTAACCCGGTCGCCGCGGCCAGGGGAAGGCCCACCACCAGAGCCAGCCCCCCTGCCTTCTGGCTGCGCTTGCGATCGCTTGCAGCAGCCCGGCCGACGAAGTTCCAGCCGAAAGTGAGGATGCCGGCCAGCAGCGCCAACAGGGAGGCTCGCGAGCCGCTCATGAGCAGGGCCGCGAGCAGCAGGCAAAGTTGCACCAGCAAAAAGAGCTGCTGGCGGGCCAGTTGAGCCGACAACAGCAGGCCCAGGCAGAGGAGGCTTCCGGCCAGGGGCACCACGCTGAAGCTGTTCGGCTCGGAGAAGGTGGCCATCAGGGGAGCGTAGTCGAAGCTGGTGGTCTTGAGCGAGACCCACCAGGCCCAGGCGGCATAGTAGTAGAGCGAGGTCAGCGTGGCCCCGCCCACCAGCGCGTGCGCCAGCAGCCGCCAGTCTTGCGAGCGCCGCACCGACAGCACGACGAGCAGCATGACCGAGAGCGCCCCCACCTGGGCGGCCAGCGAGGAGTGGGAGCGGAAGGCGTCCAGGCTGTTCTGGGCCGAGAGCGCCCACCACAGGGTGAAGGCTCCGGCGAGGAGCAGGGCCGGCCGGCTGCGCGACGGCATGGGGATCACGAAGACCGCCAGCGCCGCCAGCAGGGTCAGGGCCCCTCCCGCGGCCACGGCCGGGCCCGGATAAGGGCGCACGATGAAGGGACCGGGATAGACCCAGAGTGAGCCCAGCACCACGGCCAGCGTTGCCAGCGCGCATCCCAGGCTCAGCCAGCCTCGAGCAGGATTTTCGGTCGTGTGTGTCGTGTCCATGGTCAGTTGTTAATAGAAAAACCGCTCCAGAGAGCGGTTTTTCTATTGAGTCCCGGTCGGTTTACAGACCGGCGGGTGGAGCCACATAGGGGCCGGGTGGTGTGCCGCTGTCGCCGCTTCCGCCGGTGCCGATCAGGGCCACCAGCACGCCCAGGCCTCCGAGCCCACCGAGCAACAGCAGCGGACTACCCCCGCCACCACCGGTACCGGTGGTGGTCGTGGTCGGCTCCCAGGGCACCACGTTGTTGGCGTCTTGCTTCACCTCGTCCTGGCCGGCAGAGGTGCTGAAGTCCCCATACTGGCCGCCCGGGTTGTAGTTGGTGCTGCCCGGGCTCTGGCCCGGGTTCTGCTGGGGCGGCTCGTTGGCGGCTACCTCGAGCGGCTCGTCCGAACTCACCTCGGGAGCCTCGCCGGGCTCTTCCAGTGCCAGGGCCTCAAAACCGGCCGGAACGACCAGAGAGGCGATGGCCGGGAGGGAAGCAAGTCGCGGCAGGCTGACCTGGCGCGCGCTCAACTGGGCGTTGCCGGCCAGAACTCGCAGCTTGGCATTGGGATTGCTGACGTCGAGCACAAAGGAGCCCGAGCGAGCCTGAACCATCGAGTGGGGCCCGTCGATGCTCACCGCGGTCTCCCCGGGAATGGTGACGAACACGCGCCCGGCCTCGACCCGGCACTTCAGCTTGCCGGCCTCGATCGAGGAAACCTGCAGGCGGGTGCCTTCGCTGAGCCGGAAGCGAACCTGCTCGGGGAAAGTGACGACGGCCGCCGCGTTCTGCTCGGTCTTGATCCAGGTGCCGGCGGCCGGCACGACCACCTCGACCGGACGCCACTCCGAACTGGCCGTCTTCTCCAGCACGGTGCCCTGCAGCACCGAAACTTCCAGCGAGGGGCCGGAGGCGGCCCAGGCGGTCGGCATCGAGAGGGTCAAGAGCCCGGCGATGAGCGTGCTGCTGATGGCCTGATGGAGCTTCTTCATTGCGGGTTCCCTTCTTTGCTCTTGTGCAGTTTGAAGGTGCCCGCCATGGTGCGGATGTCCTCCCAGTGCTGGTCGAAGTTCTCCTGGGTGGCCACGCCGTGCACCACGTAGAGCTGCTTTTCGACCATGATGGCGAGGCGGAAGTAACCGTCGTCTCGCTCGGTATAGCCTCTGGCGACCCCGGTGTACATGAGCTTGTGGGCCGGGTAGCCGTTGATGGTGAGCTTGTCGTCCACCAGCACCTTGCCCTTCATCTCGCTGTTGACGAACTGGCGCATCCGTTTGATCCAGACATCGAGGTCAGCGTCTTTGCCCTCGAAGATGTCCACGTAGAACAGGCCCTCGGCATCGGGGTTGCCGGGGAACTGGATGCTCTGCAGCTTGAGCCGGACGTAGGGCATGCGGTCGTCTGGCTTCATACGGGCCCAGCCCTCCACCGGCGTCACCGAGAACCCGTTGCTCGAGTCCACGATGGGTTGGGGAGCGCCGGCAGCCACTGCCAGAACAGTCAGCGCCACGACGATCGCTACTGTGTTGAGAAAGCGCATGGACCAGGTCCTTTCAAAGTACTCATCGAGAAGGTTTGAGGTCGCCGTCGCTATCCCTGCCGCTAATTGGAATGTTCACAAGGCTTTAACGTAGCGTTGCTGGAGAGTGTCGTAGAGCCGTTCCAGGCGGTCATACATGACCTCGGCCGAGAAGGCGTGGGCCCGCCGAAGGGAAGCCTGCCCCATGGCGGTGAGTTGCTCGGGAGAAGCCAGCATCTCCGACCAGGCGCGGGCCAGTTCGTCCGGGCTCTTGGGCGCAACCAGCCGGCCATTGGCCCCCTCCTCCACCAGGTCGGGCAGGCCGCCGATGCGGGTGGCCAGCACCGGCAGCCCCACGGCCATGGCCTCCACCACGGCTCGCCCCATCCCCTCGTTGTGGGAGGGCAGCACGAAGAGCTTCAGCGTGCGCAGGAACGGGGCGACCGGTTGCAGGTGCCCCAGCAGAGTGATCTTGTCGCCCAGACCCAGCGCGCGGACCCGCTCCTCGAACTCGGCCCGCAGCGGCCCGTCGCCGGCCACCGCCAGGTGACAGTCGGGAAAGCGCCTGCTGACCAGTGCAAAGGCATCGAGCAGGTCGAAGATGCCCTTGACGGGTACCAGTCGCAGCACCGTTCCAACGAGCAGGCGGTCGGGCGGCAACCCGAGCGCTTCGGGGGTCTGGGGCCCAGGAGCAAAATCATTCAAGTCCACGCCGCTGGGAATCACCAGGAAGTGCTCCTCGGGCCCGATGCGGGCGGCGAGGTGATCATTGAGGTCCCCCTGCGTCAGCATGACCTGACAGTGGCACAGGCGAGCCGCCGCCCGCTCGAGCAGCAGGAAGAATCGCTCTTTGGCGGGGTTGAAGTAGCCGTGGAAAATGTGCCCGTGGGGCGTGTGCACCACCACCGGCACCTGACGCAAGCGCGCCGCAGCTCGCCCCAGGATGCCGGCCTTGGACGTGTGGGTGTGCACCACGTCAAACCCTTCGCCCAGCAGGCGGTAGATTTCGAGCAGGGCCAGCGAGTCCAGCACGGGGTGCAGTCGCCGCACCATGGAGGGCAGCTCGATCAGGCGAAAGCCTTGCTGGCGGGCATGCTCGAGCAGGCTGCCCTCGGGCCCGGTCTCTGTGCCTGTCATCAGCGTTACCTGGTGTCCGCGCCGGGCCTGCTCGGCGCAGCACATGACGGTGTTGAGCTGGGCCCCACCGTGCACCAGGCGGGTGATGACGTGCAGAATCTTCAAAGCGGCCCGGCTTTCTTGCGTCAGTTAGCGGCGTCCTTCAGCTCGTAGACGTGAACCTCGTGCGGGTGGGAGAAGACGTCTTTGAGACTGGCCAACTGGCGATTCTCAAACCGAACCCGCACCGGCTCAGCAAAAGGAAGCTCGAGCGTCAGCGGGCCCTGGCCGGTTCCGTCGCGGGCTGCCACCAGGTAGAGCGTTCCCTGGTGGCGGCGAGCCAGCCCCACGAAGCCTGGGGGCCAGGCAACTTCCACCGGCTCGCCCCCGGCCAGGATCGGCCCCAGGCCGCGGAACTCCCCGTTCAACCCGCGCAGAAAGCTGACCATGTCGGGCCTTGCCTGTAGCATACCCGAGGGGCAGAGCCCGACCCCGGCACAGCCGTGGATGACGCTCTGGTAAGCCCGCCAGCGCAGCACCTCGAGCGGTTGATAGAAATAGGCCTCCAGTCCGGCCAGCACGGCGCAGGGATGGCGCGGGTCTTGAGTGACCCGGGGGAACTCCTCGAAGCTGGTCTCGACCCCGATGGCGTCCCAGTAGGGAAGGAAAGCCTGCATATCCTGCTGGTGGCGCGGATGGCCGACCAGCCAGGAGCTTGGACCGTTGACGACGTGGTCGGGGTCGAGGGACTTGATGGTGGCGATGGCCTGCTTCAGCTTGCCCAGACGCAAGAGCCAGCCCGGGCCCTGCAGGTTCATCTCGCCTTCGCCCAGCTCATATTGAAAGAAACCGGGGTCCGTTCGAACGCTCTGGATGAGCGGCTCGAGCGGCTCGCCCTTCAGTGCCACGTCGGTCAGGTTCAGGCCCTTCGGCGGATAGTTGACCTCCTTGAGCGTGCCGATGTGGGGGCTGAAGTAGACCGGGAAGAAGGGCTCCTCGTTCACGCGCAGATAGCCGCGGGCGTTTACCCGGGTGGACTCGATGGCGTCAGGTAGATCACTCCTCGGAAAGGTGGTCAGGTAGCCGAAGCGCACGGGCCCGGTCGTTTCCAGGGTCTGACCCTTCAGGTCGAGCAGCCGGGCGCGAACCTCCTGGTCGCGCGCTGGCTCGCTCCAGGGATGAATCGTCGCCCCTTTTGCCGGGGGGGAGGCGACCAGCAACCGGGCGGTATCGGTCTCGGACGGCGTCAGTCGGGGCTGGTAGAGCTCGAGCAAACGGTCGCTGCGGGCTGCCACCCGGTCGTTGACCAGTAGCTGCAGGCCGCCAAGTTCGGAAAGAGAGCCTCGGGCCACGTTCAGCCGGGCCCAGACAGTCTGAGGCTCGTCGGAGTAAGGGAAGTAGTGCCTGATCCCGACTTCGAGCCGCTGCGACGGGGTGCCCAGCCAGAGCTGCTGCAGCAACTCGTCTCCGGCCCAAACCTCGGCGCTGTATTGCTCCTTCCAGGAAGGGCAGAGCCGGTCGAGCCGATAAGGAAACTCCAGCCACCCATCGCGCAGCTTGCCCTCGACTGTCTGCAGGCTCTGGTCGGGACCCCGCAGCTTCAGTCGTATTGTCGGGGGGCGGCCCTCGATCTTATAGCGCAGCACATTCTGACCCCACAGCCGGTCGCCAAGCTCGACCGCCGTCGCCCTATAAGCAAGCTGTTCCCCCTTTGAGGGCGGCTCTGCCGGGGGGCCAACAGCCAGCAATTGCAACTGGTCGACCCAGGCCGTGGAGACCAGGTTCTGGCCCGTCTTCAGCCCGTCAAAGCCGCGCATGCAAAGATAAAGGCGCACCTGGCGCACGGGGCGGCGGGGTGAGAAGTACTTGCGCACCTGGAGCCACGGGTGGGTGCCTAGCGCCGTGCTGCCCATATCGTAGAGCGAGGCCTCCGTTTCCAGGTCGTCGCCCACGAAGTCGGCCTGGGGCAGCCACCGGCCCGTCTCATCCTGGGCCATGATCTCAAAGCCGCGCAGGTTGTCGCCCAGCACCATGGCCCGTACTTCGAGCGGCCCCGCCTGTTTCTGGTCGAGGACTACCGGAGGCCCGGCCACGCAGAAACTGTCACCGGGCAGGGCGGCAAGGCGCAGAGAGTGCCCTCCCGACCAGCGCACCAGCGCGTCGCGCCAGGCTCCCCCGCGCGGCTTCTGGTTGGCCGGGTGCGACCAGCCGGCCCAGGCGTAGTAGTCGGTGCGGAGCCAGTTCCAGGGGGCCGGGGTGTCCCAGCCCGCGGCTTGCTCGAAATCGCCCGCTGGCAGCAGGTTCACTGTCCCCGCGGCCAGTGGCTCGCTGCAGGAAACATCGTCGAACCAAACCGTCCCCTCCTTCGACTGGAGAGACAGCTTGACGAAGAACGGGGTGCCGGGTAGCTCCACGACCCGGATCTCCCGGTACTGCCAGTCGTGAGTGCCGGCCTCGAAAGCGACCGAGCCAGACCATATGCCCTGCTTGATGACCTCGCTGCCGCTCCGGACCTGGCAGTCCACCTCCAGCTTCAGCTCAGGCTCGGCTCCAGCTGGCAAGTCTTGCGTGCGACACCAGGCTCCCACCACGATGGCCCGGCGAGGCAGTTGCTCGGCCAGGTCTTTTTGCATCGGAAGGGAGGCCGCGTAATGGGCTCCTCCCGAAAGCTCACTGGTTTCAGCCGCAAAGCGAAGCCGCTGGAACACCTCGGCTTTGCCTGCCAGGCAGAGGCTGCGCTGTCCTGTGTGGCCCAGCTTCGTTTCCCAGAGACCCTGGCTGGCATCGCGGGGCAGGGTCCAGTAATCGGGCCGACCATCGGCCTCGGCCATGCCCAGGTCGCTGGCGTGCAGGAGCAGGAAGCGCTTGCGATGACCCAGCTCGGCCCGAATCCAGTCTTCCTCGAAGCTGGCGTTCTGGACCAGATTCCCCCCCTCGTGGGCGAGCACCGGAGCGGAGGCGACCTCGGGAATCCGGCAGGCCAGCAGGACCAGAACCCAGAGGAGAATCCAGCGTCGTTTCAGTGGGCCAGCTGCCTCAGGACCCCCTCGTGGCCCCGCTCCAACAATACCTTCTCGCGCTCGGCCAGTTCCAGGTCGCTGTCCACCATCATCTCCACCAGCCCTTGGAAGGTTACCCGAGGCTGCCAGCCCAGCTCATGGCGCGCCTTGCTCGGATCGCCCTGCAGATTGTCTACCTCGCTCGGGCGAAGATAGCGCGGGTCCATCTCCACATACTTTTTCCAGTCGAGCCCGGCACGCTCGAAGGCCAGTTCCACGAACTCGCGCACCGAATGGGCCTCCCCGGTGGCCACAACGTAATCGTGCGGCTCGGTGTGCTGCAGCATGCGCCACATCGCCTCGACATAGTCGCCGGCAAAGCCCCAGTCCCGTTTGGCCTCGAGATTGCCCAGGTAGAGCTTCTCTTGCAGACCCATCTTGATGCGCCCCACCGCTCGGGTAATCTTGCGGGTCACAAATGTCTCGCCGCGCCTGGGCGACTCGTGGTTAAAGAGGATGCCCGAGCTGATGAACAGTCCGTAGGCCTCGCGGTAGTTCACCGCGTAGTAATGGGCAGCCACTTTGCTCACCGCATAGGGGCTGCGAGGATGAAACGGGGTAGTTTCGCTCTGGGGCGGGGGAGTGGAGCCATACATCTCCGAGGAGCTTGCCTGGTAAGTGCGCACCTTGTGGTCGGTGCGGCCGGCGTAATCGCGCACCGCCTCGAGCAGGCGCAGCGTGCCCAGGCCGACCACGTCGGCGGTGTACTCGGGCTGCTCGAAGGAAACCTTGACGTGGGACTGGGCTCCCAGGTTGTAGACCTCGTCCGGGCGCACTTGCTCCAGGATGCGGCGCAGGCCGCTGGAGTCGTGCAGGTCTCCGTAATGCAGGAACAGGCGGGCCCTGGCGTCGTGAGGGTCACGGTATATGTGGTCGATGCGGTCGGTATTGAAGGTGGAGGAGCGACGGATGACGCCGTGGACCTCGTAGCCCTTTTCTAGCAGCAGTTCGCTGAGGTAGGAGCCGTCCTGGCCGGTGATTCCGGTGATGAGTGCGCGTTTCATAGCGGCCGGGGCTTCGCAGTTGGGGGGGGAAGCCCTGCATGGGAATCGGGGTCGACGTATTCACCGCGCGCGGTTGCTAGGTCTGCTATCTGACTACGAGTATTCATTCAGCGCGGAAATGCCGCATAGAGCAAGGATCCCTTTCGGTCCAGTCGCTAGAGCCGATGCAACTCGCCCCTGGGCATCGAGAATTACGCCGGAAGGATTGCCCTGGATTCCAAACTTCTTGGCCATCGCGCATCCCTGATCTGCCAGCGTCAGGGCCTGCAGGATTGGCTCGCCTCTCGGCGCAAGGTCCTCTCTGCAAACAAAGACAAGCCGTGGAGTCATTGGAGGGGGGTTCGTGTCCCAACTTCGCAAATGTGCCAGGAGCCCCTGACAGAACTGACAGTTAGGGTCCCAGAACAACAAAAGGGTCTCGCGGCCAAGGAGATCGTTCTTGGAGATGGAGTCGCCATGGACGGACAGGACCGAGAATTCGGGCGCCGGGTCACCAATCCGAAGGACCCCCGCCTGAGAACTGGAGGTTTCCTCCGGCAGGAATGCTCGGATGCCCTCCTCGCCCGCAGCCACCTCCGGCAGCAGTGCTCGGATGGCCTCTTCGCCCGTAGCCACCGGAGTGGCGATCCTGCCGTCCCGACCGATCAGCACGGCCGAGGGGCTCCAGGTCGCCCTGTAAAGCTCATCCAATCGAGAATCCTGCTGAAGGAGCTTGTATCGGGCCCCATACTCCCCCATGCGCCGTCGATTTTCGTCCGGTGTCCCCTTACACACCATGACCACTGTCAGGTGGTCGTCGTGCTCGTGTTGCCAACCCCCAACCTTGGGGAGCAACTCGTGGCAGGGAGCGCAGCTTGGACTCACAAACAGAAGCATGGTCCACTTTCGCATCGCGACCAGCTCCTCCAGCGAAACGTTGCCCCCCGTCAAGAGGTCCAGTCGGAACGCCGGGGCGCGAGCCCCCACGGGGAGCCCCTCGTGGGGAGGCTCGAAGCCTCTAGTTTGATGCGACACCTTCAAATGGGACTCCAGAGACTCCACCGCGGCTTGCAGGCGGGCTTGTTCAGCGTAAACCTGGCCGAGCTTTCGGTTGGTCGCAAGGAAAAGCGCGAGGGCGCTCAGTCCCAGGACCAAGCTGAGGAACTCCCCCGGGGTTAGGGAGCCCAGTACGGTGAGCCAACTCAAGCCAGGATCTTGCCCTCCAAAGGCAGCCAGCACGGCGGCCAAGCCCAGGAATCCAAGATTCCGGAAGAAGTGCCACCAACTGAGAGGGGCCGAGGCGAGTTGCCCGAAGCAGTTGCATCCTGGCCTTCGACCCTGCAGCAGGTTGGCCGCAATCGCCAACTCGAACGCGATGAACAGTCCCATAGTTCCCCAGGCCGCTAACGCGGCGGTGGAAACTGGCATGAAACCCACGGCTAGCGCGACTTCAAGAATGGGCAGGCCCACAGTGGCCAATCGTGCCCACGCGGAAGGGACTCCAAAACTGGTCAGAGTCGCTCGGGTGCCTGGTGGGTCCCACAACTTCGCGACTCCGGCCGTCAGCAGGGTGACGGTTAGAGCAAGCCGTATTGTGAACAGGCAGAAGTCCACGCTAGCGTTGAGAACGGTCTACATACGCCAAACAGCGTTGCCACTTGTAAAATTACTCGTGCAAGCTTGGCACGTAGTGGCAAAGGTCGAGGTTCCTACGCAAGTTGTGGCCCTAAAGCAAGTGCCAAGAACATTTGCGCAAGCTCCGCAATTAGCCGCCGAACCGATCTGGGTCGAGTTGCGACAGAGCGCGCTGCTGCACACCGACTGCGCAATGGATGCGCGGGGCGCGAGGATAGAGGAAACCACGGGCAATACAACCGCAGCCTGGGCCAATTTCCTGAGAACCTCTCGGCGGTCGGGGCTGAAATCTGGTTTTCGTCCGTATTCCTCCAGCAAGCCCACTCGCTCAAGCTCCTTCAATGCCAGCCACACCACGTCCGGCTCAAGTTCCTTGCCGAAATGTCTTGAAAGATTTGCTGTAATCTCGGCAATACTTGCCCTTCCGTCGCACAAGGTCCAAACCCGATAAGCCGTCTCATTAAGACAGTGGGCGGTATGCGTCTTCAGGTCGTACACCAACAACTCACCGGGTAGCTCTTGAACGACCAGATCGCGCTTCCGGGCTATCGGATTACCTGCTTTTGGTTCTCTCATTACCCCTCGCAAATGGCATATGAAGTGGGGAGGGACAGCTTCTGCGCCACCAGGGTTATCCCTGCCAGGTGGTGGTGAAGACTCACCCAAAAGCAGCCTTACATAAGTTCGGCCGGGTAAACAAAGGGTGACCCTCGCAGAATTCCGTCACAGACGATGTCGAGACCGCGGTCCGTCCCGGAGGCTAAGTCAGCCAGGGCCTCCACCCTGAGGCTGGCGAACTGCTGCCAGGGGAGACTGGGGGACGGTTGACAGACCTTGATTGGGATCATTCGCCTAAAGAAGAAATGGTAGGCATATTTCAGCGCCAGATGGACTTCCCCTGGCGACAAGCAAGGAAGGGGCAGCTCCCCGAGGACCTGTCGATAGTGCTCGCGAGTGCTCACATCCCTGGTAAAGCCCTTGTTTCGAACCATGGCCTCTCCCGCTACGATGATGGGAATTCCACGGGGGGCCAGTTCGATTCCGGTCTTGGTCGCATAGATCAAAACGGCGTTACACCTGGACATTGCCAGGTAGGTATTGGCGTGGCTTTCGGGGGGGATGATGAAGACGTTTTGAGGTAAATCAGGAAAAGCCTTACGAATTTCGGGAATAATGGGTTGGTTGGAGCGAATCAGCTCGGGGTCAGCCTCGGCCGGATGCACGCGAATCAGCAGTTGCAGGTCCGGCCGTGCTTGGAAGTATGCGATGGTATCCAAGACCCACTCGATCATGTCGGAAAAGGCATTGGTGGGATAGCAACCCTGCGCGTCCCAGAGGACATTGGTCAGCAAGCCTATAGTGGGTTTTGCAAAGTCTATTCCGAACTCGGTTGACAGGTCCAGAAGGCTGCTCTCGTCAGGCCGAAAGGAATTCAGGAAGTCAAAGGTTCTCCAGCGACTCTGGAGATAACCCAAGATTTCTCTCTCTTGGGACTCCCCCCACGGAATGTCCCTCCACTCACTCACCGGTTCGGCGGCAAAGGTCTTGTGGTAGGTATCCTCGTGACTGAGCAGGACCGCATGAGGGCGGTAGGACCAATTCCAGGTAACGACCCTTACTCCCTCGCGGCGGCAAACGTCGGCAACAACTCCCAAGGGTACGTAAACACCGTGATTAAGAACCGCCACATCGGGACGGAATCTCCGGACCACGCTTCTGACCGCCCCCGCGGTCAGCAGAGCGCCCCGAAAGAATCGGCGCAAGATCAGCTCGGCCGGCCGAGAGTCGGGGAGGCGGCCCACGGCGAGAAACTTGACCGCCCCCGAGAACGCGTGCTCTCCGATGGCGACGGAATCCTGCTCGAAACCCCGAATCTCTTCCAGGGCGATTTCGCGACTGAGAGCGCTTGCCTCGTCTTGTGCTCCCTCTTCGAGCAGGGTCGAGAGCCGGTGGATGGGAAGAGAGAGCGGCTTCAGTTCGTCCCTGGCTCCACGCCAACAGCTCGGACACATCCGCCTGCGCGGACCGTCGCGCAGGAACTCCTCAAAATGGATGTTCTCTCCCTGGAGGACTGAGCAGGCGGGCAAGGACTGATCGCAGAGAAAAAAATTTACCTCCGCACCCCGCAGCGTCAAGGCAGCTGCCAGCATCGACTCGAAAGGGGTGGTGTGGATATCTCCGCCGGTGGCTCCCGCCATGAGGACACGAGGAGTCCGAGGACTCTTTATAGCACAATCCCAGCGAGACTGGTCTACCTCCAGGAGTTGATCCCACCTGGGCATAAGCGATTGAAATCTTCTGCGACTGTCGTGACGCCCCAGGCGCAGGGCACGACGAGCCTTTCGCTCAGTAATTTCAATGTGCTGGCCCAGGCGCATGAGCAGCGCGGAACGGTCCGCCATGGGCATTTCTGGCCGAATGGCGCCTTCCAGGGCGGTCAAGACCCCTGCAAAGCTCCGCAAACGGCGAAGTGCCAGAAATGCTGAGAAAACGAGCCCGGCATCGTGGAAGGCCGGAGCACCTTCTTGAATTTCCGCGGCGAATTCGAGAGGCTCATCTCCCTGCGCCAGCAAGCGAAGAGCGGGACCAACAGCCACCAAAGACTGGTATGCCTCTTGAAGGCTCGGAGGCTTCCCCGAAAGGCAATCTGTGTAACGAAGGAAGGCTTCACCTAGCGCAAGTGCCCGCAGAATGGCTTCGGAATCCAGATGGAGAAGCTCGAGCCGCAAGGGGGAGGCGATTGCCAGCAGGAGGTCGTCCAATGCGTCCCGATCAAGATTGCGCGATGGGACGGGCAAGCCCTGCACCTTCAGTGCGCGCTCGACGACCACTGCGAGTTCTTCAGGGTTGGCCGACTGACTTGCGAGAAATCCAGAGAAGGTTTCGCGTCCCAGGTTCTCCGCGCAGGCATCCCGGAATCTCCGTTCTTGCTGTAGGACCGCCCCTGCCTGGCGATCCGGAGGAAGAAGAGCGACCCGGGCGCGAGGCGGGAGCCCCTCTAGAAGACCACTATCCCGGGCTGCTCGCTCAAGGCGGGAATAAGTTCCTTCGACCTGCCCGGGCTGGCCGGGAACCACCAGCCGCAACGGACATCGAAAATGAGGAGATACCGCGATTGTCGAGCCCACAAGGGTATAGACAGTGAATGGGAAGAGCTTGCAAAGCCCTGGTTTGCTGGTCTTTCCGTGCTCGATCTCGATCTGACAGAGGTTGCCCGCTGTTAGAAACTGGCAGCCCTGGGGGGAGTTCTGAAACGTGATCAGGTCACCTTTCCTGGCTACAACCAGACTCTCCAGAGGAGGATACTTCTTGAGCAAAGGACCGATTTCGCGCTGAAGACTGCCGGAGAACCCATGGCCTCGGCAACAAAGTGCGTTGCATTCCGAGCAGAGGTAGTCGTACACTCCGTCGGGGAACGCAAAGAACAGGTCGGGTTGGCTTGTACTGGACCGAGTCGTCATGGTGTTCTTTCCCTTTCGAAGCAGAGGGCTTCAAGTTCCGTCGGAGAAGAGCCTCCCCCGGGTTACGCCGCGAAGGTCCATGCCCAGGAAGCTTTACATCCCTTTAATGAGCGGGAATACGGCCATATTGATAGCAGCAGAGATTGGGCAGGCCCATGACGGCAGCCTCGGAACAGCCCATGCTTACATCGATGCGGCCGCCAGGGCGGGCGTGGACGCGGTCAAGTTTCAAACGCACCTGGCAGCTGCCGAGAGTACGGCGCTTGAACCCTGGCGTGTGGAATTCAGTTACCAGGACACCTGCCGGTATGACTACTGGCGACGCATGGAGTTCACCGAGGAGCAATGGCTTGGGCTTCGTGCCCACGCTGACGAACGCGGGCTGAAGTTCATTAGTTCACCCTTTTCGCTCCAGGCGATCGAGCTCTTGGAGCGAGTTGGCCTGTCAGCCTGGAAGATCGCTTCTGGGGAAACGGGCAACGTCCCCCTGTTGGAACGCGTGGCAAGCACGCGACTGCCTATCATCCTGTCCAGCGGCTTGAGTCCCCTTGAGGAGTTGGATGAAGCTGTGCGAGTAGTACGGAAGTCTGCCAACGCGCTGACGGTCCTTCAATGCACCTCTCTATATCCCACCCCTCCAGAGAAGCTGGGGCTGAATCAGCTCGCTGAGTTGCGTCAGCGTTACGCCTGCCCGATCGGGCTCTCGGACCACTCGGGCACCATCTTTGCTGGTCTGGCCGCGGCCGCTCTGGGCAGCGACATGCTAGAAGTGCACATAACGTTCAGTCGAGAGGCCTTTGGACCGGATGTAACTTCATCCATAACCATCGATGAGCTCCATCAGCTTGTGCAGGGTGTTCGCTTTGTGGAACGAGCCAGAAACAACCCGGTGGACAAGAACGAAGTAGCCGGGGCGTTAAGTGAGACCCGTCCCCTCTTCAGCCGGAGCCTGGTAGCACGAGAGAGCCTTCTCCGGGGTACCGTCCTGGATTCACGCCATCTGACGCTGAAGAAACCTGGCTTTGGCCTTCCTTTCGCTCGACTCAAGGAGCTTCTGGGGCGTCGGCTCAATCGAGACATGGAGCCGGATGAGATGCTCCTGGAGGAGTATCTCGACTGAGATGAGGAAGAGACGTGTCTGCGTTGTGCTGGCTGATCGGGCGAATTATGGGCGTTTGAAACCCGTCATGCAGGCCCTGGCCAGGCGGTTGGATGTCGAGATGCTGGTTGTGTGCGCTGGAACCATGCTGCTCGAGAGGTTCGGGTACCCCGTCCAACTCGTGAGAGAGAATGGATTCACGGTGGACGGCGAGGTCTATCTCGAGTTGGAAGGGTCGATACCTGCTACGATGGCCAGGTCCGTTGGCATCGGTGTGCTGGAGTTCGCAAGTGAGTTTCAACGATTGCGACCGGAGATCGTCCTCCTCGTGGGAGACCGCTTCGAAGCCCTGGCTGCCGCGGTAGCCGCCGCCTACATGAACCTCTGCATCGTACACCTCCAGGGGGGAGAGGTTTCGGGCTCGATCGACGAGAGCGCCCGGCACGCCATCACGAAACTTGCTCACTATCACGTGCCTAGCACGCGGCGCGCCGCCGACTTCTTGATTCGCCTGGGCGAGCGGCCCGAGACAATTCTTTCGGTGGGCTGTCCGAGCAGCGACCTCGCGCTACGGCTCGACAAGAACCTGGATGGGGATGTCTTGAACTCCCAGGGCAGTGGCTGCCAGATCGACGTCACCAGGAACTTTCTTCTCGCTCTCTTCCATCCCGTTTCGACAGATTACGGAGGGGAGATGGGGCAGATGGAGCAACTGCTGGCCGCTCTTCAGGAGGTGCAACTGCAGACCCTCCTGTTGTGGCCGAACATCGACGCGGGCTCCGATCACGTAAGCAAAGCAATTCGAGTGTTCCGAGATCGGCACAAACCCGGCTGGCTGAGGACACTGATCAATTTGAACCCCGAGGACTACCTGAGGGTCCTGGCCACGACCTCATGCGCCGTGGGGAATTCAAGCAGCTTTGTACGCGAGGCAGGCTTTTTTGGAACCCCTGTGGTCCTGGTTGGAGGACGACAGAGTTGCAGAGAGGCGGGAGAGCACGTGCTGCCAGTCCCTGCGTTGGCGGCTGAGGTCGCTGCGGGCATACGCAAACAGTTGCAACGAGGTTGCTACCCGCCGACAATCCTGTACGGAGATGGCCAGGTATCGGCACGTGTTGCTCAAGCATTGGCCTCCCTTGAGCCTTACACGCAAAAACGGCTTGCTTATAGCTGCGAGTCAGGGGTAGCACTGAGTTGACAAGAGTACTTGGCGTCGTGACCGCGCGTGGAGGCTCCAAAGGGATTCCGCGGAAAAATCTCTGTCTGCTGGCGGGAAAACCCTTGCTGCAGTATACAGCGGAGGCAGCCCTCTCGGCAACGAGGCTATCTCGCGTCGTCTTAAGCACCGATGACCCCGAGATAGCCCACGTCGGGAGACAACTTGGGCTCGAGGTCCCCTTCATGCGCCCCCCCGAACTCGCCCGGGACGAGACACCCACCCTTGCGGTATTGCAGGAAGTCCTCCGCCGCTTGGAGGGGGCGGGCGAAACCTACGAGGCCGTCATGACGCTCCAACCAACCAATCCCCTCCGACTTCCCTCCGACATTGACGGCGCCGTCGAGCTCCTTGAGGTGACCGGGGCGGACTCGGTCATCTCCTTTGTGGAGACGGGCGAACGACATCCCGCTCGAATGAAGCTGATCCAGGACGGTCGTGTAAAGGATCCCCCTTTCGCCGAGCAAATCGAAGGGCAGCGACGACAAGAGCTTGCCAGGCTCTACTTTCGTGATGGCTCCATCTACCTGACGAGGCGAGACGTGCTAATGCAGCGCGGGTCTCTGAAGGGTAAGGATTGTCGAGCCTGGATCCTACCGCAGGACCGCTGCTGCAACATTGATACACCTTTTGATCTCTGGCTCGCGGGCCAACTGCTTGAACTACACGCCCGTGCCTGAAACGCGAATCCTGGTAGTAGAATCCGAGCATTTTTCGCTTCGAGCGGCAGAGATTCTCAGAGACCTGGGGCCTGTGCACCTCGGGGACCTGGACGAGGAGGAGCTCGTTCGGGAAATCTCCTGGGCCAACGTTCTCTGGGTCAGGCTGAGGCACAAGATTCACAGTAGTTTGATGAGCTGCGCCCAGGACCTTCGCATAATCGTCTCAGCCACCACCGGGCTGGATCACATCGACGTGCCTGAGGCTGAGCGTCGAGGAATCCGCATACTGTCCCTACGAGGTGAAAGTACGTTCCTGGAGCAGGTCCGAGCCACCGCAGAGCACACCATCGGCTTGACTCTCAGCCTGCTGAGGAAGCTGCCCTCCGCCGCCCAGCATGTGCGGACTGGGGGATGGCGACGGGAGCTGTTCTGGGGAAATGAGCTCCACACCAAGACGGTGGGCGTTGTGGGCTATGGAAGACTTGGCAGGATTGTCTCCCGGTACTTCCTAACTTTTGGCGCGCGCGTGCTGGTTTCCGACCCCCTCGTTCCGCAGCGGGAGATCGAGGCTGCGGTGCAGTTGGTGCCGCTCGATTACCTCCTAGCCCGAGCTGATATTGTTACCCTCCACGTCAACCTGACCCCCGACACATGGGGCTTTTGGAACCGGCACCGCCTGGCATCGATGAAGACGGGCTCCTGGCTCATCAATTCGTCTCGGGGTGAGTTGATCGACGAATCGGCCCTCCTGGGTGCTTTGAAAACGGGACACCTTGGGGGAGCGGCACTTGATGTCTTGAGCAACGAAGATTCAGGAGGCATGGCTGACTCACCCCTTGTCCAGTATGCCCGCGCGCACGATAACCTGCTCATTACCCCCCACATCGGGGGATTGACCCGCGAGTCAGTGGAGAAGACAGAGCACTTCTTGGCGGAAAGGCTGCGGAGGCTTCTCTCCTCGTGTGCGGAATAGCCGGCCTCTTCGGACAGGACTGGACGCCGGCCCAACTCGACCGAATGGTCAGGGCTCAGGCTCACCGGGGCCCAGATGGGCGCGGCACGTATTGCTCCCCCTCCAGGCTTGCAGGTCTCGGACATACCCGCCTGAGCGTGATAGACCTCTCGGAGAGAGGAAGCCAACCGATGTCGGACCCATCGGGTTGCTTTCGAATTGTGCTCAATGGGGAGATTTACAACTATCTGGAACTGCGAGAGGAGCTCTCGACGCGATACACTTTCACCACCAGAACGGATACAGAGGTGCTTCTCGCCGCCTACATCGAGTGGGGGGCAGACTGCCTCCACCGTTTGCTCGGAATGTTCGCCTTTGCCATCTGGGATGAGACTGGTCACCAGCTCTTTGCCGCGCGAGATCGCTTTGGGGTGAAGCCGCTCTATTTCACGCGTCGTCCCGCGGGAGGACTGTGGTTGGGGAGTGAGATCAAGGCCCTTGCGGCGGCCGGCGCCGAGCGACAACCGGACGAGATCGCCTGGGCCACATATTTTGCCTCGGGCAACTATGACTACGGATACCGGACCTTTTGGAAGGGAATCGAGAGGCTTCCGGGAGGTTGCAGTCTCCGCTGGAGCCCCTGGAAGGGTCTCGCTATTCAGACCTGGTATGACCCGGCCGCAATCGCCCTCGAGCAAGGGCGCGAGGAGCGCCCCTGGACGGAGGTAGCGGACGCACTGGGTGAACTCTTAAGGGACAGTATAAGGCTTCGCTTCCGGGCGGACGTTGCGGTAGGAGTTTGCCTCTCAGGAGGTCTCGACTCTTCACTCCTTCTGGCCCTGTCACGGGAAATCCCCGGGGCCTCGCCGTTACAAGCCTATACCTTTCTCTGCGGCGATCCCAAGTACGACGAGAAGCCCTGGGTGGAAGCGATGCTTGAGCATGACCGAGATTCTAGCAACTTTGCTCTTTTGACCCCGAGCGAAGCGCCCGATTTGGCTGCCGCTATGACCAGGGCACAAGACGAGCCCTTTGGCGGCCTCCCTACCCTGGGAATGGGCAAAGTTCATCAGCTGGCCCGTGAGCACGGGGTTACGGTCCTCCTGGACGGCAACGGCCTGGACGAGGCCTGGGCAGGATACGACTATTATCGAAGTGCCGACCAGCTTGATCCTTCCGTTGGCCCCGTGCAGGGCTCGGCCAGCCCTACGACCCGACCCGACTGCCTGGAGCAGGACTTCGCCCGGCTAGCGGAGCGCTTCGTGCCAAGTAATCCTTTTGGTGACCCCGTGCTTGACCTGCAGTATCGCGACCTCTGCTGGCTGAAGATTCCAAGAGCTCTGCGGTTCGCCGATCGGGCGAGCATGCTATATTCCCGCGAGCTTCGCGACCCCTTTTTGGACCATCGAATCGTCGAACTTGGTCTGCGTCAACCTCCAGAGAATAGGATTCGGGAGGGAAGCGGGAAATGGCTGGTCCGTCAGCTTGCTCGGGGCTTCCTTCCCGAACCCGTCCTGGAGGCACCCAAGCGCCCGGTTCAGACCCCACAAAGGGAATGGCTGCGGGGCCCCCTCAAGACCTGGGTGAGAGACCATCTGGCCTCCGACTCCTTTTCTCATCGAGGTTGGATGGACATGAAATCCGCCCACCTGGCTGTCGATCGTTTTTTTCAGGGCGAAGGGGACAACTCGTTTTTCCTCTGGCAGTGGCTCAGTCTGGAGTTGTGGTCTAGACACTGCTGTAGATGGGATCGGCCGCCGGCTTGCTTCGATGAGCCAGAGGGCCAGGAAGACGGCGAAGGCGCTTCTACCTGGCCATCCGAACCGGTCTGCTGAATCCTGGCTGCTGCTGAATCCTGGCTGGATGAGCGAGGCCAACCCGTCCGCCCATATCGCAGAATATCTCGATAGCTCAATTGTCCGCGCCCCACGTAGACTTTATCCAGCAGCACCTACCGGAGATAGGAGCATTGATGCTTGTGCTCGGCTGACTACCAGGGGAGTCAGCCTGGTTCCAGAGGAAACAGGTTCTGATCCGCGTATTGCCGATGAGCGGGAGGATTGCCTGACTGAGTCGACTCTGGTTGCCTTATTTCTTGCTTTTCTGGTTCTTCTGTGGTCTCGTATCGCTGATGCAGCCTTGCCGTGGACAAAGCTCGGAGGAGGCAGTGGTCGTCTCCGGAGCCTTTCGGACGTCTGGCACGGCTGGCCAAGTCGAGGCTGGTCAACCCATCCCTCTGCGGTCCAATTTGAGTACAGGAAACGGCGGGGTGATCAGAATCGGTCAGGGCTCCTTCCTGCGCCTGGCCCCTGGCGGCGAGATTCAACTCGCGTCCGACTCTGAAGTTACCCTGATTCGGGGGGGGCTGCTGGTCAGGTGCAACGCCGAAATGAGAGTTCAGGCCCTCCCCCTTGAGGCCCTGGCGACTGGTACGGTGTTCTTTTCGAAGCAGGCCAGTCTTGTACGCGTCCAGTCTTTGGATGGGCGTGTATCGCTGGAGGGGACGGAATGCAGCACCGTTTTCGGGAGCGCGTCGAATTTGTCGCTGCCTGCTCCTTTCTCGGCAGAGGCAAAGGCCGGTCTGCCCGTCGTGCTGGGAATTGTCGTCGAAGAAGCCATTGGCCGTTTCGTTCTGGCAGATGGCAAGCAGCGGAGAAGTCTTCAAATCGAGCGGAACACTCCGTTGCCGGGTCTTGGAGCGCTGCTAGAGGCCACGCTGCAACCTGACAACCCCAAACGGGTCCAAGCCTTCCGTGTTCTTGGTCGAGTACCGGGGACCAATCTCCCTCCCATTCTGCTGCTAAGAGTGCTGGGTGGCAGTTCCGGGTTGCTGAATGCGTTCTTTTAGGATGCTCATTGTGCTCGTTCAGGGCGAACCGAAACCCTTCATGGCTTTCTGCCGAATCTCGGCAGCCTCTCGATTGTCGGGTTGTGCAGCCAGCACGAGGCTGGCATATTCCAACGCGGCGTCGAGCGACCCACGTTCCAGCAAAATTCTTGCTTTCAATGTAAGGAGCTCGGGTTCATCGGGGTCGTTCAGGAGCCCCTCGTCGATGCGCGCCAGCGCCTCCTCCAAATCACCGTCCTCGACAAGCATCCGAGCCAGCACTCGGCGCACTTCAATCAGCTCAGGGCTCTCTTGCAGGCGTTTTTCGAGCTCAATCCGGGCCTCGGTGGCTTGTCCTCGAGCTCGCGCCAGCATGGCCCAGGTGCAAAGTACCTCGACAGAGGCCGGGTCGTTCGCCGGCACCTGGTGTCTCAGTTCGGCAACCCTCGACGCCCCCTCGTTCTCCTGGCCTCCCTCGATCAGAAGTCGGGCTTGACGCACCAGAATTCCCCAATCGTCCGGATGCTTCTCAAGCCAAACCGAGTAAAGCGGCGCAGCGATTTGAGCAAGCCCTGCCTGGCGCGCGCGAGCTTCCGTCTCCTGGAGAAGGCCCATCAGTGCATCTTCGGAAAGCTTCGACTGCTGTAAGAGTCGCCCAGCGGTAACGTGGTCACGCGCGGCCAGAGCGCAAAGCACGATGCTGGCCGGCTTGTCGGTGCCGGTTCCGGTTCCATAGAGCTCCAGTGCAATGGGCAAAGCCTCTTCGAGTGCGCCCTGCTGCAGACGAGCATTGAGCAACCCGCGCTTGAACCCAAGCGCAGATGGGGCCCATTGCACGCCGAGTGCGTAGACCTCGGCCGCCCGAGCCGGGTCGCAAGCTTCCAGGTGGATGCCCGCCAGCAGAGCCAGCACCGCAAGCTCTCGAGGGCTGCAACGGCGAGCTTGCTCAAGCTCTTCAATGGCCTTGTTGCGTCGGGTGGAGTCGACCGACTCGACGGCCAGGAGCCGCAACACCCGAGCCTTCTCGTAGTGAGTCCGCCACCAGTTGGGCGCGTGCCGGGTGGCCCGCTCGAAGTCCGGTAGAGCCTCCTCGAGCAACAGGCTGTCCGCGGCCACGGTGCCGCGCTCGATAGCCCGCGAAGCCAGGAAGCCACGCCAGCCGAAACTCAGCACCCACAGGCCTGCCAGTGCCAGAACCAATCCCAGAAGCAGCGAGAACCTACTCGGTGGGGGAGCAGGCTCGGTATCCTGGCCTGAGCGCGTTGCCAGAGCTAGCAAAGCAGCCATCCAGCAAAGGGTTGCCGGAAGGCTGATGACTGCGAAGAGCAGGCTGAAGGTCGAGGCCGCTACCATGGCACCCAGCGCTCCCAGCGCCGACCAGTCCGGAGGCAGCGTGGGGTCGATCACCTCAAGCGCCCGAGAGTAGGTCAAGAAGAAGGTCGACGAGAGCACCAGCCCCCAGAGAAGCGCCCCTGGGAGTCCTGTTTCCACCAGGGACTCCATCAGGTCGTTCTGGGGTGAGGCGACCGATTTCGCCTCGGGCTCCTGGTCGCTCAACTCTTGGAAGGCGAGCGAGAAGGTGCCCGGTCCACTCCCGGTCAAAAGCCGGTCGGGCACCAGGCTGGCCGACTGCCAGAGCACGTCGCGACGCCAGCGCAATCTCTCCGCGTCGGCGTCACCGATGGTATGCGAGAGGCTGGGTAGCTGGGGGCGGACGAAGACCAGAAAGATGGCCATCGCTGTCAGTGCCAGGAGCAGGACGCCCCCACTGAGCGAGTTCTGGCGCGCCTCTGGCGGGATCATGCGAGCTCGGTAGACCCAGAAGATTGCCAGACCGCCAGCAAGCAACGCTCCCGAGGCCGTGCGGCCGCCAACCAGCAGGAAGGCAATCACAAAAATGGCTCCGCACATCCACCAGCGCCAGTCATCGCGGCCCTGCATCAGCCCCGCGCAAAGAAGGACGCTCGTCAGGGGAAGAAAGGCGAAGCTATCATGGTTGCTGAAGCCGGCGACCGGGCCATTGGGCTCGTAGGACGCGAACGCCCACAAGGAGAAACCCAGGATGATGCAGACCGCGCTGGCAGCGTAACGGCGCCAGTCTGCCAGAGATTGGATGCCGGTCACGATGACCAGGTAAAGGGCCAGTGCCACCAGCCAGCTGCAGAGGTTGATCTGGGAGCGGAACGGGTCAAGGCTGAACCAGGTCGTCACGCTTCGCTCGAGCACAAGCAAGCAGAACAAGAACGCGGGGACAGTCGCTTCTCGCGGGACACCTCGACGGGTCAACAAAGCTCCGCTGACGACTGTGAGCCCTCCGCCGACCGCCAGGGCAATCCAGGGTGGGGAGGCCGGAGAGCCGGGGCGGTCCAGGAACGCGCTCAGGAGAATGAGCCCGGCTACCATCGCCGACGTTTTCAAAAGACCTCCCGGGCCGAGAACTGACCGCACCTTCGTCGACCGGGCTTGAATCCTTTCCGCTCAACCACGTGTGCGGTTCTTGTTCCAAAGAAATCGCCAGGCTCTCTTGAGTGAAGCCCTGAGACGATTGCTTCGGCCTTCCTCGCCCAGCACCGCCGGGCCGGGGAACAGGTACTCGGACAGGTAGCGGAGCTTGGTCGCCAGTCCCGGCACCGAAAGAATGAGAAAGAGCTCTCCCCAACCCAGGTCGTGGCCACGACGGCAGGTCAGCCGAACGGCCAGAGATTCGTGCCAGCGCAGCCTCGCGATTTGCCTTGTGGGAAGCTCTTCCCCCAACAGGCGCTTGAGGATATGCAAAGAAACCAGAACCGGGCGTTCCGAGCCCACATGCCTGGCAAGCTCCAGCAGCCTCTCGAAGTTACACGTGCGGAGCACCAGCGCCTGGTCGACCAGCCAGATCAGCCGGCAGCACGAATGCTTGAAAGCGTGCAAGGACAGATGGATAAACTGAAGCTCGGGCTCCAGATGCCTGATTCCGGGCCTGAAGGAGCGGCTGAGGGACCAGATCTCATGCGGGGTCAGTTGCAGCAAGCCGGATTTGCTGGGAATGCGTTCATCGTCTACGAGGTTTCGGTGCCAGTCGATGAACGCGCGCGCTCCCTCAGTTGCTCGAGCACCGTTGCTCTTGACCGTGCTCTCTCGCTCAGGCAGCACGAGAAGGTCCAGGTCGGAGACTGGTCGATGGGAAAGCTGGCGATTGTAAACCGTGGGAGCCAGTGCAGCCCCCTTCAATGCAACAACCTCTAACCCGTGGTCGGCCAGTTGCTCTCCGAGGCGTTCAAGTACCGAGCTGTGCTCCGCGCCCAGGAGGAACCAGCTGTAAATCCTGGTCCTCAGCCATTCTGGCTGCAGGGAGAATTGGCGCTGAAGAACCTCGGCCACGATGCCTCCGACCCCCTCTCTGTCGGCCGCATCGATCAGTTGGAGCAACTCCTCATCAGACGGCCTCTGGGTGGCCGATGGCGCGTTACCAAGCCAGCTCTGGACATAGGGAACCGGGTCCGTTGCCTTACTTTGTCTGGTCATCTCGCGATTCAGGAGTATATCATATGAGGAGGAACGGAGACCCCTCAACCGGAACAGCCCCGCTTCGGGGTTGCTTGACTCATGGACCTTTTACGCGCGCTCAAGCTCATTCGTCGCCATAAGACGGCTTTTCTGGCCGTCAGTTTGTTGTCGTTGCTTGTGGTCGTGCTTCTTCCCAGGAAGGTTGGGGCTGAGCCCACCGTTTTTACCTCCAGCGCCAAGATCCTCATTATGGCGAACTCGATCGAGGCCCCCTCGTCGGACGGGGTCCTCCCTGGCAACTCGCTGAAGGTCTGGTTCGCAGACCAGGTCACCTTACAGGAGCTCGTTACCAGCGAGAATCTGCTCAAGCGGGTTCTCGCCAAGCTCAACCTTGACGAGCCCTGGACCTCCTTTCGAGGCCGCGTCACCGTGGCGCCGCTCAGTGAAAGAAACGCCAATATCTACATCCTCTCCGTGAGCGGCGAGACGCCGATAGAGGCTGAGAAGTGCGCTGATACCCTCTCTACCGAGTTTGTCGAGTATGTGCAGGAGCTTTCTTCCAAAGAGTTTGCCTCAACCCGGCGCTATCTCGAAGAGCTCATGAGCACAGCCGATCTGCGCATCAAAAAGACCGAGGCCGCCCTCGAGAAGATGCGCCAGACCCTGCCCAGCGACCAGGAGAATGAACTTCTGGCCAAGCAGCGCATTGATATCGAGGCCGAGAATCAGATTCTTAAAGGTGAAATTCGCACGCTGCAACAGGAAGCGCAGCAACTCGAGGCCTTTGTCAGCGGGGCGAGCACCGTGCCCCCCTGGCAGATCGTCGAGCAGAATAGCCCCGCCGTCGCCAGCCTGTCGGAGGGCCTGGCTCAAGAGCGAAGCAAGCTTCTCGAATTGCAGACCATTTATGCCGAAAGTAATTCACAGGTCGTTGACCAGACTCGCCGGGTGGCTGACCTTGAGGAGCTTTACCTTGGTCAGGTCAAGAAGGTGGCTCAATCGCTTCTGGCTGATAGGAAGGACATTCTCGGTAGCAAAGAGTCTATTCTCCAGGCGAACAACGCGCGATTAAAGACACTCTGGGGCCGACGAATGCCCGAGAGCGAGCGCCTCAAGCTCGAGCGTCTCCAGCGTCAACTTGATATGTACCAAGAGAGCTACCTTCAACTTGTGAAGCAGTTGAACGAGGCACGCGTCGCCGAGCTGAGCAGCCGTCGTCAGGGCGCCATCTCCATTCTGGAGCGACCAATCGGAGCTGTCGCAAGCGGCGGTGGAAAGCAGAGTAGCCGCATGCGCGACCTGGCCCTCGCGATTCCGCTGTGCCTCGTGCTTGGCGTGGGTGCTGCCTTCCTGGCCGACTACTTGCAGAGCAGCATGCGACTCGTGCCTCGCATCGAGGAGATGATGGAGCTTCCCGTGCTGGCAGTGATCCCTGAAATGCCGCCGGATGTGGTCGAGAAATGGTCGGCAATGAAACAGCAGGCTCTAACAATCCGCTCTGAAGAGAAGGAAGACTGATATGAAAGCCCCTCAAAAGGATCTTTCAACCCCCTGCCTAACCTCTTCGTTCCAGGGCAGCGAGAGAGGTTCCGAAGCAAGATGAAGAGAGTCCTGATTACGGGCGGGTTAGGGTTTGTTGGTTCTCATTTGACCGATGAGTTGATGGCCAGTGGCTGCGCAATAACCATTGTGGACAACCTCAGCAGCAATGTCATGGCCCCTGCCGACTATCCGGACTGTGAAGTTCTTGTCGGCTCGATCGAAGAGGTCTACCCTGCTCTTCTCGAAGCTCCCAACCCGTTCGACGAGATCTACCATTTGGCGAGTGTCGTTGGGCCAGCGGGAGTTCTTCAGCACGCCGGCGTGATGGCTCAGTCTATCGTGATGTCTGGCGAGGCTGTCACCCGGATCGCCCTGCAACACGGGTCCCGGCTGGTCCTGGCCTCGACCTCAGAGGTCTATGGGCGGGCAGGGGAACTGCGTGAGAGCGAGGGCTGTCAGGTTTCGGCTGAGGTGACGGTGCGTCTTGAGTACGCTGTCGCCAAGTTGACCTCGGAAGTGGCCGCGCTCAATCGCGCCAAGGTGACCGATCTTCAGGTCAACGTCGTGCGTCCGTTCAATATCGCCGGCCCCAGGCAGCTCCCAGACGGGGGCTTTGTGCTCCCCCGCTTCGTGGTGGCAGCTCTTACAGGTGAGCCCCTTACGGTTTTTGGAGATGGATCGCAGGTTCGAGCATTCACCGATGTGCGGGACATCGTGGCGGGACTGCAAGCGGTGATGTCCAGTGGCAAGAACGGCTTGGTCCTGAACCTTGGGAATCCAGCCAACGAGATTACCATTCTCGATCTGGCACAGCGGGTGAGAAATCTGGCGAGCAGCAAGTCCGAAATAACTCTGGTCGACCCCAAGGTCCTCTTCGGCCCGCTTTATGATGAAGGCATTGAACGCGTTCCTGTTGTCGAGCAGGCTTTCAGTGAGCTAGACTGGCGGCCGGGTATTTCCGTCGAACAGACGATCTTGAGCACTCTCGATTGGTACCGAAAGCGTCTGGGGCTGTCTCAGCACGAAAGTGTGGGCGTAGCAGCTTAGCCGAGCCAGCCACTGCCGAAGTGTTAGCCAGCCACTGCCGAAGTGTGTTGTTTCAACTCATAGGGCTTCCTTTTCTTTCAGCCTTCTTTGCTTCTGTGGCCCTGACGATGCTCGTACGACACTACTCGCGGCGAGCCGGAGTGGTCGATACGCCCGGAGCCCACAAGCAGCACGCGTCTCCAACTGCCACGCTTGGGGGGGTCGCGGTCTATGGCGCCTTTCTGGTTGGAATCCTGGCCCGTGGGGAGCCTTCTCCCAAGCTCACCACGATTTTGGTGGCGGGCACCTTTCTCGTCCTCGTAGGGGCTCTGGACGATTTGCAGGGTGTCAGTGCCAAAATAAAGCTGGCTTGTCTGGCTCTCTCCGCTCTGGTGCTTGACCATGGCGGAATCAGTGTGTGGTCTGGGGGCCCCGGTTTCTTTTCATTCTTGGGGACGTTTCTCTGGGTGGGATTGATCGCGAGTGCGTTTAACGGCGTTGATAACGCGGATGGGGCGGCTCCAGGACTGGCCGCAGTGGCTGCCGGAGCAACCTTTGTTATCGCCTGGTGTACCTGGCAGCGAGACCTGGCGCTCGTCAGTATCACGCTGAGCGCTGCCTGCCTGGGCTTTTTGTGTTTTAACTATCCGATGCCACGAGCCTCGATCTTTCTGGGGGACTCCGGTAGCCTTTTTCTGGGCTTTGTCCTGTCCGCTATGCTACTTCTGGGTAAGTGGGGCGCGAGTTCCTGGCATTCCGCGATGGTGGCCTGTCTGGTCATCGCCGTACCGCTTTTCGATTTTGCCTTTATTCTATTGGTCCGTGGACTGGAGGGGCAGTATCATCGATGGTCAGACCCCATTACGATATGCGCCCGAGACCATACGTATCACCGGCTGATCGGCTATGGACTCAAACCGAGACAAGCATTGAGCTTGATGCACGGTCTCGGAGCTCTGTGTGGTATTGTAGGATATGTCTTGATGCTGTTGCCGCTCGTTCTCGCAGGGGCCCTGTTCCTGGTCGTTGTCTTCGCTCTGACCTGGGCGGGCGTGGTGCTTGCTCGTGTGAAGTTACCCGGGGTCTATGAACGAAGCCAGTCCGCAGGCTGATCCGTCTTTACCGCGTCTTACTCGGAAGCGTCGTCAGGATCCGGCTGTTCTCGTCACGGTCTTTGCCTTTGCCATCGCCATAACGCCCGAGTTCACCTTTCTAGGCATCCCCAAAGTCCGGGTCACCGATCTCTTGTTGCTTCCGTTGCTGGCCTACCTCGCCCCGAGAACTCGCGGCCCCAAACTCAATCCACCCCTGGTCGGGATTCTGTCTTTGACGATCTTGTGGGACGTTTTCGTGTTGTTGTTCTTGGGTCCACCTGAGACTTTGAAGACGGGACTCTTGTATCTAGGAAAGCGAGTCTCCTACTACCTCATCTTCCTGGTGGGCTACTCCGCCGTGCAGAGCCGGGCCGTGTGGGAGCGAACGATCAGTGGACTGCTGATGGCGACCCCTTTCCTGGCGCTGTCAGTTATCTGGTCGATTCGAACCGATACAACCCTTGGCGAGGCGCAGCGGGCTTCTGGAATCATCGCAAATCAGCAGGGCTCCACCGCCTTGTTCTTCGTCATTCTCCTCACCCTCTGTTTAGGCGCTCTGCCTGTTTGGCGCTCTCCCTTTGCTCGATTGACGGGGTTGACGGCGCTGGCCACCGGAATACCGGCCATGCTTGCGACCGGCACCCGCGGTGCACTGGTTGACATCGCTTTCGGGGTCGGCGTGCTGGAGGTTCTTCGCCGCGACCTGAGCAGGAGCTTGGTCGCCTTGATAGCGGGGGCGACTCTTCTGGCGGGAGCCTGGAACTTTGTTCCTGCTGGCCTGCAAGACCGCCTGTCAGAAACCATCCCTCACCTGGTCCAGACCTGGGAGAACCGGGACCGGGCTGGCGAGTTCTCGGGGGGGAACTCAGCCGCGGCACGAGTGGCCATGGCGCAATCTTGCTTTCAGCATTCGATCTCCAAGGCCCCTCTGACCGGGACTGGAATGGCTTCGCGCAAGCTCGGCTTTGTAGACAACTTTCTGTTGACCGAATGGACTTACAATGGCTTGATCGGCCTAGCATTGATGCTGGTCTTCTTGATTCGCCTGGGCGGACTGGTCTTCAGTGCTTACAAGTTAAGCCGGGACCCGCTCGAGAAGGGGATTGCCGCCGGGGTGTTTGCCTCCTATCTGGCGATGTGGATGGCCTCTCTACACTCCGATTCCTTTTACCTGATTCGGCCGATGGAGGCCCTAATGCTGCTGGCAGGTCTGGTGGTTGGCTGTCGAAAGCTCGATAACAAAGGGATTGTCCCTCCGACGCGAAAGAAGCGACGTCGGACTTTTCAAGAGATTTTGGACGAGTAAATGAGCACCGGCACCCCTCTCGAGTATTTAGTCACGCAACGTGACCCTCATTCTGCTGTCGCTGAGAGTTATCGTGGTCTGCGAGCCAAGATGCAACTTGCGCTGGGGCGGGGAATTCGAACGTTCTGCGTGGTGAGTGCCTGGGGGCAGGACGGGAAGTCGACAGTGGTCGTCAACCTTGGCGCCGCCCTTACTCAACTCTTTTTCGATGTCGTCCTGGTGGATGCCGATCTGCGCAAGCCTACATTGACGACGCTTTTTGGCTTTCAAGACGAGCCTGGAATGGCTGAGCTCCTTCAAGGAGGGGAGCCAGCGAGTCCCTTTCTTAAAAAGACCGCCATTGAGCGGCTTTCGCTTTTGCCGGCCGGGGCAAATAGGAGCAATGCGGCGGATATTCTGGCCCGAGGGCAGTTGGGCCGCGTTTTTTCCGAACTGCGCGATACAGGGTCGGTGGTGCTGATCGACACCCCACCTCTTTCTGCTTGCAGTGACGCATTTCTCTTCGGACCAGTTGTTGAATCTGCGATTTTTGTGATCAATCCGAATCGGTGGGAAGGCGAGTCTGAGGTTCGTTTCAAAGAGGGACTTGAGGAGCACGGATTCAAAGTGCTGGGGATCATTTTGAATGCCGCATCGGGCGCCGAGAGCGGGCCCGGCTATGGTTACGGGTATGGCTATGGTTACGGGTATGGCTACGGTTACGGGTATGGTTATGGGCAGAGGAGAACCGAGGGGAAAGATACCCGGAGTTTTTGGGATAAGCTCTTCGGCCGAGGACCCCGTTAGCGAAAGAAGTACCCGAAGCTGAGGAGCAACTGCAGTGGCGACAGGAATGTAGCCAGTGACTGCATGAACCCACCGGGTGGTCCAGGGTCGGGCACCAGCACGATGTCTCCGTCGTTTATCGGGACGAGTAGCGCCGGGTTACGGGTTTCAAAGTATCTTGTCAGGTCCACTTTTTCTGGCGCCAAGTCCTTGTGCAAAGTTTCGACCTTGGCTGGATTTGAGAAGTCCTCCGGTCGAACCGTAGCAAGCGATTGAACGTGCTGGCTCCGAACGATCGTAACGTCATTGAGATTCTCTCCAACACCTGCTGCGATGATTACGTCGAGAACGTTCTCGCCTCCACGAAGAGGTACGGCTTTGGGCCCCTTGAAAACGACCACCGCCTGCCGGGGAGGAACGACCAGAACGTCGCCGTCCTCCAAATGGTGGGCGATTTCGGGTAATGGAGGCGCTTTGGCACTGAGGTCAAGAGTGACCGTTGATGTCAGAGCTGGTCGAAACAAGATCACCCTTCCAAGCGATGCGTTAGGCTTGGGGCCTCCTGCTCGAATCAGCGCTTGCATAGGGGTTCCTTCACGCCGCGGTACCGAGAGTAACCCGGGATTGAAGACTTCCCCTGTAACGTTGACCTTCGTCCCGGACTGGATAAAAAGAACATCCCCATCCTTAAGCTGCGGGGCCGATTCGGTTGCAGTTCCGGGAGACAATGATATCGTGGTTTGGCCGGTGGAACGAATCAACTGCCCCTCCGATGCGTCCGCTCTTTCGGTCAATCCACCAGCAGAGGCTATCAGGTCAAGGACGGTTGAGCCGGGTCTGAGTTGGTAAGACCCGGGCTGGAGGACCTCGCCTAGGATGGTCATCCGGTTGGGAGCAACGTCCTTCAGGCCTAGGCGAAACTGAGGTCGACGCATTTCTTTGCCCAGGCGACTCTTAAGCTCCTGCTCCAATTGAGGAAGAGTCTTTCCTGCCGCCTGCACGTCTCCAATCGGGGCCAAGAAGAATGAACCGTCAATCCGAATTGGATAAGATGTCGGAAGAGTCGGCAGTGCAACGATATTGATTTCAATGACATCACCAGGTGCCAATACGTGCTTGGCGGGGTCGCCAACAAGCCCCCGGAGCTCCGACGCAGGGGGCCTGGGCGGTCGGGTCTGCTGCGTAGGCTGATCGGGCGAGGCGGTTGAGTTTTCCGTGGCAGGTACTTGGCACCAGCCATCGGCCGGAAGCAAGAAGCAAACAAAAAGCAGTAATAGAATCGCCACGGTGAATGAGCGTTCGGCGGACGAAACTCGGTTCCCCCCTGGTTTCCGACCGCGTCGGAGCCGCACTGAACGAGCAGAGCGACGACCGACCTGTCGCAATAAAGGGGATCCGGTTTCCCGGGTGTGCGCCAGGCTGTAGCCGTGAACAATTCTTGCCATCGTTCGTGAGGATTATCGTCTGTTGTCTCACGAGGTGGTGTAACTTGGGGAAGAGGGTTAAACTGGATCCGGTTTCCCGGGTACCCATCATTCGGTTAACAACTGAACACCAGGGAGTGACCCAGGCCTGCCTCGAACGGGGCTCCCGGAGAGCCGTCAGAGGTCGCGCAGGGTGTCTCTGGGAGGTTGGTCGGCCAGGGAAGAGGCTCGGCCCCGACAAGGGCTTTCGCCTCGA
>JAANMY010000552.1_pt1 | contig 51833 bp, 38 predicted proteins | sample 7279691 | NCBI WGS metagenome assembly JAANMY01 (sample SAMN14094543, study PRJNA606508) | bioreactor metagenome | isolation source: A lab-scale SPAN reactor treating ammonium-rich wastewater day 388 | place: Ireland: Galway | collected 2018-02-07 | reverse complement strand
TCAATTTGTGTAAGAAAAGAAAATGAGAAAATTATTAAAAGTAAAAATTTGAGTTTCATAATTATTTTTTATTAGTTACAATTAGAACAATACGATCTGTCTACATATTCTTTACTATTTCCGGAATAGTAATAACAACCTCCTCTCGGACCAACAATTAATTCGTGCCCGTTGTAAGTACAACCTCTTTTTGCTGTTGATCTTGATCTTTTCGCTTTGCTTCTTTTACTTTTTGCGCTTTTTCTGCTTTTCTTTTTCTTTCCTTTGGAGAAAGACACTTCTTTTGCTGAAGCTGTGCTGTTATCAGAAGCTGAAATAGCTGTAGGTAATAATAAGGCTAAACCTAAAAGGCTTGTAAGTAGTAATTTTTTCATAGTGATTGTTTAAATGTTATAATTTTCTAAAGTCTGATGAAGCTGATTTCTGAAATTGTAGATTTCATCGAGATTATTGAGCAAAACTTTTTCTCCCGCTTCTTTTCCGTTGTGAAACGTTTCCAGATACTTGTTTGCCGTGTTGAAATGAAATCTGCAAAGTGGCTTTCTGTTGTTGTCATCGAGCAGAACTCCGAAATACGACAGCGTGTCTCTGTGTGCAATTCTTTCAGATGGAATTTTTTCCCGCAAGATGGCTTTTACAATTTGAAAAGCTTCCAGTTCTTCTTCTGTGGTAACGATTTTAGATTCGTTGTTGTCGTCAATAGGAGAAGAGGTGACTATTTTTTCTTCCTGCTTTTCTATTTGTTCGTTGATGCTTAATGCCGATTTTAATCTAAAACTAATAGATTCGTTGATGGATGTTGTCAACGCTTTTTTAGTATATTCTTTAAAGGCAATCATTCGGTTTGCGATAAGTGGCTTATTGAAAAATCGGCTGACCAACATTTTTACCATTTCGTCGGAAGGATTTTCAATTTCTTTTTCAAATTCTTTTCGAATGGCTTTTATGTATTTTAATGCTTCTGCAGAATCTAAAATAGTTTCAAGATTGTACTCTTTCTTGGTAAAGCTTTCCAGAATTTTGATAGAACTGTCTTTGATGTCTTCAATATTAATGGTAAAGAAAGGTTTTTCGTCCATAATATTCGGTTTCTCCAAATCTGTGTAAAAATTATAGACAATTCCGTTGGTAAGAACTCCAAACCTGGATTTTGAAACATGAAAATAACGGTGAAGCTGAGAATTGTGAGCATCGGCATTTTCTTTCCAGTGTTTGCATTCGATGATAATAATGGGTTCGTCATTTTTCTTGATGACATAGTCTATTTTCTCCCCTTTTTTCGTTCCAATGTCACAGATGTGTTCCGGAATAACCTCTGTCGGATTAAAAATATCATATCCCAAAATCTGAATAAAAGGCATTACAAAAGCATTCTTTGTGGCTTCTTCTGTTCCGATCTGATCTTTCAGTCCAACAACTTTTTGATGCAGCTGTTCTAGTTTTATTTTAAGATCCATGGTTTTTGGTTTAAATGGTTTCGTCAACAGTTTCTGCTGTCGGAGCGTTGGCTTTTACTGATGCAATCCCGGTTTCCATAGCAGATTTTGAACTGTAATACTGACTTTTACCTATGATTTCTCCGTTTCTTGCTTTCAGCACAAAATAATCTTTGTTGTTAACGGTCATTCGTCTGTCGTATCTGGAATCGTCCTGCGAATTGTTTTTCACAGATTCTATCCCTTTAAGACAAGATGATTTCTGAACGCAGCCTTCACTCATTAAAATTATTTCTCCGTTGCCGGCTTTCAGATTAAACTGATACTCGTTGTTTACTCTTTGAGTGATTACAAATTTTCCCATGATTTTAGTTTTTGCAGCCGTTTTTATCGCATGTTATTTTATCGGAAGTATTTGTCCAGTGGTCTGAATGAACATTTGTATTGGTTCCACAACCAGTTGTTCCTCCTTTTTGCCCTTTATGTACAATTTCTGTTGGTGTATGTTTTACATTCATAATAAATATTTTTTTAAATTGTTTTTAATACTCCAAAAGTATAACCCTTTCAAAACCAATCCTTACGGGAAACCGTAAAACTAAAAAACCTTTCAAAAAAATTGAAAGGTTTCGTAAATGTTTTAATGAAAATGAGATTAAATAATTCCCCAATCTTTGCAAAGAGCAATCAGTTGTTCGTTATTACCTACTCCTAAAGATTCTTTCATATTGTTGAGACATTTTTCTACACTGCTCAAGCTGGATGGTTTGATGTTGTTTTCCTTCAAATATTCGGGGATGTTTTTCTGCATCATGCCTTCTGAAAGTAATTTTACAAGAATAATTTCAAATCTTGTGAAATCGTAAGAGTTTTTCGTTTTTATCGAATTTTTAATATTGGTTGAAATATATTTTTGATTATTAAAGACAGCTTTTATAGCTTGTTTTAGTTCTTTAAGATCTTCCCGACCTTTGGAAACGAAACCATTGATTTCGTGTGTTTTGAATAGGTCGTCAACAATTTCGGCTCTGTCTTCTATTGAGAAAGCGATGATTTTGATAGTTGGAGATTCATTTTTGATCATATTGATTAAATCTCGACCATTCGTTATATTTTGTTCTCTGTGATCACTTACAAACGAAAGATCGGTAATCAGCAGATCATAAGGTTTTTTTTCACGAATACTTTTTTTGATCTTCATAAATGCATCGTCGCAATACTGAACATTATCTATGATTTCAATTTTTAATTCTTCAAGGGCTTTTTGTACAGAGGAGTTGTAGCTCTCGAAATCTTCTGCTATCAGTGTTTTTTTAAACATAATTATTAATTTTTTGCTGGAAATGAAAGGGTGATTTTCAAACCATTTTCTGTTTTCGTGTCAAAATTAATTGTTCCACCAATAGAATTTATACGGGATTCCGTATTTTGTATACCATTTTTTGGAGAAAATTCCGAAATTCCTATTCCGTTATCAGAATATACAATATTAATCAAGTCATTTTCACGTGAAAAATCAAGAAGAACTTTATCTGCTTTGCTATGTTTTTTCATATTAGTCATCAGTTCCTGTAAAATATAAAAAACTTCAACCTTCGAATGATCTCCAACATCTTCCCACAAAGATTCTTCGTTACCAATAATCGGAACTTTGATATTTTCTGATGAGTAAGATTTTAGCATTTGAGATAAATGTTGTGAAAAATTGTGCTCGAGAGCGACATCATTTTTATCATAAGATATGTCTCTCGAAATCTGATAAATCCCATCAAGTTTATACAGCAAAACTTCTTTGTTCATATTTTCAGTATTCTCTAATTCAGACATGACATGATAAACTTTGTTGGCTACTTTATCATGTACTTTTTTAGAATACCGAAGCTCTGTGTTTTTTACCTCGAGCTCTTTTTCTTTTTCTTTTTCAATTTTTATACTCTTTTTTCGTTTTTCATTCCAGAAGTGTCCTATGATTAGTGTTATGATTAAAATTCCTAAGCCAAAACTCAGATAAATTATGTTAATTTCATTCTCAGCATCTCTAAGCTTTAAATTTTTATTCTCAGCATCTTTTTGTTCTACATCATACCTTATCACAGCAAACTGATTTTTAGCTTTGTTTCTTGATGTTTGCGTGCTATCATTTATTGCGGTTAATCTTTTAAAGTACTTTAAATAATTTGGTTTATCAAGCATTATAAGTCTTTGTAAAGCATTTATTTGATCTTCAGGTTTTTTTATTTTTTCTGAAGTTTCAAGAAGTTTGTATGAATAAAGTAATGATTTTTCAGCATTTTTTTCTAAGTAATAATCTGCCAGTGTTGAAAAGCTTGAATTTTGTCCTTCAATATCCTTGTTATTTTGCCTAATTATTAAAGCTTTATTTAATTCTGGTAATGGATTATAATTTTGATCATCAAGAAACTTAGCTCGGGCAATATTGTTAAGAACTTTTGCATAAATCAAGCTATCTTTTGTAAAAATCGCTAATTCCAGATACTTTTTAGCTTCTTTGTATTGACCCAAAAGTATAAGTGCATCTCCAATATTGTTATTATATATGTATCTATTTTCGGCATCATTTGAAAACTGTAAAGTTTTTTTGTAATAAGCAACAGACTCTTCATAGTTTTTCAAAAAGGATGATGAAATTGCCATATTATTATAATTGGCGGCTAAAGTGCTTTTTACAGTGCTATCGCTCTCATTCCGTAGTAATTTATCAGCTTCTAATGATGTTTCGATACTTCCGTAAAAATCCCCATTATTACACTGAATGATTGCCATATTTACTAACGATTTACTTGCTCCAGTGGAATCGTTAATCTTGACATAATCATTTTTAGCGAGATTAAAGTAATAAAATGCAGAGTCTGAAATATTTTCATTTTGAAAATATTTTGCTTTTTCGTAAAGTTTTGTTGGATATACTTCATCTCTTGTTTCTATTTTGTTACAAGAATAGAAGATTAATAATATTATAACTAGGTAATTTGGTCTCATAAATTAGTTTTTATGCAAATTAACAAAAAAGGACAGATAAATCTGTCCTTCATAAAATGTTAAGGTCTAGGAGGTGGAGTTTGTCCAGTATTTCCAGTTACCGGTCCACCGTTTCCGTCTCCAGGATCAGTCCCCGTTCCCGGATCAAAGCCCGTTCCTGGGTTGTTTTGAGTGGTTACTGTATTTCCATTATTACAATTTGTTGTGTTTGCTGTATTGTTTCCGAATGCTAAGCCAAGTAGCATTAAAAGTAATTGAATCATTTTGTCAAAAAATTTATTGTTAAAGCATTCGTGTTCTTCCCTGCGAAACAGATCGCAGATAGTGTTACACGATTAAAAAAATTGAAGCGCTTCTAAATTTTTTGGGAAGTGAACCTTCAAAAACGGAAGAGAAACATCTGCTTCCCAACCCGGAGTTTTCTTCCGTTTTATCAGGTGGTTTAGAAATCAGGTTTGTTTTTTTATTTTTTTTGTCCCTGATTTCTTTTACAAATATCTGGTAGATATGCTGAAATCTAAGGACAGTATACGGACAGCAGAATAGTTGATAAATGTTTGATTTTTACGGTTTTCCGTAAGTTCTGTGTCCGATTTTTGTCTAATTTGGACAGCAAATAACTAATACCTGAAAAATTATGTGTGAGAAGAAAAGATTTTTAGTGAAAACCGTGTTTGAAAAAGCTAAAAATGAGATACCTCGTGGAAATAAAAGTTCTGTTGCATCTTATCTCAGTTCGCTTTTTGAAGATCGATACGGTTTTGAAAGAGAGGAAAGAGCTTACATAAGATATTATACCAGTTTAGTAGAAAAAAATGAAGATTATAATATTGATGATCTTGCTCTGGATTACCTAAGTAAATATCTTAAGTATAATGACTTCAAAGATTTCTGTGATAAAGTGAACATAGAAAATGATGATTTAAAAACCTTTTCATTAAGCTTTAATGATATATCCGAAAAAATTCATCAAATATTTATCACGGTGACTCCAACTGTTTTGTTGCCTGATTTTATGAAGAAAAATGGAATGGGTATTTTAGAAATGACTTTTGTATTGCTACTCGTTACAGGAGGTGTGGTTTTCTCTAATAATAAAAGTAAACATATTGACCTGATTGGAGAGTGTGGTTCTCCCGCTGTTGATAAACCTTTTATGTATTGGAATAAAGATAGATATATGGCAACTGACAGTAGCTATCTTGGACCGCAAATTAATGTGATCCCAATGAATCCTGGTACGTTTACATATCTTAAAAAAATTACAAGACCAGATACCCTCAATATTAATAATTTTAAAGGGAAAGTCTGGTATGATAAAAGTAATAATAGAGTGGATTTCTTTACGAGTTTTGGACGACATCCTGAGAATGGGAAAACTTTAAAAGAAGCCACTGATCGTATTATTGAAAACTATGCAGGATCAGATAATGAAAATCAGGACTGATACCCCAACAATTTCCTGATCTGATAAAAAAATCGTTCTATTAATCTTAAATCCTGTGTAATAATTTCTGCATTTCCGCGGAGTTCCTTGTCGAACTTAAGGGTTTTATTGTAAGAAGTTTGCAAGCCTTTCGGAAGAACCACATCTACATAATAATTTCCTTTGTCATCGGGTATAAGAGAGATATTCTGTACTTTTCCTTCGATGATTCCGTATTCCTGAAAACGGTAATTATCCAGTTTGATCAGAACTTTTTCTCCCGCAATTATTTTTCCTGAATTAACAGCAGGAACAGACATTCTCCCCACCAATTGCTCGGTGTGATCTGGCAAAATAGAGATGATGGGATCTCCGGCTTTTACAAACTGATTTTCACCAAAAAACTGCTGAAAGCTCGCCATTCCGGTAGTAGAAGAAACGATGAGATACGTCTGTTCCCATTGCTTAAGAGATTTTCTGAGATTTTCAAAAAGCTGTAAAGTCTGCGAAGAATAGGTAATTTTATCCTTTTCTGTATTGATGGCGGTTCCGCTTTTTGTTTTATTAAGATTGGTTATGTTTTCCTGTAACTGTGACAAAGAAATATTGATGTTCTCGAGGTTTTGCTGAGCCTGCAGGAATTTTATTTTTTCATTTTCCAGCTCCATCGCTGCAATAACTCCCTGATTGAATAATTCCTGAGAACGCTGATAATTTTTTTTGGTAAGCTCGTATTTTGTAATCTCCAGATTTTTCTGCTGCATTAAATTAGCAATTCTTATTCTCGCTTCTGTCATGCTTTGATTGGCAGCAAGGTTTTCCGGAGCATACGGTTGTAATCTGGTGAATAGATTTTCGTCCTGAAAAGCTTTCGCAAAACTATTGTAATCACCCTGCAGTTCGCCCAGTTTGAAATTGGAAACTTTACTCAACGGGAATGAAAGCAGCTCGTCAGATTTTATGGAATCAACAATTGTCTTAAGTTCCAAAACATCCTGATAGTTTGCGGTAGACTGTAAAACCATCATTACATCACCTTTTTTTACTTTCTGATGATCTTTAATAAAGATTTTTTCTATTTTTGAATTACTTCTCGCTTCAATTTTTTCCGGCGGATTCTGGGAGGTAACAATAATCGGAGCCGGAACAAACTCTGGATATTTGATGATGTAACTCATCACCATAATCATGATCAAAATAATAAAAATAACCGTGTTTCCCCATCTGATCATCCAATGAGGAGGCTGTGTAAGAATATCCTGAACGCTTTCTGAGCGGAGTTCTATGTTATCTAAAATATCTTGCTTCATGTAATTACAAATTTTCAATTACGAATTACGACTTTTAATCGTAATCTGAATTTTACCTATTATTCTTAAAATTTCTTCACATAGACTCAACATTTCCGTAGCGTCTTCATCACTAATATAATTACTATCTTTTAGCAATCGCAACCAATAATGAGTTTCTCTCGCTTCTTTATATGAAATTGAAATTTTTGATAAAAAATCTCTTTCGCTTTGTGCACCTATAGTTTCTTCTACATTAGCTCCGATAGAAGTGCTGCTTCTCAGAAATTGTTTTGATAAAACATACTCTTTATTTTCTGAAGTTATTTTTTTATAAAGTGAAATAGATTTCAACGCAAAATCATAACTTTTTCTTTGTATAATGTTGTCTTTTATCATTTGTTATCGTAATTCGTAATTTGAAATTCGTAATTATTTTAATTACCCAGTTCCAACTGATTTTTAACGAGTCTGTAATATTCACCTTTTAAAGTAACCAATTCCGCATGATTACCTTCTTCTACCACTTTACCTTTATCTAAAACAATAATTTTATCAGCATGTTTCACGGTTGATAATCTGTGTGCAATCACAATTGCCGTTTTGCCTTTGAAGAACTGTTCAAGATTTTCCATGATTACTTTTTCGTTGTTGGCATCCAAAGCACTTGTAGCTTCATCAAAGAAAATGTATTCCGGAGATTTATACACTGCTCTTGCAATGAACAGTCTTTGTTTTTGTCCGCCACTGATCCCAACTCCTTCGTTTCCGATTTTCGTATTGTAGCTTAATGGCAATTCTTCAATGAAATCTTTAATATTGGCAATTTCTACTGCTTTTTTCAGTTTATTTTTATCTACATAATCTTCTCCTACCGCAATATTATTGGCAATGGTGTCATTGAATACATAACCTTCCTGCATCACAACACCGCATTGATCTCTCCAGAATCTTGGAGAAATATTCTTCATCTGAGTATTACCGATTTTTATTTCCCCTTCATTGGGTTCATAAAATTTCATTAAAAGTTTTAGCAATGTAGTTTTTCCGCTTCCGCTGGCTCCAACGATGGCGGTTGTTTTTTGGTATGGAATATTTAGGCTTAAATTTTCAAAAACGAACTGGTCAGAACCAATATATCTGAAAGACATATTGTTGATTTCAATATCTTTTTCAGGAATCTCATTGGCATATTGTTCGTTTTTATTTTCTTCATCTTCTTTATCATGAATTTCGCCTAATCTTTCTAATGAAATCTTGGCATCCTGCGTTTGTTTAATAAAATCAATTAATTGTAAAAGAGGACTGTTGAGCTGTCCAATAATATATTGAACCGAAAGCATCATCCCCAAAGTAAGATTTCCTTCCAAAACCAATTTAGCAGAAAGAAAACTCACCAGAATATCTTTCATCTGATTGATGAAATTTCCGCCAACCGATTGCCATTGCTCTAACGAAAGCGATTTTATTCTCAATTTAAACAATTTGACTTGCAAAAACTCCCAATCCCAGCGTTTTTGCTTTTCCGCATTGTGCATTTTGATTTCCTGCATACCATTGATGAGTTCAATCACTTTACTTTGTTCCTGAGAAACCTGTGAGAATCTTTTATAGTCGAGTTCTTTTCTTTTGTTAAGAAAAAAAGTAATCCATCCGACATACAAAACAGCTCCAACCAAATAGACAACAAACAGCCTGTAATCATAAAACAGCAAAACAATGCTGAAAATAATCAGGTTGACCAATGAAAACAAAGTGTTGAGCGAAGAGTTGGTCAAAAGCTGCTCAATCCTGTGATGATCGTTGATTCTCTGCATAATATCTCCGGTCATTCTTGTATCAAAGAAACTAATCGGAAGTTTCATCAGTTTTATGAAGAAATCCGAAATGATAGAGATGTTAATTCTTGTAGAAAGATGCAGTAAGATCCAGCTTCGGATGACTTCAATCCCCATTCTGCCGAGAAAAAGCATAACTTGAGCAAGTAAAACCAGATATATAAAATTCAGATCCTGATTCTGAATTCCGACATCCACAATACTTTGGGTAAGAAAAGGCAAAATAAGCGACAGTAAACTTCCTGCAAGTAAGCCTACTGCCAACTGAAAAATAAGCGATTTATATTTAAGAAGATATTTTGAAAGAAAAGAAAAACTTGCTTTGCTTTCCTCAGCGTCAAATTCAGTCTGAAAAAAAGCGGGGGTGGTTTCCAGAATAAGAGCAATACCTTCTTCCGTATTTTCATTAGCGTTTTCACCGATCCAGAATTTGATAAATTCTTCTCTTGTGTAGGTTATCAATCCATAACTTGGATCAGAGATATAAACATTATTATTCTTATCAATTTTATAAACAACAACAAAATGCTGCTTGTTCCAATGCACAATGCAGGGAAAAGGAACTTCAGAAGTAAGCGTATTAAAATCAATCTGAACTCCTAGAGAACGGAAACCTAAGTCTTCTGCTGCATCACTTAAACCCATTAAACTGCTTCCTTCACGAGTCGTCTCCGAAAGATTACGAATTTGCTGCAAAGAAATGCTTTTGCCGTAATGTTTACTGATGATTCTGAGACATGTGGGACCGCAGTCTTTGGCATCGGGTTGAAGGTAATTTGGGAATAATTTCAAATCCTTTCAAATTTAAAAGTTGAGCCATCTTTTGAAATTTCTATAAGATTCTTATTTTTATCAATTTTGTAGTAAATCATAGAACTTTTATCAAGGTAATAAATATTTCTTTTGAAAATTGATTTGAAGATAACAAAAGAGTGCATCATTTCTGAAAATGAAAGTGAAAAATTGTTTTCAGAATCTTTATTAAGTATTCTGTTTTGATTACCGTTATTAAAAATTCCACTCTCTAAGTCAGTAGCTTTTCTACATATTATTTTTCTAGAAATAAAAGCATCTAATCTTATTATTAATTTCTTAGAAAAAACGGAAAAATTTTCTATCCAAAAATAAGTAAGTTTTGAAAAAATTCCAGACTTAATAATTATGTGTTTATGAATTTGAAATTTATTTGGTATGTTTTGCCAATGTTTTTTCCTGCTGTATATATTGCATTTGTATAAAATAAGATGATAATACAGAACTTCAAATTCGTTTTTGAAAGACAAAAAACCATTATTCCAACATAATTTTCCAGGTAAACCTTCTATGATTAAAAAATCAAAATGTGCTTTTAAACTCTCTTTCCGCATTTCTCTCATTAAAACATGATGCATGGATTCAATTTCTGTTTCTATTTCAAAGATATCTCCACCGCCTTCTAAATATTGATGTACAAAATTGCATTCGTCAAAACAAAAATGTTTGTTAGATGTAAATATTTTTTCGTAATCTTTACTTTTTTTGAAGAGCCAATTTGCTTTATCGTTGTTTTCAAAAATCATGAAAGATCCTGTAGGATAATCATTTCTCACAGAAATCACTTCATATGTAGTAAGTATTTCATCTGTGATGAACTCTCTAATTCTGCCAAAGATGATATCAATATCTGTAATGCCCCAATATTCAAAGTTTTTTAAATAATCGGAAAAAATAATTCCATAAGCTGGTTTGAAATCACAAAGTTTGTATGCATATTTGATGTTTATGGACAAACCAAGTTTAAGCGATGCTAGATCATTAAACTGATTTAACAAAAAAGGAATAAACTTCACATTTGGTGGTGCATTTGATGGCAAATTTTGATCGGTGAAAATTAAAAAGTCAATAGTAAGATTTGTACTACATGACTTTAAAAACAAATTGAAATACCATGGAAATTCTCCAAAAAAAACATTAATTAAGCAAATGCTTTTCATAAACAATCATCATCTATTAATTCTGAGATAAAATATTCTAAATCTTTTCTTTCGTAAAATTGTGGAAACTTGAATTGATTGATAAAAATATTTGGTGTGAAATTTAATTCTTTCTGTATATTTTCATCTCCCACTTTTTTCAACAGTTTTTCAATTTCTATATTATTTTTTGGTTCACCATATTTTGAAAGCCATTGTTGCATATTCTTATTTTCAAACCAAAAACTTAAAGCATCAGAAAATTCTAAACCTCCTTGTTCCCGATGTATTTCTATCAATCTTAAGAATAATTTTTTGTTTTTTTTATCAAAATCTTCATTATAATTAAACCGAACTGAAATGTTTAGATTCTCTTCATACTTTGATAGTATTTGATGCAAAATTTCATGAGCTTCCTTGCAGTAACTACAAAACGGATTAGTAATAATAGAGATTTTTAGATTGGCATTTGGATTCCCCAAAACAATATTTTCATGTTCAAAAAACTGTTGGTCATCTTTTTTTAGAGTGTTTTTAAATACACTGTAGTTCCTTTTAAAACGTAGGTTCTTTATATTTTCTTCTTTCAAATTTTTTATGTTTAACAATAACGGTTTTATCATATAAACAGAAAGGGCAATAACACATAAGCTGAAAACAAAAAGTAAAACATCTTTTAAATTAAAACTGAATAAAAAAGAATAATTAATTGCCAAAAGCAAGAATTGTAGATATACCAAAGCAATAATACTAAGACAAATTGGACACCATTTTTTCTCAATCTCATATTGAAAATAAATAGAATACAAAGTCATCGGTATTGCTAAAACTAACTCAAAAAGCAATAGCAAGAAATAACTTTCTATTGTACCAAGAACTGAAAATAAAACTAGAGATAATAATTGTGAACCAAAAAACCAAATACTAATATCAGATATTTTAATGTTTTTCAGCCAAGTATTTTTGTTAGAATTGATTACATTGCTACAATCAGCATTAGCAACAATGGAACACATGTTTTTTGATACTTTAGATTCTATGCCAAGTTCTGTTTTTAATGCTTCTACCGAAAAAAAAATTCCAACCATCGAAATCGCACTAAATAAAACCGAGAATAATGATCCTGAAAAGTAATAAATAATTCCTAGTATAAATAACGACGAAATAGAAATAAAAGATTGTCTTGCATTATTATTTTTAGATTTTGAATTTAGAAAATCTTCTGGCTTTTCTACTAAAAGAACCACATCTCTCCAGTATTGTTTTAGTTCTTTGATGTTGAGTTTTTTCGTTTGTTTTTCATAGGTAAATTGATATAGCCCATTTTTCTCAGTAATATGAGCTAGATAATTTTCTTTTCTATCTTCCCCTAACAAAGCCACAAAAGAATTAGGCAGGTTTTCTATCTGATCTGCAAATATTTTTGCAGCCATATTTGGTATTTTAAAAAAAGAAAAAGCATCTGAAAATGCCAACAAACTAGGATAATCTGGATGAGATTCTATTTGAAATTCAAATTCTGCTTTGTCTAGTGATATACTTTGAGATTGAGCATAAGAAATTACTGCTTCTAAGTTTTCAGATGCCATAAGTAATGTTAAAATTTAAGTTTTAGTTTTTTAAGTTTTCTTCAAGAAATTGTTCTAACTCTTCAGGAGAAATATCTTTTTTGATAATTTTTCCTTCTGAATCTAACAAAAATGTTGTTGGAAACTTATTAATGTTATATTTCTTCGCTTCCGTACCATTTTCATCCAAATATTGCCTCCAAATGAGTTCTTTTTCTTTAATTACTTTTCGCCAATTTCCTTTATTTGAAGTTCTATCTGTTGAAATACCTATGATTTCAAAGCTGCGTCGTTTATATTTTGAATATAATTCTTTGTACTTTGGCATTTCTATTAAGCAGGGTCCACAATTGGAAAACCAAAAATCGACTAATGTATATTTTGTGTCTAAATTATATCCATTTTTCTTTACATCATTATAATCTTTTAAAGAGATTTTTGTAATCTTATCTTCAAAATTTTTTTCATTGAGTTTCTTAATAAAAACCTTTGCTGTACTTGTTTTTTTAATTTTTGGGGATAGATAATTATAAATGTCTAAAAATTTATCATTATAACCTATAACAGAATATCTTTCAATTGCGAACCATAGACTTATATAAGAATTAGGATATTTTTTTGTATAATCCAATAGATATTGGATTTTCTTTTCATTGAATTCTCTTCTAATTTTTTTATAATCTTTTTCTTGGACAATATTTTTATCTTCAACAGCAAGTTCTTCATCTTGAAGAATCTTATAATACTGAGGCAAAAACTTTTTATTTAGTTCAGTATTAATTTCTGAATTTGAAAGATTATAATACTTATTAGGAATAAATTCGTCAATTGAAAGAGTATGATTCCCTTTATCTACGAGTATCATTTGGGTCATTGCATAGCCTCCATTGGAATTTTGAAAACTTAAAAACAAACCTATAGGATAAGAAATCTTTCCGGTAAAAGTAAAATTGTTATTTTCAATTTTGGATATGAAAGATTTGTTTTCGTAAAATGATGTGTCAATGAAAGCAGGCTCTAAATATATAGAGTCTGCTTTTGTTACAGAAGGTTTAACAACCCCTTTGATTTCAAAAGATTTAGAACTATTCTGACCAAATATATTTATGCTAATCCCTAAAGCAATAAATAAAGTTTTCATTTTAGCTCCAACAATAATCATGACGATGTGCATTACAAGTTACACACGTTAGCCCACCACAACAGCTTTTGTTAGCCGTGTAACAAGCCTCTCCTCTTGATGCACATCCAGTACCACCACTACCTCCCATGATACTTCTCATTTCACTTCTAGTTAAGCTATCTTTTGCAGCTTTAAGATTCATTTTTTTCATAATAGAATTATTTAAATTATTTTAACATTTCAAAACTAAAAATAATAATCATAATACCACACTTAATAATTTGCAATTTTTTGGTAATTTTTTTGCAGATTGTGTACAAATTGTGCAAATTTGCTAATCTAAAACATTCAAATGATACAGCATAAGCTTCGTAACCAAAGAAAACAAAAAGGATTTTCGCAAGAACAAATGGCAAAAATTTTAGGAACCGATACTTCTAATTATTCTCGTAAAGAACGGGGAGAAGTAAAAATACATGACGAAGAATGGGAAAAAATGGCTAAAATATTAGAGGTTTCTGTGGAGGAAATCAAAAATCAGGATCACAAATTTTCTTTTCAATTTGAGAACTCTACTTTCCATGATCATTCTGGGAGTAATATAACATATTCTAATGTACCCGATTTCTTCTTAGAAACTCAAAAAAAATACATTGAAAAAATAGAACAAGAAAACGAATCTTTAAAAAAAGAAAATATACAGCTTAAAGAACAACTAAAATAAAAACACTTATGTCAATCACCAATCTTAACAACACCCACCTGAATTCCCAGCAAATTGCCGATGCTCAAGCTGCCATATTAGCATTAGAAAATGCCTTGTCTGCAATCAATATAAATCTCACCGCAGATGACCGAAGAAGATACGGAAGCATTAATGAACAAAATAAACTGTTCGTTAACAAAGTCTATGATTACGGTAAAAACCAACCCTCTCTTGCTGCACCAGAGGTAGATTGGCAAGAGTTTAATAGCGACTATTCATCTCGTCAGGTATTAGAAGGTTTTATCGCTCGTTTAGAAAGTCTTACTACCCGATTGGGCAACGCTAAAATTCTTTATGATTACGACAATTTTCAGGCTGCTCTTACAGATTACGCATACACTACCTACAAGGCTGCCACTTCTGAAGCAGGGTATGAAACCAAACAAAGCGATCTGAAGCAGTTTTTTGCCAAAACCTCAAAAAATACCGAAAATCCATCTTCTGAAAGCTAAACGATATTCAATATCCACAAAAAAGCTTTTTTGTTACCCCGCAAAAGAGCTTTTTTGTGATACAATTGTATTGATTACCACAAATTATCTTTATTGTAGAACAAGGGAGATCTGCGGTTGACATCATGATATATGCTGCATCGATCTGCACTCATTCAGCAAATATATTTCGGGGTTTGGCAATGTATATTTTGGGGTTTCGAACATCAAAAAACAAATCAGTAACCTCAAAAGAGAACTTCGGAACGTAGAATTTGATATAGATAAACGTGTAAAGAGGAGTTGGTAACATATTGTGATATTTAGCGAACGTGTAAAATGTACTTAGAACGTATATTTATTGCAAATAATTCTAAAACAACCTCAGCTGCTGCTCCTTCGTCCCTGTAAAGCCATCCGTTGAAAGCTTCGGAAACTCTTTTCCTTCAAAGAATTTCTTTCTGCCGATTTTAAAAGTATTGTGAATCATTTCAGCAATATTTCCTTCACCTTTCTGTCGGTCAAAGTATCTTTTTTCGCCCAGTTTTCCGCCATGCATAGACTTTATTAAATTTAAAACCTTTTGTGCACGATCAGGAAATGCATTTTCAATCCATTGTACAAAAACAGGTTCTACCGTATCGTTCAGCCTTACCAATGTGTAACCAAAACTTTGTGCGCCTGCTTCTGAAATAGCTTTTAAAATAGCTAAAGGCTCATCACTGTTAAGTCCCGGAATGATTGGTGCAACCATAACATGAGTTGGAATTTTGCTCTCAGAGAGAATTTCAATAGCTTTCAGTTTGTTTTTCGCAGAACTCGTACGTGGTTCCATCTTTCTGCGCAGATCCTCGTTTATGGTCGGAATACTAAGAGATACAGAAACTAAATTCTGTTCTGCCATCGGTTTTAAAATATCCAAATCCCGCAGCACCAAAGCATTTTTCGTTAAAACATTCACAGGATTTCGGTAATCAAGACAAACCTGTAAAAGCTGTCTGGTAATTTCAAATTGTCTTTCGGCAGGTTGATAGCAGTCTGTATTTCCGGAAAGCAGAATCGGAAAAGGTTGGTACCCTCTTTTCTTGAAAAATTTCTCCAGCAATTCCGGAGCATTTTTTTTTACCATTATTTTTCTTTCAAAATCAATTCCTGCACTGTAACCCCAATATTCGTGGGTAGGTCTTGCAAAACAGTAGGAACAGCCGTGTTCACAGCCTTGATAAGGATTCATTGAATATTCCATAGGCAAATCTTCGCTTTTTACCTTATTGACAATCGTTTTAGGAAAAATCTCCGTGAAAGTAGTTTTTATGGATTCTAAATCTTCATCATCAGGTTCATAGGTAAATCTGTCGAAACGGTTATTAACATTCCGTTGCGCTCCTTGACCTTTTTTGAAATTTTCGTTCTGCATATTTTTATAAACGTAAAAATAGGTTTAGAAGTATTGAAAATAATAAGTTTTAACAGGATAGTTTTCCACAAAAAATCCGAAATCAAAAAATGATTCCGGATTTTAAAAAAATTATATTCTTACTATTTCTTACGGGTCGCTACTTAAGGGCATAAAATTCTATTCCATGATCATCATCAGGGTTTTTGTTGTCAAAATGTCTGTGATAATCAGAGTAATAGTCGTTATATTTTCTATTTTTCTTAGATAATATTTTTTTTACGCCAAAAAAACTCAAAACTGCCAAAAGTCCTACGCCTCCTGCCAGTAAAACTCCTACTTCTTTTTTCATATGTAGATATTATTTAATGTTCCAAGATCAATAAGATTTAAAGAAATATTACCGATCTGTTTCAAACTATATCAAATAATATACCTTTTTGTTTTTTAATGAATGATAAATTTTGTTAATTATCAAAATAATGCTTTCAGTGTTTTATGGTTTAAAAATTGTACTAAACATAAAAAAATATTATTATGGAAAGTTCAGAAAACATAGACAGAATGACAACGCTTACCGGTGTCATGGAAACTTTAAGACAAAGAGGAATTCACAGAGAATTCAGAATGAATGAAGACTGCGAAATGAAATATGAAGGATCAGACAAAAACTATAAGCCGGACGAGCTTAGAATTGTAAAAACATACAGGTTTGAAGGTCCGAGTAATCCTGATGATAATGCTGTTTTGTATGTAGTGCAGGATACCGAAAAAAACATAGGAATCATTCTTGATTCTTATGGAGCAGACAGCAATTATCCGGGTCAGGAATTTGATGCTTTCCTAAGAGATATTCCTATTGAAGAAAGCGATGAGTACTAATTTTTAATTCATATTAGCATAAAAGAACATCCCGAAATATTCACTTTCGGGATGTTTTATTTTAAACTTTTCTACGGTATAATTCAGGTTTTAGCTATTTTTATTTTTTTGAAGACTCATTTTTCGTATTGTTTTTAGCTTTATCGGGATTGATTCCTAATAAAGTTTTTTTCAAACCACTTTCCACACCTTTCCAAAACATATTGAAAAAAGATTTTGTAGGATCTCTTTCCACACCTTCTACGATCACAGATTCGGGAAACTGACCGGAGTCTGTTTTAATAAAGATATTGGCAACCGCACTTAGGAGATTCTTTTTTTCTTTGCTTTTTTTGTCTAAAACAGAGATCTTTAAATCCTTGTGTTTGATATTGAATGTTCCACCGATTCCCTCCGGATTGCCTTTAAAGTTAAAAAGCATTTGCTGAATAGATCCTGTTGCCGAAACACTCATATAAGGAACAATAAACGAATTTAGTGCGACAGCCGGAATATTGTCTAAATTTCCTGAAATCGCAAAACGGTCACTCTGATCAGCAGTATTAAAAGTCCAGTTTACCGCCAACGGCGATGTATTCATAAACTTACAGTCAATCTTTATACTAACCTGAGTGGGTTTCCCCTTCATTTTTGCAGAATTGAGATTATTAACATTCATATTAAAATTACTGAAAGTCAATTTTCCAGGGCCACTGCTTTTCGGAGTGTCTTCTTCATATTCTAAAGTCGAATTTTTAAGTTGAAGATTGGTGACAAACATGGGAATTTTAATGGTTCGCAATAACTTTGAATATAAAGGCTTTATTTTCGGATCATCTTCCGGAATTTTACTTCTGAAAATATTGGCATTTGCAGACTGAATGATAACTTGTGATGCATAAAATGATTTATTTTCGGAAAATAAATCCCAGTTGCCCCGCGCAGAGATCTGATCTGCTTTAATATCATACAGATCCTGTTCTACAGGAATCATTCTTATAAATTCCGCTCTTGATACAAGCGGAATCATTGCAAAACGATTGATCTGAAGTTTATTTTGATCTAAACTCAGGGCAGCCGTTTTCATTTGATAGAACTTAGTTTTGTAACTGAAATCGTTTGCAGTAATATGATAATTTTTTACCTTCACAGCCATTCCGTCTTTTGCAGAATTATCTGTTAGTTCAAGATTTTCAATGGAAGCATTAAGATTATTGAGACTTAAAGGTTGCTGGTTACTCTCATAAGTAATATTGGAATTTTTAAGATCAATTTTTCCAATTTTAACGGGAAAATGAATTCCTTTTGCTGAATTTTTCTTTTTTTGTGGCGTTTTTGAAGAAGCTATTTTACCGTTTACGCCATCAATAAAAATATCATTTACATCCAAATTGAGTTTTTTATTTTTAATATCAAACGTATTGATGTTGAATTTTATCAGGTTGGTTTTAAAATCCATTACCAGATCAGAGTTTGTAGGCTTGGCGATAATGTTTTTAATCTGACCGCTTTTGGGTGTTAAACTGAAACTTTCTGCATACAGATTCTGTTGGTCATTGTAATAGATTCCGTTTCCTGAAATTTTGAAATCTTTATATAAAACAGGAATCACTTCTTCCGAACTCTCTTTAGTCATCTGCAATTCGGAAATGTCCATATTCAGATCCTGTGCAAAAAAGAAATCTTTTGCATTCGTTTTCACCATTTGTATTTTTGCATGGCTCACCTTTACATTTTTCAGATCAAGTTCAAAACTTTTTTTCTTTACTGCCTTTTTAACCGAGACACCGGTGTCATAAGCTCTTATAAATGGGTTTACAAAGATGGCGTTGGCGAGAGAAACTTTATTTTTTTTGAGAAAAATATCCTTGAAAGTCATCTTGGGAACCATAAACTGAAACATTTTAGATTTTTCAGGATATGTTTTCTTAAACTGCTCAAATGAAATCAGCGGTTGAAGATGAAAATTCTCAACAGAAATTTGACCGTTGGTGGTTGCAATTTTAGCGATTTTAAGCTCATAAATATCATCGGGCTGAAAAAAGAAATTTTTTCCTTTAATTTTATACTGGTCAAAAATTACAGGAAGTCTTTCTTCAACAGATTCTTCCGTTAATTGAAGGTTTTCCACATAGAGATTAAGCTCTTCCACACCAACGAATTTTTGTCTGGTATGACGGAAAACAGCAATAGTTCCGTCATTGATTCTGATGTTTTCAAATTTAACCGGATTGGGCTTTTTACCTGTTTTTTCGTCAACAGGTTTTGGAAGAATAATATTTAAGTTGGGTTTAGAAAGCAAAAGATCATTGGAGCTGATTATTTTATTAAACACAGCATCGTAGATCCCGAAACGACTTATTTTTAGCGTATCAATCGTTCCCTGAAGTCCTATAACCGAAGTATTTGTTGGGTTTTTATTATTAACAGTAACTCCGGTTGCAAGAATATTTCCTGTTCCCAAGTCTACATTCAAAGATTTATAAGTTACTCGGTAATCCGTATTTTTCTTAATATAGTCTGGAAGTTGGGTTTTGAGCCAGATATTTAAGCCAAAATTTGCCAGTAAAATTATTCCCAACAATATGCCAAAGCCAATAAAAAGCTTCTTAACCCAAGGTTTTTTCATGATTATATCTTGTTTTTCATTAAATTATTAGATTTTCAATTCTACTAAATATCCTTCATGTCCTCTTACATTCATAAAATTTCCGCCTTCAAAAGCTAAATACTGCCCTTTTATTCCGGTAAGTCTTCCTGTAAATTCAGGGTTTTTATCCAGTGTAAAAGAAGTTACTTTTTCAGGTTTGTCAAAAGGATAATCAAACTTCCAGAGATTTTCTCCTTCCGAATAAAATTTTTGGAAATCTTCAGGAAAGTATTCTTTAATCTTCTGCTGAAAATCTGCTAAATCCATTTCGCCTTCAAAGTCATCCTGAAGCATTTTTTTCCAGCTTGTTTTATCTGCAACATGTTGTTTTAGGGCGACTTCTATCATGCCTGCTTCATAGCGGTTTTCTGTTCTGGCAATAGGAAGAGCAAAAGTCGCTCCCTGATCAATCCATCGTGTCGGAATTTGGGTGTTTCTTGTTACCCCTACTTTCACATCACCTGTGTAAGCCAGATATACGGTATGTGGCTGCAGTTGGATTTCTCTCTCAACATTCAAATCCCGTTCCGCAATTCCAAGATGTGCAGTAGAAAGTTCAGGACGAATGATCGTATCACTTGCATAAGGGCTTTCAAAAAAACAGCTTTTGCAGAATCCCATTCTGTAAACTGTTTTGTCTAATCCGCAATTGACGCATTGGTAACCAATATGTCTTATGGTTAATTCTTTCCCGAACAGCTCATTCATGTGAATCAAATCATTGGAAAGATTAAGATAATACTGAATAGGCTCGTCATTGAAGCTCGTCATTTTTAATATTTGTCCCTGAAACTGCATGTTTTAAAATTTTAAATAAATATAGAAATTAAAATCTACTTTGATTTGTTCTATTTCACATAAAATAACATGGTAATCCCAAGCTAAAATTTTAAGGGATTGAGAATAAATCTTTTTTAGAGTAGGTTTTATGTTAAAATATCAGCTAAATACTTTTGGTTTTTGTTCTCATATTAATGTATAGAAAGTTCTTTTTATAAGTTAATTTTATTGTGTTTAAATTGTAAATAATTGTTTTTCAATATTTTAATTGTTGTATATTAAATGTATATATATAAGATTTATGAACTAATTGTTAACATTTTTAAATTAGGCATGTTAAGATTCTTAAAGAATAATATGACAGCGCTTATTTAAGACAGCATAATAAAACTTAAAAAAATTATATAAATCATGAGAAGAATATTACTTTTTTTAGTTTGTTTAAGCACTCATATCTATTACTCCCAATTTCAAAAAGTGGAAGTAGTAAATGACTTAAACGGACAAAAATTAGAAGTCAACGGGAAGCCTTTTATTGTAAATGGTATGAATTGGGATTACTTCCCGGTAGGAACTAATTATAATTATTCATTCTGGACTCAGTCAGATGATTTCATCAGAAAAGCATTGGATGATGAAATGTCATTGCTGAAAAATATGAATGTAAATGCAATCCGTGTATATACAGGAATTCCCAAAAAATGGATTACCTATATCTATGAAAACTATGGCATTTATACGATGCTCAATCACTCCTTCGGAAGATACGGACTTACTATTGACGGTGTTTGGACACCCGTTACCCATTATGATGATGCTAAAACTCAAGAGCTTCTAATGAAGGAAGTGAAACAACTGGCGTCTCAATACAAGAATACACCAGGCTTATTACTCTATTTATTAGGAAACGAAAATAACTATGGTTTATTTTGGCAAGGTGCAGAAACTGAAGATTTTCCAGATGATGAAGAACAGAAAAAATTTGTTGGAGAAAAAAGAGGACGGCCTATGTATCGTTTGATGAACGATGCAGCTAAAGAAATGAAATCGTTGGACGGAAATGTTCCGGTGGCGATTTGTAATGGCGATTTATTGTTCCTAAACATTATTAATGATGAATGTAAAGATGTAGATATTCTCGGAATCAATTCTTACCGTGGTGTTTCTTTTACCGATTTGTTCGATAGAGTGAAAAAAGAATACGGAAAACCGGTACTTTTTACAGAGTTCGGAGCAGATGCCTTCAACGAACTTTCTCAGCAGGAAGATCAGGATGCACAAGCCTACTATCTTAAGGGGAATTGGCAGGAAATCTACGAAAATGCAGCGGGAATGGGAAAAGCTGGAAACTCCATAGGTGGTTTTACGTTCCAGTTTAGCGATGGATGGTGGAAGTACAAACAAACCGAAAATCTGGAAGTTCATGATTCTAATGCTTCTTGGAGCAACGGCGGCTATATCAAAGATTTCAAACAGGGACAAAACAATATGAACGAAGAATGGTTCGGTATCTGTGCCAAAGGTAAAACCGATGCTACGGGTCATTACCAACTGTATCCAAGAGCGGCGTATTATACTTTGAAGGAAATCCATCAGTTTAATCCTTACAACACTAGTGCTTCCAGATCTGGAAATCCTGTGCAGTCTTATTTCGGAAATGTAAATACTGCCGATGCTCAACTTCGTGCGAGAGGAGACAAAGCCGCTTTAAAAGGGGAAAGTACTGATTTGATTAGAATCAGCCAGCTTAGAGCAGATTTCACCACATTTAATACAGGCGGAAGTCTTACAGAAACCCCAAAAGACAAATCAGATGCTTATACCAAATACCCCAATAAACAGGGTTTTGATCATATGCAATCTTATTTCGTAGGAATTGAAGGAAATCCTGCACCCAATATGAGAGCCAATGTCAATTTCAACATTTTAGGAAATGTAGCAGAAAATCCTATCGATCAGATTTTCTACGAAAACCGAGGCAGACCTATCAAAGTAATGAATGCCGACGGAACCATTACCGAGATGAGAGACCTGAACAGAGTACAAGTCTATAGCGCAAGTTACAACTGGAATCACAAAAATTTCGACTTGCACGGTTTCTACAGAACAGGTCATTATCATTGGGCTTATGAAGGAGATTTCTTTAACCTATATCCTGAAGCCAACTATGGGCAAATGATTGATATCTACAATGGTGAAGCTCCTTTTGGTTTTGAATTTACAGGTAAAAAAGAACTAAACGGTCTAAAGATCGCTTTTGGACCAGAGCTTTGGTGGGGAGCCAACCCGGCATTTTTAGTGAAATACTCTAAAAACTTAGGCAAATTCAATTTTACAGGGATTTTCCACGAAGATGTAGACCAAAGAGGAGATTCTCAAAGTTCATTTGCTGTTCCTCAGCCAAAAACCAGAAGAGCAACTTTAGCCGTACAAAGAAAATTCGGCAAGTTTGCAGTAGATTTAGGAGGTATTTGGGCAGGTCAGCCGCTTAACGGCAGAGACTTCCAATTATACAGAGACGGAAACATCTATCAAGACCAAATTAATGGTAATGACAACTGGGGAGGAAAAGCCAAACTTACCTACACCGGAGGAAAATTCAACTGGTACGCACAAGGTTCTGCAATGGGATTGGTTGCTAACGGAGGTTGGGATCAAACGCAGACCTTCACCGGTTGGAGACTAAAAGATACCGGAAGCGGTAACCAATACAATTTCCTTACAGGTTTTACCTACAAAATAGGAAACTTTGAAATCGCACCCAATTTCCTTTGGCAAGAACCCATCGAAGGGCCAATTCCTGCCACAGCAGCAGCTCCAGGAAGACCAAGAAACATTCTTCAAGATCCTTTTGTAGTAAGAGTGAATAGAAAACAAACCGCAGGAGAAATTTTGTTTACCTATGATCCTACTCCTGCAACATGGATGTACGCTTGGGATAGCGACAGAACAGAAGATGCACCATTTGCATTCAGTGCGGGGTTTGTGTACAGACATTTACCAACCACTCAAGATGCTGCTATCGGTATTTTAGGAGACGGAAGATCGTTGTTTGCGTTTCCAGGTGCAGCTCCAGCTGCAGATCTTTGGGAAGCCAACGCCAGAATTGTTTCCAAAATATCGCACGATTTCGGGGTAATTGCCAACATTTATGGAGGAACAGGTCAGGCAAACGGAAGCGACCCTCGAAAAGTAGAACGATTCGGTCTAGACCTAAGAACCATCTACAAAAAAATGAAATTTATTTCTGGAATTAAATTCAACGATTGGGGACCATACGATTTCCACAGAGACTTCAATCAGACATTCCCGATGCAGTTAATGGGAGATTTATCTCTTGAAATCGGAAAACCGGATTGGTGGATTCTTCCTGGAACGAGAATCGGAATCAGAGGAACCTACAGAACGCTAGACCAATACTCCCCAAGATACAACCCGACACAAACAATTGACGGTGCAGGAAACTGGGTTCCTGATCCCACTGCAATTGGCTTTCCCAATGGAAATGAATGGGAAATCAGAACGTACATTCAAATTAATATAGGTAAATAAAACAGAATTTTTAGGGCAGCTTTATCCGCCTTCCGCTACCAATCTTTTTGTTTCGCTTTGCTCAACAAAAAGGATTTCCGCTCAAGTCGGGCTGCAACATTCAACCTTAAAATTTAGAATTAAAAAAATCAAAATGAAAAATATACTTAAAAATAGAATCATAAAATCCGTATTAGGATTATCCATGCTTTTGGCTTTGGGTTGTCAGCGCGACCTGAATGAATTGGAAGAAGCCGGATATCCTAAAAATCCCGAGATTTTTATCGATGGTTTCAGTTCAGGACTCAATTATGCTGCATTTGGAGGCTCTGCTCCTAAAGCATTTCAGGTAGATAATGAAGTAAAATATGCCGGAACAGCATCTATGCGTTTTGAAGTTCCGGATTTTGGAAGTCCGGAAGGAGCTTATGCAGGCGGAAGTTTCTTTACATCTGTCGGCAGAGATTTATCAGACTACAATGCATTAACATTTTGGGTAAAAGCGACCCAATCTGCAAACATTGATATTATCGGATTCGGTAACGATTTAGGAGAAAACAAATATCAGGTTTCTATCAGTGCATTAGCTGTAAACACCAATTGGAAAAAAGTCTATATTCCGATTCCGGATGCAAGCAAACTCATTGCTGAAAAAGGAATGTTTTTCTATTCCGAAGGTCCGGAAAACAACAACGGATACACTTTCTGGATTGATGAGGTGAAGTTTGAAAAAGTTCCGGGTGTTGCTCAGGGAACAGCAGGAATTCTAAACGGGGATGCAAAAACAGTCACTTCTTTTGTGGGAGTAAACCAAAATGTTGACGGTTTAATTTCCACATTCAGCCTTCCGAACGGAATCAATCAGGTGGTGAATCTTACTCCGTATTATTTTAATTTTTCATCTTCCAATCCTTCGGTTGCGACAGTAAATACTCTGGGAAATGTAGCTACAGTTTCAGGAGGTTCTGCGGTAATTACAGCAACTTTGGGTGGAAAACCAGCTTCTGGTAGTTTAACAATCAACTCTCAGGGGAATTTTCTGGCAGCTCCAACACCTACACTTCCTGCAGATAAAGTAATTTCGGTTTTCAGTGACGCATATACGAATGTTCCGGTAGATTATTACAACGGATATTGGGCGCCTTATCAGACGACACAATCTGCAGATTTTACAGTAAACGGAAACAATGTGCTCAATTATTATAATTTTAATTTTGTAGGAATACAGTCTGCCGCCAACCCAATTAATGCTTCTGCAACTTCGCATTTTCACGCAGATATTTACCTTCCAAATGCATTAGCAGCGGGAGCAAATTTCAAAGTAAATATTGTAGATTTTGGACCAAATGGAGCTTTTGGAGGAAATGATGACAGCAATCACGTTACAACCATTACCGCACCTGCTTTGCAGGGGCAAAACTGGGTAAGTATCAACATTCCTTTTAGTGCGATGACAGGTTTAACTTCCAGAAGCAAAATCGGACAGATTATTTTTGAAGGTACCAATATTCCGGCTTTCTACGCAGACAATATATATTTCTACAATGACGGAAGCATTATCCCATCTACACCAGCTACAGCTGCACCAGCACCTTCTCATCCGGCTTCTGGAGTTCTTTCGGTTTTCAGTGATGCGTATACAAATGTTGCCGGAACAGATTTTAATCCAAACTGGGGACAAAATACGGTAGTTTCCCAACTTCTGATTGCGGGAAATAATACTTTGAAATATGCAGGTCTTAATTATCAAGGAACACAATTCGCAAGTCCGCTTAATGTATCTTCTTATGGTTTTGTTCATTTGGATTATTACTCTGCCAATTCTACCAGCCTAAAGTTCTATTTAATCAGTCCCGGACCGGTTGAGAAAGTGTACACTTTGTCTGTACCTTCAGGTATTGGAACTAATACAAATGGATGGAAGAGCATCAGTATTCCACTCTCTGCATTTTCAGGAGTGAATTTGAGCAATATTATTCAGTTCAAAGTAGATGGGAACGGAGATGTTTTCTTTGATAATATGTATTTCCACAATTAAAATCAAAAAGAAGAATTATGAAATTTTTAAATCAACATAAATTTTTAATGTTTACATCGCTTGTTGCTTTTGCATTTTTTGCAGTTTCTTGCGAAGAAGAATCGGTTCAGACGTTACCCGAAAGAAGCTGGGAGCTTACCTGGAGCGATGAGTTTGATGGTGTGGCGGGAACTTTACCTGATGCTGCCAAATGGTCTTATGATATCGGTACCGGAAGTGGTGGCTGGGGAAATCAGGAGTTACAATATTATACCAACCGTCCTGAAAACGTTTCGCTGGACGGAAACGGAAATCTTGTCATCACAGCCAGAAAAGAAAATTATAATGGCTCAGCATTTACATCTGCAAGAATCAAAACCAAAGGGCTTTTCGACCAGCAATACGGAAGATTCGAAGCAAGATTAAAAACGCCTTACGGACCTGGATTATGGCCGGCTTTCTGGATGCTGGGTGCAAACATAGACACTGTTCAGTGGCCTCAATGTGGTGAAATTGATATTATGGAATTACGTGGACAGGAACCGCACATAGCTCACGGAACTCTTCATGGACCAGGTTATTCTGCTGGAAATGCAATTACAAAAGCTTATGCATTAAAAGACGGAAGATTTGATGTTGATTTTCATCTTTTCGCAGTAGAATGGGACGCAGACAAAATTGATTTTTTTGTAGATGATTATCTGTATCAACGTTTGACCCGCGATGAAGTAGAAAAAAAAGGTCAATGGGTGTATAATTCACCGTTCTTTATGATTCTAAATGTCGCTGTTGGAGGAAATTATGTTGGCTTCCCGGTGGATGGAACGCCTTTCCCACAAAAAATGACTATAGATTATGTAAGAGTTTACAAAACAAAATAAATTTTCAAAAATCTTAAACCTTATAGTTTTCAAAACCTATAAGGTTTCACTATAAAACAACATTTTTCAGACCATTACATCCGAGGATCTTTTTTCCTTCGGAAGGGTTTTACAACCAATTTTAAAATTAATTTATCAAAATTTCAATAATGCAATCCACGATTTCCCATATCGAATCCTCTTTAGAAGCTGTAAAAATCAACCACGAAGTTTTTTTCAAAATTTCCGATGCCGAAGCTTTGCGTCCGTTTTTTATGACCATCGTGAGCGACTCCAATCATTGGATGTTCGTGTCCAGCAATGGCGGACTTTCCGCAGGAAGAAAAAACTCAGAATTTGCCCTTTTCCCGTACTACACCGATGACAAAATCACCGAATCGGCAGAAATTACCGGAAGCAAAACAATGGTTCAGGTGCATCAAAATGGGGAAACACTAGTTTGGGAACCTTTTTCCGTTCGCAACGAAGCACAATTTCGCACCACCAGAAATGTGTACAAAAACGAATTTGGCAACAAACTCATTTTTGAAGAAATCAACCACGATTTAGCACTCGCTTTTTCCTACGAATGGAACAACAGCAGCGAATTTGGCTTCATCAAAAAATCAACCATCAAAAACTTAGCCTCCGAAAATCAAAACGTAACTGTTTTAGACGGATTGCAAAACATTTTACCGTACGGAATCGGCAGCGATTTGCAAATGAGGGTCAGCAATTTGGGCGATGCCTATAAACGTACCGAGCTCGATGCAAAATCAGGTCTCGGAATTTTCGCATTAAGTGCCATTATCGTAGATAAAGCCGAACCCAGCGAAGCTTTGAAAGCCAACACCGTTTTCTCCATCGGAACAGAAAATCCAACGTATTTGCTGTCTTCGCTTCAGTTGAAAAATTTCAGAAAAGGCGAAAAAGTAAGTCAGGAAACCGACATCAAAGGAGAGAAAGGAGCGTATTTCGTTCAACAAGAATTAGCATTAAACACCAATGATGAAAAAAATTGGTGGTTTGTAGCCAATGTGAATCAGTCGCAATCGAATGTTATTAACTGGATTGAACGCATTAAAACCGAAAAAAATCTTGCTTCAAGCATTCAAAAAGATATTGATTTAGGCACCGAAAATCTTAAAAAATTAGTTGCTGCAGCCGATGGTTTGCAGTTTACCAACGACGATTTGCGAGACAGCCGTCATTTTTCCAACACGCTGTTCAACATTATGCGTGGCGGAATTTTCGATGACAATTACACCATCGAAAGGTGGGATTTTTCCAAATATATGGAGAAAGCCAACCAACAAGTTTTCAAAAATTCAGATAAAATTTTAAACAATCTTCCAGAGAAATTTTCTTTGTTTGAATTGAAAGCAGCGCTAGAGAATGCTGATGATGCCGATTTTATCCGATTAGCAAAAGAATATTTACCGCTCAAATTTTCCCGCCGTCACGGAGATCCTTCCCGTCCGTGGAACAAATTTTCCATCAACACCAGAAGTGAAGTGGACGGTTCTAAAATCCTCGATTACGAAGGAAACTGGAGAGATATTTTCCAAAATTGGGAAGCTTTGGCGCATTCCTATCCGTATTTTATCGAAGGAATGATTTTTAAATTCCTAAACGCCACGACTTTTGACGGGTACAATCCGTACCGGGTAACCAAAGACGGTTTCGATTGGGAAACCATTGAAGAAGACGATCCGTGGAGTTACATTGGTTATTGGGGCGATCATCAAATTATTTATTTACAGAAATTTTTAGAATTTACCGAAAATTATTTCCCTAATTCGTTAGAAAATCTGTTGGATCAGGAGCTTTTTGTGTACGCCAATGTTCCGTACAAAATAAAATCCCACGAAGAAATTCTGAAAAATCCGAAAGATACCATCGATTTTGATTTTGAATTGGACGCAACAATTCACCAAAGAAGAGCCGAAATGGGAGCAGACGGCGCTTTGCTTACCGATGAAAACGGAGAAGTGTTGAAGGTAAATTTCACCGAAAAAATATTAGCAACTGTTCTGGCTAAATTGTCCAATTTTATTTTGGAAGGCGGTATTTGGATGAATACGCAACGCCCAGAATGGAACGATGCCAACAACGCTTTGGTAGGAAACGGCGTTTCGATGGTGACGTTGTATTATTTGCGAAGAATGATGCAGTTTTTCCAAGGTATTTTTGAAAATTCGGCTTTGGAAAACGTGAAGGTTTCTACCGAATTGGTAGATTTTTACAAAAAAATACGAGAAGGTTTCCAAGAAAATCTTGCGTTATTGGAAGGAAACATCAGCAACGAAGACCGCAAAAAAATCCTCGATCTATTTGGCGAAGCGGCTTCGGAATACCGAAATCACGTGTACACCAAAGGATTTTGGGGTAAAAAACGTACCGTTTCTTTGGAAGGGTTGAGAAGATTTACCAACCTTTCGTTGCAGTTTTTGGAGCATTCCATCAAAGCCAACGAAAGAAAAGACGGTTTATATCACGCCTATAATTTGATGACTTCCAACGAAAAATCTGTTACGATTTCATACCTCAGCGAAATGTTGGAAGGACAAGTTGCGGTGTTGAGTTCTCAATTTTTAACTTCAAATGAAGCATTGAAAGTTCTCGACGCGTTGAAAAATTCGGCGTTATTTAGAGAAGACCAATACAGTTATTTATTGTATCCGAACAAGCAACTGAAAGGATTTTTGGAAAGAAACAGCATTCCTGAAAATTTAGTTCAAAAATCAGCATTGCTTCAACAATTGGTTGCGGAAAAAAATACGCAAATCATTGAAAAAGATGTGTTAGGAAATTATCATTTCAATGGAAATTTCAAAAATGCAGGCGATTTAGAAATAGGATTAGATGCTTTAAACGTTGAAAATCAGGAAAAAACCTTGATTTTAGAAATTTTTGAAGAAGTTTTTAACCATAAAGAATTTACCGGAAGAAGCGGCACATTCTACGGTTACGAAGGTTTAGGCTCTATTTATTGGCATATGGTTTCCAAATTATTGTTAGCCGTGATGGAAGTTTGCCAAAAAGCCATCAACGAAAATGCTTCGCCCGAAACGGTGGGAAGATTGTTGGAACATTTCTACGAAATCAACGCAGGAATCGGGGTTCACAAATCACCGGAATTGTACGGTGCATTCCCAACCGATGCGTATTCGCACACGCCATTTACCAAAGGCGCACAACAACCGGGAATGACGGGACAGGTAAAAGAAGATATTTTGAGCCGTTTCGGAGAACTGGGAATGGTGGTAAAAGACGGACAATTGCAGTTTAAACCCGATTTATTGAGAAAAGAAGAGTTCTTAACGGAAGAAAAAACCATCGAATATTTTGATGTACAATCCAATACTTCATCGTTGAAGTTACCCGAAAATTCGTTGTTTTTCACCAAATGCGAAGTTCCAGTAATCTATGAAATTTCGGAAACTGAAAGCGTAGCAATTTTTAATGAACAATGTGAAGCAAAAATAGAGAACAGTTTAACCATTAATAAAGAAGATTCTGAAAACATTTTCAAAAGAAACGGAAAAGTGTCTTTGATTAAAGTGAAAATCAGAAAAGAACAGTTGAAATAAATCTTTTCCCGCAGATTTCCGCAGAATTTTTCCGCAGAATATCGCAGAGAAAAAGAAATATCAGCGTAAATCAGCGGTTTAAATCAGAGAAGATCTGCGGGAAAAACGGAAAATTTCGATTAAAAATGAAGCTATTCAGCCTAATATCAACCCTTTTTTTGACATTTTTAATGTCCTGTACCAGTATGCAAAAAACAACGAAACCACATAAATCAGCTTCAGAAATTTTGGGAAATCCCAATTATTTAGCAATGTCTTACGGCGGTTATAGAACCAACTCCAGAAGATTGCAACCTACCATTGCCCAATTAAAGGAAGATATGAAAATAATGGCGGCAATGGGCGTGAAAATCATCCGAACCTACAACGTGCATCTTCCGCACGATGTGAATGTTTTGGAAGCTATTCATCAACTGAAACAAGAAGATCCCAACTTTGAAATGTATGTAATGTTGGGCGCTTGGATCGATTGCAAAAATGCGTGGACCGGTTTTGAACCCAATCACTACGAAGAAAGCGAAAGAAACGCCACCGAAATAGAACGTGCTGCTGCTTTGGCAAAACAATATCCCGATATTGTGAAAGTGATTGCCGTAGGAAACGAGGCGATGGTAAAATGGGCAACAGCGTATTACGTGCAGCCTTCCGTGATTTTGAAATGGGTGAATCATTTGCAAGATCTAAAGAAAAAAGGAGATTTACCAAAAGATTTATGGATCACCACTTCTGATAATTTTGCAAGTTGGGGCGGTGGCGACAAAGAATACCACACCAAAGAACTTACAGAGCTCATTAAAGCGGTGGATTATATTTCGATGCACACCTACCCGATGCACGACACGCATTACAACCCGATTTTTTGGGGAATTTCGGAAGATGAATTTCAGTATTCTAAAGAAAAACAGTTGGAATTGGCAATGTTGCGTTCTTTGAAATACGCACAATCGCAGTACAATGCAGTGAAAAAATATATGCAAAGTTTGGGCGTAGAAAAACCGGTACATATTGGCGAAACCGGTTGGGCAACTTTTTCTAATGAATTGTACGGAAGCAACGATTCTAAAGCGGTGGACGAATACAAATCGGGTGTTTTTTACAAAATGATGCGAGACTGGACCAATAAAAACAATATTTCGTGTTTCTATTTCGAGGCGTTTGACGAGCCTTGGAAAGATGCCGGAAATGCAGGCGGTTCGGAAAATCATTTCGGATTGTTTACCGTAGATGGAAACGCCAAATATGCACTTTGGGATTTAGTAGATGAAGGTGCTTTCAAAAAATTGAAAAGAGACGGAAACACCATTCAGAAAACCTTTAACGGAAACCTGAAACGATTATTAGACAGCGTAGAAATGCCTCCACATCGTGAGTTTGAAAAACAATTGATGGAAACGAAGTGATATTTTTCCCGCAGATGAGCGCAGATGATTTTTCGCAGACTACCGCAGAAAAATAGTAAGAATCAGCGAAGATCAGCGGGAAAAAAAATCAGAATAAATAAAAAAATGATTGCAAAAAGCCTACATATTGCCATACTAATGAGTGTAACAATGAGTTGTACCGCACAAAAATCGTGGAAAGCCAATATCTACGAAACTTCGGCAAGCGGAAATCAATTAACTAAAATTGATGCGAGAAATGCTGTTGAAAATTCAATTAAAATAAACATTAAACCCGAACAACAATTCCAAAAAATTACGGGATTTGGTGGCGCTTTTACCGAAAGTTCGGCGTATTTACTGGGTAAATTAAGCCCCAAAAATCGGGAAAAAGTATTGCAATTGTACTTTGGCAAGGAAGGTGCTAATTATTCTTTAACCCGCACCACGATTGCTTCTTGCGATTTTTCTTTGAACAATTACACGTATGCTCCGGTTGCCGATGATAAAGAACTGAAACATTTTTCGGTAAAGGAAGATATGGACGATTTGGTGCCGATGATTAAAGACGCACAAAAAATTTCCAAAGATGGTTTTAAAATTTTGGCTTCACCGTGGACTTCACCACCGTGGATGAAGGACAACAACTCTTGGATCAACGGAAAATTATTGCCGCAATACAACGAAACTTTTGCTTTATACTTTTCAAAATATTTAACCGAATATAAAAAATTAGGCATTCCGATTTGGGGAATTACCGTGGTGAACGAACCTCACGGAAACGGCGGAAATTGGGAAAGTATGCTCTTTACGCCAAAAGAAATGACGGATTTTGTGGAAAATTTCCTTGGCCCAAAATTAGAAAAAGACGGTTACGGAAACGTGAAGATTTTCGGCTACGACCAAAACCGAGCGGAACTCAAAAATTGGGTGGACGAAATGTACCGGTCCGAAAAATCGTCGAAATATTTCGCAGGAACTGCCATTCATTGGTACGAAAGCACTTGGAAAGTGTTTGAAGATGAGTTGCAATACGCACACAAAAAAAATCCATCCAAACACTTAATCCAAACCGAAGCCTGCATTGATGGCGATATTCCGAAATGGAAAGACGATTCTTGGTATTGGAGTCCTGAAGCTACCGATTGGGGTTGGGATTGGGCAAAAGAAGAAGAAAAATATTTGCACCCGAAATACGTTCCGGTGTTCCGTTATGCAGGAGATATTATTGGTTGTTTGAACAATCAAGTCGATGGCTGGATTGATTGGAATATGGTTTTGGATAAAAATGGCGGTCCCAATTGGTTCAAAAACTGGTGTGGCGCACCGATTTTGGTAGATCCCGAAACCGATGAAGTGTATGTAACGCCTTTGTACTACACGATGGCGCATTTCAGCAAATTTATTCGTCCCGATGCGGTACGAATTGGTTTTGAAAACCCGGATAAAGAATTGCAAGTAACGGCGGCAAAAAATCCCGACGGTTCGGTTGCAGTGGTGGTTTTCAATCCATCGGAACAGGCGAAAAACATCGAAATTTCTTTAGGAAATCAATACATATCCACAAATATCAATGCGAAAGCATTGCAAACCGTTCATCTAACTTTTTAAAAACTAAAAGTATATGTCACAATCAGTAATTTCAAAAAATAAAGTTCCATTAGGACAGAAAATAGCTTTCGGTTTGGGAATGTTGGCGAACCAAATGTTTCCTGCAGCACTAGGAATCTTCATCGTAGTATTGGTTCAGAATTTAGGATTTTCTGGTTGGATGTTAGGATTAATTTATTTTATTCCAAAGTTGTTTGATGCCATTACTGATCCATTGATGGGGTTTATATCGGATAATACCAAGTCGAAATGGGGCAGAAGAAGGCAATATGTTATCATTGGTGGCATCATTACAGGGATTGCGTTTGCATTAATGTTTCAATTGTATTCTTCTAATTCGCCAACGTTCAATTTCTTTTATTTTTTACTGATTTCATTAGTTTTCTTTTTGGGAATTACCATATTTAGTGTTCCGTATGTGGCAATGGGTTATGAAATGAGTGATGATTTCCACGAACGAACCAATATTATGGCGGTGTCACAATTAATCGGACAATTGGCTTGGGTTATTGCGCCTTGGTTTTGGGTGATTATGTATGATCCCGATTTTTTCCCTACCGCAGAAATAGCCACCAGAACTTTGGCCATCTATGTTGCCATCGGTTGTACCATACTCGCAGTTATTCCGGGTATTTTTATCAAAAGTAAATCAACGCTCAACGAAAATTATGAACCCTTAAATTTAAAAAACGCGAGTAGAAGTTTTGATTTAATCATCGAAGGATTTAAAGAAGCTTTAAAAATAAAGCCGTTTAAAAAACTATGTATTGCTACTTTTTTAATTTTTAATGCATTTAATACGGTTGCAAGCTTTACATTTTTTGTAATTGTTTATCATTTATTTAATGGAAGTCCAGCTGATGCTGGGATTTGGCCAACTCTTTTTGGTTGTTTAGGAGCAACCTCTACAACGCTTTTTGTGATACCCATCGTGAGATGGATGGCCAATAAATATGGCAAAAAAAATGCTTTTATCATCTCTCAAAGCATTTCTATTTTAGGGTATATTTTGCTTTGGTTTTTATTAGTTCCGGGCAAACCCTATTTGTTTATTATTGCATTGCCTTTTTTCTCCTTTGGTATAGGGAGTTTGTTTACCATTATGATGTCGATGACCTCCGATGTGATTGATATTGACGAACTCAATACCGGAAAAAGAAGAGAAGGAATATTTGGCGCTATTTATTGGTGGATGGTAAAATTTGGCGCTGCTATTGCGGGTGGATTAAGTGGTTTAATTCTAACTTGGGTAGGCTTCAAAGAAGGGATTCCTACAACACAACAAGAAGGGGCAATTTCTATGTTGCATATTCTTTTCTCGGTAATTCCAATTGCAGGTACATTAATAGCCATTTGGGTAATGTGGGATTATGATGTGTCAGAAGAAAAAGCCAGAGAAATAAGTGCAGAATTAGCCAGAAGAAAAGCGCCAAAACCTTCTGGATACGGTGCCAACAATATATTGAAAGGAATGAATTTGGCTGGACTTTCCCGATTGCAACTGCAACAGCAATTTCCGCAGTATTATTTCCCAACCTTTGATTATACCAATGTTGAAGGCATAAAAACTGAATTTTACAATGTTTTCAAAGCCGGAATGAGTGGCATTTGTTTCAGTGCATTCACCGAAAAACAATTTCCGGGCGATTACATCACTGAAGAACAAATCCGAAAACGCTTGGAAGTGCTGCAACCTCATACACAATGGATCAGAGTCTTTTCTTCCACGCACGGACACGAAAATATCCCGAAAATTGCCAAAGAAATGGGCTTCAAAGTATTGATGGGAGCGTGGATTGGCAAAGATGAAACCGAAAACCAACAAGAAATTCAGGCTTTAATTCAGTTAATCAAAGAAGGAAATGTAGATATCGCCGCCGTTGGAAACGAAGTATTGTTCCGTGGCGACCAAAATGAAGAAACGTTGTTGAGCTACATTCAACAAGTTAAAAATCAAACGATGGATGTTCCTGTAACGTATATTGATGTGTATTACGAAATCATCAATCACCCGAAATTGGCAGCAGCAACCGATAAAATTTTAATCAACTGCTACCCGTTCTGGGAAGGTGCTTCTATAGACAATGCCGGAATGTATTTGCAGGAAATGTATCATCAAACCAAAAAAATAGCGGGTGGAAAAGAAATCATCATTGCAGAAACCGGTTGGCCAAGTAAAGGTGACGCCGTACAAAATGCACAACCATCGCCAGAAAATTTAATGCGATATTTCTCCGAAGCACAAAAATGGGCATCGAAAGAAAACTTAACGCTGTTCTATTTCTCTTCTTTCGACGAATCTTGGAAAATCCATTTCGAAGGTTGGGCAGGAACTTCATGGGGATTGTGGGATGCCAACGAAAAATTCAAATTTTGAAAATAGACGCAAGATATTAGACACGAGACACAAGATTTTAGAAACTGTCAATAATCAATTAACCATTATCAACTCATAATCATCATTACCAATGTCATACAGAGCAGAGCAATATTTATCCTTACCCAAACTCAATCAGGATAATTATATTATAGGAAAAACCGAAACCGAAAAAAGAGATTTGTTTCGGGAAATTCTCAACAATGGCGTTCACGGCTTTTGTTTCAGTTTGTATGAAGACGGACAAAAACCCGGCGACATCATTTCCGAGGAGCAAGTTCGCCGAAGAATGGAAATCCTGAAACCGCACACATCGTGGGTTCGCTCGTTTTCTTGCACCGAAGGCAACGAACACATCCCGAAAATCGCCAAAGAATTCGGAATGAAAACCCTGGTCGGAGCTTGGTTGGGAGACGATCCCGAAATCAACGAAAGAGAAATTGAAGGATTGATAAAACTCGCCAAAGAAGGATATGTGGACATTGCAGCCGTAGGAAATGAAGTGATGTACCGCAAAGATTTAACCGAAGACGAATTGCTGGATTTCATCAACCGTGTAAAAAAAGAACTCCCCGAAATTCCCGTAGGTTACGTAGATGCCTATTACGAATTTACCATAAAACCAAGAATTACAGAAGCTTGCGACGTTATTTTGGCAAACTGTTATCCGTTTTGGGAAAGTTGCCCCGCCGAACATTCGCTCAATTATATGAAGCAAATGTATTATCAGGCAAAACAGGCAGCCAACGGAAAACCCGTCATCATTTCCGAAACCGGTTGGCCAAGCAAAGGCGAAGATTTGAAGGGCGCTTTTCCGTCCAGAGAAAACGCTTTGAATTACTTCATCAACACCCAATTGTGGTGTATGGACGAGCAAATCGACTGTTTCTACTTTTCCTCCTTCGACGAAAGTTGGAAAGTAGGTCCCGAAGGCGAGGTCGGCGCACATTGGGGAATCTGGGACAAACACGAGAAGTTGAAGTATTGAGAAGAGTTGCGAGTTACGAGTTACGAGATGCGAGTTTTTTTTGGGCAGCTTAATCCGCCTTCCGTTCCCGCTTTTTTGCTCATCGCATCCTGAGCTTTGCCGAAGGACTCCTCACAAAAAGAGCTCCACTCAAGTCGGGCTGCGAGAGATTCAACGCAAAAACCTTGTCAGGGTTTCAAACCCTGACAAGGTTGAAAAAAAATAAAAATTTTTAAAAAAAATAAATGACATAGGAAACGGAGGCGTTAACAAAACAAAGTTTCGCTGATTCCATTGAAACATTAAAAATGGTGAAGCAAATTTTAAAAGATTTCCGTTAAAAAATTTCCACTGTTTGAGTGGCGGCAAAAAAAGAAATGAGAAAAACTAATCTTTTTTTCCGCCCGAGTTTGGAAATTTTAGGAAATGTTTTAAAATTTTAGCCGAGTTTCCAAGTCTTGAACTTTTGGTTCTTTTGTTTGACTTCGTCGAATCTTCGATTTCAAGACAAAAGAACATTAATACAAAAATATTATGCTTAAAAAATTACAGCATTTCGTTTTATTCCTTTTCAGCACACTCTATTTGGCACAGGTCGATGTCGTGTACAATGATTTGGTCTGGTCCGACGAATTTTCCACCAACGGAGCCGTTGACAATGCGAAATGGCATCACCAAACCCAATTGCCAAATGGCGGAAGTTGGTACAATGGAGAACAACAACATTACACTAATCTCGTTACCAATTCCTTTGCAAACAATGGAAACCTGAATATTGTTGCTAAAAAAGAAGTATTCACGGATCAAGGCTACACCAAGAATTACACTTCGGCAAGACTCAACTCAAAATTTGCCTTTAAATATGGGCGAGTAGATGTTCGTGCAAAAGTTCCAAAAAACCAAGGAACGTGGCCTGCAATCTGGCTTTTAGGAAAAAATGTCAATGAACCGGGTGGCTATTTTGCTTCCACTTATGGAAATACCAGTTGGCCGGCTTGCGGAGAAATCGATATGATGGAATACGGAATTTTCCCATCAGCTCCTGAAAATTATATTCAAAGTACATTGCATACGCCATCATCTTCCGGAAACTCTGCCAATCACGGCGGAATGTTGGCTTCATCGGATATTACGGATAATTATCACATTTATTCGATGAACTGGTCGCCGAATCAAATTACATTTTTGCTGGACGGAGTAGCGTATTACACGTACAATCCTTCGGTGAAAAACGCATCAACGTGGCCCTTTGATAAAGAGCAATATCTACTTTTAAACATTGCAATGGGTGGTGTTGCAGGAGCTATTCCTTCCACATTTACCAATGCTTCTATGATTATTGATTATGTAAGAGTTTATCAAAACACCACTCCGGATACGGCTGCACCGACCAATTTTACGGCAACTGTTGGAGCTGTAACCAGCGATTCTGTAGAATTATTATTGAATGCAAATGATAACTTTGGAGCAATTACTTATCAAATTTCTGGTGGAGCTACTCAAACAGCTTACGGAACTTCGGGCGTTCAAAAATCGGTGATTATTTCAGGATTGAGTCCTACCACAACGTACAATTTTACCGTAACAGCCAGCGATGCCGCAGGAAATACGGCTGCCAATAATCCCATTATATTAAGTGCAACCACGCTTTCCAATATCAACACCGCCTGCAACGGAACTTCTACTTTGGCTTCGCAAGGTGCATTTTCTACGGGATACAAATACGGTTTCCAAACCATCGGAACCGATGTAAAAGTAACGTTTGAATTGTTAGATACCGATAAAACGGGCGTTGTGGCTTATTTGTGGAAGCAAACGCCTTTCACCGAAACCGCAATGACGAATACTTCTGGAAAGATTTTTACTCAAACTTTAACAGGGCAAACGTTGGGATCTACCATCAATTACGCCGTTAAATTTGCGTATGCAGGTGGAATGTCGGTAACGAAATATTATTCTTATGTGGTAGGAGATGCGTGTACATTGGGAGTAGAAAACTTTTCTGCTTCGCAGGAATTCATTTATCCCAATCCTGTGGAAACAGTTTTGAATTTAAAATTATTTGAGAAAAAAAATATGATTACTCTTTACGATTTTTCAGGTAAGAAAGTACTTGAGAAAAATATAATAGCCAATTCTGAAATAGATATGACTTCTTATCCTTCAGGGAATTATTTAATTAAAATTGAAAACTCAAAAGGAACAAATACTCATAAATTCATAAAAAAATAGTTGTTAAAAAGATCAACTAAAAATATTATTAACCCTTAAATTTTTATAAAATGAAAAATTTATCTCTTTTTTTAATGTTGTTGGCATTTACGTTTGGCTTTTCTCAGCCAACAACCAATGCACCAACACCGACACACTTGCCGGCTAATGTAATTTCGATATTTAGTGATGCATATACTAATGTTGTCACTAATTATAATCCAAACTGGGGGCAGTCAGGAACAGTAAATCCTACATTTATTCCTGTTTCTGGTTCTGGAAACAATGTTCTGGTTTATTCTAATTTCAATTATCAAGGAACGGAGCTTACAACACAAAATGCAGCTTCAATGGAGTTTTTGCATATTGATGTTTGGTCTAATACTTCCGGTGCAATTCTGAAAGTTTCTCCAATCAATAACGGAACAGGAGCAGGGGAATTTTTGGTTAATGTACCATTAACCGCAGGTAGCTGGAACAGTGTGAATTTGCCAAAATCAGCTTTCACCGGAATGACATGGAACTCTGTTTTCCAGTTGAAGTTTGATGGTCAGTCGGGAACGACACCATCAACTGTTTATTTAGATAATATCTACTTCTGGAAAAACCCTGTAGATCCTACTGCCGATGCTACTTTAAGTGATTTGAAAGTTAATGGAACAACTGTTGCCGGATTCAGTTCTGCAATTACTACTTATTCTGTACAGTTTCCGCAGGGAACTACTGCTATTCCACAAATTACCGCAGCTATAACAAGCAATACAAACGCAACAAGAGTAATTACGCAAGCTGCTTCTATTCCTGGAACAGCAACAGTTGCTGTAACGGCTCAGAACGGCACAACGACGAGAATATATACGATAAATTATACCGTTTCGGGTCCCTCAACAGCCGCTCCAAATCCACCTGCAAGAGCTGCTGCTGATGTAATATCTTTCTTTAGTGAGGCATATACTAATGTTCCTGTTTCTGAATGGTCTACTTCTTGGGATGATTCTACAATTCAGGATGTTACAGTGGCAGGAAATGCTGTGAAAAAGATTACATTTACCAACTTTCTTGGTGTACAGCTTGCTAATTATATAAATGCTACTGCAATGACGCATTTTCATATGGATTATTTTATAGATGCAGGAACAGACTTAGTAGGCAAAGTATTCAATCCGAAATGGTCAAATCATGCTTCTCAGGCTGGGGAAACTTCATCATTTTTATTGAATCATTTACCTTCAACAACAGGAACATGGGTTTCGATTGATGTTCCGATCAGCGACTTTAACATTCCAGGAGGACAAATCAGAAACTCTTTGTATCAATTCCTAATTTCGAGTAATCTTGGAAGTGTTTATGTAGACAACATCTATTTTTATAAAAACGGAACTTTAGGAGTAAAAGACATTCAAAACAAAAAAGAAGCAAGAATATATCCAAATCCTGTAAAAGCTGGGGAAACTGTGACGGTTGATGGTAAAGTGAAATCTTTGGAGATTTATAATATGGCTGGTCAGAAAGTGAAAAATTCAGTAGATAATACCGTAGCTACTGATGGTCTTTCTAAAGGGCTTTATATCATCAAAACCACCAACGAAAAAGGAGAAACACAATCTTCTAAGCTTGTTATTAACTAAATTATGTTATTTTTTTTAAAAGCTCGTCATATTTGGCGGGCTTTTTCATTTTAATTCGTTATTTTTGATATGATGGTGAAAAGACTTCTTAGCTGTATATTGTGTTTATTGTTTGCTTTAATATACTCACAAAGCATTCAAAATATAGGTTTGCCTTTTATTCAGAATTATCTGCCTAAAGATTATGGCAACCATGGTAAAATCTGGGAAATAAAAGCAGCAGACAATGGGATGGTTTATATGGCTGCGGAAAACGGTGTTTTGGAGTTTGATGGTCAAAACTGGAACAGATTTAGGAATTATAAAGGATATACGAGATCTCTTCACATTGCAAATGCTTCTACCATATATGTTGGCGCAGATATGGATTTCGGCGTTTACAAAAAAGACAAATTTCAAAAGTTTTCTTACACTTCGCTTTATCCTTACCGAAAAAATAACAACGGCGTTACAGAAGAATTTTGGGGAGCGTATCAGGTAAAAGATAAGATTGTTTTTATTTCGCATCAGAATTTATACACTTTGTATTGGGGGAAAGTTTCAAAAATATCAGCTCCGGTAAGATTCACAGACAGCTTTTTAGTAAACGGATTACTTTACCTTGCTGACGACAGGAAGGGATTGCTGCAATTTGATGGAAAAAATTTGAATTTAATCTGTTCTTATCCTGAAAACAGCCAATTAGAAATAGCTGGAGTGTTCAAAATAGCTAAAGAACTTAGAATTGTCACTAAAAACCATGGGATTTTTCAGGTTTCAGAAAAGAAAATGACACCCGCTATTTCGGAGGTCAATTCTATTCTCGAAAAAAATAAAGTTTTCAGTTTTACTTCAATTGATGATAAATATTTAGCTTTTGGAACGATTACCGATGGACTGTATATTACAGATCTAAACGGAAAAATTGTTCAGCATATTAATAAAAACAAAGGCTTACCCAATAATACTGTTCTTTCTCTTTTTTATCAAAAAAATGGCAAATTGTGGCTTGGTTTGGATTATGGAATTGCCTCTGTAGACATAAGCAGCAGTATTTCTTACTTTTACAGTGTCAACGGTGATTTTGGGACAGGATATACAGCCCTTATTAATGAAAGTAAATTATTTTTGGGTTCCAATCAGGGATTATATTATACAGACTGGAATAATTTTAGAAATAATCAGAAAAATCCACTTTTTAATCTTATCAAAGGTTCGGACGGGCAGGTCTGGACTTTAGAAACAATTGAAGGAAATATGTATTGCGGTCATGATAGAGGATTGTTTCTAGTAAAAGATAATGTATTTCAGAAAATCAACGATGAGTATGGTGTTTCCCAAATAATTCCTTTTAGAAATAACTATGTATTAACCGGTAATTATAAAGGAATTTCTATTTATAAAAAAGAATTTGGCAGATTGAGATTTGTAAAAAATATGAAATACATTCTCGGAGCAGTAAGCCAGATTCAAATCGAAAGCAACCAGACCATCTGGATTAATATTCCTAATTACGGAGTGATAAGAACCGATTTGGATGTAAATCTTAACCCGGTGAACAGAAAAATTTTTCTGGATTCTGAATTTGAAGGAAATTCTCCTCAAATCTATAAAAATGATGGAGAGATCATGATTGTCACCGCAACTCATGCATACAAATATATTTCGGCTGACAAAAAATTCAGATTGATGAATGATAAAATCGGCGCGGCAGTCATCAAAGAAGTGCTTCCCGGTTTTTATTTTCCTAAGAAGATTTCGCCAGAATATAACTTTTATCCTGTTTACAATGGTTTTGCGCTGGAAAAAACACCAAACCAGAAAGTAAATTTTCTTGCAGATTTAGTTTTCAGAAAAGCTAAGGCGTTTAATAATCATAATGAAACAGCAATACATCATCAGCAAAGCATCAGCTATAAATATAATAACTTTCATTTTAGCTTTATAGCTCCTAACGAAGAAGGAGTGGAATATCAGTATTATTTAAAGGGTTTTTCAGATAAATGGTCGCCCTGGAGTACTAAAAATGATGTAAATTTTTTAAACCTCAAAGAAGGCGATTATACACTTCACATTAAAGCAAGAAAAGAAAATTTTTTCTCGGAAACGAAAAAAATTAATTTTACGGTAAAAGCACCTTGGTACAGAACAATATACAGCTATGTTCTATATGGACTAATCATAATTGCTTCATTTTACTTTTTGAGGAAGCATCATCAAAACAGACTTAAAAAACAGGCTTTTGATTTCCTGCAAAAACAGCGGGAATCTCTGAGAGAGCAGTCCGAAAAACACCGTGAGGAAATTCTGATTGCAAAGCAAAAACAGATGGAAACAGAACAGCAAAATCTAAGAGAGGAAATCCGAAGGAAAACCATTGAGCTGGCTACTAAAGCAAAAGATGATGAAGACAAAAACAGAATACTTTCTATCATTAACTGCAAAATAAAAGAAATAGAAGATACCCCAAATATTTCTAAAATTAGGTTGGGAGAAATCCGCAGAATGCTCAGCCAGTATCTTCATACAGAAGATCACACGTTTGAAATTCAAATGGATGAGCTGCATCAGGAATTTTTCAAATCTATGAAAGTCAGGTTTCCCAATCTTTCTATTTATGAGCTGCGGCTTTGTGCCTATCTCCGAATTGGTTTAAACTCAAAAGAAATGGCAGATATTTTCCAAGTGCTTCCGTCAAGCATTAATGTAAGCAGATCAAGACTGAGAAAAAAACTAGGGCTAAAACCCGAAGATGATTTGTATAACTTTCTTAACGGATTTTAAATATTTATAACCAAATATTTATTCTCTTTATTTTAAGATATTGTATTGAGTCTCATTAAAAAAACTAAGTGTAAAAATCAGTTATAATGAGTGCTAATTATAATTTCAAATATTAATTCCATTTTTATTATGCATCTTTTTCCAAATAACTTAAAATTGAAAAATTTAATGTATATTACATCGTCTAAATCCATCTCAAATGAAAAAAAATCAACCCTTTTTTAAATTAAAATCCTTTTATATTTTAGTTGCATTTTTGATATTAAACTTTGTGTATTCGCAGAGTAATTATAGTATTTCCTTTCAAGATAAAAATATTGAAATTCCGGAGAATATTAGCACATTTGAATGGAATCAAATGCCTGAAAAGGCGAAGTTCAATGAAGGTTATTTTGGTTGGTTTCAATTTTATGAAACACCAAATCAGACTATACAAGATGAGTTGAAAAATTCTAATATTAAGTTATTGGATTATATTGCCAACAGAACTTACTTGTTTTATTCTCCTATCAATACAACTGTTGATTATTTAAAAAACCTCGGTGTTAGAGGCATTATACCTGTTGATCCTTCAAATAAAATTTCAAAAGAATTAAATCATTCAGCTTTTGAGCCTTGGGCAATGGATGGTAATAATATAAAAATAACTTTGCAATTTTATAAAATTGTTCCTTTAGAAGTAGTTAAAACAGAATTAAGCAAAATAGGTGTTAAAATTGAACAAGAATATAAAGATTCAGATTTAATTGATATATCAATGCCGATACAAAATTTGAATAATTTAGCAGATCAATTTTTTGTCAAATGGATAGAATTGATACGAGCTCCAGCAGTGAAAGAGGATACCAGAGGGAAAAGTTTACATAGATCTAATAGTTTAGTCACACAAACAAGTGCTGGTACAAATTATACAGGTTTAGGAGTTGGCATATTAGTACGAGATGATGGTATTGTAGGCCCTCACATTGATTTTCAAGGACGAATAACCAACACTTTTGCTACTGGAACTGGTCAAAATCATGGTGATGGTGTAGCTGGTATTATGTCCGGTGCAGGAAATTTGAATCCAGACATGAGAGGCATGGCTGCTGGATCGAATGTTTATGTTGTTAATTATGCTTCCAGTTTTTTGGACATACAAACTCAAAATTATATAAACAATAATACAGTACAAATTACTAATTCATCATATGGTAATGGTTGTAATAGTGGCTATACAACTGTAGCAAGAACAGTGGATTTACAATCCAATTCAAATTCTAAATTATTACATGTTTTTTCGGCAGGTAATTCAAATGGAACAGATTGTGGATATGGTGCAGGTGGACAATGGGGAAATATCACTGGTGGACACAAACAAGGTAAAAATGTAATTGCGACAGCAAATGTTTTTTTTAATGGAACTATAGCAACTTCGAGCAGTAAAGGTCCTGCAAAAGACGGTAGAATAAAACCAGATATTACAGCCAATGGTCAAAATCAAAATTCAACCGATGAGAATAATCAATATCTTGTTTTCGGAGGAACTTCTGGTGCTGCTCCTGGAATTGCGGGTGTTTCTGCACAGTTGTATGAACTGTACGCCTCTTTAAATTCAGGTGTTCATCCGCCATCAGCATTGATAAAAGCAGTTTTGTTAAATACTACTAATGATTATGGAAATGTAGGTCCAGATTTTCAATTTGGCTGGGGAATAGTGAATGGAAATAGAGCAGGAAAACTTATTCAAGACAATAGATATTTTAATGCTACTGTTTCGCAAGGTGTACTAAATTCACATACTATAAATGTACCTGCAAACACTTCTCAAGTTCGATTTATGCTTTATTGGAATGACCCTGCAGCTACGGCTGGTGCAACTAGTGCATTGGTAAATGACTTGGATCTTATTGTAAAAAATCCTGCCAATAACTCTTTCTTACCATGGAAACTTGATCCTACTCCAAATGCAGTAAACTTAAATACTCCAGCAACAAACGGGATTGATAGACTAAACAATATGGAGCAAGTATTGATTAATAATCCTCCTTCTGGAAACTATACTTTAGAAGTTACTGGTTTTAATGTACCTGTAGGACCACAACAATATTTCATAGTTTATGAAATAATAACAGACAAATTAGTAATTACGTATCCAAATGGGGGCGAAAAGTTTGTTCCAGGAACTAGTGAAACAATTCATTGGGATTCAACAAATAACACTCAAAACTTTGTTTTAGAATATACTACAGATAATGGTTTAAGTTGGAATCCAATTGCTACGGTTAATAACAGTGTAAAACTTTATTCATGGACGGTTCCATCAACTATTACAGGCAGTGCGAAAATTAGAATTACAAGCGGAAGCATACAAAGCCAAAGCGTAAATCCCTTTTCAATTGCAAATATGGCAACTGGTTTGCAGATTACTCAAGTATGCCCCAATTCAGCAAGTTTTTCATGGAATGCTTTAGTTGGAGCTGAAGAATATGAACTATATAAATTAGGAATAAAATACATGGAAATTGTTGGGACTACAACAACAAACTCCATAACTATTCCAATTACTAATCCTAATGACCCCATTTGGTATGCAATTGTTGCAAAAAATAATTCGTTAGGTTGGAAATCAAGAAGAACAAATGCACTTTATTACGCTGGTGGATTGTTAAATTGTTCTTTTTCTAATGATTTAAATTTAAATGCAATTAACAATGTTGCAAGTGATTTTAATTTTGTTTGTAATACTTCACCTGTAATTATATCAGCAAGTGTAATAAATTCGGGTACAAGTCCTCAATCAAATTTTTTAATGCGTTATCAAATAAACGGCCAAGCACCAGTAGATCAAATTTATAATGGAACATTAAATCCTGGTCAGCAAATGAATTTTCAATTTACAACGCCAGTTTCGTTATCAGTTGATGGTAATTATCAATTAACCGTTTCTGTTCTTAATTCAGGAGATTTAAACACACTTAATAACAACAAACAATTGAATTTTTACGCTACAACACAAGCCGCTCCAATTAATATTACAGAAGATTTTGAAACTACTTTTCCGCCTCAATCTTGGTCTATAATAAATGCAGATAATAATACTACTTGGGTTGAAAGAACCAATGTTATAGGTATTAATGGTGCAAATTCTAAAGTAGCATATATAAACAATTACAGTTACAATGCTCCTTTACAATTAGATATAATTCAATCGAAAATTTATGATTTAACAAATGTAAGTTCCGCTAATTTAAATTTTCATCTTGCTAAAGCACAATATAGTGCTACATCATCGGATGGTTTGAGAGTAGAAATTTCTACAGATTGTGGTTTAACTTACTCAAGTGTCTATTTTAAAGATGGTCTTACTTTATCTACTATGCCAAGTTATGTTACTTCAATCTGGACACCAAGTTTAGCCACACACTGGCGATCAGAAACTATTAATCTTTCAAGTTATTTAGGACAGGTTGTTCAAATAAGATTTATTAATATCAACGGATATGGCAATAGCACTTTTATTGATAATATCAATTTAGTTAGCACATTAGCAGTAGAAAATAGCAATATCAAAAACAATACGATTTCTATCTATCCAAACCCATCAAATGATGGTGAATTTAGTATAAAATTTGCAGAAGCATCTTTCAAAACTGTACATGTTACTATTCTTGATATGGCTGGAAGAATGGTTTACCAAACCACGACAACACCAAAAAATAGCACTTTGAATGTAAGTGCTAATCTTACAAAAGGAAATTATATTGTAAAAATTATTTCTGAAAAAACAGAAACTACAGAAAAATTAATAGTTAGATAATCTCCCATGCTGGCGCAAGCATCTTGCTTGTGACCACAAAGTAAATAAACGCAAAAAGCACTCTGTAACAAGGGTTGCTTTTTTTTATCTTGTAATCCTGCATAGGCTTTGCCGAGATATAAGAACGTATAATTAGTTACTCCTTAAAATATATTTAACACATTGAATGTTAGTATTTTAAATATTAATTCATTTGTTTTTTCTTGCAGGTTTTTGTATTTTAGAGCTTTAAAACCTTGCAAATATGTTAGGAAAAAATCCAGAAAAACTGCCAGAATTATTTCGCCCGATGTTGGTGGATTTTATTGATAACAAGTACGAACTTGTATTGCTTTCAGAAAAAATTGATTGGGATTATTTCGAGAAAGAATATTCTCCATTGTATTCTAAAGTAGGCAATGCAAGTCATCCGATTCGGTTTATGGTAGGCTGTATTCTTTTGAAGCACCTGTACAATTTGGGCGATGAAACCCTTAGCTTAGCATGGATTATGAATCCTTACATGCAGTATTTTTGCGGAAGAGTTTTCTTTGAACATGAATTCCCGTGTGACCCGAGCTTAAAGCATGAAACAAAATCCACGTTATGTTAGATACATTTGCCATTGTTCTTTTTTAAAATTAAGAATACTGACATATACTCGGTCAACTTAATTTTTATAAATTTGTGATTCTTCAAACACTTATGAAAAATACACTTTACCTGTTCTTTATTTTATGTACATTAATTTTCAAAGCTCAATCTTTGAAAACAGTTTCAGTTTTCGATTCTGAAGAAAATAAGCCAGTTCCTAATGCAAAAATTCTTACAGAAACAAGAGTTTATTATACTAATGAAGATGGTAAGGTTTTAATTCCTGAAAATATTAAAGAGATTGAGATTTCTGCACCTCTTTATGAAAATAAAAAAACCGGCATTTCCGCTCAAATTTTTCTAAAACCTCTTTTCAAAGAAATTGAAGAGGTAACAATTACAAATATTGATTTAAAAAAACTATTCCAAGACTTAATTGATAATTACAAAACAGTTTACTATTCAAGCCCTTCACTTTATTCAGGAACCATAAAACAAAAGTCATTCGTTGATGGAAAAATTTCACATCTTTTGGTAGCAGATGTTAATATCTGGACTAAATTTAATTTTTTTAACTTCAGTGCATCGAAAGACGCCGACAGCTTTTTCAATATTGGTCTTAATAATATTAGATATTACAAAACAATAAAGCTGGACGAAAAATATCCTTTTCAATCTGTTCCGAATTTACAACCGGAAGATTTTGTAGGAACTTTCTTCATGAATCGTCAGATTGTGGGAATGCTGAATGTTTTTAAGGATACAAAAATAAAAACTTCATTACTATACGAAAATGCAGGTATTCAGAAACTCCGTTTTGAAACTGAAAAAAATGAGAAATTAGGAGTGAAATTTGCCGGCTTTATAACGTATAATAAAAATGACCGTGCAATTGTAAATATGCAGGTGGATATTGATCAAAACAATGTTGAAACAGAAAAAAAAGCAAAAAACGGCGAACTTTACAATAGTAATACGACTAAGGCAAACGTGTTTTTTGACTTTTACAAAAGAAACAACAAGTATTTGCCATCACTTATTACAGTTACAGGAGAAGGGTATTGTGAATTTAAAAACAGAAAAATACCATTTGCTGCTTATCAGGAAATAAAGCTGGAAAATTTCGTTGAAGGAAATAAAAGAGGTTTGAAAGAAAAAATAGACCTCTCCAAGCCTTTTGTAGAAAATGTTCCCGATAAAAAGATCAATGAAACCAGCACATTGCTCTCTAAAGAAGAACAGAATTTTATTGACACAAAACAATAATATAAAACAGCAAATGATATATCTCGTTACCGGAGGAAGCGGTTTCATAGGTTCCCATCTGATAGAAAATTTATTAAAAAAAGGACATTCTGTCATTAATGTTGACAATTTTGATGATTTTTATGATTATAAAATAAAAATCGAAAATACTTTGGAGTCTTTAAACATAAATCAGCAATTTGAATTTGCAGATAAGAAAAAAGATACCGAAAGACTTTCTGCTCTTACAAAATCCCCACAGTATCAGTTGTTTTTTCAGGACATCCGGGATAAATCTGGGCTGGAAAAAATTTTCAGCGAAAATACAATAGATATGGTAATTCATCTGGCTGCTCTTGCCGGAGTTCGTCCTTCTATTGAAAGACCTCTGGAATATGAAGAAGTAAATGTCCGCGGAACGATGAATCTTCTGGAACTTTGCTGTCAGTTTCACGTTAAAAAAATTGTCTGTGCATCTTCATCCAGCGTTTATGGAAACAACCAGAAAGTTCCTTTCTCTGAAAACGATAATGTAGATAATCCTATATCGCCTTATGCTGCAACCAAAAAATGTGTAGAGATTTTAGGTCATGTGTACCATGATTTATATAAAATTGATATGATTCAATTAAGGTTCTTTACCGTGTACGGACCGAGACAAAGACCCGATCTTGCCATTTACAAATTCACTAAATTAATTTCTGAAGACAAAGAAATTCCCTTCTATGGTGATGGCAATACGGCAAGAGACTATACGTATATTGATGATATTATTGATGGGGTTTTAAAGTCTGCCTCTTATCTTGAAAATAATTCAGATGTTTACGAGATCATTAATTTGGGAGAAAACGAAGTTATTACATTATCTGAAATGCTTTCTGAAATTGAAAAAAATCTTGGTAAAACTGCCATCCGGAAAAATCTGCCATTACAACCGGGTGATGTATTGAAAACCAATGCAGATATAGCAAAAGCAAGACACTTAATAGACTATCATCCTGCCACAAACTTCCAAAATGGCATAAAAAAATTTGTGGAATGGTTTTTGAGAAAATGACAGCAATACGCCGGAAAAACTTTGGTAGCAATACTTTAAAGTTTTCAGCAATAAATATTTTATTAAAAGAATTGAAAATCAAGTCATAAAAAAGTTTATAATATAACCTATTTTTATACTTTTGCAAAAAAAATAAAAATTATGTACTGGACATTAGAATTAGCTTCTTATTTAAGCGACGCACCTTGGCCGATGACAAAAGCAGAACTTATCGACTATGCGATCAGAACTGGTGCACCAATGGAAGTAGTGGAAAACCTTCAGGCAATTGAGGACGAAGGCGAAATCTACGATGCAATTGATGAAATCTGGAGCGATTATCCTACAGATGAAGATTATCTTTGGAACGAAGACGAATATTAATAAGCACCTAAGCTTTAGGCATCACGCTTAAAGCTTTTTTGCCTTTTCTACATATCAATTTACACGTTAAGTGTTATTAAAACGCTTAAAGCATTTCGCTTAAAGCATAAAGCAAAAATTTATGAGTTTTTTAAACAAAGTTCTTAAAGGGTTTTTGGGAGACAAAAAAGCGCAGGACCTAAAAGAAGTAAAAAAAGTTGTAACAAAAATCAAAGCCGTTGAACCAACGATTCAGCAATTGTCTGATGATGGTTTGAGAGAGAAAACTGCGGAGTTTAAATCTAAAATAAAAGAGGCAACAAGCAGCATCTCGGCGCAGATAGAACAAATTAAAGAGCAGATCAAAAACTCCAAGAATGTAGATGAAAAAGAAGCTCTTTTTTCTAGAATCGAGACTTTAAAGAAAGATTCTTACGAAATTGAAGAAAAAGTACTGGCTCAGGTATTGCCGGAAGCTTTTGCTTTAATTAAAGAAACATCCAGAAGATGGGCTCAGAATGGTGAGATCCGTGTAACAGCGACAGATTGGGACAGACAATTGGCGGCTGCAGGAAAAGATTTTATCGAAATTCAGGGCGACCAGGCTGTATGGAAAAATTCATGGAACGCTGCAGGAACTCCTGTAGTATGGGACATGGTGCATTATGATGTTCAGTTTATCGGCGGGGTAATTCTTCACAGCGGAAAAATTGCCGAAATGGCAACAGGTGAAGGTAAAACGTTAGTAGGAACACTTCCGATTTACTTAAATGCGCTTCCGGAAAGAGGAGTACACGTAGTAACCGTTAACGATTATCTTGCAAAAAGAGACTCGGCATGGATGGGACCATTGTATCAGTTCCACGGAATGTCTATTGACTGTATTGACAACCATCAGCCAAATTCTGACGGAAGAAGAAAAGCATACAATTCGGATATTACTTACGGAACCAATAATGAGTTCGGTTTTGATTACCTTAGAGATAATATGGTGACTTCACCAACTGAATTGGTTCAGAGAGAGTTGAATTTTGCCATAGTTGATGAGGTTGACTCCGTATTGGTGGATGATGCAAGAACGCCGTTAATTATTTCCGGTCCTGTGCCGCAAGGAGACAGACAGGAATTTGATGTTTTGAAACCTTCTATCGACAGAATCGTTGAGGTTCAGAAAAAAACAGTTTCTGCAATTTTTAACGAAGCAAAAAAATTAATTGCCGCAGGTAACACCAAAGAAGGTGGTTTCAAGTTGCTTCAGGCTTACAGAGGTCTTCCAAAAAACAGACAGTTAATTAAATTTTTATCGGAGAGCGGAAACCGTGCATTGCTTCAGAAAGTAGAAGCGCAGTATATGCAGGACAACA
>JAANMY010000546.1_pt1 | contig 52197 bp, 40 predicted proteins | sample 7279691 | NCBI WGS metagenome assembly JAANMY01 (sample SAMN14094543, study PRJNA606508) | bioreactor metagenome | isolation source: A lab-scale SPAN reactor treating ammonium-rich wastewater day 388 | place: Ireland: Galway | collected 2018-02-07 | reverse complement strand
TGGCAGCGATTCTCGATGCGATCGACAACGAGGAAGACCCCTTCGACGACTACGTGATCGGCGATGCGGAGTATCGGATCGAACTCGATGCCGATCTCGACGGCGACAACGACGCGGACGATTGGAACATCATCTACGGTTTGCTCCAGCCTGCGGACATCAACCGTGACGGCGAGGTCAACAGTGTGGATTTCGTGCAGTACCTGAACCTGTACAACGCGCAGGACCCCGCGGCCGACATGAACGGCGACGGGCAGGTCAACTCCGTGGATTTCGTGATCTACCTGAACTCCTACAACAACCCCTGCTGACGAGCAGCCCTTCGGGCTGCCGAGGGAACGTGGGTTTTTTCCGGGGGTCGCTGGCGCGACACCCCCGGCTACTTACGAACAGCCCTTCGGGCTCTATCTGCTGACGGACCTTCGGGATCTACTTGCTGACGGCCCTTCGGGCTGAGGGCAACGAGCAACGGGTGCAACGACCTTCGCCGGGAGTGATCCATGTCGTCCGAAACTGCACTAGCGTGGCTGGGGGCACACGAGAAGGAGTCGATTTCCCGGCTCGTGGACTGGCTGCGCATCCCGAGCGTCTCGACGCAGCCGAAGCACAAGGGGGATTGCGAGCGGGCGGCCGCGTGGGCGGCGGATCGGTTGCGGGAGTGCGGGCTGAGCGTCGAGGTGCTGCCGACGGGGGATCCGCCCGGTTCGGGGCATCCCGTGGTGCTCGCGGAGGCTCCGGGGGCTGCTGGGTATCGCGGGCCGCATGTGCTGTTCTACGGGCACTACGACGTGCAGCCGCCGGAGCCGCTGGAGTTGTGGGAGAGTCCGCCGTTCGAGCCTGTGATCCGGCCCGCGTCGGGAGAGGTGGGTGAGCGGATCGTCGCGCGCGGGGCGGTGGACGACAAGGGGCAGGTGATGACCTTCCTTGAGGCGCTGCGGGCGTGGAAGGAGTCCGGGGGGGCTGCCGCGGCCGGGGTGCGTCTCACGGTGCTGCTGGAGGGTGAGGAGGAGTCGGGCTCGGTGAACCTCGAGCGGTTCGTGCAGCAGCACGCGGAGCGCCTGGGCAAGTGCGACGTGTGCGTGATCAGCGACACAGGGATGCTGGGACGCGGGCGGCCCGCGATCACCTACGGCGTGCGTGGGCTGACGTACACGGAGGTCGTGCTGCACGGGCCGAACCAGGATCTGCACTCGGGGCTGTGGGGCGGGCGGTGCCCGAACCCGATCAATGAACTGGTCACGGTGCTCGCGGGCCTGTGGGACAAGGACCGGCGCGTCACCATCCCCGGTTTCTACGACGATGTGCGCGAACCGACGGCCGAGGAGCGGGAGGCGTGGCGGCGGCTGGGGTTCGACGCCGCGGACGCGCTGCGGAAGATCGGCCTGCCGCCGGAGGCGGACGTGGGCGAGGCGGGATTCACGGCGATGGAGCGCGAGTGGGGCCGGCCGACGTGCGACATCAACGGCATCGTGGGCGGCTACACGGGCGAAGGGGCGAAGACGGTCATCGCGTCGCACGCCTCGGCGAAGGTGAGTTTCCGGCTGGTCGCGGACCAGGACCCGGCGAAAGTGACGGCGGCGTTCTTCGCGTGGCTGCGCGAGCGCACGCCGCCGGGCTGCCGGTGGGAGTTCATCGAGCACGGCGGGGGGTTCCCGGCGACGGTGCCGACGGACTCGCCGACGCTGCGTGCGGCACGGCGTGCGCTGGAGCGTGCGGCCGGGCGCGCCCCGGATCTGATCAAGTCCGGCGGGTCGATCCCCGTGGCTGGGCTGCTCAAGCAGCGGCTCGGGCTGGACACGGTGTTCATGGGGTTCGGGCTGGATGACGACCGGGTGCACTCGCCGAACGAGAAGTTCGAGTTGGAGTGCTTCAGATTGGGGGCGCGGGCGCATGTCGCGCTGCTGGATGAGTTGGCGAGGATGGGGAGGGAGTGAGCGGCGGCTGCAACGCCTCGCCCCGAGTCGTGGAGCGGTCAGGCGGCGGCGCGGGTGGCTGGCTCGTCTTCGAGAATGATGACGTCTCCCGGCTCGTCGTCGTCCACGATCGTGATCGAAGCGTTCAGGTGTTCCTCGGCGCGGCGCTTGAGGTCGGCCACGCGCCTGCGGAGGGTGATCTCGGCTCGGGTGTCGCGGATCTGGCCGGCGATCGCGTTGAGCATCCCCAGCACGCACAGCCCGATGATCAGGGCGATCAGGATCAGGCTCTCGGAGGGAATGGCAGCCACAAGGGGGAAATCGGCCGCAACCGGGCGGGGCTTGAGCCTATTAGAATCCTGACAATGACGGATTCCCTCGGGAACCTGGTGCGGGCGGTCGTGTGGTCGCTGGCGGCACTCTTGGCGGTCGGCCCGGCGGCGGCCCAGCGCGACCTGCTCGCGCCCGAAGGGGCGGATTCAGCCCCGGCCGCGCCGATGGGCGAGGTGCAGGTCGATCTCGACCGGTTCGGCTTCTCCGGCGCGGCACGAGCGGGGGAGTGGACCGGAATCAGGCTGCGGGTCTTGGACCGGGCGGAGCGGCAGCGTGACGTGCTGATCCGTGTGTCCGTGCCGGACCCGGACGGCGACGTGACGCAGTACCGCGTTGCGATGACGACGAACCCGGGGCTGTCACAGCCGGTGTGGGTCTACCTGCGTCTGCCGGGACGGTTCGAGTCGGCGGACCTGCTGAACGTGACGGTGTTCGAGGCGGAGGAGGGTGGCGGCGGCGAGGTGCGCGAGGGGCGCGTGATCGGACAGACCAGGGTGACTCCGCCTCGGCTGCTGGAGGCCACCGAGTCCGTCGCGGCGGTGATCGGCGACCGCTCGCACGGTCTCGGGCAGTACGGGACGCGGTACCAGAACTCGTCGTATGCACCGCTGGGGCATGAGCTGCTCGACGCGCGGACCGGGAACACGCCGGACGACGTGCCGGACCGGTGGCTCGGGATGGCGCCGGTGGAGGCGGTGGTGTGGACGCGCGGCTCGCCGGGCGACCTGACGATCGAGCAGGTGCGTGCGCTGCGGGAGTGGGTCGAGCGGGGGGGGCACCTGATCGTGTGCCTGCCGCCGGTGGGGCAGGACTGGATCACGATCGCGAACCGCGAGTTGGCGGAGATGATGCCGGCGGTGAGCATCGGTCGGCGCACGGGCGTGGACCTCGGCGCGTATTCGACGCTGCTCACGTCGCGCGCGGACGCCGTGCTGCCGCAGGGCGGGACGGTGCATTCGTTGACACCTCGCGCGGATACGGACCCGGGGCAGGCGATGCGCGTCCTGAACGGGCCGGATGGTGAGTGCGTGGTGGCGCGTCGGCTGGTGGGGGCGGGGGCGGTGACGCTGATCGGGATTGATCTCGGGCATCCGGGGCTGATGCAGGCGGGGTTGCCGGAGGCGGCCGTGTTCTGGCATCGTGTGCTCGGGCGGCGCGGGCAGGTGATGTCGCAGGCGGAACTGGCGCAGTTGGAGGCGCGGAGCAGCCGGCCGCTGGGGTTCCGGACGACGGTGGACTATGACCAGGACCTGCCGTCATCGATCGCGAAGTCCGGGCGTGCCGTGGCGGGCGTCTTCCTCGGGTTCGTGGTGTTCGCGGTGTACTGGATCGCGGCCGGGCCAGGCGGGTTCGGCCTGCTGAAGCGGCGGCAGGCGGTGCGGCACGCGTGGGTGGCGTTCCTGGCGACGAGCCTGGTGTTCACGGGGTTGGCGTGGGGTGGCGCGCTGTTGCTCAGGCCGAAGCGGCTGGAGGCGACGCACCTGACGTTCCTCGACCATGTCTACGGCGAGCGCAAGCAGCGCACGCGGACGTGGATGAGCCTGCTCGTGCCGAGTTACGGCGAGGCAACCGTGACCGTGGGCGAAGAGCCGGATGTTGTCGGGGGGCCGCGGGTGCATCACGCGATCGCACCGTGGGATCAGCCGCGCACGCTCGGCATCTCTGGCCGGGGCGGGTTTCCTGACGCGAGAGGGTACACGGTGGACGGCCGCTCACCGAACTCGATGACGTTCCCGACGCGTGCGACGGTGAAGCAACTTGTGTCGGACTGGTCGGGCGGCATGGCGTGGCGATCGATCCGGCCCATCGTTGATGCGACTGGCAACCCCGACACGGCGATCCGGTTCCGGCGCAGTGACATCGGCAACCACCTGCTCGAAGGCGTCCTGACGCATGAACTGCCGGGTGTGCTGGAGAACGTGGTGATTGTGGTGGTGCGTCGGCAGCAGCCGATGTGGGTGCCGCCGGGCGACCAGTTGATCTGCACGGCGTATGCGTTCAAGCGGACCGGCGTCTGGCAGCCGGGCGAATCGCTGAACCTCGAACTGGCGACGGTGCTCTCGGGCACGGACGTGCTGGCGCAGAACTACCTGGGCGACCTGACGCGGATGTCGTCGAGCGTACCGGGCGGGTTCGGCGAGCAGACGGCGGACCCGCGGCGTGCGCCGGATCGTCTGGCCGCGCTCGCGCTGTTCAGCCACCTCGCGCCCCCGGACTTCAGCCGCGGGGTGACGGACACCTCCGCGCCGGTGTTGGCGAGGCGGGCGGGGGCGCAGCGGTGGGATCTGGGGAGGTGGTTCACGCAGCCGTGCGTGATCGTGATCGGGCACCTGAAGGCGTCGGGGAAGGACGCGTGCCCAACGCCAATGCGTGTGTCGATCGGCGGGCAGGAGCGGACGGTTCACTTCGACGGGACAACGGTGGTCCGCTGGATCTATCCTCTGCCCGACGATCCGCCGCTGGTCGTGCGTCCGGCGCGAGGGGATGAGCCCGCGGCGGTCGGCGGAACGGAAGGCGGCGGTTGATCGGCGAGGGAGACACTGCGTGCGGATGATCGAGACGATCAACCTGACCAAGCGCTACGGCGAACTCGTCGCGCTCGACAACCTCAACCTGACCATCGACGAGGGGGACTGCTTCGGGTTCATCGGCCCCAACGGCGCGGGCAAGACGACGACGATCAAGATCCTGGCGACCCTCCTGAAGCCTTCGAGCGGGCAGGCGCAGGTGTGCGGGCTGACGATCGGGTACCAGAACCGCCAGATCCGGCCCATGATCGGGTACGTGCCGGACTTCATGGGCGCGTACGAGGACATGGTGGTGACCGAGTACCTGGAGTTCTTCGCCGCGGCGTACAACATCCACGGGCAGGAGCGCCGCCGGGTCGTGAACGACGTTCTGGAACTCACGGACCTGACGTACAAGGCGACGGCCGAGGTGAACAGCCTGAGCCGCGGTATGCAGCAGCGGCTGAGCATCGCGCGGGTTCTGCTGCACGACCCCAAGGTGCTGCTGATGGACGAGCCGGCCTCGGGGCTGGACCCTCGGGCGAGGATCGAGATCCGCGAGTTGCTCAAGGAACTGAAGCGGATGGGGAAGACCATCCTCATCAGTTCGCACATCCTGCACGAGCTGGCGGAGTTGTGCAACGTCGTCGGCATCATCGAGCGGGGCAAGCTGCTCTACAGCGGGCCGGTCGCGGACATTCTGCGCAAGGCGCGCGTGGGGCACGTGATCCACGTCGGTGTCGTGGGCGACCCGCAGCGTGCGGAGCAGGTTCTGCAGGCCTACCCCGGCGTGAAGAAGGTCGCGATGGCCGACGGCACGGGGAGCGTCAACGGTCAAGCGGGTACACTCTTCCATGTGACATTCGAGGAAGCAGGCGGGCGGTCCTACACCGACCTGCCGAACCTGCTCATCAACGGTGGATTCAGGCTGACGCAGTTCACCGAGGAGCCGGTGAACCTCGAGACGGCGTTCATGCGGCTGACGAAGGGCCTGGTGCAATAGGCGAGCATCCCCGATCGGGGTGTAACCGGGGTGGGATGACCGTTGCACGGCGGAGTTGGGATCAGCCCCGTGACAAAGATGCCCCGGGGCTTGAATCCCGGGGCTTCTCTCTCTCTCTGCCTCCCGCGCGGTCGCGCCTCAACTAGACTGGCGCGAGACCATTCGCCCTAGCACAGGGCGAGAAAGCTGAGCAGCGCCAGCAGGGCAACGCGGCGCTGGTTGGGTGTGATCGTGAGAAGAGACTTCACCGTGCGCTCTCCCGCTGTCGATCCGTCACTCACGCTTCAACGCGCGTGCCGGACCGATGTGCGCGGGGCCGATCGCCCTTTACAGTGTGCCAGCGGCATCCGGTCGCCCGATAACGCTCGGCGCTGGTCGCGGATGTTGCCGGTTCGCAACGCGGTCCGTTGCGTCGTCGCAGCGTTGTGCGTGGCGGCAGTCGGCATGGCTGGGGGGCGTGCGGCCCAGCCGACGGGGCAGCGTCATGGTGAGCCGACGCCGGCAGAGGCCATGAGAGCGTTCCAGCAGGTGGAGGCTTGGTTTGCTGCGTGGGCTGTGCCGAGGCAGGGAGAGGTTGAGCGGGGCTTGGAAAGGCCCCGCCACGAAGAACGGGGAGGCGTGGAAGGGGGCCAGCAAGTCACTGCTACGGGAGGGCGAGGAGGGGGGGTGTGCGTCACGGTGCGGCTCGGTGGGACGGTGCTGGCGAGGGAGGTTTCGCTGGTGGAGGGCGAGGATGGGATAGCGCGGGCTGCGGCAGCGGCGATGTCCGCGGTCGAGGAGCGCCTCGCGGTCGTGCGCGACGCGACATGGCGAGAACGGATGACCGCGTTTGCTCCGACCCTCGAAGTGACGCTGGAACTCGCAGGGCCTCTTGTGCCGCTGACGCAGGAGGAGCTGGCCCGCCCGTCGTCGATGCTGTCGCCCGGTGTGCACGGCGTGGCGGTGAGAGTGGGGGATTCGTGGCGGGCGACGTTCCCGGCCGAGATGCTCGCGTCGGGCGCACCGTTCGAAGTCGAGCTCTCGTCGCTCGTGGCGCGTGCGGTCGGCGATCCGCAACTCGGGGCGCGCACGCCGACCGATCTTGCACGCTCGGAGGGGGTTGTCTTCTACCGCTTCCGTACGGTGCATCTTGCACATCCGGCGCGGGGCGAGCCGCCGGTCTTCCTGTACCGGGGCGCGAGGCTCGTCGATCGGGCATCGCTCGGCACGGGCGACCTGCGTGCGCTCGCGGATCGCTACGCGGATCACTTGATGGCGCGGCGGTGGCGCGACGCGGGGCGGTACGGGATGGTGGGGACGCTGTTGCCGGTTGCCGGTCGGGCGGAGCCGCCGTTCGCATCGCCGTTGCAGCAGGGGTTGGTGGCGTTCGCGCTGGCGGAGTATGCAGCGGGAGCGAAGCCCGACCGATCGGAAAGGGCACGATCTTTCGCGATGTCGCTCCTCGAGGACCTGGCCGTGGTTGAGCCTGGGGAGACCGACCCGCTTCGGGACTCGGCGTCGGTCGCCATGCTGTGGGTGGCGGTACATCGGCTCGGAGCACGCGCACACGCAGACGACGACGTGCGGGGTTTCCTTGACGCGCTGGACGCGGCGATGGCCGAGTTGGAGCGTGCGCCGCTCGGAAGTCCGCCTTCGGCGCGGGACGCGGTGGTAATCTGGGCACGGGCGGTACGGGCTGCGGCCGGGCACGGGGATGCGGGTGCCGCGGAGCGAGACCTGCGGGCTGTGTATGGAGCGATCGGTACGGCGAGCATGGTGTCGCTGTTGCCGTGGCTGGGTTGGGCGGAACTGGCGCTCCACCCTGCGGGCGAGGTGCCGGCCGCGCAGGCGATGTGGGACGTCCGCGACCTGGTGTGGGAGCACCAGCTGTCGGACAGAGACGCGACGGCGGATGCTCTGGACCTCGTGGGGGGTGTGGTGTTCACGCGGTCGGAGAACCCGTTGCCGACCTGGCATACGGTGCGCGTGCTGCCGCTCATGGCGACGATGCTGGCGGACGAGCGTCTGACAGAGCGTGAGCTGGTGCTGCCGGAGTTGTCGCGACTGCTGGCATCGCTGCGGTTCGTGCGCCAGTTGACGGCGGATGAAGCGGTGTGCCATCTGTACGCGGACCGTGAACGGGCAGCGTTCGGCGTTCGGAGCGCGCCGTGGGACCAGCGGATGCCGCCGGAGGCGACCGCGCTGGCTTTGTTGACGCTGACGGAGGTGTTTCAAGCCATGGATGCGCGTGCAGAGAAGACGCCGTGAGCGGGTTTCTCCCGAGCACAGGCGGTGGTCCGTGGCGCGGGGAAGGGCGGCTTGCAGCAGGAAACGAAGGGCGGTTTTGCCTATGATTTCCCGTCCATCCCGGCGCCTTCCGACCGCACCCCGCGACGCCCTGAGAGACCTCCCGAATGGCTGACGACACCACCGCTTCTCTCCCGCCCGACGAGACCCCTCCGGGCGGGCATGACGCCGGTAACGTGGTCGAGTTGCAGATCGAGGATGAACTCCGCGACTCGTACCTGACGTATGCCATGAGCACGATCATGGACCGGGCATTGCCCGACGTCCGTGACGGGTTGAAGCCGAGCCAGCGTCGCATCCTGGTCGCGATGAACGACCTGAACCTGCGGCCCGGCCGCAAGCACCTGAAGTGCGCGAAGATCTGCGGCGACACGAGCGGCAACTACCACCCGCACGGCGAGTCGGTGATCTATCCGACGATGGTGGGGATGGCGCAGCGGTGGCGTATGCGCGTGCCGCTGGTCGATCCGCAGGGGAACTTCGGCTCGATCGACGGCGACCCGCCCGCGGCGATGCGGTACACCGAGGCGCGGATGACGCACGCCGCGGTGGACATGCTGGCGGACATCAAACTGGACACGGTGGACTTCCAGCCGAACTACGACGATCGCCTGCTGGAGCCGCTGGTGCTGCCCGCGAAGTTCCCGAACCTGCTGATCAACGGGGGGATGGGAATCGCGGTGGGGATGGCGACGAGCCTGCCGCCGCACAATCCGACGGAGATTTTCGACGCGATCACGCGGGTGATCGACAACCCGGAGATCACGCTGCGCGAGCTGATGCAGGACGAGACGAACGCCGAGGGGAAGGTGACGCGACTTGGGGTGAAGGGGCCGGACTTCCCGACCGGGGGCGTGATCCACGGGCGAGCGGGGATCGTGGAGGGGTACGACACGGGGCGCGGGCGGCTGGTGCTGCGCGGGCGGACCCACGTCGAGGAGGTCGGGCGCGGCGACCGTGAGCTGCTGGTGATCGATGAGATTCCGTACTCGCTGATGCAGAACACGCTGGTGGAGCGCATCGTCGAGGCGATCCGGGACGAGCGGATCAAGGACGTGTCGGACGTGCGCAACGAGTCGGGGCGCGAGGCGCAGACGCGGATCGTGATCGAACTCAAGAAGGGAGCGGACCCGCGCGTCGTCGAGAACCAGTTGTACCAGTTCACGCCGTTGCAGCAGACGTTCAGCATCATGAACATCGCGCTGGTGAACCGCCAGCCCCGCACGCTGGGGCTGCGAGAACTGATCGACTGCTACGTGCGGCACCGTGCGGACGTGGTGCGACGCCGGACGACGCACCTGCTGCGCGAGGCGAAGAAGAAGGCCCACGTGCTGGAGGGGCTGATCTTCGCGGTCTGCGACGTGGACGAGGTGATCCGGCTCATCCGCGCGTCGCGGACGCGCGAGGATGCGATCGCCGCGCTGATGGCCCGGCGCTTCCGCATCCCGGCGGGGCACCCGTACGCCGCAAAGATTCCTTCGCGCCTGCTGGAACTCGCCGAGCGGAGCGGCTCAGCGGGCGTCGCGCTGACTCGTGTGCAGGCGGACGCGATCGGCGCGCTGCGGCTGATCCAGCTGGTCGGGCTGGAGATCGAGCGGCTGGTGGCGGACTATCGCGCGCTGGTCGAGGAGATCGAAGGGTACGAGGCGATCCTCGCGGACGACCAGCGCGTGCTGGACATCATCAAGGCCGACTGCGAGGAGATGAAGGCTCGCTACCGCACAGAGCGGCGGACCGCGATCGAGGACGCGGAGGGCGACATCAACATCGAGGCGCTGATCCAGGTCGAGGACATGGCGGTCACGATCTCGCACCATGGGTATGCGAAGCGCGTGCCGCTGAACACGTACCGCTCGCAGGGTCGTGGCGGGGTGGGCGTGCGTGCGTCTGACTTCCGCGACGAAGACTTCATCGAGCACCTGTTCGTGGCCAGCACGCACGACGACCTGCTGTGCTTCACCGACACCGGGCGGGTGTTCAAGCTGAAGGTGTACGAGCTGCCCGAGATGTCCCGCACGAGCAAGGGGCGGGCGATCGTGAACCTGCTGGATCTGCGCGAGGGGGAGCGGACCTGTGCCTATCTTGCCATCAGCAACTTTGAGGCGGGGAGCAACTACCTGACGTTCCTTTCGCGCGGCGGGATCATCAAGCGCACGCCGCTGAAGGCGTACTCGAACGTGAACCGCGCGGGGATCATCGCGGTGGGGCTGAAGGATGGGGACTCGCTGCTGGACGTGCTGCTCACGTCGGGTTCGGACGACTTGATCCTCGTGACGGCGCATGGGATGGCGATCCGCTTCAACGAGGACGATGCCCGCGACATGGGCCGGCAGGCCGCGGGGGTGAAGGGGATCGAACTCGGCGAGGGCGACGCGGTGATCGGGGCTGTCCGTGTGCCGATGGTGCGCGACGCCGAGGGCGACCTGATGACCGACCCTGCGTACCTCGAGCGGGGCCTCGCGCTGCTCACGGTGACGGAGAACGGCTACGGCAAGCGCACGGCCGTGGACGAGTACCGCGTGCAGCCGGAGACCGGCAAACCGCGCTCGCAGTCGCGCGGCGGGAAGGGCCGTGTGGACATCCGCACGTCGGCCCGCAACGGCCCGTCGGTCGCGGCCGTCGGTGTCTGCGAGGGGGACGACGTGGCGGTCATCACCCGTGGCGGGCTGCTGGTGCGGATGCCCGCCGCCTCGATCTCGATGATCGGCCGAGGCACGCAGGGGGTGCGGGTCGTCAGCCTCAAGCCGGGGGATGCCGTCGTGGCCGTCGAACGGGTCGAGGAAGGCGACGGGGAGGAGACCCCCGCCTGACCGGGCGGACCCGATGCGGTACACTGCGGCCCATGCCCATCGACTGGTCCGACACGATCGTCGTCGCGGAACTGGCCGACGAGCCTGCGCTCTCGGACGAGTTCAACGCGCTCTTCGAGCGGCTGGGCGACGCCCCGCCGAACAAGGTGCCGCACGTCGTGCTGAACTTCGCGAACGTGACCTACGTGAACAGCTCGAACCTGGCGCAGCTGCTGCGGCTGCGGAAGATGCTGGCGGACGCGGGTCGTTCGCTGCGGGTCTGCTCGGTGACGGACGAGGTGTGGTCGGTGCTGATGGTGACCGGCCTGGACAAGGTGTTCAAGTTTGCGCCGGATCCGCTGACCGCGCTGGCAGGGTTGCAGTTGGAGGATGCGGAGGGGTGAGCGGCCGCAACCTCGGCGGCTTCGACACCTACACTTCAATCCCATGCCCGATTCCGCAACCGCTCCGCCCGTCGCTGAACTGATCGGCGTCCGGAAGACCTACTACAAGCCCGACGGCTCGGTGATGGTCGAGGCCCTGCGCGGCATCGACCTCGCCATCCGGCGGGGTGAGTACGTTGCGATCATGGGGGCTTCAGGGTCGGGCAAGTCCACGCTGATGAACGTGCTGGGTTGCCTCGACCAGCCGACGGAGGGGCGGTACCACCTCGCGGGCAAGGACGTCCAGAGCATGAGCGACGAGGAGCTTTCGGACTTCCGGGGGCGTACGGTCGGGTTCATCTTCCAGGCCTTCAACCTGATCCCGCAGCTGACCTTGGAGGACAACGTGGAGGTGCCGCTGGTGTATCAGCGCGTCCCGAAGATGGAGCGGCGGCGCCGCGCGCTGGAGGCGATGGCGCTGGTGGGGCTGGCGGATCGCGTGGGTCACCGTCCGCGAGAACTCTCGGGAGGGCAGCAGCAGCGGACGGCGATTGCGCGCGCGCTGGTGACCCGACCGGTGATCCTGATGGCGGACGAGCCGACGGGGAACCTGGACTCGACGACGGGCGAGGCGATCCTGCGGGTGTTCGAGAACCTGCACGCGCAGGGGATGACGATCCTCATGGTGACGCACGACGACAGCATCGCCGACCGGTGCGAGCGGATCGTGCGGCTGCGGGACGGTCTGATCGAGACGGACACGGTGCTGCGCAAGCGTGCGCCAGTGCCGGCGTGACCTGAGGAAAGCGGTTGAACGCGACGGGTTTGAAGAACGCGAAGTGGCGAGCGTTTTGAGCGGGCTTTATGCGGCTGCGCGGTGCTGGACAGCCGCGGCGTCAGTTCGCCGGATGGCAAGAGCCGTGACATCGTCCCGCTGGTGGAGCGAGCCGGACTGGGCGTCGAGGAGGCCGGTGAGCTCGAGGAGTGCCGCGCCGACGCTTCCGGTTGCATCCGCGCGGTTGCCGAGGCTGCCGAGGTGGCGCAGGTAGGCGGAGGTCGGCTTGCCGAGCGATCGGCGGTCGGCGCCGGTGGGGAACGCTGTTTCGAAGCCGTCGCTGTAGATGAGGAGCGTCTCGCCCGGGGCGAGGCGGAATCGGGACTGCTCGAACTCGGCTGCGTCGAAGACGCCGAGGAGCGGGCCGTCGGCGGGGATCCGGTCCACCGTTCCTGCACGCAGCCGCAGAGGGGACGGATGGCCTGCGACGCAAGCGGTGACTTCCCATGTCTCGGCATCGACGACGCCGAAGACCGCGGTGGCGAACTGGAAGGAGCCGGCGCCCGCGCCGCAGAGATCTCGGTTCAGGCGGCGCATGGCCTCGGCGGGATCGACCGCGCCGCTCGGCCCCGCGTCGTCGAGCGTGCGGCGCAGCGAGCGGCTGATGACCATGGTGAGGAGTGCGGCGGGCACGCCGTGGCCGACCGCGTCCGCGAGCAGGAAAGCAACGCGGCGTTCGCCGATGCGCACGCAGTCGTAGACGTCGCCGCTGACGAAGCCCGCCGGACGGAAGAGAACGCCCAGGTCCAGCCCCTCGACCCGGGGCAGTTCGCGTGGCATGAGTTCGCGCTGGACCGAGGAGGCGAGGTTGAGTTCCTCGTGGAGTTGAGCCATTTGTCCGCTGAGGCCGCCGTGGGCGGCGCGGGTGAGGTTCAGTTCGCGTGAGAGGCGTTCGATCATGCACTCGCGCTGGCAGAGGGCGTGCAGAGCGGCGGCGAGGGTTGCGGGATTGGTATCCCACGATTCGATGAGGACACCCTCGGCTTCGAGGTCGTGCGCCTGGAGCGCGTTCTCGGCGGGAAGGAGGATGAGTCCGGCGGTCCGGGCGGCGATAAGGTCGTCCACGAGGCGTGCGACGCCGGCTCTGCTGTCATTCTTGTCGAGGACGGCGAGCGCGAGTTGGGCGATGGGACGCTCGAGGAGGGCCTCCGGCAGGTGCTCGAACTCAACGTCCACGATGGTGGGACTGTGGCCGGCTCTTGGCCAGGATTCGAGAACGGCTGCGCCGAGATGTTCCCGGACCTTTGGCGGGACGGAGGGCGAGGCGACGAGGAGAATCCTCTGCTGGCGCATGTCGGGCGACCTCCGGCGCGCGGCCGCCTGCGGCGCGCCGTGACGCCGCCCGGGGCCGACCCCGGAGCGACTATCGGTCTATTTCGCCCGTGCCTTCAGCCTGGCGGTGTCGAGTGAGATGCGGTCGCCGGCCTTGAGTTCGAGGGTTTCGAGCGTGCCCCCGGCGAGTTCGATGACGAACTGGCAATCGAACCGGCTGGAGTAGCGTTTGAGGCGTTCCTCATACTGCCAGTCAGACTCGCCCTCACGCCGTGGTTCTTCGGCCTCCATGTGGTGCATGGCGACGACGCGGCCGCTGGGGTCGAGGAAGATGATATCGATGGAGATGGGGCAATCGCGCATGACGAAGGAGCGCTTGGCGGCGGCGGGGAAGACGAAGAGCATGCCGCCGTCCGGCTCGATGAACCCGCGACCCCCAAGTCCTTTCATGCGTGTCGGTTCGTCGAGAGCGAGTTCGAGGTGGAACCACTTGCCGGCGATCTGGACGCTCTCGACGTTCGCGCTGACGGCCTTGTCGGAGCAGGAGGCAAGGGCCAGGCCGATGGCGCAGAGCGCGAGGACCATTCCACCAATGCGATTCATCCTTTCAGGAGCCATCGTTCGTCCTCCGGGCGCATGACGGCCGCCGACCCGGGCATGGTAGCAGGATCGAGGCGGTCGCTGAACTCTCGTGCGTCCATCTCGTCGGCGTCGATGCCGCACCAGCGAGCGAGGAGGCCGATGATGCGCTCGGGTGAAACACCGCGCGCCCGATAGGTGTCGAGCCGCGTGTCGCCGTGGCGTTTGGCGAGGCGTCGGCCGTCGGGGCCGACGACGAGGGGGAGGTGCAGGTAGCGCGGCTCAGGGGCGAAGCCCAGAGCACGATAGAGCAGGAGCTGGCGAGCGACGGAGTCGAGCAGGTCGTTGCCGCGGATGATGTCGGTAACGCCCTGACGGTGATCGTCAACGACGACGGCGAGCTGGTAGGCTGGCTGGGCGCGCCTGGTCCAGACGACGAAATCGCCGATGGTGTCTGCGGGCGAGATCGCCCGTGGGCCTGCAATGGCGTCGTGGAAGCGGACGACGCCGTCCGCGCCGGTGGGCACGGCGAATCGCCAGTTGGTTTCGCGCTCGTCAAAGTCGCGCGGCGTGAGGGGGGGGCGGAGTTCGGGCGGAAATCTCACCTCTCGTCCACCGAACGATGGGGAGGGTGTCTCACCCGCCGCGCGCATCGGCTCGTCGTGCGGGGCCGAGGCCGCGGCCTCGATCTCTGAGCGGCTCAGTTCGCAGGGGTAGACGTGCCCCTCCTTGGCGAGCAGGCGCATGGCTTCGACGTGGGGTTCGAGGTCGTGCGACTGCACGATCGGTCCCACGTCCCAGTCCATACCGAGCCATTCGAGCAGCGAGATGCAGGACTCGGTCGCGCCCGGCTTGACGCGCGGGCTGTCGAGGTCCTCGACGCGGAGGACGATCCGCCAACCGGCGCGGCGTGCGATGGCCCAGGTGACCAGAAACGTGCGGGCGTTGCCAAGGTGGAGCGCGCCCGTGGGCGATGGCGCAAGGCGAGTGACCCCGGAGGCGTGGCGAGAGACGGGTTTTCCTCGGGTATCGTCGCTCACAGGCCGGGCATGGTAGACTGGTGTTCCCGCCCATCGAACCGCAGGGGAGCGCCGCGTGACGACGAAACTGAGCGAATCGGAGATTCAGGACGCTCTCGCAGAGACGCCGGAGTGGTCGGAAGTCAGCGGCGCCATCCAACGCACCTACGACTTCAAGGACTTCGTCCAGGCGATGCGGTTCGTCAACAGGGTGGCGGAGTACGCGGAGAAGGTCCAGCACCACCCCGACATCCTGGTGCGGTACAACAAGGTGACGATTTCGGTGAGCACACACGATGCGGGGGGCATCACCGAGAAGGACTTCGCGCTGGCGAAGGCGGTGGATGGAATGCAGCGATGAAGAGGGCTGAGCGGGGACTGCAAGGCCCCGCCCGGAAGGGACGGAAGGAAGGGCTTTGAAAGGCTCCGCGGCTAGCGGAGTTCGACGGACCAGTAGGCTTCGTCGAGGAAGGCCTTCCACGAGGCGTACTTCTCGCTGCCGAGGCGGAGCGAGATCATCGGGTTGCGCTTAGGGCGAACGACAGGCCTGACCAGCCGCATGTGGGCCTGCTCCGGGGTGCGTCCACCCTTGCGGGCGTTGCAGGGGACGCAGGCGCAGACGAGGTTCTCCCAGGTGTCGCCGCCGCCTTGGGCGCGCGGGACGACGTGGTCGATGGTCAGTTCACTGGTCGGGAAGAAAGCCCCGCAGTACTGGCAGCGGTTGCGGTCGCGGGCGAAGAGATTGCGGCGGTTCAGTTTCACCTGCTGCACCGGCAGGCGGTCGTAGCCAAGCAGGCGGATGATGCGGGGCACGGCGAGATCGCAGCGGACGGTGCGCACCCAGTCGTGCTTGGCCGGCTCGAACTCGCGCTGCAGCTCGGCGATCTCCGCCCAGGTGGCGAAGTCGTAGTTCAGGTACTTGCCGTTCTCGACGTGGATGACCTCGGCGTGGTTGCGGAAGAGGAGGGCGAAGGCCCGACGCGCGGAGACGACGCGCACGGCAACGTACAGCCGGTTGAGCACCAGCACCTTGGCCGACATGCCCTCGTTTCGCGGCAGGGAGAGCGATACCCCCGAAGGCAACCCGTCCTCCGAAAGCCCGTCCGCTTCGTTGAGCGGAACACCGACAGTCTGGTCCAGGTACCGGCTCATGCTCCCTCGGGCGGTCTTGACCCGTTCGGCCGCCCCAATGTCATAGTAGGTCGTCCCGGCCCGATCAACACTTTCCCCGAGGCTGGGCATCAGGGCGAGGCTGAGATCTCGTCCTGTCTCTCGCCTTCGGCCTGTGGCCACGGGCCTCAATGACGGAATCGCCTGATGCCGGTCGTCACGCACGTCACGCCTCGGTCTTGACAGAGCGTGAACGTCTCGGCGTCGCGTCTGGAGCCGCCCGGGTGGACGATCATCGTCACGCCGGCGTCGATGAGCACGCGCGGTCCGTCAGGGAAGGGGAAGAAGGCGTCGCTGACGGCGATCGCGCCACGGGAGAGGACGCCCGCCTTCTCGGCGGCGATGCGGCAGGAAGCGAGGCGGTCCATCTGACCCGCGCCCGCACCGAAGAGCCGCACCCCCCCCCCTTCAGGGGCCGTGCCGCCGATGGCGACGGCGTTGCTGGACAGAGCGCGGACGACGGCTTCCAGGGCGCGGGCCTCGGCGAGGCGCTCTGGCGTGGGGGACGGGCCTGCGGCGTGGACCCACGAAGTGGTGTCGCCGGGCCTGTCGTCGCGCTCCTGCAGCAGCAGCCCGCCGGCGATCGATCGGGCCTCGAGCGTGCCGAACGGGCGCGCGCCACGGCCTGTTTGCAGGATGCGGAGGTTCTTCCAGCGTTCGCGGAGGCGCTCGAGCGCGGCCCACTCGAAGGATGGCGCGACGACGACCTCGAAGAAGGCGTCCTCGGCGCAGAGGCGCTCCGCGGCCGCGGCGTCCACCTCCGCGCTGAGCGCAACGATGCCGCCGTAGCCCGCGAGGGGGTCGCCGGCGATCGCGAGTTCGACGGCGAGCGTGGCGTCGTCGGCGAGGGCCGCGCCGCATGGGTTGGTGTGCTTAACGACGCACGCGCCGACACGGCCCGAATCGCACGCCGCGAGCATGAGCGCAAGGTCGAGGGCGGCCGCGGCGTCGAGCAGGTTGTTGTAACTGAGCGGCTTGCCGTGCAGTTGCTCGGCGGTGACCACGCTCGGACCGGTCCAGGCCGAAAAGGCGTATGCGGCGGCGGCTTGGTGGGGGTTCTCGCCGTAGCGGAGTTGGGCGCGCCGCTCGCAAACCAGCCGGAGTTGGAGAGGGAATCGCTCGCCGCTCGTGCCGAGCAGGTAGGCCGCGACCGCGGCGTCGTACGCGCTGGTGTGGGCGAAGGCGGCGGCGGCGAGGTCGGTGCGGAGGGCACGGGTGGTCGCGCCACCGGTGCGTTCGATGACGTCGAGCACGCGCCGGTAGTCCGCGGGATCGGAGACGACTGCGACCCACTCGTGGTTCTTCGCCGCCGAGCGGACCATCGCCGGGCCGCCGATGTCGATCTGCTCGACGGCTTCATCCCGCGCGACGCCGGGTTTGGCGATGGTTCGTTCGAAAGGGTAGAGGTTGACGCAGACGAGGTCGATGGGGCCGATGGTGTGGCGGCGCATCGCTTCGGCGTGGTCGGGGTTGTCGCGCAGGGCGAGGATGCCGCCGTGGATGGCGGGGTGAAGGGTCTTAACTCGGCCGTCCATCATCTCGGGGAAGCCGGTCACGCGCTCAACGGGTGTGACGGTGAGGCCGGCGTCGGCGAGTGCGCGAGCGGTGCCGCCGGTGGAGACGAGTTCGACGCTCAGGGCGGCGAGGGCGCGTGCGAACTCGACGATGCCGGTCTTGTCGCTGACGGAGAGCAGCGCACGGCGGATCGGGACGAGGTCGGGCATCGCGCGGATGATACCGTGGCGAGAATCAGGAGCGCGGGACGAACTTGGCGACGACTCCCTGCGCGCTGACGGCGTAGAGGTTGCCGTCCACGAAGGCGTCGGGCCGCAGGATGGCGACCCCGGGGAGCGCGGCCCGTTCCACGACGTCGCCGGTGTCCGGGTCGAGGGTGAGGGCTTCGCGGCCGTTGAAGACGAGCAGGCGGCCGGCGCGGACGCCGATGACGGTGCCGGTGACGCCCGAGGCGGCCCAGCGTTCCGTGCCGGTTGCGGCGTCGAGAGCGAGCAGGCCGCGATCCTCGGTGCCGACGTAGACGACGCCCTGATGATGAGTGGGCTGTTGGCGGAGCGGCCGCGCGGTGCGTACGCGCCAGGCGAGTTCGCCACCGTGGGCGTGGAAGGCATAGATGGACTGGTCGAGGCTGGCGATGAACATGGTGGAGCCGTCGGCTGCAGGGGTCGCGTCGCTTCCTGCGAAGATGCGTGCGCGGCCGACGAGGCTGCCGGAGGCGGCGTCGAGGAAGGCGACGTTGCCGGAGCGCGAGACGAGGCCGACGGCATCGCCGACGATGACGGGGTCGGTGTCGATCGGATCGCCCATGCCGAAGGCCCAGGCGCGAACGGGCGCGCCGAGCAGGTACGCCGAGGCCTCGCCGGCGGGCGTGCCGTTGATGATGAGCCCCTCGGCGAGCATGGGGCTGGTGCTGGCGACTTTGGCGAGAGGCTTGCGGTCGAGGAGGTTGCCGGTCGTCACGTCGATGGCGAAGAGTTCGGATTCGCTGGAGACGATGACCCGTGAGCCGTCGCGGACGTGGCCGAGAAAGCGCGTGAGCGGCGTGGCGAGTTCGTTTGCGTTGCGGAGCGCGCCCGTATCGGCTTCGAGAACGCTGAGCACGCTGCCGGACTCGTGGACGACGACAATGTCGTCGTAGGGGGTCAGGTGGGTGACGCGCTGGCGCGGGCCGACGTGGGCGAAGCCGCGCCAGTCGAGGCGGTAGCCGAGGCGGCCCCAGTCGTCGTGATTGACCTGGAAGGCCCTGCGCCTGGCTTCGATTGTTGACGCGCCGGGCGAACGAGCGGAAGTCGTGCGGGTAGTCGAGGCGGATGACGACGCCCCTTCGTCGCTCGTGCAGGCTGCCGTGCCGCAGAGTGATGCGAGCGTCAGCAGGCCCCCCAGCCCGACTGACAGAGCCATCCGGGCCGTCCGCTTCCGATCGCCACGCTGTGCCATCCGCATCAGCCTCCCGGGTGTCCGAGGGTGGAGGGTCGGGGGACCGGTGGGCGTTCGCACGCCCCGGCCCCGCCCGCAGGGATCGGCAGTATCCGGCCTGACCCCCCGTCGGTCAAGCCTAGGCGGGGTTGGCGCGTTCGCTCGGCGAGGTTTCTACGCTGTCGGCGTGTTCACCGGCATCGTTCAGGCTGTCGGGCGGGTGGATGCCCTCACGCCGATCCCGGCGGGGCTGCGGATCCAGATCGACCCGCAGGGGTGGGCGTACCGGCCCGAGCCTGGGGAGTCGATTGCGGTCAACGGGGTGTGCCTGACCTGCCATGCCCTTCCGGACGAGTTGCCGATGCTGGTCTTCGACGCGGTTCCTGAGACGCTGACGCGGACGACACTCGGCTCGCTCGCTCCCGGGTCGCGGGTGAACCTCGAGCGATCGCTGCGTGCGGACTCACTGCTCGGCGGGCACCTCGTGCAGGGGCACGTCGATGCGCTGGGGACGGTGGAGCGCATCGCGCGCGAGCCGGAGTGGCGCGTGCGAATCCGCACGCCGGAGTCGCTCACGCCGCTGGTGGTGCCGAAGGGGTCGATCGCGGTGGACGGCGTGTCGCTGACGATCGCTTGCACGGAGCCGGGACGGGCGGCGTTCGAGGTTGCGCTGATCCCCGCGACACTGGAACGGACGACGCTCGGTGGCCTGGTCGAGGGAACGCACGTGAACCTCGAGACGGACATCATCGCGCGGACTGTGGTGCACGCGCTGGCGCGCATCCGCGGATGACCGCACTGGGTGGCGGGTGCGAGCGAGTGTGATGAAAGCCGGCGCACCCTTTGATGGGGTGCGCCGGCGAGGCGTGCGGGGCGTCTCTCTCGTGTCGCCCCGGGGAGCCTCAGGCGAGGCGTCGGCGGCGTACGGGGATGAGGAGCGTGCCGCCGAGGAGCGCGAGTGTCGCGGGGCCGGGAACGACGTTGAAGCGGTCGAAGGCATCGAGCCGGCGGGTGAAGTAGTCATCGCCGTCGTAGTCAGCGACGAGCCAGTAGGAGCCCATCTCGCTGAGGGGCGAGAGCGTGTGATTGAAGAGTTCGCCCTCGCTGTCCATCGGGGCGTAGGTGAGGATTTGTCCCTGGAGAGAGAGGGGGAGGTCGCGGTCGGGGCGCGCGGTGAGGAGCATCAGGGGAACGCCGGCGTCGGGGAGGAAGTTGAGCATCGACTCGATGATGAGCGGCTTGCCCATGGCGTAGCTGGTCTTCTCGAGTTCGACGGTCTGGATGAAGTTGTCGAGAAGGATGCGTTGGACCTTGGTGTTCTTGTTGCCCGAGTAGTCCTCGACGGTGATCGTGACGTCGTAGAAGTCGTCGGGGAAGAGGGCGTGCGCGTTCTTCGCGGCGTCGTTGGCCTCGCTGCTCGGCGTGTTCCACTTCCGACCTTCGCCCTTCCTGACGTTGGAGTTCCAGTAGAGGTCCATGTTCGCCTTCTTGACGACACCCGTGCCGTCGGCGTTGGTGACGGTGAAGCAGTGCACGAGGTCCTTGTTGTCGCCGCTGCCGTCGTTCGAGTTTGCTCGCTTGTCGTTCGAGAAGAGTGCGCGGACGAGTTCGTGGTTGCGGAAGTCGTCGTAGTCCTGGCCCGCGCCGAGGAACTGTCCACGGAAGTCCACGGTGTTGACAGCCCCGGTGTCGCCGGCGGCGGTGACGCCCTTGGCCTGAAATCCGATCTTGCGGACACCTATGTAGCGTCCGTCCTTGTGCCACTGGTCCCACGCTGAGGCGACGATGTCGAAGTCGGCCGAGCCGTCGTGGTCTTCCTTGCCGGCCTTGATGCTGCGGGTGGCGGCGCGAGCGCCGACGATGGCGGCGTCCTTGCCGGGGCCGCCGGGAACCTTGAGGAAGAAGTAGTCGTTGTCGTCGCGTTCGGTCTCGTCCATCATGCCGTGGGTGTTTTTGGTGTGAGTGCCGAGGCGGTCGTGGGCGGCGACGCGGAACCGCACCGCGCCGACAGAAGGCTTGTGGGTGTCCTCGTTTCCCTTCGCGGGCGTGACGTGGGCGAGCAGGTCGTCCACGGGCTTGCCGATCTTGGTCCACGCGCTCTCGTTGTTGGCCCAATCGAAGTGGAGGTGGGCGGGGTGACCCGTGCCCTTGCGCACCTTGCCGAGGGTCGTGCCTGCGGCGATCTTGTCGCCGACCTTGAGGTCCTTGTGCGGCTCAAGGTGGACGAGGTTGAATGTCTGTCCATAGGCGCCGGCCTTGTTCTGCGCCAGGACGAGGTAGGAGTTGTATCCATCGCTCTTGATCGCGCGGACGAAGTAGTCCTTCATCCACGCGGGCGCCTTCATCTCGTCGCCGGCCTTCACCTCGATGTCCACGCCCTCGTGGAAGTGCAGCCCGCCGGCCCTTTCCTGGTACTGGCCGTAGCCGTTGTAGAGCGGACTCTTCCAGTCGTTGGGCGTGATGGGCCAGTCGTTCTGGGCCTTGGCGGAGGAGGTCAGGGCGGAGGCCGCGGTCAGGGCGGCTGCGATCACGATCTTGCTCACGGTTCGCATGTCTGGACTCCTTGTCGTGTCGGCCGCACGCCGGCCGGGGTGGTCGATACCCGATGGCACGAACGGAGCCGCACGTGAACACTCACGCTGGGAGTTTCCGAGGGTTGTCCTCGAAGTGCGTGTTTCGGGAGTTGGGGAGGCTCTCGGCCCTCGTTCCGCGAGGGACGCTACTCTGATCTCGTGCGCGTTCTGGGCGTCGATCCCGGCCTGCGGCTGACCGGCTACGGGTGCGTGGACGGGCTGGGTGAGCGGCCCGCGCTGGTCGAGGCGGGGGTGTTGCGGCTGGGCGCGCCGCGGCCTCGCGGGGCGGATGAGCCGCGTCGTCCGCCGGACGCTGTGAGTGTGTCGGCGAGACTGGCGGAGCTGGACGGGGACTTCCGCGAGTTGTTGGTACGGCTTCGGCCTGACGTTGTGGCGGTCGAGTCGCTCTTCGCGCACTACAAGCACCCTGCGACCGCGATCGTGATGGGGCACGCGCGGGGGGTGCTGCTGCTGGCGATCCGGTCGGCTGGCGTGCGGCTGGTGGAGTACAGGCCGAACGAGGTGAAGAAGTCGCTGACGGGGTTCGGGCACGCGAGCAAGGAGCAGATGCAGGCGGCGGTGCAGGCGTTCTTTTCTTTGGCTGACCCGCCCGAGCCGCCGGACGTGGCCGATGCGCTGGCGGTGGCGCTGTGCGCGGCGCGGCGTTTGGCGGTTGATCCGGTCAAGACGGGGTGGTGAGGGGCAAACCGGAACTCGCCGATCGTCCTGCCCTCTAGACTGTGTGCCCATGACGGAGCGCGACAGACAAGGCGGAGGGCGGCTGGTCGCTCAGGTGCTGATCGTGGAGGACGAGCCGGACCACGCGGAGGTCATGGCCGACGCCCTTCGCAAACCGGGGCACGTCTGCACGATCGTCGGGTCGGTGGACGCGGCGATGGCGGAACTCAGGGGGGGGGCGTTCGATGTCATCGTGACGGACCTGCGGATGCCCGCGTCGGCGGGGCAGGCAACGCTCGGCGGCCGGCGCGTCGGGCCGGACGGGGCGGACGCGGGGTTGCTGGTCCTGGCGGCGGCACGGGAACTTCAGCCCGCGGCCGAGACGATCATGGTGACGGCGCACGGCGACGTGCCGACGGCGCGGGCAGCGTTCAAGGAGGGGGCGTACGACTTCGTCGAGAAGCCGCTGGACCTCGAGGTCTTCCGCGGGGTGGTGAATCGGGCGGCGGAGACGGTGCTGCTGCGGCACGAGTCCGGCCCGCTCGACGACCTGGTGCAGCACGGCGGGTTCGAGGGGATCATCGCCGGGTCGGAGCCGATGCGGCGCATCCTGCGCACCGTGAAGACGGTCGCGGCGAGCAACATCCCCGTGCTGATCACGGGCGAGAGCGGGACGGGCAAGGAGCTGATCGCGCAGGCGGTGCACCGCAACTCGGCGCGCGCGAAGGCGCGGTACGTGGCATTCAACTGCGCCGGGCAGGCCGAGAGCCTGCTGGAGGACCAGCTGTTCGGGCACGTGCGCGGAGCGTTCACGGGTGCGGAGCGTGACCGCGAGGGCGTGTTCGAGTACGCGAACGGGGGGACGCTGTTCCTCGACGAAATCGGGGACATGCCGCTCTCGATGCAGGCAAAGCTGCTGAGGGTGCTGGAATCGGGCGAGGTCGTTCGGCTTGGCTCGAACGAGCCGCGGAAGACAGACGTGCGGTTCGTGAGCGCGACAAACCAGGACCTGCAGAAGATGGTGCGTGAAGGGGCGTTCCGTGAGGATCTGTTCTTCCGCATCAACGGGGCGCACGTGCATCTGCCGCCGCTGCGGGAGCGACGCGAGGACGTGCCTCGGATCGTGCGGCACGCGATCGCGAAGTACGCGTCGCAGCTCGCGCCGGACCGTCCGACGCCGGGGATCACCGACGCCGCACTGATGCGTCTGACAGCGTGCCCGTGGCCGGGCAATGTTCGGCAGTTGCTGAACGTGGTGCAGAACATGGTGGTGACCGCGCTGGGCGAGGCGGGAGAGAAGCGCGGCGAGGTGACGCTGGACTCGCGGCACATCCCGGACGAGGTGCGCGCGGCAGAGACGGACGACGCCGACGAGAGCTCGGGTGCGGCAGGCTCGCTCGCGGGAACGAGCCTCGAAGCGATCGAGAAGAGAGCGATCCGAGAGACGCTGCGGCTGACGGCGGGGAACCGCGAGCAGGCGGCGAAGTTGCTCGGGATCGGGGAGCGGACGCTCTATCGCAAACTCAAGGAGTACGGGCTTCGTTGAGCGTTACTTGCCGGCTCGCCGGGCGGATTCGGTGACGGCATCGGCGAGGGCGGCGACGCCGCGCTTGGCCATCTGGATGACCTTCGGGCCGGCGTACAGGGTCGAGACCTTGTGGGCGAGTTCGGTGCCGCCCCAGAGGACGACGCGGTCGGCACGGGCGATATCGTCGCGGGCCTGGCGCGCGGTCCGAGACGACGTGCCTTCGACGAAGGTAACGTCGAGGCGACCGGCGACGGCTTGGCGTACGTCCTCGCGCGTCGCGGGTGAGCCGCCGACGATGCAGAGGCGCGTCCAGCCCGCCGCCCGACAGGCCTCGATCATGCGGTCGATGGCGGCGGTGTTGGCGGAGCCGCCACAGATTTCGCAGGCGTCGGGGCCGGCGGCGGGGGCGATGGCGCGCCCGCGTGCGAGCCGCTCGGCGGCGGCTCGGCAGTCGCCGCGCGTGCAGACGGGCATGAAGCGTTCGCGGAGGACACGCTTGACGTCGCCGCGCTTTGAGGAGGAGATGGCGCGTTTCTCGGGGCGAGAGAGGCCGGCCTCGCGGAGCGCGGCGTCGTACAGGGCGGGATCACCTCCGAAACCGAGGGAGCGGAGCAGTTCATCCTTGGGCACGTCGCGGTGAGGTTCGGCGGTCATGGTGCCCCCGGCGGGAGTGTACCTCCGGTCGTGGGAGATCGAAAAGAGAAGCCCGGGGCACAGGGCGCGCCGGGCGTCGGAGGGGAGAGCGGGGGTGGCGGTGGTCAGATGTCGTCGCTGACGTCGCTGACGAGGAATGGCTGTATGGTGATGAGGAGGCTGGAGGTCGTGTCGCTTTCGGATCGGGCTGAGAAGAGGCCGCCGAGAACGGGGATGTCGCCGAGGACAGGGACGCGGCCGCTGTAGAGGAGGTTGCCGTCGGATCGTCCTATGAGGAGCGTCTGTCCGTCGGGCACGACGACATTGGACTTCTGGAGGTCGCCGCCGACCGTCTGGTGCGACCAGTCCTGTGCGAACTCCCATCGGAAGATGGAGATGTCGGAGTCGTCGTTCCGGATGGCGAAGTTGTAGAAGTCGCCGGTGACACGGTCGAAGTGGAGGGCGGTGGAGTCGGGCCGGAGGTTGGTGGCGGGTTCGCCGAAGATGCCCGAGAAGTCGGAGGCGACCCAGTTGCCGATGAGTTCGGGCGCCCACCAGACGTGCCAGAGGGTGCCGCCGACGGTGAGGCTGACGTGGATGGCCTGCCAGTCGGTGGTGATGGCGCTGATGCCCGTGGCGTCGATGTTGCGCAGGCCGGAGTTGGTGGAGAGGTTGTTGTTGAAGTAGTCGTTGAGGCCCGGCGCGGTCCAGACGACGCGGAGGTCGCCGATCCCGTCGATGTAGAAGAAGTGCCAGGCGTTCCAGGGCGTGACGTGCATGTCGGCGACGGCGGTGGGGGCCGCGGGATCGCCGTCGGGGTTGACGACTTCATCGAGCACGGTGGCGACCTCGTTGCCGTTGATGTCGTAGCGGAGCGGCGTGCCGTTCTGGTTGAAGCCGGCGAAGGTCCGGTTGCCGTCGTTGTCGAGGCCGGAGACGGGTGTGATGCCGAAGGCGTCGGCGGCGGACTGGTTGACCTTCTGGGTGCTCCACTCGCCCGCGGGGCTTCGGCGGACGATGTAAACGCCGGAATCGTTGGCGCCGAAGCACTTGAGCCCCTGTCCGCCGTCGGTGAGTCCCACGGTCAGCCCGAAGGTGAACGGCCCGACGCCGCCCTGCTGTGTGACGTTGAATCGGATCTGTCGGGCGTCGGTGGTCTGGGCGATGACGTAGTGGTTGCCGTCTTCGTCGGCGACGACGGAGGCGGAGGTGAAGGTGTAGACGTTGGGGGTGCCGGGGTCGTCGTCGTCGTTGCCGTCGCCCGGATCGTCGTCATCGTCGCCCGGGTCGTCGTTGTCGTCGCCTGGGCTGAGGTCCACGGCGGGGAAGTCGCCCGGCGCGCCGTCGCGGATGAGGGTTCCGCCGCCGAAGGTGTGCTTGAACTCGGCCGCAAGGGCGGTTCGGTAGTGCCCGGTGAGGATCGTGGAGAGGTCGTCGCCGAGTTTGAAGCCGATGGATCGCTCGCCGTCGCGGGCGGTGAGAGAGAGCCAGTCCTGGTTGACGGCGTACGACCCGTCGAAGACGACGGGGGCGTTGTCACGGCCGAGGGCATAAAGGTCGTGGAGCCAGTAGTAGCGGAAGGTGTCGGCGTCGGCGAGTTCGAGGGCTCCGGTGTAGGAGAAGAACCGCTCGCTGGTGGGCGTGACGCCGAAGAAGTCCGCAAGGGCGGGGGAGCCGGCGATGGTCATGGCGTAGATGTTGCCCGCCAGGTCGGAGGCCTGGAAGTTGGCTTCGGGGTTCACCTTGATTCCGAGGGAGTAACTGCGGAAGCCGTCGGAGCCGTCGAAGTCGGCCTGGAGAACGGTTCGGGCGGAGTTGCCGAAGAGGGCGATGGAGGAGTGACCGTCGAACTGGGTGAACCCGTCGGCGAACATGCCCGTGGAGAGGAAGTTGTAAGAGAACGGGACAGGGTCGCCGGTCTCGAAGCGTTGCTCGCCCGTGAGGCTGGTCCCGCTGATGATCCCGGGGCCCTTGGCGAGCATGAAAGTGTCGTTGACGACGTCGTTGACGAAGCCGTTGAACCAGTAGTTGCCGTCGCGCGAGCCCGGCCCCTCGGACAAGTCGGTGGCCTGGTTCATCAGGTAGGTGATCGAGACGTGGTAGTTGTCCGGCTCGTAGCCGAAGGAGAAGCCCCAGGGCCGGTTGGCGAAGCCGACGGTAGTTCTCTCCGAGAAGGCATCGGGATCGATGAACCCGATCGAGCCTTGGAACAGGTTGTTCGCGTCGCCGAAGGTGAAGTTCGAGAACGGCGTGAGCGAGCCGCCCGCCGTGCCGTTGCGCGATCCGAAGATGATCTGTCCGTTGTCGTCGTACTGGCCGAACTCCTGGAAGAAGTCCACCGCGCCGTTGTAGTTCACGCCCGCGGCGAAGTAGCCGGAGAGCAGGCATCGGCTCTCGAGATTCTCGAGGAGCGGGGAGAGATCGTGACGGTGTGAGCCGTGTTGCGGCGCCATGGCGTCCTCCTCGGTGATGTGAGGGGGTAACGCCCCCCCCGGACACGCGGAGTAGAACACAGTCCGCTCCGCGACGCAAGTCTGTGCCCCGGCCGCGTCCGAGGCTCGCCTACCAGTCGAGCGGGGCGCGCCAGGCCCGGGCGAGGTCTTCAACCTGGGCGTCGAGCGAGGCCGCGGGCCAGCGGAGTCGGCCGGAGAAGTCGAGGACGCCGATCTGTTGGACGACGGCGCCGGTGGCGTGCTGCTGCACGATCTCCCGCACTCGGGCGACGCCGAGGGGGGGCACTTCGAGCAGGTAGCGGGACGGGGTCTCGGCGAAGGCCCAGGCGGCCGCGCCGAGGTCGTCGGGGTCGTGGGTGAGTTCCGCGCCGATCGGTGCGTGCGGACGCGAGCCCGCGATGAGCATCTCGGCAACGGCGACGAGCGTGCCGCCGTCGGCGCAGTCGTGAGCCGACGCGGCGAGTCCCTCGGCGATGACGGCCGCGACGGCGCGGGCCTTTGCGGGTCCGAGTTCGAGATCGGTGGTCGGGACGGCGGGGCTGGTCCAGCCGCGTCTGGCGGCGTCGGCGATGGCGTTCACGATCGCGGCGGCCCGCTCGCGGCCGACCTCGGCTTCGAGGCTGTCGGCCTTCTCGCGTCCGACGAGTTTCGCGAGGCGTCGCACGGCCTGCTCGGCCCTGGACGCGCCGAGGGCGACGGCCTCGCCGAGATGGTCGACGATGACGGGCGCGATGCCGTGCAGCAGCGCGTCCACGTGGCGGCGGGCGGTCTCCGGCAGCGGGCCGACGACGGCCTCGACGCGCGCGGCGACATCATCGGCGAGCGAGCGTGCGGGATCACCCAGGCCGAACGTCTGCTGGTAATGCGACCCGCCCATCGAGGGAGAGGTGCGTCCGATGAGCAGCAGCACGTTGCCGGGACGCTTGGCGTCGCTGGTGACGCACCTGGCGAGGTCAGGCACAATGCCGAGGCCGGTGATGAGCAGCGTCGGCGGGATGGCAATGGTCCGGCCGTCCTCCGTGGTGAACTGGTTGTTGAGCGAGTCCTTGCCCGAGACGAAGGGCGTGCAATAGGCCTTGGCGGCGTCGTAGCAGCCCTCGGCGGCACGGACGAGCGCGCCGAGGTTCGCGGGATCCTTGCAACTGGGCCAGCAGAAGTTGTCGAGGATGGCGGTGCGCGAGGGGTCCGCGCCGACGCAGACCAGGTTGCGCACGCACTCGTCCACGGCGGCGAGGGCCATGAGGTAGGGATCGCCGCCGACGGCCGGGTCGCCGATGCCCGTCGCCAGGCCGGACGCGATCGCGATGCCGCGGCCGGAGCCGGGGACGGGTTCGAGAACGGCGGCGTCGCCCGGGCCGCGCGAGGCGGGGCCGACGAGAGGCTTGACGACGGTGTTGCCCTGCACCTCGTGGTCGTACTGGCGGATGATCCAGTGCTTGGAGGCGATGTTGGGGTGGGCCAGCAGCCGCGCGAGCGCATCCTGAACGGACGGAATGAACGCGGAGGGCGCGGAGGGGGACGCGGAGAACGCGGAGTCGGCCGTTGACTCGGCGTTCGGCGTCCAAACCGCCTCGCGGGTGGGCATCGGCAGGCCGTCGTGGAGGAAGTCCATCGACAGTCGGCCGACTTCCGCGCCGTCGTAGCGGAGGACCAGGTCTTCGTCGGGCGTGCCGAACTCGCCCAGGACGGCGGCCTCGACGTGCTCCTCCTCGCAGATGCGCCGCAGGGCGTCGAGATTCTCCGGCGCAACCGCGAGGACCATGCGCTCCTGGGCCTCGCTGATCCAGACCTCGGTGTAGGTCAGTCCTTCGTACTTGAGCGGGGCGCGGTCGAGGTGGACCTCCGCGCCGAGGTGCCGGCCCATCTCGCCGACGGCGGAGGAGAAGCCGCCCGCGCCGCAGTCGGTGATCGCGTGGTAGAGCGGCTCGCCGTGCTCGTCGCGCGCTCGCAGGATCGCGTCCAGCACGCGTTTTTCCTCGATGGCGTTGCCGATCTGGACCGCGTGGGCGAACTCGTCGGCGTGGGTGTCGGTGAGTTCGGCGGAGGAGAAGGTCGCGCCGTGGATGCCGTCGCGCCCCGTGCGCCCGCCGAGGGCGACGATGAGGTCGCCGTGGCGGGCCTTGCCGCGCACGCGGTCGCGCGGGAGCAGCCCGACGCAGCCGCAGAAGACGAGCGGGTTGCCGACGTAGCGGTCGTCGAACCAGACCGCGCCGTTGACGGTGGGGATGCCCATGCGGTTGCCGTAGTCGCGGACGCCCGCGACGACCTCGGTGAGCGTGCGGCGCGGGTGGAGGCAGCCCGCCGGCAAGGCGAACGCAGAGGTCTCAGAGCGTGACGCAGAGGACGCAGAGTTGGAAGATGGATTCTCGGTGCCGTTGCCTGAATCCCCATTCTGCTTCCGCTCTGTGCTCTCTGCGCTCCTCTCCGCGCTCTCTGCGTTCCAGTTCCCTGGGAACGCGACGCAGAAGACGTCCGTGCTGGCGATGGGCTTGGCGCCGAGTCCGGTGCCGATCACGTCGCGGATGCACCCGCCGATGCCGGTGGCCGCGCCGCCGTAGGGCTCGATGGCGGAGGGGTGGTTGTGGGTCTCGACCTTGATGCAGACGGCGTGGGTCTCGTCGAGCGCGACGACGCCGGAGTTGTCCTCGAAGACGGAGAGCGTCCAGTCCACGCCGTCGGCGATGAGTTCGTGCGTCGCCGCAGCGACGGTGCGCCTAAGCAGGTTGTCGATCTCGACGCTGCCGTCGGCGTGGACGGCGTGGCCGGGGCGATCGTTCCAGTCGATCGGGTCGGCGCGGCGCGGTTCGTCGCCGTCGGACGCCGCGTGCCCGCGGTAGCGGATGCGGCTCTTGAGCGTCTTGTGGACGCAGTGCTCGGACCAGGTCTGGGCGAGGGTCTCGAGTTCGACATCCGTCGGCTCGCGGCCGAGCGCGCGGTAGTGCTCGCGGATCGCCCGCATCTCGTCGAGGCTCAGGAACAGGTGGGCATCGCGGCTCAGGCGTTCGAGGTCGGCATCCGCGAGCGGCGTGAGCGTGACGTGCCGGACGTGCTGCTCCACGCGCCGGCCGGCGGGCAGGCGGTCGGGGTGGAACGGCCGCGTGTGCACCGCGTGGACGACCGTGTTCGCGAGCAGCCGCCGGGCGATCTCTTCGGCGCGGGGGGCATCGGGGCCGGCCAGGTCGTAGCGCCAGCCGGTCGAGACGCGGACCGCCTCGCCGGTCAGCTCGCGGATGGCGTCGGCGACGGTCCGGGCCGTCGGGTCCATGACGCCGGGGAGCGGGTGGACTTCGACGAGACCGGGAGCGGCGGGCGATGCGCCGAGGGTGGATCGCTCCGCGACCGGGTCGGTGAGCAGCCGCGCGGCCAGGTCGCCCGCCTCGGCGGCGTCGAGCGCCCCCTCGACGAGGTAGACCCGCGCCACGGCGACCGAGTCGAGCCGGAACCCGAGCAAGGCCGCGTCGGCAAGCACTCGCCGCCCCCGCGGGTCAGAGGCCGCATCAGCGGGACGCACTTCGACGCGATGGACCGAGGTCGCGGGGGTCGTGGGGGTCGTGGGGGTCGCGGACGCTGCGGGGGTGGGCATGGGCGATCGTAGAGCGGGATGCGGGAAGAACGCGGAGGGCGCGGAGGGGGGAAGGGGAGGGGTTGAACGCGGAGGGGGCGAAGGGGGGAGGGAGCGAGGGGAATGGGATCGGGGGGAGAGGGGTCGGGGGGTCGAGAGAGGGGGGGGCCGGATCGCTGCCGCTCGGGGCCGGGCCTCGGATGCCCTCACGAAGGGCCGGAATCGGGGGAACACCCCGGGTTTCGCGCAGGCCATGCGCACGGAACGCTCCATCCCCGAGCGCGAACGGAACTCTCACGCGCGCGAAGATGACATTCGCGCGCGCGAAGACGACATTCGCGCGCGCGAAGACGACGTTCGCGCGCGCGAAGACGACGTTCGCGCTCGCGAAGACGACGTTCGCGCTCGCGGAGACCCCGCTCGCGCTGCCGGACCGACCCGCCCCCGCCCCCGCCGCCGCCCCCGCCATGCGGCGTCCTCAAGGCTGCGGCCAAGCAACGTGGCCTCAAGGCCCCGGCTCTGAGGGGAGCCTCGATCCCTCGATCTCTCTTCATCCCGCTACAGTCCGGCCCATGGCCGAGCGGCGTGAGACGGTGCATCTGTTCACGGACGGCGCGTGCTCGGGGAACCCGGGGCCGGGGGGGTGGGCGTACATCCTGCGCGATGAGCGGACGGGCGTCGAGAAGGAGGCGTCCGGAGGCGAGCCGCAGACGACGAACAACCGCATGGAACTCATGGCGGTGATCGAGGGGCTGGGCGCGCTCAAGCGGCCAGCGGTCGTCGAGCTGCACTCGGATTCGCGGTACGTGCTCGACGGGATGCGCGAGTGGCTCCCCGCGTGGAAGGCCCGCGGCTGGCGCACCGCCGGCAGGCAGCCGGTCAAGAACCGCGACCTGTGGGAACGGCTGGACGCGCTGCTCGCGGTCCACGACATCCGGTTCAACTGGGTCCGCGGGCACTCGGACCACCCCGAGAACGAGCGGTGCGACCGGCTGGCGGTCGCGGCCCGGGAGCGGCAGGCGGGCCGCTGATCCGGGGCACCCTACCCTTCCCGCTCCGCGTCGGCGGGCGTTCGAGGCCGGCCGCGCGACATTGAAAGGCGAACCGACCCATGGCCAAGCGTGATGCGTTGAACCTGGACCTGCTCAAGCGGCTCTGCGAGACGCCCGGCGTGCCGGGGCGCGAGGAGCGCGTGCGTGCGTTGATCGAGAAGGAGGTCAAGGGGCTGTTCGACGAGGCGCGGACGGACGCGATGGGGTCGCTGATCTGCACGCGCGGGCCGCGCGGGGCTGCGGGGAAGAAGGGCGGCAAGGGTTCGCGTCCCACGCGGGTGATGATCCTCTGCCACATGGACGAGATCGGGTTCTACGTCTCGCACGTGAGCGACAAGGGGTTCATCTACGTCGATCCGGCGGGCGGATTCGACGCGCGCAACCTGTTCTCGCGGCGTGTGCTGGTCTGCACGGAGGACGGCGACCTGCCGGGCGTGATGAACCCGGGCGGGCGGCCGATCCACATCTCGTCGCCGGAGGAGCGGACGAAGGTGCCGGAGACCAAGGAGTTCTTCATCGACGTGGGGCTGCCGGTAGAAGAGGTGAAGCAGCGCGTGCGGGTCGGGGACTTCGTGGTCATGCACGAGCCGGCGATGGTCATGGGCGAGAAGTTCGTGAGCAAGGCGCTGGACAACCGCGTGGCGTGCTGGCTGGGGATCGAGGGCGTGCGTGAACTGGACCGGCTCGGCGGCGAGCACGCCTGCGAGGTGGTGGTCGCGTTCACGACGCAGGAGGAGGTCGGGCTGCGCGGTGCGAAGGCGGCCGCGTACGCGGTCAAGCCGGACATCGGGCTGGGGATCGACGTGACGCTGGCGTGTGACACGCCGGGCGTCCCCGAGCCGGAGTGGGTGACGAAGCAGGGCGACGGCTTCGGGCTGCACGTGAAGGACGCCTCGTTCATCGCGGACAAGGCGCTGGTGGACGAGGTCGAGGCGGTGGCGAAGAAGCACAAGATCGCGTATCAGCGGACGATCCTCGCCCGAGGCGGTCAGGACGGGGCGGCGGCGCAGCAGGCCGCCGCCGGCGCACGGGCGGTGGGGATCACGGTGGGGACGCGGTACATCCACACCGTGACGGAGATGATCGACGTCCGCGACCTGAAGGCGGCGCGGGACGTGATCGCGCGGTATCTGGCGGAAGTCGGGTAGACACGGCGCGGGGTCACGAAGGCAGCTGCTCGAGCAGCCTTGCCTCGTCCCAGACTTCCACGCCGAGGGCGCGGGCCTTGTCGAGTTTCGAACCCGCGGCCTCGCCGGCGATGACAAGGTCGGTGTTCTTCGAAACCGACCCGGTCACCTTCGCGCCGAGTGATTCGAGCAGTTCGGTGAGCGTGGTGCGGTCGAAGGACTCGAGCGTGCCGGTGAGCACGATGGTCTTCCCGGCGAACGGGCTGTCGGGGCGGGACGAGGCCCTGCCCGGCGGGCGGTAGTCGTGGCTGGCCAGGTCCACGCCGAGGCTCCGAAGTTCGGCGAAGGTCTTGCGTGCCGCGGCGGAATGGAGGTATTCGTACACCACGGGCGCGGTGTCCTCGCCGAGTCCCGTCTCGTAGACAGGCTCGACGGGGTCAGGGCTGCCGGTGAGTTGTCTGCGGCGGATCGACGACATGCGGTTGACCGCCATCGGCATGAGTTGCCAGACCTTCGCGGCGAGCAGTGCGTCGAGGTCGGGAAAGACCCGTGCGATGGCCCTCGCCGTGGTATCTCCTACGTGGCGGATGCCCATGCCGGCGAGCACGCGGGCGAGGCCGCGAGATTTCGCCTGCTCGATGCCCGCGAGGAGGTTGTCTACGGACTTCTCGCCCATGCGTTCGAGACCGACAAGCGCATCGCGGTGCTCGCGGAGCCGGAAGACGTCGGCGAACGAGTTCAGGGGGATCGGCCGGTCCGTGCCGGCGGTCGCGCGGATCAGGTCAACCGTCTTCTCGCCCAGGCCCTCGATGTCCATCTGCTTTCGGCCCGCGAACCAGATGATCTTCTCGCGGACCTGGGCCGGGCACTCGGGGTTGATGCATCGGCGTTCGGTTTCGAGCGTCGGGTCGTCCCGCGCTTCGGGCGGCTCGATCTCAACCGGGCCATCGCAGACGGGGCAGGTCTGGGGAGCCTGCACACGCCTCGCCCCCTTCGGTCGCTTGGCGAGGACGACGCGGAGGACGTAGGGGATGATCTCCCCGGCCTTCTCGATCTCGACCGTGTCGCCGATGCAGAGGTGCGTGCAGGGGTCGGCGGGTTCGTCCACGGATAGATCGGTGCGCATCTTGCGCACCCGGCCGTAGTTGTGCAGGGTCGCGTGCTGCACGACCGTGCCGGCGATGAGCGTCGGTTCCATGACCGCCCTGGGCGTGATCCGACCGCTCTTGCCCACCTGCGGCTCGACGCGCAGGAGTTTCGTGAGTTTGCGCTCGGCGGGGTACTTGTACGCGATGATCCAGCGTGGGCTTTTGGCGGTCGTGCCGAGGCGGTCCTGCACAGACCAGGCGTCCACCCGCACGACCATGCCGTCGGTTGCGTAGGGCATCTCGTGGCGGTGCGAGGCGAACTTCTCGATCGCGCGGATCATGTCCTCGATCCTGCGGCCGCGTGCCTGGATCGGATTGACGGGGATGCCGAGGCTGCGCAGGCGGTCGAGGAAGCGGGAGTGCGAGTCGGCGAAGTGGGGGTCAGAGACTTCGCCGCGGCCGTGGGCGACGAAGGCCAGCCGCCGCTGGGCGACGGCCTTGGGGTCGAGCTGCTTGAGCGTTCCAGCGGTGGCGTTGCGGGGATTCATGAAGGGGTCGAGTTCGTCGGCCTCGCGCTGGGTGTTGATGCGTTCGAACTCGTCGAGCGGCATGTAGATCTCGCCGCGGGCTTCGAGGACACCGGGAGCGTCGCCTTCGAGTCGGAGGGGGATGGAGCGGATGGTGCGCGCGTTGTGGGTGATGTCGTCGCCGCGGGCGCCGTCGCCGCGGGTGAGGGCAAGGGCGAGCGATCCCTTTTCCCATCGCACACTGACGGCGACGCCGTCGATCTTGGGATCGCAGACGAGCCATGGCGGCTCGTTGGCGAACAGCCCGCTCTCGGCGCCGAGGCCCCGCAGCACGCGGGCGTGCCACTCGCGCAGTTCGGCTTCGTCATAGGTGTTGTCGATGGAGAGCATGGGTCGCGAGTGCGCGACGGTCCGGAAGCCCTTGATCGACTCGCCGCCGACCCGTTGGGTGGGGCTGTTGGGGTCGGCGAGTTCAGGGTGCGCGGCTTCGAGGTCGGCGAGTTCACGCAAGAGGCGGTCGAACTCAGCGTCCGGCATGATGGGGCGTGTCTGGACGTAGTACGCGCGGTTGGCGCGTTCGAGGAGGTCCCGAAGTTCCGCCGCTCGGTGCGCCGGGTCACGAGCGCTCATACCGCCATCGTACTCGCCCGCCGCCGCTCGTCGCGTGCCCCGCGTATGCTGCCCGCATGACGGCCCGGACCATCGACGGCCGCGCCCTCGCGGAGGCGTACCGCGCCCGGATCGCCGGGCGGGTGGCGGCAGCGCGTGCAGCCGGCGCGAGCGTGCGGCTCGATGCGGTGCTGGTCGAGTCCGGGGACAGCGCGGCCCGCCTCTACGCGGACAACCAGAAGCGGACCTGCGAGGCGCTCGGGATCGAATACCGGCTGCACCTGCTGCCGGCGACGGCGGGATTCGACGAGATCGCGGGGCGCGTGCTGCTGCTCAATCTTGACGAGGCCGTCTCGGCGATCATGATCCACATGCCCCTGCCCGAGGGCGTGGATGCCTACCGCGTCCAGCGGTTGATCGCACCGGAGAAGGACGTGGAGGGCGTGAACCCCGCGAACATCGGGAACATCGTGTACGGACGGTCGTCGCTTGCGCCGTGCACCGCGCTCGCCACGGTCCGCATGATCCAGCACACCGGGGTGGCGCTGCGGGGGCGGGTGGCGGTCGTGGTCGGGGCGAGCGACGTCGTGGGCAAGCCGATCGCCGTGCTGCTGATGCGCGAGGACGCGACGGTCATCTCGTGCAACAAGTGGACGCCGAGGTTGGACGAACTTTGTCGAGGGGGGGACGTTCTTGTGGCTGCGGCCGGGGTGCCGGGGCTGATCCGGCGCGAGATGGTGAAGCCCGGCGCGGTGGTGATCGACGTGGGCGTGAACCGGGTGCAGGGGCCGGGTGGCTCGATGCGGACGGTTGGCGACGTCGACTTCGACGCAGTCAGGGAAGTGGCGGGTTGGATCAGCCCCGTGCCCGGGGGCGTCGGCCCGATGACCGTCGCCATGCTGCTCACGAACGTTGCCCAGGCGGCGGGCGGCTGGGCAGACGCGGATTGCGAGCCTGCGATATCACCCCAGCCGGGGCATTGACCCGGCCTCTGCCGGGGGCTTGAATTGCCGGACCCCTCCGGGGTGATTGGAGACGCGATGAACGCTCTGACTTTCGGGCTTCTCCCGAACATCGGCACGTGGGAGATGCTGCTCATCCTGGCGATCGGCCTGCTGTTGTTCGGCCGTCGTCTCCCCGAAGTCGGCAGGAGCTTGGGAAAGGGCATCGTGGAGTTCAAGAAGGGCCTCAAGGGGATCGAAGAGGACATCGAGCACCAGTCCAGCGCACCCCCTGCGAAGTCTCCGGATTCGATCCGTCCTCCCCTGACGAGCGGCGGCGAGGACGCACGCGTGTCGCAGGGCCAGCCGATCGAGCAAACGGCGACCAGGACAGCAGAGTGAGCGACCGGGGCTGAGCGGGTACCATCCGATCATGCACCCGATCCTTCTTGCGTTGTTGACGGCCGTGCCCCCCCAGCCCGACCTGCCGATCGTCGAGGTCCGCGCTGACAACACGGTCATCGACCGGTCGTGCAGGGTCGTCGTTCCGGGTGGGCGCGTGATCGCCGACGCGGACGGGAACGGCGTAGTTCACATCCGGGCGAGCGGCATCACAGTCGAGTTCGCGGAGGGATCAGCGTTGCGCGGCGCGGCGTCGGACGTGCCCTGGGATGAACACACGGGTATCGGCATCCGCATCGACGGGCAGACCGATGTGACCCTGCGCAACGCCCGCACGCACGGCTTCAGGGTCGGCATCTGGGCGACGAACGCCGACGGGCTGACGGTCGAAGGGGCGGACGTCTCGGACGGGTACGCGATGCGGCTCCGATCCACGTCGCAGGCCGAGGACGGCGGGGACTGGCTCTGGCCGCACGAAAACGACAAGCACGAGTGGATGGAGCGCTATGGCGCTGGGCTGTACGTCGAGCGGTCGTCGGGCGTCACGGTCCGGGACTGCTTCGCCCGGCGGCGTCAGAACGGCATCATCCTCGACCGCGTGACGGATTCGCGCGTGTTCGACAACGACTGCTCGTTCCTGTCGGGCTGGGGCCTGGCGATGTGGAGGTCCAGCGACAACGTCATCAGCCGCAATGCGTTCGACTTCTGCGTCCGGGGCTACTCGCACGGCGTGTACAACAGGGGGCAGGACTCCGCGGGCATCCTCGTGTTCGAGCAGTGTTCGCGGAACGTCTTCGCCGAGAACTCCGCCACGCACGGCGGCGATGGATTCTTCGGGTTCGCCGGCAAGGAGGCGCTGGGCGAGAACCCCGGCCCCGCCTGGTTCTCCGTCGAACGGGCAGGCTGCAACGACAACCTGCTCATCAACAACGACTTCTCCTACGCCCCGGCCCACGGCATCGAACTCACCTTCTCGTTCGGCAACCGCTTCATCGGGAACCGGCTGGTCGAGAACGCGATCTGCGGCGTGTGGGGGGGTTACTCGCAGGACACGCTCATCGCGATCAATCACGTCGAGGGCAACGGCGAGATGGCCTACGGCCTCGAACGCGGCGGCATCAACATCGAGCACGGGGCGAATAACCTCATCCGCGAGAATGTCTTCCGCAACAACAAGTGCGCCGTGCACCTCTGGTGGGACGACGACCAGCACCTCCTGAAATCGGCGTGGGCGAAGGCCAACCACAAGGGGTGCGCAGAGAACGTCGTCATCAAGAACCGCTTCGAGGGCGACGATCTCGCCCTCCACCTGCGCGATTGCCAAGGCACGAAAGTCGGGGCGAACCTGATGGAGGGCGTGAAACGCGAGGTCGACGCGACGCCGGGCTCCGAGCCGGAGGAGGTGCTCGTCACGATGGATATCTTCTCGCCTCCGGAGTATCCGGCGTTCGGCGAGCGGAGCCCGGTCGGTGCTCGCGCGCACCTCGCGGGACGGCGGAACATCGTGATGGGCGAGTTCTTCCCGTGGGACCACGAGTCGCCGTTCGCCCGGCGTGGGCACGCCGATGCAGGAACCGCCTACGAGGTGTTCGGCGGGAGCGATTCGCTCTCCGTCGTGCTCAACGCCGACAAGGTAACGTTCGCCTGGGAGGAGCCGAAGGACGGCGGACCGAACCGCTTCGTGCTCGGCGCGCCGGCGGGCGTGCACCCCTACGCGATCACTTTCCGCGACGGAGCATGGAGCGAGCGCTTCGAGGGCACGATCGTCGGCGCGCTCTGGACCATTCGCGTCTTTCCCTGGACAATCGACCCGCGCGAGAACCTCGAGGGCTGGCGGGCCGAGGCCCAGGGTCCCGGCGCGATGGAAGCGACGGCCAACGCGCTCCAACTCAAGTTCGCCCACGGCGGCCCCCGGACGGTCGGCCTCTCGGATGAGATCACCACCGCCGGTCCAGGCCCGGATCGCTTCGGCGTGATCGCATCGACCCGCATCCGACTCTCGCCCGGTCGGTGGCGGGTCTCGACGCTCAGCGACGACGGCGTTCGGGTGACCGTGGACGGCAGCGTCTTGCTCGAGAACTGGACTTGGCACGCCCCGACCCGCGACAAAGCAGAGTTCGTCATCGCCGAGGAACGGATCGTCGAGGTCGTGGTCGAGCACTTCGAGATCGACGGGTACGCGGTCCTGACGTTCGACATCGAGCCGGCGCCCTGACCCTCATTGCCGCTCGGGGCGGCGGGGCTAGACTTATCCACGGCTGACGGCGAGGTAGCTCAGCTGGTTTAGAGCGGCGGATTCATAACCCGCAGGTCGAGGGTTCGAGTCCCTCCCTCGCCATTCCGTTTGCAGCCCGCTCGGTCTCACGACCGCCCGCCGCCCGGTCCGAACTTGAGGGCCGCGATGCGCTCGGGCAGGCTGAGCAGGCGGATGAACCCTTCGGCGTGTTTCTGGTTGTAGACCTCGTCGGCGGAGAAGGTCGCGTAGCTCTCCTCGTAGAGGCTGTAGGGTGAGGAGCGGGCGACGAGGGTCGCGCTGCCCTTGTAGAGCCGGACGACGGCGCGGCCGGTGAGGCGTTCGGCGATCTTCTCGGCGCACGCACCGAGGGCTTCGCGCAGTGGTGTGAACCAGCGGCCGTTGTAGACGAGTTCGGCGAATCGCACGGCCATCTCGTCCTTCCAATGGGAGGTCTCGCGGTCAAGGACGCACTGCTCGATGCCGCGGAGTCCCTCCACGATGACCGTGCCGCCGGGCGTTTCGTACAGGCCACGGGACTTCATCCCGACGAGACGGTTCTCGAGGATGTCCACACGCCCGACGCCGTGTTCTCCAGCGACTGCGTTGAGGTGAGCTACGAGTTGTTCCGGGGCGAGGCGTTCGCCATCGACTGCGACGGGGCGGCCGCGCTCGTAGTCGATCGCCACGTCGCGAGGCTCGTCGGGCGCGTCCTTCGGGCTTCGGGTGAGCATCCAGACGTCGTCTGGCGGCGGGCAGGCGGGGTCTTCGAGCGGGCCGCCCTCGTGAGAAATGTGCCAGAGGTTGCGATCGCGGGAGTAGAGCTTCTTCGCGGTAGCGGTGGTGGGGATGTTGCGCTCGGCGAGGTAGTTCAGCAGGTCCTCGCGTGAGCGGAGGTTCCAGTGCCGCCACGGGGCGATGACTTCGAGATCGGGTGCGAGAGCGGCGAAGGTGCTCTCGAAGCGCACCTGGTCGTTGCCCTTGCCGGTGCAGCCGTGGGCGAGAGCGTCGGCCTTGAACTCGCGGGCGACATCCACCTGCGCCTTGGCGAGCAGGGGGCGGGCGATCGAGGTGCCGAGCAGGTAGCGGCCCTCGTAGACGATCCCGGCGATGAGCGTGGGGAAGACGTAGTCGCGGATGAACTCCCGGCGGAGGTCCACGACCTTGCAGGCCGATGCGCCGGACTTGAGGGCTTTCGTCTCGATGCCTGCGAGTTCCTCCTCGCCCTGACCGACGTCGCCGACGAAGGCAATGACCTCGCAGTCGATGTTCTCACGGAGCCAGGGGATGACGGCGGAAGTGTCCAGACCGCCGGAATAGGCGAGCACGACTTTCCTGGGCATGGGAACTCCCTCATTCCGGACCGTCGTCGGCCGGGCCATGACGATAGCCGGCATCAGAGCGGGTTGACGTGAGCAGAGGCATCCCGGCCTTCGGCTTCGGGGCGTCGAGAGGATCACGGTGGCGGTAGGATGAATGCTGCCACGGAGACCAGGCCATGGTTCGTCTGATGCTGGTGTCGTTGCTGTCCTTGCTGGGACTGATGCCGAAGGCGGCCCTCGCTTCGATGGAGAACGGACCGGAGTTTCGCGTGCTGCTCTACAGCCGAACGGCCGGTTTCCGGCACGGGTCGATCGCGGTCGGCATCGCGGCGGTGACGAAACTGGGCGAGAAGCACGGGTTCGTCGTGGATGCAACCGAAGACCCCTCCGAGTTCACCGACGAGAACCTGGAGCGGTACGCCGTGGTGCTGTTCCTGAACACAACGGGCACGGTGCTCGACGCCGAGCAGAAGGCTGCGTTCGAGCGGTTCATCGCCAAGGGTCGGGGCTGGGTCGGCGTGCACTCCGCTTCGGACACGGAGTACGAGTGGCCGTGGTACGCGGGGCTGGTGGGGGCGTATTTCAAAGGGCACCCGGCGATCCAGGAGGCGACGATCCTGGTCCACGATCGGGATCACCCATCGACAAAGATGCTCCCGGAGCGCTGGGTGCGCACGGACGAATGGTACACCTTCCGCGACAGCCCGCGCGGCCGCGTCCACGTGCTGATGTCGGTCGATGAGCGGACCTACGAGGGCGGCGGAATGGGTGACGACCACCCGATCGCGTGGTGCCACGAGTACCGGGGCGGCCGGGCATGGTACACCGCGCTGGGGCACACGAACGAGTCGTACGAGGAGCCGCTCTTTCTGGAGCACCTGCTCGGGGGAATCCGGTGGGCTGCGGGGGTGGAGGAGGGCGCTCCTGCTCAGGCGCCGGCTGGCACGCCCGTGTCGTCGTCGCCTTGAGGCGGACTGCGATCACACGAGCAGCGAGGCAGGTCGTTCGAGCATCTGCTTGACGGTGTTGAGGTACTGGGCAGCCATCGCGCCGTCGATGATGCGGTGGTCGCTGGACATCGTCATCGCCATCTCGCGGAGGGTGGCGATGCGGGTCTCGCCGTCGTCGTCCTGCTCGATGGCGGGGCGTTCGATGGCCCGCCCGACGGCGAGAATTGCGGCGTTCGGGGGGTTGATGATGGCGGTGAAGTGATCGACGCCGAACATGCCGAGGTTGGAGATGGTGAAGGTTGAGTCGCTCATTTCCTCGACGGAGAGGCCCTTCTCCCGGGCCTTGGCGGCGAGGCGGCGTGTCTCGTCGGAGATCTGGCGCAGGCCGACCCGGTCGGCATCGCGGATGACGCCGACGACGAGGCCGCCGCCCTTTTCGGCGGGGAGCGCGATGGCGACGCCGATGTTGACGCGCCCGTGCAGGCGGATGGCGGGTGGGTCGTTGCCCTTGCTCTCAACCCAGGATGAGTTGACGAAGGGATGCTGGTGCATGGCGAGGGCGCAGGCGCGGACGAGGAAGTCGTTCACGCTGAGTTTCACGCCCTGCGGCTCCAGCTGCTCGTTCAGTTGCTCGCGGAGCGAGAGCAGCGCGTCCATGCGCGCGCTGACCGTCACCTGGTAGTGGGGGATGGTGGCCTTGCTCTCGACGAGGCGGCGGGCGATCGTCGCTCGCATGCTCGAGAGCGTGACCGTGCGGTCCTCGAGCCGGGCCGCGGTCAGTTCGGGGAGAGGCGCCGGCGGCACCTTCGCGGCGACCATGCGCTCGGTCTGTGCATCCGCGGAGGCTGGGCGACGGGGAGCGGCTGTCGGTGCGGCGGCCTCGACGTCCTTGCGCGTGATGCGGCCGGAGGGGCCGGTGCCCTCAATGGACGCGAGATCGAGGCCCCTTTCTTCCGCGATTTTGCGGGCAAGCGGAGAGGCAAAGACGCGGGCACCGTTGCGATCGGCGCGTGAGGCATCGGATGCAGAGGTCGCGATCGCGGTGGATGCCCCCGGACCGTCGCTTCGCTCACGCCCTGCATCGGCGCGCGCGGACGTGGCGGTTCCAGCCTTTGCACTCGACGTTGTGAGAGCGCTGCTCCCGGCTGCGGCGGCATCCTCGCCCTCACCCGCCAGCACGGCGATGACGGTCCCGACCGCCACGGCCTTGCCCTCGTCCACGGCGAGCCTGGCGATCGTGCCCTCGTCGAAGGACTGGAGTTCCATCGTGGCCTTGTCGGTCTCGATGTCCGCGATGACGTCGCCGGAGGAGACCGAGTCGCCCTCCTTGACATACCACTTCACGACGGTGCCCTGCTCCATCGTGTCGGAGAGACGGGGCATGGTGATCTCAATCGGCATCGAATCGTCCTTGGCGCGAGTGCGGTACCGGCATGGATCAGGCCAGTGTACGCTTCACCGCCGCTGCGATCTTCTCCGGATTCGGCAGGTACGCGGCCTCCATGTTCTTCGCGTAGGGCGTCGGTACGTCGTCGGTGTTGACGCGAGTGGGGGGGGCGTCGAGCCAGTCGAAGGCTTTTTCGGTGATCTGAGCGATGACCTCGCTCGCCACGCCTCCGAATGGCCAGGACTGGTCCACCACGACGACACGGTTGGTCTTCCGCAGGCTGCGGACGACGGAGTCGAGGTCGAGCGGACGGACAGTTCGCATGTCGAGCACGTCGCACTCGATGCCCTCGGAGGCGAGCAATTCAGCGGCTTCGAGGCAGAAGTTCACGGGTCGGCCGAAGGAGACCAGCGTGCAGGCGTCGCCCCCGCGGGCCAGGCGAGCGCGGCCGAAGGGGATGTAGTATTCCTGCTCGGGGACGTGAGCCTTGTCGCCAAGTATGCGCTCGGACTCGAGGAAAAAGACGGGGTCGGGGTCGAGAATGGCGGTCTTGAGGAGCCCCTTGGCGTCGTACGGGTTGCTGGGGATGGCGATCTTCATGCCGGGGACGTTGGCGTAGAGGCCCTCGACGCACCAGGAGTGAGTGGAGCCCAGTTGTCCGCCCGCGCCGTTGTTGCCGCGGAAGACGACGGGGCAACCCCACTGACCGCCCGACATGTAGAGCATCTTGGGTGCGTTGTTGAGAATCTGGTCGGCGGCGACGAGGCTGAAGGACCAGGACATGAACTCGATGATGGGGCGCAGGCCGTACATGGCGGCGGCGATGCCGAGACCAGCGAAACCGTTCTCGGAGATCGGGGTGTCGATGATGCGCTTGGGGCCGAACTCGTCGAGCATGCCCTGGGAGACCTTGTACGCGCCGTTGTACTCGGCGACTTCCTCGCCCATGAGAAAGACGCGCGGGTCACGGCGCATCTCCTCGGACATCGCTTCGCGGAGCGCCTCGCGGAACTGGATGACGCGGTCGCCCTCGCGCGACGGGAGTTCGGCGTCGAAGTCGGGCACGGCGTAGCCGCCGGGGAGGGCGGGGTGCTCGACGAGCCGGGCGCGGGGGGGGAGGGGGGAGGCTCTGGATGCAGTCAATGTGCGAATCTCCGAGAGGGGGTGTCGTGTGCCGCAGCGAATGTTTTGAGCAGAAGCAGGAACTCATCCGCACTTCCACAACCCCCGCAAGACCAAGAAGCTCGCTCGTTCAGCCCGGCTGCGAGAACCAGTTTCTCAACCAGCATGGTGGTCACTGCTGCGAGCCGTTTGGTGCGTGCGGTTCGGATGTCGCCATGCCTCATGGGCACAAGGATCGTCGGAGGGTCGGTGTGCGCGATTCGTTTGACTCGATGCTCTTTGACCGGTTCGATACGTCGTCTGAGCCGCTGCGCACAGCGTCGCAAGCCACCCGCGGGTGGGATGTTACCAGTGGGCTTGTCGAGGCGGTCGATTGCTCGGATAATGCTGGTTGCAGAACGGCTCTGGTCGCTGAGTTTGGTCAGCCTCAGGAGTACGGCGTTCTGAATCATATCACGGAGATGCCATGCCAAGTCGGGCACCTCTTCAAGAATCTCTATGTGTGGCGCAATCTCATTCAGAGGTGCGATGACGAACACTCGTTCGAAAAAGCACCAATCGCGGCGAAGTCCGGCGGATTCAGGCGTGAGTGCGAGAAGCATTTCTCATTGTTCTTTGGTTGGCGTCATCCCGAGGATCACAGCAGCGGGTTCTTCTCGCCGTGGACGTAGTCCCGGATCGGGCTGGACTGCGGCAGGGGGTTGATGAACACGTCGCTGTAGAGTTCGGCCTCGATGTCCGGGGCGGGCGCGGACTCGGCGAAGTCCACCGCCTCCTTCACGATCTCGCGGATCGAGCGCTGCATCTCCTTCCACTCGTCCTCGGTGAGGCACGCGCGGCCGCCGTCGTCCCTGCTCCCCATCAGGTGGGATGCAAGGGCAGCGATCGAGTCACGTTCCTTCCACTCGTCAACTTCCTCCTTTGTGCGATACTTCTGCGGATCGGACATGGAGTGGCCCATGTACCGGTAGGTCTTCAGGTCCACGAAGGCGGGGCGCTGAAGGTCGCGGCATTCCTCGGCGAGTGGGCGGAACTGGTCATAGACGTTCAGCACGTCGAAGCCGTCGATCTCGACGCTCTTGATGCCGTAGGACTCGCCGCGCATGGTAAGCCGGTCGTGGTTCGCGGTGTGCCGGTGGATGGCGGTGCCCATGGAGTAGCCGTTGTTCTCGATGACGTAGATGACGGGCAGCCCGAAGAGCGAGGCGAGGTTGAGCGCCTCGTGGAACGCGCCCTGGTCGATCGCGCCGTCGCCGAGGTAGCAGAGGCAAACCTTCTTCTTCCCGGTTTCGAGCACCTCCCACTCGTAGCGTGCGGCAAAGGCGAGACCCGCGCCGAGGGGGGTCTGTGCGCCGACGATGCCGTGGCCCCCGAAGAGCCAGTTGGGCTTGTCGAACATGTGCATGGATCCGCCCTTGCCCTTGGCGCAGCCGGCCTGCCTGCCGAACATCTCGGCCATGCAGACCCGGGGGTCCATGCCGCGTGCGAGGGCGTGCCCGTGGTCGCGGTATGCGAGGATGACGGGGTCGTCATGCTCGACGGCTGCGATGGTGCCGACGGCCGAGGCTTCCTGCCCCGAGTAAATGTGGCAGAAGCCGCCGATCTTGGCCTGCTGATAGGCCTGCATCGTGCGGGTCTCGAACTCCCGGATCAGCTGCATGTCGTGCAGCCATTTCAGGAGCGTCTTGTCCGGGAGCGCGTCAGACGGGCGGTCGCCCTTGGTGTGCGCGCGCGGGTTTTTCGCGGAGGTCTGGGACATCGTGGCCCGTCCTGATTCGGGGGTGCGCTGAGATCGCCGCGGCAAGTGTAGGAAAGCGCACCCAACCCGACAACGAACAGGCACCGGGGCGTGCTGGGTGCTCCGCAACGCTTTGACGGCTCAGCGCACGGCCGAGGCCGGCTCGCCGACGGGCTTCATCGTCGTTCGTGAGGCGATCGGCGCGAGGGTGCGGCTCTGGAGCAGGACGAGGGCGGTGTTGAGCTGCAGGTCGATGCCCTTGGCGAGGAGGTCATCCGGGTCGGGGGCCGGCTCGGCGTCGTCGCGCTTCGCGGCGCCGTTCTCGTCGAGAACGAGCAGGTCGGCCTTCTGGCGGAGCAGGAGCGAGGCCTCGATCTGCGAGGGGAGCATGGACACGGTGACGTCCGGCTCGATGCCCCAGCGCGTTTCGCCGGGGTGGCGCTGGCGGTGGATGAGGCGGCCGGCGGGGAGTTTGTAGTACTGCGTGGTGAGTTTGAGCATGGCGTCGGTCTGCACGGGGAGTGGCCAGACGTTCTGAACGCTTCCCTTACCGAAGGAGCGTTCGCCGACGACGATGGCGTCGATGGTGCCGGTTCGCGCGTAGTCCTGGATCGCGCCAGCGACGATTTCGCTCGCGGAGGCCGAGCCTTCGTTGATGAGCACGACGATCGGAATGTCGGCGAGCGTCGCGCCGCCGAGCGCGGTTTCGACGCCGGCGACGGAGCCGTCTGCCGCCTCAGTGGTGACGATGCGACCGCTCTCGATGAACTGGCTGGCAACGCCCACGGCTTCGTTCAACAGGCCGCCGGGGTTGAAGCGGAGGTCGAGGATGAGGCCGCGCAATCCAACCGCGCGCATCCGAACGATGGCGCGCTCGAGTTCCGCGGTCGTGTTCTCCTGGAACTGCGTGAGGCGGACATAGCCGATGCCTGCCTCGCGGTCGATGAACCACTCCCAGTCGTCCTCGCGCTCCCCGCGTTTCCAACCCTTTACGCTCTTGACGTCGATGACGTCACGGGTGATGACGAACTCGATCTCCTGTGTCTGCCCGTCGATCTCGCGCTCGATCGTGAGCGTGACCTTCGTGCCGCGCGGGCCGGTGATGACGTCGACGGCCTGGTCGAGGGAGAAGCCGACCGTGGAGATGCCGTCCACCTTGCTGATGACGTCGCCGGCGCGGATGCCGGCCCGCTGGGCGGGAGTGCCTTCCAGCGGGGTCACGACGGCGAGGCGCTGGGCCTCGTCGAGGTGAATCTGCACGCCGATACCGACGAATGAGCCTCGCGTGTTGCGCTGGAAGCGTCGGACTTCGTCAGGCCAGATGATGGAGGAGTACTCGTCCAGCCTGCCCATCGCGCCGTTCCCGAACTCGTGGAGCAGGGCCTCTTCGGGGATGCGCAGTGTCAACTGGTTGGTGGAGAGAAGGGATTCGATGAGGGCGGTGATGTCGCGGACGCCGAGGACGCGGTTGCCATGGCGCAGTTCCCCTCTGGCCTGGTCCACAAACTTCACCATCGCATCGCGGGCCTTGGGATCGGCTATGCCGGGGAAGGCTTCGCTCAGGCACTCCGTCGAGGCGAGGGTACGGATGGCTTCCAGGCCGCCGTCGAGCAGCGATGCCGTTGTGACGCCCTCGACGTTCGATTGGGCCGCCTTGAGCAGGGCGCGGATGACGAGGTAGCGGCTGATGCCGTTGAGTTTCTGCGACCACCCGTCGGCGGTGGCGTTGTAGGGCGGGAGGGGCGTGTCCATCTCCATGAGGCGCCGCGAGTTCCGGAGTTGCCAGAGTTTCTCGGGAACGTAGAGGCGGATCATCGCCAGGCGATCGTTCTGGCGGTCGAGGTCGGCGAGGTACCTGCCGTCCACTTCCTCCGTCAGCACGTTGAGGCGGTGGAACAGTTCGCTGGCCATGAGCCAGTCCGCGCGAGACTCGGCACCCTTGGCCGCGGATTCGGCCCGCGCAATGAGTTCCGCCACGACCGGTTCACGCACGACAGCGCCGGCGTCGCCCACGAGCATCTGCCACTCGGCCGCGAGCCGCATCGCCTTGCTCAGGTCGAGGTCGGTCGGCGCGCCCTCGGTGGGCCGCAGCGCAGTCTCGATCTCAGCGCGGACAGTCTCGATGCGAGAAACACGCTCCGCGTTCCGTTTCTCGAGATTTGTCTCGAAGAGTTCGAATGAGTCACGCAAGCGGGCGATCGGCTCCTCGACGGCGTCCGTTGGGAAGTCCGAGGCAAGCCCCCGCAGCGCGCCCTCGCCCTTCTCGCGGGCCGTCGCCCAGACGCGCGCCGACCAAGCGTCGTCAATGACGGCTGCCCGGCTCTCCGCTAGCGCGTGCTGCTGCTGGGCATGCGCACTCGGCGTCGGGATCGGACCGGCGGAAAGGAGAACGACCAGCCCCGTCGCCAACAATCCCGACGTGCCTCTGATGCTCATGGTTGCTCCACACACTCGGCGTTATCGGCCGGGGCACGCCGCACCGGCCGCGTCCAGATCGACCCGTCGCTCGGGACGGTTCAGCAGGGGCGGGTCTCTCCGAACGCCGCTCCATGCTATCGGTCATCCCCTTGTACGGTTGCCCCGTTTGGGAGGTTTGCGGCATTTGCCTTCGCACCGTGAAGGACGAGGCGGGCGACGACCAGCCCAACGCCTGCGAGAACAACACCGACGGCAGAGAGCACAGCGACCTCGACGGCGACGCCGGACAGAAGCCCGGATTCGACGCCCAGCGTGCCGGCAAGACCGCAGGCCGGCCCCAGGGTGAAACCAAGCCCGATGAGGGCCTCGTGCTTCCCCCCCGCGGAGACCTCGGCTTCGCCGACCTCCATCGCGTAGTAGAGGGCAGCCGAGTAAACGATGCCCATGCCAAGGCCGAGGATCGAGAGGCCGACGATCATCGCAACGGTGCCCGCAACACCCGCGCCGACGAGCGGCGAGAGGACGCTGACAGCGAAGCCCATGCCCAGCAGGATGGCCCCGGCAAGAGGGGTAGGCCATCGGCCGTGCCAGCCGTGCCATCGCTCCATCACGAAGAAGATGATCACGCGGCTCGCCATCCAGGTCGCGACCAGCGGTGTCTGCCATGCGACGGCGACGCCGATGCGTTCGACCGCTGTTGGGGCGAAGGGCTGCCACGCTGCGGCAATGAAGTAACTCGTCGGAAGCAGGATTCGCAGGACGCCGAGGAGTGAACGGTACACGGGAGGGTGTGGTTCATGGCGGCTCTCGAGGTGCCGGCCAGGCTCCGCGCCGAGTGGCCAAGTGATTGCGGCGGTGAAGACGTGCAGCACACCGAGGATGGCGATGATGCCGAGCGGCCAGGGCTTGACCAGCGGAGCCATCATCCAGAAGGCTGCGACGACGGCGACGCCCCAGACGACGTTGAATCGGCCGATGGCCGAGCGGAGTGCCTTGTCGCGTCGGCCTCCGCTCAGGTAACTCTCGATCATGGGCCAGAGCGAGCCGGAGAGTGCGCTGTAGCAGGCCGTAAAGACCCAGATGGCCCACGTGCCGGCGTTCAGACGATCAGCGAGCACGGGCAGGAAGCACAGCACGCCGAGCGATGTGGTCACGAAGATGAGCACGGCGCGAGTGCTGATCGCCTTGTGCCGGGCCGCAAGCCTGAGCAGAAGCGGGCTGACGCCGAGCGCGCCGGCGACGTAGAAGATGCCGAGGAGGAGCCCCAGGCCGTAGTTGGCCGTCGCGCCGAATCCGTAACTCTCCCTTGCGACGAAGAAGACGCCGTTGGTGACGATTCCCGTGCCCAGGCTGTTGACAAATGTGACGGCTAAAACGGCCCAGAGGGGCGCGCAGACGGGCTTTCGGCCGGAGTGTGTCGGCGTGACGGCGGGGTGCATGTGTGGGCTGGGAATGGGGTGCGATGTTGCCGGGTCGGGCGGCTGATCGTACCATCCTCGGTGCGGGGCGTTCGTTCGTGCCCCGGGGATGCGCCCGTAGCTCAATTGGATAGAGCGCTGCCCTCCGAAGGCAGAGGTTCCGCGTTCGAGTCGCGGCGGGCGTATTGAGGGGTCAGGCCGACGGGCGGGGGTCGCAACCTCGGGCCGCGCCGGTGGTTGACTCTCGTGGCGCACCCGCGCCGAGGAGATCCGCATGAACGCTTGGTGCCGCCGGTTGGTGCCGTTCGGCCTCGTGTGCCTTGTGTCGGTCGCGTCGGGCGTCTGCCTGTTCGGTGCCCAACAGGCTTTCGCTCAGGGCGAGGGACAGCCCGCGGGCGAAGCGCTGCCTTCGGCCAAGTCCTTGTTCGAGCGTCACGTGGAGGCTGCGGGAGGCTGGGAGACCTTCAAGAAGCAGAAGAACCGCGTGATGCACGGTTCGTTCACGAGCAACCTTCCAGGGTCTCCTCGGCTCCTGCTCACGATCTGGGCGGCTTCGCCAGACCGCCTCCGTGTTGAGATCGACGAGCCGGGCGTGGGCAAGACGATCCGGGCGTTCGACGGCAAGGTCGGCTGGGAGACCACCCGCGCCGGCGTGACGGTGCTGTACGAGGGGGATGAACTCACCGACTTCCGCGAGACGGCGTACTTCAACGGCGAGGCTGACTACGACAAGTTGTACGCGTCGTACGAGACTGTCGGCCGCGTCAACATCGGGGACCGCCCGGCCTACCACGTCAAGGCGACTTCGCCGACGGGCAAGGAATCCGCCGTGTATTTCGATGTGGAGACGGGGCTGCTGACGGCGAAGGCGACGACGCTCAGGAGCGAGCGCGGCAACGAACTGATCCGTGCTCTCTTCCAGGACTACAAGGAGTGGGAAGGATTGAAGTTCCCGATGCGGGTGGTGCAGGCGATGGGGCAGACGGAGTGGCGTGTGCAGTACACCCGCATCGACGTCAACGCTGACGAGTCGAAGTTCCCGAGTTTTTCGCCGCCGCCCGGGGCGATCGCGCCGAGCGCGCAGCCGCCCGGGAACTGACCTTCTCGGAGTCTCTGGCGGTCGTCTTCGTCTTGGCCGACTTCGACGAGACGCGCAGCTCGCACGAGGTTCCGAAGCGCCTGCAGACCGGGTGGTCCGAGCATGAGGGCATTCGTGCCTTGCAGGCGCGCCGCCCGTGCCAGATGAGCATGTGGCTGAGGTCGCACCAGCGGCTTTGAGGGAAGAGGGCCATCAGGCGGCGTTCGATCTGCGAGACGTTCGAGCCGGGCGGGGCAAGTCCGAGCCGCACGGCGAGGCGCTCGACGTGGGTGTCCACGACGAAACCCTCGTTGATCCCGTAGGCGTTGCCGAGGACGACGTTGGCGGTCTTGCGGGCGACTCCGCGCAGCGTGAGCAGTTCTTCCATGGTGCGAGGCACTTCGCCGCCGAAGCGGTCCGCGACCTCCTTCATCGCTTCGTGGACCGCCCTGGCCTTGTTGCGGAAGAAACCGAGCGTCTTGACGTATGGCTCGATCTCCTCCGGCGAGGCGTCGGCGAAGGCGCGGGGGGTCGGGAAGCGCTTGAAGAGCGCGGGGGTCGCCTTGTTCACCGCCACGTCCGTCGTCTGAGCGGAGAGGATGGTTGCTACGAGCAACTCGTGGGGCGTGCGATAGTCGAGTTCGCAGTGCGCGTCGGGGTAGGCCGCTTCGAGCCCGCGCATCAGGTCGAGAGCGCGGCGCTTCTCGGCTGCGGTGGGCGGTGCATCGTCAGCCCGCGCGGGCTTGCGGAGCTTCGCGGGCGCCTTGGCGGGCCTCTTCGGCAGCGTCTTGCGGGGCATCGTCGTCTCTCCTCGGGCGTGTCGCGTCAAACGCGCCCGCCGCCAACGCGAGCAGCACGAGCGCGGCATTGATGGTCATCCCCCTCGTCGCCGTGGGGTGCAGCGCCCCGAAGGCAGCACGTTCCTCTTCCGCGAGTTCACTGTCACCGGCCATCGCAGCGGCGCGATAGGCGGACAGATGCAGGTCCATGCGGGGGCGCAGCGAGAGCAGTTGCCACGCCAGCGACACGCTCAGCGCGGCAACAAGCCCGATGCGAACGATCGGCACGAGCCGGTGCCCGCCGAAGAAGGCGCCGGCGATCGGCAGCGTGAGCCAAGCGACGCCGGCAAGGGCGACCTGAGCGCCGTCGCTGGCCCGGAAGAACCGCTCGGCGACATGCCCGGCGGCGAGCGTCCAATGGGGACGGTCGAACGCGGCGTAGGTGGGGAGCGTGGGGTCGAGAGCCTTCATGGCCGGGAAGATCATGGCGGCGGCCGTGCCGGTAGCGACCAGAATGCCCAGCCACAGCCCGAGTGCGGCGAGGTGGACCGACTCGACGGCTCGACGGAGCGGAGACATGCCCGCATGGTATCGGGGAGCAACGGCCTACAACTTGGCGTGATCGGCAGGCCCCCGCTGAGCATGGCCTTGTGTGCGCTGCGCACACGCGACGGTGGGGAGGCGCGTGCGCAGATTGAGTCGGTCGCGGCGGCCGGGTACCGGTGGGTGCAACTCGACGCCGCCGCGCCCGGGGTTCGCGCCCGTGAACTGTCGCGCTCGGCGCGGCGGGATCTGGCCGCGCTCTTGCGGCGGTGCGAACTGGGCCTCTCGGGGCTGGACCTCTGGATCCCGGAGGAGCACTTCGCGCTGCCGGAGCACGCCGATCGGGCCGTGGCGGCCACTATGCAGGCCATCGCGCTCGCGGCGGACCTCGCCACGCTTACCGCCTCGCGGGGGCGCGTCGTCTCGATCCGGCTGCCGCAGGCGATCGCCGACGGCGTGGAGCGCTCGCTGCTCGACGCCGCCCAGCGATTCGACGTGCGAATCGCCGATCATGCGTTCCCGGTTCGCGAGCCGGCTTCGTCGGATAGTCCGCTCGGCGTCGGCGTGGACCCCGCCGCGGTGATGATGGCGGGAGAAGACCCGGCCGCGATCACCGCCCGGATCGGTGGCCGGCTCGCAGGCCCCCGTTTGAACGATCTGGATTCCGCAGGGGGCCGCGTCACGCCCGGCCACGGTCGCCTGGACGTCGAAGCCTACCTCGCCGCGACGTCCGTGGCGGCGTGGAACGGGCCGCTTGTGGTGGACCTCCGAGGGCTGACTTCATCAGCGGAGCGAGCGATGATCGAAGTCCTCGGTGAATGGGGAGTGTCAACGTAGGGCTTTGACAAGACGCGTGGCTGGCCCGTTCTCTTGCCGATTCTGGGCACGCCTCATGCGAGCCTTCGTCAGCGTCGGTACCGCGCTGTTGCCGCAGCGAGCGCAAAGATCGCAAGCGAAGCTGGAGCAGGGATGGGGATATGGGCCATCCAGGCTTCCTGCTGGAGGGTGCCGCTCAG